>JGI12053J15887_10000254_pt1 | contig 20319 bp, 15 predicted proteins | sample MedBloCAOM1_O3_FD_15887 | JGI IMG/M metagenome (IMG submission 15887)
ACATCGACGGCCCACGCTAGGAGCCTCCCGAAGATGTCGGCGGCGTACCCGGCTTCGAGCTGTTCCTCGACGCCATGACCGATCCGCAGCACAAGCAGCACAGCGACCTCATGCGCTGGCATGTTACAGCAACGCCGCAACCGATCGACCAGCCCTTGACGATGCGGGTCCTTGGCCGGGCCTGAGGGTCAGGTGACAGGTCAGCCCGGATGTTTGCACTTGAGTGATGTTTAACGGAAGAATGTCTCCTTCTCCACCTTTCCGTTGTCGATGAGGTGTTGTGGTATCATCGCGAATGCCATCTCCCTACATTGGGTGCTCGAAGCAGCGATCCCAGGGAGGAGTTGATTTGATTTCGCATTGCTGTCTTCACGTCAGGGAAGGGACAGTCAATGCGGGAATTGGACGACCTTATTGCGGCCTTTGCGGCGATCGGCGCGACCGGCGACGGCGGCGTATGCCGTCTCGCAGCGGCGTCGATCGATAAAGCCGCACGCGATCTTTTTGTGCGCGAAATCGCAGGCCGCGGTCTTGGTCTGCGCGTCGATGCGATCGGCAATATGTTCGGCGTTGCGATGCTGGCACCGGCCTCGCAGGATACCGTTATCGTCGGCTCTCATCTCGACACGCAACCGACCGGAGGTCGATTTGATGGCGCATATGGGGTCCTCGCCGGGCTTCTTGCCACCAAGGCGGTGATGGACCGTGCCGCCGCAAATCCAGAAAAGGCGCGACGAAATCTTGTTGTTACCAACTGGACCAACGAGGAAGGCGCGCGTTTTCAGCCGAGCCTCACCGGCAGTTCGGTATTTTCCGGAAGTCTGTCGCTTGAGCATGCTTATGCGCTCAAGGACGGTGATGGCGTAACGCTTGGCGCAGCGCTTGCCGCGATCGACTATCAAGGATCGTCGCCGCTGGAGCTTCGACCCGTTCGCTATGTCGAACTGCACGTCGAGCAAGGCGACCGGCTGGAACGCGCGGCTGCCGATATCGCTGCCGTTTCCGGAGCCTGGGCTGCTCGCAAAATGTCCGTCGTGTTCCAGGGAGAAGCTTCTCATACCGGACCGATGCCGATGGCCGAGCGCCGCGACGCCATGCGGGCAGCGGCGCGCGCGATTGAGGCGCTCTATGAAGAGGTCGAACGCGAGAAAGCAGGAGCGCATGCATCCGCGGCAAGGCTCAGCATCTACCCAAACTCGCCCAACGTGGTCGCTGCTCGGGTGCAGGTCTGGTTCGAAGTCCGGCATGAAACCGAGCAGGTGGCGCTCGCCATCAGCGATCGCTTCCTCGCGCGAATTGAAAAGGAATCCGCGCCTTTGGGCGTTGAGGTTTCCATTGCGGCCGACGAACGCCGGAACGCTGCTCTGCTCGATCCAGCCGGCGTGACTTTGGTGCGTCAGACGGCTGAGGGTCTCGGCATGAAAGCGACGACACTGCAGACGATCGCGGGACACGACGCCCTGGCGCTTCAGAAGCGCATCCCGGCTTCGTTGATCTTTGTGCCGAGCCGCGGCGGGCTAAGTCATAATCCGCGCGAGTTCACCGCGCCGGAAGCGCTTGAAAAAGGTTACGCGGTACTGGTGGAAACGCTTTGGCGCATGGTCACGGCAGATTAGGCCGCTCACAGCACGGGTCCGCGCGAGGCGAACGACGAAAGCACATTGGCGGTCAGACGGGACAGGCCATTGTCGCAGCCGTTCCACGCCAGCGCACCACCATAGGTGATCGACCCAACCGAGAAAACCCAGCCGCCGCCGTCGATCGGAAACAGGACCATATCCGCCCGCACCATGTCGGGACGCTCTGCGCCGCCCTGGCCGGGCAGCGACAACGTCAAATCCTCGATCACCAGCTGGTATTCATTGCCAAGTCCGGTCGACGTGCCGAGCACGTAAGCGTGCTCGGGGCTGCCGAGCGCGACATCGAACCGGTCGACCTCGTCGCCGACCGCCCCGCCCAGCACATGGCCGTAGTCGCCGACGATATCTTCGCTGATGCCGTCGAAAAACTTTGCGGCCGGTGAGGTGTAGCTGGCATCGAGCCGGCGGTAGCCGCAGCCCTTTGACCATCCTTCCGATGCAAAGCCGACGCCGAGCATCTTGTTAGGCGCGCGGCCCCGATTGCGCCAGATGCCGCCCGCCTCCGCATTGGTGACATGGGTGCGCTCGCCATGGGGTGCATCCCAGCATCGCGTTCCGCTGTTGTCGCGGCGCACCTCGATGACCCATGGCTGTTTCGGGTTGCGGCTGGTTACCCAGTAGAAGCCGTTGCCGCCGAGATACATGATCCGACCGCCTTCCCTGAGATAGCCATCGAGAATGTCGAGGCCGGTGCGCGTCCAGTATTCGGGATGCGACCCGGTCACAACGACGTCGTAGCGGTCGATCAGTGCGCGGCCCTCGCGGTCCAGATCCTCGTCCGTGACGACGTGGTACTCGATACCGACATGCTCAAGCCATTCGACGATGTACATGTCGACCGGAAAGTGACGGTAGGAGCCAGTCAGCCAATTGGGAAAGCCGGGACGCACGTTGAACAGCGGCCGCCGGCGGCTGGAATAGCGTACCGGTGTCCCGTCGGCGTGGGTATCGTAGCAGGATCGCCCCGGCTCGGGATGGGAGAAAAGATATTGTTCGTCGGCGGGCACCACCTTGTCGTGCGGCATGACCGATGAAAAGTCGAGCGAGGCGAGATGGTCGTTGCCGTAGGCGAGGTACGTGTTTGTGGGGATCAGAAACAGCACAGGTGCCGTCATTCCTGTCTTGGGGCCTACAAACAGCGGGAAGTGGGTATGATTTCCCGCCGCCTCAAGCCTGACGGCATAGACGCCGCTCCGCAATGTGTCCGGCAATGCGAATTCGATATCATAAGACCATCCAGCATCGACCATATCGTCATCGTGGAATTGCAGCGCACAGTATTGCTGCGGCGCTTCGGTGAAGGAGTCGCGGCGGCCATCCCAGTTGCGCCCGGTCACACCCCGCTCTACGCCATTGACGAGGCGTCCCGGCGGCACGTCCTTCAGGGTGGGCGAGATTGTTTCGGCCGCGAAGTCTTCGCCAAGCTTCCACGCAGCCCAGGCTGTTGCTTGCGGAGCGTCTCCTGCGTGCCACGCTGCGATCGTGTCGGCGGTCGGCTTCTCCAGATATAGCGTCGGCGAATCGATCTTCCCGTTGAAGGACAAAAGCGGCGATCCCGACGGCCCGACGCCTGACGCCGCCAGGATCAATGTTTCGGACGATATCGTCGTTGCCGTCGTTGTCCGAAAGCTGCGGTGCGAATTGACCTTTCCATCCAGACGCTTGAGGTCGATGGACAGCTCGCCGTCGCCGATCGTGACAACGATGGAGTACCAGTGCTTGCCGATCATTGCGTTGGGAATGGAGGCCAACACGTCGGTTTTTGAGCGAAGCTCAAGCCTGCCGGACGCGGTCACTAGCGCAATATCGCCTAAAGACCAAACCGCCTGAGGCGTCGCGCGCTCGGGAACCGTGGGCCAAACCCAGCAATGCACACTCGCCAGACGTCCTGCAATTTCTGCGGGAAGAGACAACTGCGCATACGATCCGACCATCGTTGCTTTGATACGTCCAGGAACCGTTGCGTCCAGGACGGACGAAAAATCGGTCACGCGTCCTTCGATGTTGTCGCCCTGTCCGGGTCCCGAGATGAGACGCACCAGGCTTGCGCGGATAGAGGCATGCGGCGTGCTGATCGCCAGCCTGACCGTGTCCCCCGGCCGACGGGACCACTCTTCGAAGTAGGCTTGAATTTCCATCGGGCGAATCCCGCGTTGACCAAGAACCGATTTGAGAAACGAGAACGCGCTAACCCAGACCGTGTCTGATACTTACAGACCGGCGTGATTGCCGGAGCATTCAATTTGAGTTTCTGAAGTCGCGGAGCAACAACAATGGAGCCCAAAGCAAATACCTGTTGATCGGTTCGATCCAGCTTGAGCGTTAGGCACGAAGAAATCGCTCTCCCATTGCCACCGTCTCTTGCGTATAGTTGGCTCCCAACGTTCGTGCGGTGTCGGTTTCGGAGTGTGAAGCGATCCAGGCCGTCAACAGCATCCGCCGCAGCATAACGAAGGTGGGCAGCATGGCCTCGTCGTCATCCGAGACAGGAGCGACCTTGCGGTAGCCGTCGACCCATTCCGCCTGCAATTCGGGAACGATGGGCTGATGCTCGATGAAACTCACGGCAGCGGCGAAATCATAAAAATACCAGGAAAAGCCGCAGTCGTCGAAGTCGATGACGCCGAGCCGATCCTGGTCCACGAGCAGGTTGGCGAGGCGAAGGTCAGCGTGGACGAGGCCAAATCGATGACTCTCGACACCGTAGGCATCGAGGGATTCGGCAAGCCCGTCGGCGACCCTCTGCAGGAGTCGCTTGTCGGATTCCTGCAATCCCAGCCCGGCGCGCCAATCCCCCCATAACCGCCGAGCCCCCAGCATGGCATCGAAATCCCAGGTCTTGCGCTGGAAAGTGCGAGCCCTTGGCCATCGCCGACTATGCGAATGCAGACGTGCGGTGAGTTCGCCGAGTTTGCGAAACCAAGCCGGCAGCGAGACGGATTGATCCGGCTCGTGGCCGCTCATACGCTCGAACGCGACGATGTTTCGTGTCAGGCTGCCGATCGGCACCTCGCAAAGCAGGTGTCCTTCGCGATCGGGAACCGGCCTAGGCGTATCCACGACTCCATCCGTGAGTAAAGCTGAAATCCATGCAAGCTCGGAGAGAATCTCCGTAGGCGTGTGATAACCAATCCGCTGGACGCGCAGCACGAGTTCCTGTTCCGACTCCGGATCGCAAGCAAGGAACGTAGTGTTTTCCGAATGGCTGAGGAAACTAAGCGTCGCTCGTGGAGAAAATCCCCAGCGACCCAAGGCGGAAGCAAGGGCGCCTTGAATGGTCTCGATTGTCGGCGTGATCGTCACGGGACGGCGGCCTCCGCCGCAAACCCATCGGCGAGGTCGAGCAGATTGGACACGATGCGATCGGGCGTGATGCCGGTTACGACATTAAATGGGACGTCGCTTGCGACCAGGATCGATCGCAACCCCACGCTCTGCCCCGCAGCGACGTCTGTGCCAATCTGGTCGCCGATCATCACCGTTTCGGATTTTGTTGTGCCGAGGCAGGCGAAGGCCTGTTCGATCGTCAAAGGCTGCGGTTTGCCGACGACGATCGGCACGGCGGCTGCGAATGGCGCCGCGGACTTGGTCGAGTTGTTGGTGACGAACGCGTAGGGCACGCCACGCGCGTGCCATGTCTGAAATGCCTGAACGGATTCGGGGATCGGCTGTTCACCGCGATAGGCGACGCCATCGAGATCGGAGATGATTCCGTAGATTATCGCGTTTCCGCATCCAGCGCACTGTAGCAACAAAATAATCCGTTGGTTTTCCGCGAGGGTCTCATCACGATAGACCCATTCTGCAGGCGCCTTGTTTCTGCCCGTCCACCATTTGTGTACTGCGCAGGGAAAAGGCTTAGTGCCTAGAGCTTGTGCTGCGCAGGGGTTTCCAGCCGGGATCCTTGAGAGAGAAGCGATCCGAAGAAGTGTGAGCAACGGAATTGTGGAGCATCAGGTATCGGGCGCCGGCTTCTTTGGTTTACGTCTTGCTTTGATGGAATGGAAAGGCGGAGGCGCTTGATGCTCGAATGGTTCCGAAGAGCAAAAAGGTCCCGCCTTATCCGAAATCATCGAGGGATAACGATATGATCAATCGCAGAGATTTGTTGCTTGGCGGAGCTGCAGGTGCCGCAGCACTGGGCTTTGGGCGGGTCGATCCCGACTTCCTCATGAATTCTGCGTTCGCGGCAGAGGGTCGAACGCTCCGCTTTCTCGGTGCCGAGGCCCTGACCGGCAACTGGGATCCGACCACACACACCAATCTCGGTCAGCTGATCGTTGAAGGCTTCGTCTTCGGCTATTTGACGCGCGCGCCAATGAAGCCTGAGAAGCCCGATGAACTGGTATTCGAACTTGCGGAGTCGCTGACTCCCATCGACGCCTACACGATGGAAGTGAAGCTGAGGAAGGGGATCAAGTTCCACAACGGCGCTCCGTTCACCTCCGCCGATGTCAAGGCGACCTACGAATATGGCTGTCAGCCTGATCGCCCTGCGCAATGGTATCCCGGACTTGTCACCGTCGATGTCGTCGACGAGCACACGTGCCGGATCAATACGAAAGCACAGGGTTACCCCGCGACGCTGTTTTATTATCTATCGTCGTTCCTGCCGATCTTGTCGGCGAAGGATGTCGCCAACAAAGCTCAGCTTTCGGCGCGCATGAACGGGACCGGCCCCTACATGTATGTCGAACAAAAAGGTGACACGACGGTTCTAAAAGCGAATCCCGAGTTCTTTCTCGGCGCGGCGAAGATCCCGAGCGTCGAATATCGCTTTGTCGGCGACACCACGACGCGGACGCTTTCGCTGCTAAACGGTGAGGCGGATATCATCGAACGTCTGGAGCAGGAGCAGGTCGAGACCATATCGAAGGATGCGCGCTTCAACATCCACAAGGCAGTCTCGGTGGAGAACAAGTATCTCTTCTTCCGTTGCTCGAAGAAGCCGTTCGACGATCCGCGTCTGCGGCTTGCGGCCTGTCACTCTATCGACCGCAAGCAGGTCCTCGAGATCCTCGGCGTATCGGGCACCTATTCGAAGGCCCACATCTCTCCGGTCAAATTTGGTTACACCGAGGTCGCGGACTATCCGGAATTCGATCCGGGCAAGGCGCAGAAATTGCTGGCCGACGCGGGTTTCCCAAAAGGAAATGGCCTGCCGGAGCTAACCTATTATACGTCGGTCGGCTTCTATCCAAAGACCAAGGAATATGCCGAGCTGATCGCCGGCATGCTGCAGGAGCAGGGCTTCAAGGTGAACCTGCAGACGCTGGAAGTCGCGGCGTGGGGCAATCTGCTGTACGACAAGGCCGGTGGCGGCGAAGGCCACATGATCGATTGCGGCTGGTGCACCGGTTCGCCGGAACCCGATCTGGTGCTGCGTACCCATTTCCACTCCTCGTCGAAGCGCATCTGCGGAATCGTCGACCCGGAAATCGACGCGGTGCTCGACAAGGAACGTAACGCCACCTCGCTCGAAGAGCGCAAGAAGGTACTGCAAACCGAAACGCTGCCGACCATCGCCAAGAAGGCGCCTGCGCTGGCGCTGTTCACGTCGGTCTTCATTCACGCTTACAGCAAGAAGCTGGATGGGCTCTACATCTACCCCAACGGAATGCAGGACATGACCAAGGCAACGCTGGTCTGACTGACGGGCGAAGAGCCAGGCCGGGGCACGTCCGCCGCCGGCCACTTCTCCTTTTATCTGCCGACCAGGACTCCCGATGCTGATTCTCGAATTCTTCCTCAAGCGGATCGCGCAAGGGCTTCTGATCGTCTGCATCACCTCGTTCATCATTTTCACGCTACTGCGGGTTGTTCCCGGCGATCCCGTGCGTCTGATCGTGGGGGGAATGGCGCCTCCGGAAGTCGTGGAGAAAGTGGCGGCGAAGATGGGTCTTCGCGATCCGATCATCGTGCAATATGCGCGTTACATGGGAGGACTGCTGCGAGGCGACCTCGGGCAATCGTACCTTCGCCCTCGAAGCGGGATGATCGCGACAGGCGGCCAATATATCGATCCAACCAAATCCGACATGGCGCCGGTCATCGACCAAATCCTTGAGCGCCTGCCTTTCACCCTGCAGTTGGGTGGCATGGCGTTGTTGTTTGCGCTGCTTATTTCGTTTCCGATCGGGATCGCCGGAGGATTGCATCAGGATGGGTGGCAAAACACACTCGCCTTCGCCGTTCAGTCGCTGTTCGTCTCGATCCCGAACTTCTGGCTCGGCATCGTGCTCATCCTGTTCCTTTCGGTGAAGCTTAAACTGCTGCCGGCACTGGGCTATCAGGGATTTTCCTATGTGCTGCTGCCGGCGTTGGTGCTGGCGGTTGAGATCGCGCCCTTCATCATTCGTACATTGACAACGTCGTTCGGTCAGGTGATGCAGGCTTCGTTTATCGATGAGGCGCGCGTGCGCGGCCTTTCGCGGCGGCGCGTCGTTTACGCTCATGCGCTGCGCAACGCTGCCGTACCGCTCGTCAACCTGCTCGGCATTCAGCTTTCCACCCTGATCGGCGGCGTTCTCGTCATCGAATACATCTTCGACTATCCCGGCTTGGGAAATCTGACCGTGGTCTCGGTCGTCGGCCGCGATTTCCCCGTCATTCAGGGTATCGCGATCACCACCAGTGCTGTGTTCGTGTTCGTGAATATCATCGTCGACCTGGCGGCCTACATGATCGACCCCCGGGTGGAGCTGTAAAATGACAGCAACCACAATCGTCGCGATGGAACCAGAGACGGCGCGCAAGACGGAGAGCGTCAATCAACGGATTTTCGGCGCTGCATGGCGGATGAAAAGCTTCCGGATCGGCTTCTTTATCTTCGTTGCGCTGCTGCTGGCTTCGGTGATCTATCCCGAAATGACGTCCATGAGCGCGACCAAGATGGTCGTGAAAGACAAGTTCCTGCCACCGCTATTCCTGGGCGACAATTGGATATGGAGCCATCCGCTCGGTACCGATCAACTCGGTCGGGACATGCTGTTGCGTTGCCTTATCGGCCTGCGTTACTCGCTGATGATCGGCATCGTTACAGTTGTCCTGATTTTTATCATCGGCTGCGGTCTGGGGTTATTCGCGGGTTTCAAGGGAAAATGGTGGGATACGATCATTATGCGGATCACCGACGCACAATTGTCGGTTCCGATGATCATACTGGCGATCACCATCCTCGGCGTATCGCGTCCGACCGTTCCCACCATCATCATCGTCCTGGCATTGTCCGGTTGGCCGCTCTATGCACGCGTCGCTCGAAGCGCCGCCGTGACCGAGCGCGGTCTGGAATATGTTCGCGGCCTTCGTGTTCTCGGGGCCGGCGACTGGCGCATCCTGCTGCTGTTCGCGGCGCCGAACATTCTGCCGCCGATCGCCTTTGTCGCCGTGCTGGACGTCGCGCGCATGATGATTTTCGAAGCGATTCTCGGTTTTCTCGGGCTTGGCGTCCAGCCGCCGACGCCGAGCTTCGGTAGTATCATTGCCGACTCGCGCAAGTACCTCATCAATGCGTGGTGGATCGCCACCAGCCCAGGGGTGTTCCTTGCGGTCGCGCTGACTTCGATCAATCTGATGGGTTCGGCATTGGAGAAGGCGCGCAACCGGATTTACGGAGGCCTTTGAGATGGATCTTTCGCTGATTCTCGAAGTCGACAATTTGACCGTGGGACCGTTGACTGAAGGTTCTGCGCCGATCCTCGAGGGCATCAGTTTTCGCCTGAATGCTTCCGAAATCTTCGGTATTTACGGCGAAAGCGGTGCGGGCAAGACGGTTCTCAGCCGCGCATTGGCCGGCTGGCTCCCAGACAGTCTGCGCTATCGCTCCGGCGGCGTGATCTTCGCCGGCGAGGATACTCTCAAGAAGAGTGCGAAAGGAACGTTCCGCGTTGGGCGCGACATCGCTTACATTGGCTCGAAGCCGCAGAGTTCGCTCGACCCGACTATTCCGGTTGGCAGCCAGATCGCCGAGAAATTGCATAGCGTCAGGCCGGAATGGACGCCTCGAGACTGCCGTGACCGGGTCATGCAATTGCTCGGCGAGGTCCGGATTCCATCGCCCAAGGAACGGTATTGGGAATATCCATCGAAGTTTTCCGGCGGCATGATGCAACGCGCCATGATCGTCGATGCCATTTGCGCTGAACCGGCCGTACTGATCGCCGACAACGTCACTCAGCCGCTGGATGTGACGATTGCAGCGCAGATTGTGGCGCTGCTGCACGACTTGTGCCTGCGCCACAAGATGGCAACGATCTATCTATCGTCGTCGCTTCCCACCCTCGGCGAATTCGGCAATCGGACGGCCGTACTTTACCACGGCCGGTTCGTCGAACAGCAAGCTTTCAAGAAGCTTCTGAAGGAACCGCAAACCGATTACACCAGGAGTGCCATCGGCAGCGTGCCACGTATCTGGTCGACGAGCGAAGGGCCGCTCGCGCGCCGCAAGGCCTTGGGTGAAACGCCACTGATGCAGATCAAGAACGTCCATCGTACTTACAGGACGCGCAAGCGCGGTACCTTCAACACGTACAGCAACATCCAGGCCGTGCGCGGCGTCACGCTTGACATCATGCCGCGTGAGAATTTCGGAATTGTCGGCGAGTCGGGTTGCGGCAAGTCGACACTGACGCGGTTGCTGGCGTGGCTCGAGGTCCCCGACGAGGGGGCTATCGTGCTCAGTGGGACCGCGCTGGCAAGCTTGTCGCCGCGCGAACTGCTCAAGAAGCGCAACGAGTTTCAATTGCTCCTGCAGGATCCTTACACCGCCCTGCCGCCACGAACGACAGTTGGCCGAATGATCGAAGAGAGCTTGCGCATCCGCGGCAAAGTCCCGCGCCGCACCATGAAGGCGCGCGTGATCGCCACCATGAGCGAGGTCGGTCTGGCCGCTCACCTCTACGATGAATTGCCGCATGCGCTCTCTACAGGCGAGCGCCAGCGCGTGTCCATCGCGCGAGCCCTGATTCTCGATCCGAAGCTGCTGATCCTGGACGAGACGCTGTCGTCGATTGACCAGCGCGAGCAGACCAGGCTGATCGATCTGTTCTCCAGGCTCCAGGAAAAGAGCAGTCTGACCTATGTGTTCATCTCACACGATCTTGCCATGGTGCGGAAGGTCTGTACCCGCATCGCGGTGATGTATCTCGGCGAGATGGTAGAGGTTGCGGACAATCACGATTTGTTTTTCGATCCCCAGCATCCTTATACGAAGGCGCTGCTGTCGGCCGCGCCGACCCTCGAAGAGAGACCCTTCAACGCAGGCGATTTTCTGCTGGAAGGAGAGCCACCAAGCCCGATCGACATTCCCCTTGGATGCAGCTTTGCATCGCGATGCCCGAAGGTGTTTGGTCGCTGCCGGGTCGAGACACCGCGCTTGCTCGAGCATTTGCCCGGGCGTCTCGTTGCCTGTCATCTGCTTGACGTCAAGGAAGCAGACGTCGCGGCGGCCTGACGGGAACCGATGCGAGAGCGGTGGAACCGGCGCAAGCTTCGGCGGCGGGAAGGCCGTTACAGTTCCGTGGTCGTCAATTGTCACGGCAGCGGCTTTAGCGGCCAATCCATCGTCACGGTCCGCAGGGTTTCGAGCGCCTTGGTGATTTGAAGTACCCCGAGATCGTCAAAGCGGTGACCGATGACCTGGACGCCGATCGGCAAATGCCGTTGATCAAACGCGGTACACACGGTGGAGGCCGGTTGGCCGGTTTGATTGAATAGCGCGGTGAACACCGTATGAGCCAGCGGAAACTCCCGTGAGAGGCCCGGCTCCTCGGCTGCAAAATTCACGACCGGGAGCGTCGGCGCGATCACATAGTTCCAGCCGTCAAACGCCGCGAGCAACGCTGCTTTCATCTTGCCGATCTGCGCGAGAGCCCGATAGAGATCCGCGCCTGAATGGCGGGCGCCGCCGAGGCACCATTTCCTGACATATGGATTGAGGTCGCCGTCCTCATGCGAGGGCAGGGCGCTGTATTCGAGGAAACCGCGCACCTGTAGAAAAAGGTCGATAGGTGCATATGCATCATGGTCGATCGGAGACGCAAACGGCTCGATGATCGCGCCCTCTCCGGCGAGAAGCTTGCCGGCCGCTTCCACGGCGTCGCGCACCACGGCTTCCGGTCTTGGCCCGAAGCCCATGTCGGTAAGTACACCTATCCTGAGTCCTTTGAGATCGCGGCCAAGTCGATCATGATACTGCGTGCCGTCGGCCGGGAAGCTCCACGTGTCTCGTTCGTCCTGACGGGTCAATACGGTTAGCAGACGCGCAATATCGTCAACACGACGACCCATGGGACCGGCCATACGCATGGTATCGGCTGGCAAATGAGGTACGCGTCCGTGCGTGGGCTTTAAAGACGCAAGCCCGCAGTGGGCCGCCGGTAGCCGAACCGAGCCGGCAATATCGGTTCCAATAGACACAAAGCCGGCGCCCGCGGCGATTGACGCACCCGCACCCGCCGACGACCCTCCCGTGTTCCACGCAAGTCCCCACGGATTGCGCGTGATGCCATGAAGAGAACTGATGCCGGAAGCCATCAGGCCGCAGTCGGGCATCGTGGTCTTGGCAAAGACAGGAGCACCCGCCTCGCGCAGGGCTATCGCAGGAGGAGAGTCGTAATTCGAGGGCGGTAGTGAGCGGTTGGCGCGGATGCCGTGAAGATAAGGCCAGCCGACCATGGCGACGCTGTCCTTTACCGTCATCGGAACGCCGTCGAGCGGGCCCAATGGCGCGTTCGATTTCCATCGTGCCTCTGATTGTTGAGCGCCAGCGATCGCCTGTTCGGGGCGGAAACTAAACAACGCATTGATGAACGGATTGACGGCTTGGGCGTGGTCGAGGGTCGTTTCCATAACCTCGACCGGCGAAAGGCGCCGCCTAGCGTAGGCCTCGGCAAGGTCCGCGAGGCTCATTTTCGCCAGCTCTTCAGCGGACATCGTCCCTCCTGCTTCACGACCTTGGCGGCCTCCCAAGATCCCGACTGGGATAGCGAAGATCGGTGGCATTGGGGTAGATGGCAATTTTCAAGGGCATCATTTGGTGGAGCGCGAGGCATCCTTTTTGCATCTATCTCAGCCAAACTTCCGTGAAAAGGCAGCGATGAAATCGCGCTTTGTCCGAGACAGCAAGGAACTGGAAGATGGCATGACCGAATTCGAAACAGAACTCAGCAAGGTCCGGGTCAGCATTTGCGCGCTGCCCGGCTGGGGCGAAGATGTCGCCATTGAGCCTGCGATTCCGATATTGGCGTCGCCAAGCTGGCGCGGCGTTGATGGTGGCCCCTGGCGCGTCACCAACAAGGCGAGCGGCGACAGCATTTTCGTCAAGGTGATGGATACGGATGCGACGCTTTACGTCGATGTGCCGTGTGCGTTCGAGGCGGCGCAACGCGCGTCCGATCTCGGCATCGGACCAAAAGTGATCCTGGCCGATTCCAGTGCGGGCATTCTCGTCATGGAGGATCTCAACAGCGGTTGGCGGGTCGGCACCCTCGAGCGGATGCTCGATCCCAAGATCGTCGATGCGGTGATTGCCGCGCGCCGCCTTTTCCAGAAAGGAGAACCTCTGCCCAAACACAAGAGCGTGTTCGACGAAATCGAGCACTTCTACGCGGCCGCAACATCGGCAAATGCGCAGTTGCCGGCCAACACGCAATGGCTTGTGGACGAATTGCGCTTCGCGGCCGCGGCACTGCAGAGCGCAGACATCGTGCCAGTACCCATCCACGGAGACGGCAATGTATCGAACATCTTGATCAGCGAGGCCGGCGAAGTGCGCTTGATCGACTGGGACCGGGCAACAACTGCCGATCCGCTGGAGGATCTCGGCAGCTTCCTGGCCGAAGCGTTTGCGCAGGAGCCGGAAGCTCGCGATGCTTTCGTTCGGAATGCCGGCACGTTCGACGAGCGCGCGTTCAATCGAGCCAGGATCTACGGTGTCGCGGACGACCTGCGGTGGGGGTTGATCGGAGCGCTTCTCTCCGCCAAATCGCGACGAAATACACTTGAATTCTACAAATTTGCGAGTTGGCGTTTCCTGCGATGCAGCATGGCTGTACGCGAGCCCCGCTTCGGCGAGGCGTTACGGAGGATGATATGACGATTCGCAGAACACTAGGCGAAGCGAGCACGATCCACGAACGCAATCTCGAACAGGCGGTCGGGCGTATCCCGTTGTGGCGAGGCAAAAACGCAAGTTACACGTCGCTCGTCGGCGGCTTGATGAATCAAAACTGGCTGGTCGAAATTGCCGGCGATACGCGAAGATATTTCGTCAAGGTGCCTGGTGAAGGTTCGGAGATGTTCATCGACCGCGTGGTGGCGAATGAGGCCGCGCGCAACGCCCACGCCGCTGGAATTGGCCCCGAGGTTATTTTTTTCGACGCGCAGGACGGTCTGGAGGTCAGCGAATTCCTCGAGGGCTACCGGGCTTGCACCAATGGAGATTTCGGTGATCCCGCGATCCAGTCCGATGTTCTCGGACTTTACCGCCGGCTTCACGCCGGGCCGAAATTGGGTATCACCAAGACGATCTTCGACATGATCGAAGAACACGTCGAACAGGGTCGCGAGCTGGGCTCGGATTTTCCACTCGACATGCCGTGGATCATGCATCGATACCGTCAAGCGAAGGCCGCCTTCATGGCCTCAGGTCTCGATCTTGTGCCTTGCTTCAACGATCCGATGCCTGGAAACTTCCTCATCAGCGCGGATTCGAGCTCCACCCCCAAGCCGATGCGGCTGATCGACTACGAGTTCGCATCGAATAACGAGCGCAGCTATGAACTCGGCGTGCTGTTCGCCGAGATGTTCTTCGATGAGCAATTGTCGCTGAGATTGACCGAGCAATATCTGGGCTTGGTGAGTCCGCAGATGGCGGCGCGTATGACCATCAACCGTGCGCTTGCGGACATCAAATGGGCCTCTTGGGCGGTCGTCAATCGCAAGCTGAAGGACTGGGACTTCGACTATCAGAAATACGGAGTATGGAAGTACATGCGTGCGCGTGACGTGATGTATGATCCGCGGTGGGAAAGCTGGCTGCGCATGGTTTGATGGTGTGAGGTCGGAACGGCCGGGTCGCGGTAAGCCGCGACCGGTTTCAGCGGCCAAGGATTGCCAGCGCTTGATCAAGCAAAGCTTCGTTTGCAGCCGCAACGACGCGTCCGTCAGAGTCGCGCGTCAAGGGCCATCCGTCCCAATCCCTTATGACGCCTCCCGCTCCCTCGACGACGGGAACGAGCGCCATAAAGTCGAATGACTTCAGTGACGTCTCGACGACCAGATCGCAATAGCCCGACGCCAGCAATCCGTACTGGTAGCAATCACCTCCGAACCGCCGAAACATCGCCTTGCGGCTGAGGGCGTCATAGCGCGCCCAATCCTGCTGCGAAAAAAAATCGGGCGACGAGGTGTAAATCTGCGCGTTCTCCAGTTTCTTCGCACGACTTACTTTGGCGGGCGCATTGTTGAACATGGTGCCGTCCGGCGTTCCATACCAGCGTTCGGCCAGCGCCGGCATGTCGATCATGCCCGCCACCACGGAGCCATTTTCCTCATCTGCAAGAGCAACCAAGGTCCCGAACAGCGGCATTCCGGAAATGAAACTCTTGGTTCCGTCGATGGGATCGAGATACCAGGTATATCGCTCACCCGGCGTCGATCCAGTCTCTTCGCCCAAAATCCCATGGCCGGGAAAGCGGGCGGCAATCAACCGCGTCAGTTCATGCTCGATAGCCTGATCCGCGATCGTGACAGGCGAAAGATCCTGTTTGCGCTCAAAATCGAGGTTGGAGCGAAAATACATCAGCGCAATGCTTCGTGCCGCATCCGCGAGGTGGTCGAAGAAGCCGGCCAGTTCGTTGTCAGACAGACTATCTTTGTTCTCAACCAATGATATCTCCGCAAAGGCAGGAGCGCGTGCCGCCGGGCAGTGACGCGTCGATAGAGACGCTCGGTATTTATACGGCTTCGTACAACGACCGGCGCTTGTTCGCATTCCAGCGCGACAGATCGAAACGGCCCCCGGATGTCAGGGACCTTGGCGCCAGGGTTGTCTTGGCGCGAGCGGAAGCAGAGCCGACCGCCGGAATCGAATCGCGGCTGAGTTTTCGAGCGTCGCGAGGTGCGATACTGAAGTGACGACTGAAGGTGCGGGAAAAATGGGAAACGTTCTTGAAGCCGACCTCATAGGCGATCTCCGATACGGTGCGATGCCCCTTCGGATCTCCGACGAGAATTTCGTAAGCTCGCTGCAGCCGCTTCACCTGGACGAACTGACCCACGGTCGTGTCGTCGTCATTGAACAGGCTGTAGAGGTAGCTCAGCGAGATGCGGCTGCTGGCGGCAATCTTTTTTGGCGAAAGATTCTGGTCGCTTAAGTGTTTCTCGATGAAGTCTACGATCCGCCGGCGCAAATGATAGCGGGCATTTCGCACGTCGGTCGCCGCGCCCCGGTCTTCGGCTCCAATGGTCAGGGCGACGAAACTGACGATCTCGGTTGCGAGGGCCTGGGGATTTGGAGGTGAGCGATCGACAAACAATTCCACAACACTTGTCACCAGTCCCAGCAGCAGATGGGTCATGTGTTCATTTGCCTTGAAGTGGCGGCTTACATGATCTTCAACGGACACCACACGTCCGCGGAGTTCGCACGCGGGAATACGCATCATCAGCAGGCGGGCTGTTCCATCCGACGACAATTCGTAGAATGCGAGTTCGTTGAGGAGAACATATTCGCCGGCCGTCGCGATTCCCATTCTGCCATCCTGACTGAAAGCAAAGCTTCCGATGAGAGGGAAAGCGAGCACATAGGAGGCTTCATCCACGCGGTCGATGCGTTCCCAGTTCCGCATGAAAGGCCGATCGGCGGCTACGATGTCGAGCTCGAGGCGGCCGATGTGGATTTTCTGCGACACGAGGAAACCGGGGTCAGCATCCTCAATGGCGTGACCTGCTTGCGGGGCAAGGGTTGAAAGAGCTGCCATTGCCTTGGCCTTTCCTACTTTGGGGCGACGAGAATTTCCGTTCCAGCCTCACGAAGCGCCGTCGCCAGCGCGCCCTCAGGCTGGTGGTCGGTGACTAGACGGTCGATATCGGTCCATTGCGCAAAGACGGTCAGGGCGCGCTGTTCGAACTTGGTATGATCGGCGACAACTATCGCTTCGGCTGCTCGCTTCGCCATAGCGCCGTAGATGGCGCCGGCTTCGTCATCCGCGTCGTTGACACCCCGTCCGCCGATTCCCGTTGCTCCGATAATGGCGCGGTTGGCTTCGTAACTATTGATGCTTGCAATTGTCTGCGTGCCGAAAACGTAACCCTCGGCGGAATTGTACCGGCCGGGACAGCACAAGACACGAATAGACGAATTCGTCCCCAGTGCCGCTGCGATCGCGAAGTCGTGGGTGATGACGGTAATGTCCTGGACCCGAGCCGCCAGTCGCCGCGCGACGTGAAAAGTTGTTGCCCCCGCGCCAAGCATCAGGACTTCATTGGGCAGGACGAGACTTGCGACAACAGACGCGATCGCTTCGCGTTCGGCGATCATGATCGCTCTGCGATCGGTTAGTGATGGCTCAAGGGCAAAAGGACGGGACGCGCCGCCGTAGGTGCGGTTGATGAGTCCGTGCTCCTGCAATTCCATCAGGTCTCGCCGGATCGTTTCGCCCGAGACGCCGAGGGCCGCGGCGAGTTCGGAGGCGCGGAGGGTCGGGGCCGCTGTCAGTTGCGAGATGATGTGTTGGTGGCGCCCAAGCTTTGAGAAGCGGTCGCCTTCTTGTCTCCTCGGAGGCCGCTTCTCCGCGGGCGCAGCGTTGGGCACCGGGAGCCGCTCGCTATTCATTAACGCATCCTTCGGAATGGTGCCGACCGAGCCGGGTTCCAACCACACGCAATCCTTTCGCAGCGAGATTTGGATGTCTACAATAATTTTGTGGCACTTCCCTCAAATTTTGTGCGGCGTTCTGCTCATGCTCTGGGCACATTGACCGCAGAATTCCGGTCACAAACCGTCCAATTCAGCAATGGATCTGGTGTCGATCAGCATTCGGCTGACGCTCCTGCAAGTTGTTGCTCACGGCATCTTCATATTGTGGAAATTCCCACATTGCCGCAGGGTAGTGGGCAGTCGATAGAGCGACCTGTTGCCTTCCGGTGGGCCTGCGGGAGGCCGATGAGGAAGGCGCAGATGCCGCAGGAAAAGGAAATTCTGGCACTGAACGCTTTCGATCAAAAGAACACGCCAGCCATGAGCGCCGAGCTACGCGACGCCGTCGCACGGCGGTTGCGTTCCTTCGGTTCGGCCTCCGTATTGTTCTATCAGGAGCCGATGCGCATGGAGCGCGCCGAGGGCGTCTGGATGTATGACGCGGACGGCCGCTGCTATCTCGACCTCTACAACAACGTCCCGTCGGTTGGGCATTCGCACCCGCGTGTCGTTGAGGCGATTTGCAAGCAGGTAAGTCTCCTTAACACCCACACGCGCTACCTGAACGACGTTGTCGATCTGTACGCGGAACGGCTGCTCGCGACATTCCCCGACGCAATCGACCGCCTGGTCCTGACATGCACCGGGAGCGAGGCCAACGACCTTGCGCTGCGAATTGCGCAAGCCGCCACCGGAGGCACGGGTTTCATCGTCACCGAGACGGCTTATCACGGTAACACCGCCGCGGTGACGGATGTCTCACCGTCGAGCCGTCCAGGGCAAGCGCTGCCGCCACACGTCCGTATTGTTCCGGCGCCGGAGATGTTCCGCTATTCCGGCAGCGATCCCGGTCAGCGTTTTGCCGCGTCGGTGACGAGGGCTATCGCCGACCTGAAACGGAGCGGGCTTCGCTTTGCCGGTCTTCTCGTCGACACAATCTTCTCAAGTGACGGAGTCTACGCCGATCCTCCCGGTTTCCTCACTGCCGCCGTTGCGGCCGTGCGGGCGCATGGCGGTATGTTCATCGCCGACGAGGTGCAGCCCGGGTTTGGCCGGACCGGCGCCTCGTTGTGGGGTTTCGCACGGCACGGCGTCGTGCCCGATATCGTGACCATGGGCAAGCCGATGGGTAACGGCTTTCCCATGGGGGGCATTGCGACGCGCGCGGTACTGCTCGATCGGTTCACGGCAGAAGCAAAGTACTTCAACACCTTCGGAGGCAATCCGGTTGCCGCCGCCGCGGGTCTTGCCGTACTTGATGCGATCCGCGACGAGAGGCTGATCGAAAATGCTTTCAGAGTTGGCGGCTACCTCATGGACGGGCTCCGTGAGATCGGCAACCGCCACATCCAGATCGGCGACGTGCGTGGTGCGGGTCTCTTCATCGGGCTCGAACTTGTAAACGACCGCGAGACCAAGGCGCCAGCGCCTGAGATCGCGAGCCATCTCATCAACAATCTCCGCCAGCGCGGCATCCTGGTCGGCGCCGCCGGTCGATACGGCAACACGCTAAAGATACGTCCTCCACTATGTTTCACAAAAGACAACGCCGACATGTTCATCAACGCCTGCGATGAGGTGTTAGGCCAGAACCTCCCGGCATGATACAGCGGCGGTCTGGTCCAGCCACCGATCCAGTGCACCCGTCTTAAGCCAACCAACAAGATACGAAGAAAACATGGATTCCAGAAACGTAAAAACCGCCGAGGACGCACGAGCGTTAGTGGATGCGCGGGGACTGTCCCACGTCAAGCTTGGCGTGGTCGATCTCGACGGCATTATCCGTGGCAAATACATCGCGCGGGACAAGTTCTTCGCTGCTCTGGAGTCCGGATTCAATTTCTGTGACGTAATTTTCGGTTGGGACTCTCAGGACCAGCTTTACGACAAGACGACGTTCACCGGATGGCATACCGCATTTCCCGATGCGACGGCACAGGTCGTTCCCAACTCCTGTCGCGATGTGCCGACGGAAGGCGACATGCTGTTTTTTCTCGGCGAGTTCGAGGGCGCTGCCGCCGATCTTTGCCCCCGCAAGCTGCTGGGCCGCGTGGTCGACCGCGCAACGAAGCTTGGTTTCACAGCTTCGGCGGCCGCAGAGTTCGAGTTTTTTGTCTTCGACGAGACACCTCACAGCGTGCGCGAGAAAGGCTATCGCAGTCTGAAAAATATGACGCCAGGCTGGTTCGGCTATTCGATGTTGAGGTCATCGGCGGAGTCTGACTTCCATCATGGGCTGCTGAAGCTCTGCGACGACATGGACATGCCGCTCGAAGGTCTTCACACGGAGACCGGTCCGGGCGTCCTCGAAGCGGCGATCAAGTACACCGATGTCGTGGCAGCCGCAGACCGCGCGGAGATCTTCAAGACGTTCTCGAAGGTTTTCGCCGAGCGCCAGGGCAAAATGCTCACCTTCATGGCGAAGTGGTCAAACTCTTATCCAGGACAATCCGGACATCTGCATCTATCGCTGCGTGATCTGGAGGGGAAGTTGGTTTTTTTTGAAGAGGGTCGGCCCGGCAACATGTCCGACACCATGCGCTGGTTCGTCGGCGGGCAGCAGGCGTTGCTGCCCGAGGTTCTCGCGATGGTGGCCTCCACCGTGAACAGCTATTCGCGATTGATCCCGGGGTTTTGGGCGCCGACCGATGCAACGTGGGGGATCGAGAACCGCACATGCGCGCTCCGAGTCATTCCGGGTGCGCCTTCCGCTCAGCGCGTCGAATACCGAATCGCTGCCGCCGATATCAATCCTTATCT
>JGI12053J15887_10000255_pt1 | contig 20313 bp, 16 predicted proteins | sample MedBloCAOM1_O3_FD_15887 | JGI IMG/M metagenome (IMG submission 15887)
TGATCATGACATGATCGCGGACTGTGCTGTTTCGACTGCTGTACTGATCTTTGTCACAGTGATCGGCTGGCTTGGGTTACTCGCCCGAAGTACCGCCACCAAGGACATCGAAATCCTCGTTCTGCGTCACGAAGTCATGGTGCTGCGCCGTCAGGTCAACCGACCTCGACCCTCCTGACCGGGCGCTTCGATCGCTCATGCCCCGCACGAACCTCAACGTTCCGATCTCAAGCTCGCATATACCCGCGATCCGCTCAGCAACTGTGCTGGGGACCGACTTGGGCTATCAGGAGATCAGTGAATTCCTCTGCGGCATCGGCGTCGAATTGTTCGTCACGATAGCGGGTGACCAGGGCGAGTCGCTGTCCGCTGGTGACGACACCGATAGAGACGCTGCAGGCAGGGTCGCATGGTGGGGAGAACCACAGCTCCGGTGGCCCGGAGTCGGGGTCGCCTTCGAAACTTGGTGGCTCAGGAATGCGTCCGAGGTTCGACAGCATCGCGGTGTCGACGAATCGATCACCGGTGAGGTGTATCAGTCTGGGCACAGCTCGCTTGACTGCCAGCGGCGCTTTTTCGGTGGCTCGAAGAAGGTCGTACAAGCCATAGGCACGATCGTTTCGGCGCATCTCGGAGGTCTGCTTGGCCACCACTGCAGTTGCCGTGGCCAGGTCGGCTCGATCGTCGGGCTCAGTCGACACGGAAACCATCGACGTGAGGTTGCTGACGACATCCCACAAGCGGTCCGCGGGACGGATATTCATCGGCATCTGGACTCCGACCCGATCAGCCGGCGCGCCGTGCTTGGTGTTCCAGGACTGCACGGTGAGGTGCAGCGCGGCGACCAAGACGTCGTTGATCGTCGTGCCTGAGGGCCGCTGCACGAGCCCCGGCGTGGTGGTCTCGTTGATGTCGAGGGTACGAAAGACGAATCCGAAACCATCGCCGTCCGTGCCACCGAGCACCGCGATCCGGCTCGGCGGATCAAAGGCCTCCCTCACTCGCCGCAGCCCTTCCATCTGGCGCGCCCACTTCTCGCTCCAGGTCTTGGGGGCCAGAAATGAGCCGAGGTCGCGGGCTTGGGCAAGCGGTGGGGGATCCGCTGGGTCAGGCTCGCCCCGGTGGGCCCGGACAATGGTCTGCAGCAGGCGCACGGCACCGACACGGTCAGCGACGATGTGGCTCGCAGACAGCGAATTTCTCCTGACGCGTTACGTGTCAAGCGTTACGCGGCACCGGCGGAGTCGGAGGCGCCGCGCAGCCGTTGCGAGATCACGGTGGTGATGCCGTCACCGCGCATGCTCACCCCGTACAACGCGTCAGCAACCTCCATCGTCGCCTTCTGATGGGTGATCACGATGAGCTGCGAGCGGTCCCGCAGCAGCTCGAACAGCGCGATAAGGCGGTTGAGGTTGGTTTCGTCCAGCGCCGCCTCCACCTCGTCGAGCACGTAGAACGGCGACGGTCGGGCCCGGAAGATCGCGACGAGCATCGCCACCGCCGTGAGCGACTTCTCCCCGCCGGACAGCAGTGACAGCCGTTTGACCTTCTTGCCGGGCGGGCGGGCCTCGACCTCGATGCCGGTGGTGAGCATGTCGTCGGGCTCGGTGAGCAGCAACCTGCCCTCGCCGCCGGGGAACAGGGTGGCAAAGACGATCTCGAATTCCCGCGCCACGTCATGGAAGGCCACGGTGAAGACCTCGAGGATCTTCTCGTCGACCTCGGTGACGACGGTGAGTAGGTCACGCCGACTGGCCTTGAGATCTTCGAGCTGGGTGGACAGGAACTTGTAGCGCTCCTCGAGCGCGGCGAACTCCTCCAACGCCAGCGGGTTGACCTTGCCGAGCAGGGCCAGATCGCGCTCGGCGCTGTGAGCACGGCGGGTTTGCACGGCCCTGTCGTAAGGAGCCGGCTGCGGCGCGCTGACCTGCTCGCCGCGCTGGGTCATCACCTCGTATTCGGCTACCTCAGCCGCGGGCGGCGGTACCGGCACCGCGGGTCCGTACTCCGCGATGAGGTCATCCAGGCCGATGCCGAAGTCGTCAGAAATCTTGATCTCGAGCTGCTCGATGCGCAACCGTTGCTCAGCGCGCAGCAGCTCGTCGCGATGCACCGTGTCGGTGAGCTTGTCCAGCTCCTCGGCGAGCTCCCTAACCCGGGCCCGGATCTCGATCAGACGCTGCTCGCGCTGCGCCCGCTCGACGCCCACCGCGTCCCGCTCCGCCACGGCCCGCTGCACCGATATCTCGATACAGCCCAACGCCAACTCCCCAACCCGCACCACTTCCGCCGCCACCGCAGCGCCGCGCTGGCGTGCTACCGCCGCGTCGGCAGCTCGCTGCCGGGCCACCCGCTCGACCTGGGCGTTGCGACGCAGCACGTCGGCCCGACCGGCCAGCGCCCGGGCGCGCTCCTCAGCGGTGCGCAGNGCCAGCCGCGCGTCGACCTCCTCGCTGCGCGCGGTACCCAGCGCCGCCACAGCTTCGTCCCGGTATGAGGTGTCGGGTTCGGCATCCACCGAGTCGTCGGCGGCCAGCCGCAACCGCTCCTCGAGCTCAGCCAGGCTGGTCAGCGCAGCGGCCCGGCGCGCCTGCCTCTCGTCGCGCTGGCGGTGCAGCCGGTCGGCCTCGCCGGACGCGGAACGGGCCGCCTGGCCCAGTCGAGCGAGCTGCTCAGCAACCGCGGCCAGTTGCGCGTCCGACTCGTGCAAAGCAGCCAGGGTGTTGTCCACGTCCTCGGCGCGGTCGGCCTCCTCGGCACTGGCCTCGTGGAGCTCAGCGGCCAACCGTTGCACGCGCGTTTCCGATTCAGCTAACCGGATTTGACCGTCGTCGACGGCGGCCTGCACCTCGATGACGCTCAGGCTGCGGCCCGATCCGCCGTGCGCCCAATCGCCGCCGAGTAGGTCGCCGTCGATGGTCACAGCGCGCGTACTCGGCTGTGCGGTCACCAACGTGTGCGCGGCGTCGAGGTCCTCGACTACCGCGGTGCGTTCCAGTAGCCGATGTAGCGCGGAACTCAGTGTCTCAGGGCCTACCACCAGATCTGCCGCCCACCTCGCACCGGGCGGCAGTTCCGGCCAGGTTGNGCGGTCTACCGACGCCGGCGCACCGCCGACGAGCAGGCCAGCACGACCAGCGTCCCGCGCCCGCAACAGGGACAGCGCGCTGGCCGCGACGTCCACATCTGACACCACCAGGGCGTCCGCCGCAGCACCCAAGGCGGCAGCCACGGCGGCCTCCGCGCCGGGTTGCACGGTGAGCAGCGCGGCGACCGTGCCGGCCAGGCCCGGTAGCCCCGCGGCCAGCAACGGTTGCGAGCCGTCTTTGCGGGCCAGGCCGATCGACAGCGCCTCCACCCGGGCGCGCCAGGACGCCCGCTGCTGCTCGGCCTCCCGGTGTGCCGCGGCCAGCTCGGCGCTGCGCGTTGCGGCAGTGGCATGCGAGGCCGACGCTGCCTCATGCCGCTCGTCGAGCCCGACCTCGCCGGCATGCAGGGCGTCGAGCCGATGCTGGAGCTCCTCGAATTCCCGCTGCGCGCTGCTCGCCCGCTCCCTGGCGTCGGCCAGGCCGCCCGACAGCCGCTCGATCTCCTCCGCGGTGGCGCCTGAGGTGGACCGCAACGCCTCGACCTGACCGGCGAGCCGAGCTAGTCCCTCGCGCCGATCGGCGACAGCGCGGACCGCAGCCAGGTTCGCCCGCTCCGCGTCGCCGACTGCCTGCTCCAGCTCGGCGCGCCGGTCCACGGCGTCCGACAGCACGGCCCTGGCCTCCTCCACCACCGCGTGCAGCTGCGCCTCCGAAGCCTCGACGGCCGCGGCCTCACGTTCAAGCTCGTCGGGGTCCCGACCGGGTCGGTGCGCCTCGGTGGGTGCGGACAGGTGTCGGACGCGCTGCTCCGCCAGTTGAACCGTGCCTCGCAGCCGCTCGGCCAGCGCCGAGAGCCGGTACCAGGTGTCCTGCGCTACCGACAGCCGCGGCGTCGTGGCGTCGAGCTGTTCCTCCAGGAGGTTCTGTCGCGCGCGAAGCGCCGCCAGGGCGTTGTCCACCTCCGCCCGCCGGGCCCTGGCAGCGACCTCGTCAGCCTCGTCCCTGGCGAATGCCTCACGCAGCGTCACTAGGTCGTCGGCGTGCAACCGCAGCCGGGCGTCCCGCAGATCGGCCTGCACGGCCTGGGCGCGCCGAGCGATCTCGGCCTGCTTGCCCAGCGGCTTGAGCTGGCGGCGCAGCTCGGCGGTGAGGTCGGACAGCCGAGTTAGGTTGGCCTGCATCGCCTCCAGCTTGCGCAGCGCCTTTTCCTTGCGCTTGCGGTGCTTCAGGACGCCCGCGGCCTCCTCGATGAACGCACGGCGCTCCTCGGGCTTGGACTGCAAGATCGAGTCAAGCTTGCCCTGCCCGACGATGACGTGCATCTCGCGGCCGATCCCGGAGTCGCTCAGCAGCTCCTGGACGTCAAGCAGCCGGCACGCGCTGCCGTTGATCTCGTATTCGCTGGCGCCATCCCGGAACATCCGCCGAGTGATCGACACCTCGGTGTAGTCGATGGGCAGCGCGCCATCGGTGTTGTCGATGGTCAGGGTCACCTCGGCGCGACCCAGCGGGGGGCGTCCGGCGGTGCCGGCGAAGATGACGTCCTCCATCTTGCCGCCGCGCAATACCTTGGCGCCCTGCTCCCCCATCACCCACGACAGCGCATCCACCACGTTGGACTTACCTGAGCCATTGGGACCCACAACACAGGTGATGCCGGGCTCGAAGCGCAGCGTCGTGGCCGAGGCGAAGGACTTGAAGCCCTTCAACGTCAGGCTCTTCAAGTGCACGGTGCGCCGGACCCTCCTCGCTGCTCCCCTACTGCTGTCACATGCCCGAGCAGGGTACCGGTGCCTACAGGAGTGCAGAATTTCGCCGAAATGTCGTGCCGAGCAGGCCGGTGATCGCACTCGCTTTGATCATGGTCTCGTCGAACTCGGCGGCCGAGTCGGACATCGCGATGATCGCCCCACCGACGCCGAAGCTCACCTTGCCTGGCGTGATCACCAGCGTCCGGATGACGATGCTGAGATCGGCGGCTCCGGTCAGCGAGAAATAGCCCAGCGCTCCGGAGTAGATCCCGCGCGCGCCCCCTTCCAGGCCGTCGATGATCCCCATGGTGCGAATCTTGGGCGCCCCCGTCATCGAGCCCCCGGGAAACGCCGCCCGCACGCAATCGACCGCTGAGACGTCTTCGCGTAGCCGCGCGCGCACAGTGCTCACCAGTTGGTGCACATGAGCGTAGGTCTCCACATCGAAAATGCTTGGCACATGAACCGTACCGGGCAGTGCACACGTTCCTAGGTCATTGCGAACCAGGTCGACGATCATCAGGTTCTCTGCGCGATCTTTCTCGCTGACGGCCAGGTCCTCCGCCAGCGCCCGGTCCTGTTCCGGCGACAGCCCACGCGGTCTCGTCCCCTTGATGGGCCTGGACTCGACGACCCGGTCGGCGAACACCCGGATGAAACGCTCAGGCGATGTGCTCAGCACGATCAAGTCGGCGAAACGTAACCAGGCACCGAACGGCGCGGGACTTTCCGCACGCAGGAATTGGTAGGCATGCCACGGGTCGATCGTCCCNTTGCCGGTCACCATGTTGGTCAAACAGACCTCATAGCTCTCACCGGCCTTGATCGCCTCTTGGCAGGACGCGATCAGTTCCAGGTATCGATTCCGGTCATGCCGGAGTTCCAGCTGGCCGAAGTCGAGCGGGCCGCGGGCTTGCGGGCGTGCGGCACCGGCGATCGCGTCCAGGTGGGCCTGAGTACTCCGAAGCCATTCTCGGGCGCTGGTCTCGTTGTCGGCGTCCGCCAACGCGAGCAAGTAAGTCGTGCCGGTCAGGTGGTCGACGGCTAACGCCCTATCGGCGAAGATCATTGCCGCGTCCGGATTCTCCGCACGGTGTGCGAGCCTGCCACCGCACTCGGTCTTGAGCTCGTAGCCGGCGTAGCCGACCCAGCCCAGGGCGAAGTCGAAAGGCAGTTCGGGGACCTTGACACGGAGGCCACGCAAATCGTTATCCAACCAGTCGAAGAACCCGATATGGTGCACTTCGGTGTGCCGTTGCGAGTACACGGTCACGGTGCCTCGCCAGACGTCTCCGTAGGCCACCCTGGCGAGCGGACCGGTGGAGTCACCGAGGAACGAGAACCTGCAGAGTTCATTGTCCCGCCGGCTGCTGTCGAGCCAGAATGAGTGCGGCGAGGCGCCGTACAGACTCTGAAAGACCGACTCCGTGGGCGCCGAGGTTGCCTGCTGTGCGACCAGTACCCGCAGCCTGTGNGCCTTCTCGTCAGTGCGTTGCGTTGTGGTCGCTGGGGCGGACCTGCGTGAATTTCTAGCGTGCGCCGGGTTGTGTTCGCGCCACTGCCGGGAGAGCCGGGCGAAGTTACCCAGCAGGTCCATACCGTGCTCGGTGCGGATCGACTCGGGATGGAACTGCACACCCCAGGCTGGGCGGTGCCGGTGCCGCACCCCCATGATCACACCGTCACTGGTCCAGGCGGTGATCTCTAGATCGTCGGACACCCTGGTGACGGTCAGCGAGTGGTAGCGCACCACGCGCAATGGTGAGGGCAGCCCCGCGAACAGGTCCACGCCATTGTGCGCGACGTCCGATTCGCGGCCGTGGAAGAGTTCCGGTGCAGTGCCGACGGACCCGCCGCTGAGTTCGCACAGCCCTTGATGTCCCAGGCATACACCGAGCAGCGGGATCGGCGCGCCGAGCACGACTTCACGACTGAAACCGAAGTCGGATGCCAGGCTGGGTCGCCCGGGTCCCGGCGAGATAATGACGTTGTCGAACTCGTCAAGATCCGTCACCTGCCAGCCGGGGGCATCATTACGCACCACGATCGGCTCGATACCGTTGATCTCGGCCAGGTACTGGAAAAGGTTGTAGGTAAACGAGTCGTAGTTGTCGATGATCAGCGTCCGCATGAGTGCTCAGCGCTCAACGAAACCAGTCAAGCCGCCCCGGGCGTCATCGAACCGCTCGTTGACCTGTTTCACCTGCCCGGGAGTGGACCCGGAGCGTAGCGCGGCGAGCAGCTTCACACAGGTTTCCTGCGGCCCCTCTGCCACTACCTCGACCCTGCCGTCGGACAGATTGGCCGCGTGACCGACCAACCCCAGCTCCAATGCCCTGCAACGGGTCCACCAGCGAAACCCCACGCCTTGAACGCGACCATGCACCCAGGCCGTCATCCGCACCTGTCTCATGGCCTCCCATCCTGGCGCTCGATGACCATTCTTCACGGGTGGGGGTGGCGGGGACGGGGCTGGCAGCGAGGACAGGTGTGCGAGGAACGGTTCATGAAGGCGTCGCGCCGGATCGCGGTACCGCAGCGTGGACACGGCCGGCCGTCCTGCCCGTAGGCGGCCAGCGAACGGTCGAAATAGCCGGACGCGCCGTTGATATTGACATACAGCGCGTCGAAAGACGTGCCCCCGGCGGCGAGCGCCTCCGTCATCACCTCGGTGACGGCGGTGAGCACGGCGCGTCCTTGCGCTCGGGTCAGCGTCGCGGTAAGCCGCGCCCCGTGCAGCCGAGCCCGCCACAGCGCTTCGTCGGCGTAGATGTTGCCGATCCCGGATACCAGCGTCTGGTCCAGCAGCGCACGTTTCAGCGCCGTGCGCCGTTGCCGGATCCCGGCGATGACCGCATCAGGATCGAAACACGGATCCAGCGGGTCCCGCGCTATATGCGTGACCGGGATGGGCAGGCCGTCGACCACGTCCTCCACGGACAGCCCACCGAACGTACGCTGGTCGATAAAGCGCAGCTCAGTGCCCCCGTCCGTGAACCGTAGTCGCACCCGCAAGTGGGTCTCGTCGATCGACCCAGGCTCCTGGATGCGCATCTGACCGCTCATTCCGAGATGAGCCAACAATGCCTGCTCACCACCCAGGTCCAGCCAGAGGTACTTGCCGCGGCGCCGGGCTGCTCGAATCTGCCGACCAGCCAACCGGGCGGCGAAGTCCAACTCCCCGGCCAGGTGGCGACGTACTGAGCGGGGATGGCGCACCTCNACGGCGGCCACCNTGCGCCCAGTGACGTGTTCGGCGAGGCCCAGCCGGACGACCTCGACCTCGGGTAGTTCCGGCATGCTGCACTACCCTGCCGGCGGAGCGTTTCCGCTAGCCAGCTCGGACAGCGAGCGCCAGGCGGTCTCGGCGGCCCGCTGCTCGGCTTCCTTCTTGGTCCGGCCCTGCCCGGTCCCCCGTTCCACGCCGGCGATCACGGCGGTCGCGGTGAACTCCTTGAGATGATCGGGCCCGTCCTCGGTGATCCGGTACTCAGGCACCCCCAGCTCGCGGCTGGCGGTCAGCTCCTGCAGGCTGGTCTTCCAGTCCAGACCGGCACCCAGCAGCGGAGCCATCACCATGAGCTGGTCGAACAGCCGGTGCACCACCGTGCGGGCGACGTCCATGCCGTGCTGTAAGTACACCGCGCCGATCAGCGCCTCGGTGGTATCGGCGAGGATGCTGGACTTGTTGCGACCCCCGGTGAGCTCCTCACCCCGGCCCAGCAAGACGTATTCACCCAAGCCATTGACGGCAAGCCCGCGAGCGACGCCGGCCAGCGCATGCATGTTCACCACGCTGGCCCGCAGCTTGGCGAGCTGCCCTTCGGGTAGCTCGGGGTGAGTGCGAAACAAGTGGTCGGTGACGACCACACCGAGCACCGCGTCGCCGAGGAACTCCAGCCGCTCATTGGGTTCCAACCCACCGCTTTCGTAGGCATACGAGCGGTGAGTGAGCGCGAGAGTCAGCAGCTCGGCGTCGAGATCAACGCCGAGCGCGGTGAGTAGCGGGGTCAGATCCGACGGGTGATTCCGCGGAGACCGATTTCCCAACGGTTCGTCGCGTCCGGCGTCAGGCCGACCGGACGATCTGCCGACCGTCGTACTTCCCGCAGTGCGGACAGACCGTGTGCGGCGGCTTAGGCTGCCGGCAGGCCCGGTTCGAACACGCCGCGAGAGTCGGTGCTGTGGCCTTCCACTGAGACCGCCTCGAGTGGGTGTTGGACCGCGACATCCTGCGCTTGGGGACAGCCACGTTACTCGTTCTCCTGTTCGCTTCCGCGCAACCGCTGCTTTAGTGCGGTCCAGCGCGGGTCTATTCTCTCATGCCAGTGATCCGTACCGAGTTCCGCCCGCTTACCCCCACATTCCGGGCACAGGCCGAGGCAGTCTTCGCTGCACAAGGGCGCCAGCGGCAAAGCCAGCAGCACCGCGTCACGAACGACCGGCTGGAGGTCGACGAGGCCGTCGACGACCCGGCTGACCTCGTCAGGATCCGTAGTCTCGTCGGTCGCCGTGTCCGGGTAGGCGAACAGCTCGAGCAGCTCGACCTCAAGCTGATCGATCAGCGGATCCAGGCACCGAGCACACTGGCCCGTGACCGGCGCCGATGCGGTGCCCGACACCAGCACACCCTCCATGACCGACTCCAGCCGCACGTCCAGGGATACCTGTTCTCCTGCGGGTATCCCGATCACGTCCAGTCCGATCGCGGTTGATAGCGGGACATCCCGGTGGTAGCGGCGCATCGACCCGGGACGCCTGCCCACGTCACGGGTGTCAATCACCCAGGGGTCGGACGGGTCGGGTCGGGCGGGAACGGTCTGGCGAGGCATCAGGGTTTTCAGGGTAGGCCCTGACCCAAACCGGCGACGCCGCAACACCGAGAAGACCCACTCATCTGGGGTACTCGCCCACCCCTGCGGCGACCGGTCCACTGTGATGCGCGCGGCCGCGTCCGATAGCGCGCAGGGTGCGGTTGAGTAGATCCTCGAACTCGGTGAGGGTGCCCTCGACGTAGGCGTCGCATTCCGAGCGCAGCCGGTGCACCTCGGCGCTCACCTCGTCGTGAATTCGCTTGGCCTCACCCCGGGCCGCTTGCACCACCTGGGTTTGCTCGACCAGCCGGGCCTGCTCGGCTCGGCCGTCGGCGACAGCGCGCTCGTAGGCCGCCCGCCCGGCCACGGTCATCCGTTCCGCCTCAGCCTCAGCGCGCCCGGTGAGCTCCTGGTACTCCCGCCGACCGGTGGTCGCCATGCGGTCAGCTTCGGCTTGCGCGTCGGCGACCAGCGACTCGGCGCTGGTGCGGGCCTCGGCGACCAGGCGCGCAGCCTCGTCGCGGGCCTTGGCGACCATCTGGTCTGCCTCGGTGCGAGCGTCATCGCGCTGGCGCTGCGACTCCTGCCGCGCGGTCTCCACCAGCTCGTCGCGATGATCCAACACGTCCTGAGCGTCATCGAGCTCTGCGGGAATCGCATCGCGAATGTCGTCGAGCAGTTCCAGCACGTCCCCGCGGGGTACCACGCAACTGGAGGTCATTGGCACCCCACGGGCTTCTTCAAGAGTGGTCACGAGCTCGTCGAGTGCTTCGAAAACCCGGTACACCGGCCCCTCCTTGCGGTCACCATCCACAGGCGACAGTGTGAACGCTGATGCAGCCGAGATACGGGAGCGCGCGACTGGTCGGCGTGTCCCGCGCTCAGCGTCGCTCGGCGAGCCGGTTGATCAGGCGCTGGTGGACCGTGGGCGGCAACAGGTGGCCGACGTCACCGCCGTAGGTAGCAACCTCTTTGACCACTGAGCTGGACAGGTAGCTGTAGTACGGCTTGCTCGGCAACAACATCGTGTCCACTCCGGACAGCTGGTAGTTCAACTGGGCCATCTGCAACTCGTAGTCAAAATCACTGACCGCCCGCAGCCCCTTGACGATCGTGGCGATCCCATTTGCCGTGCAGTAGTCCACGAGAAGCCCATGCCAAGAATCGATGCAGATGTTCGGCAGGTGCTCGGTGACCTCCTTGAGCATCGCCATCCGGTCGGAGACCTCGAATAGGCAATTCTTGGTCTTGTTGATCAAGACTGCAACGACGACCTCGTCGAATTGGCTCGCGGCCCGTTCAATGATGTCGACGTGCCCATTGGTGGCGGGGTCATAAGAGCCGGGACACACCGCGCGCCTCATGACGCGCAACCGTAGTACACCGCGGTGTCTCCATACCGCCGATGAGTGAGCGCAAACACACCATCCGGCCAGGTTGGCGGGAGCGCCCTGGCTGGGCGTTCCACCACGAGCAGCGCGGCCGGTGCCAACCAGGCGCCGCCGGCCAGGGCGCTCAACACCTCGTCCAGCGTGAAGTCGTCGAGTGCATACGGGGGGTCGGCGAGTACCAGGTCATAGGGCTGTCCCGGGTTGTCCCGCAACACCGCGGGCACATCCGCGGTCGTCACCTGCGCTGCGCGGCCATCCTGCCCACCAAGCCCGAGCGCATCGACGTTGCGGCGCAGCACCGCGGCGGCCCGCTGGTCGGATTCCACGAAGCGCACGTGCGCCGCGCCTCGGGACAACGCCTCCAACCCCAGCGCTCCGGATCCGGCGTAGAGGTCGAGCACCCGAGCCCCTTCGAGATCCCGACGTGCCGCAAGCGCGCTGAACATGGCTTCCCGAACCCGGTCCGAGGTCGGCCTGGTGCCGCGCGGCGGCACGGCCAGCCGCCGGCCCCCCGCCACTCCCGCCACGATCCGCACCACAGTTCCCATCATGGCCCGCCTGCGACCCAGACACACCGCCAACGAGAAAGCGGGACTCCGGCACACTCTTTCGATGAGCGGAACTGAACAGGCCGTTTCGCGGTTGGAGGCGCTGGCCTCACCGATCGGCCGGGAGCTGCTGGCTCGGCTGGCGCGGTTGGACGTCACGCCGGAGACAGAGCTGCGGGTCGGTTCTGCGCTGCGCCGTGACTACCCCACGGAACTCGTCACCGCGGCCCTCGCTCAACACGAGCTACGCCTCCGCGCCCACCCGAAGTTCACCCGCGCTCAGCAGATGTACTTCACCCGGGTTGGTCTGGAGCAGGCGACCGCCGAGGTCATTGCGCAGCACCGTGCGACGCGATTCGCCGACGCCGTCCGGGTGGCGGATCTGTGTTGTGGCATCGGTGGAGATCTCATCGCGCTGGCAGCGGGCCGAAAGGTCGTCGCTGTAGATCGTGACCCGCTGCACCTGCGGATGGCGACACTCAATGCCGACGCCTACGGGGTGGGTGCCGCGGTAACAGCCGTGCACGCCGATGTCCGCGATGTGGATCTGAGCGGCGTCGACGCCGTGTTCGTCGACCCGGCCCGACGTGCGCAGGGTCACCGGCTGCGCACCGGAGACAGCGAGCCGCCGCTGTCATGGTCGACCGGGCTGGTGGATCGAGTCGAGTCCGTCGGTATCAAGGCGGCTCCGGGGATCGCGCGGGATGCCGTTCCGACCGGCTGGGAGGTCGAGTTCATCGCCGACCGGCGTGATCTGAAGGAGGCCGCCTTGTGGTCACCGGCCTTGGCGGCTGGCAGCAGCCGCGCCACGATCCTGCCGCAGGGCCACGTGCTGCTACCGCTACCCGGTGAGGAGGTGGAGAACCGCGATCCAGGCGAGTTCCTGCTCGACCCGAATCCTGCCGTCACCCGCGCCGGCCTCGTCGAGGACCTGGCGCGCAGCCTCGGAGCGTGGAAGATCGATGCCCAGATCGCGTTCCTGTCCAGCGACCAACCGCTGTGCACACCGTTCGCGCGGACCTTGCGGGTGCTCGACTCAGGCCCTTGGGACCAGAAAGCGCTGAAACCCCGGCTACGCGCCCTCGATATCGGGTCGGTCGACATCCGCCGCCGCGGCTTGGCCGGCGACGTCGAAGACCTGCACCGCCAACTCAAACTCCGCGGCACCCGACGCGCCACCCTTGTCATGACCCGGGTCGATGACCGGCCGTGGGCATTGATCTGCACCGACCCGTCGGGGAACTGAGAATTGAGTGGCTTTGCTTAGGCGGCCGCAGCGGCATCATCTCCGACGTCACAGTGCTCGCCAACCGCTGCCCGCACCGACAGCACCGGTACCTGGCTTCGAGTCACGCATGGAAGACGGCGTGCTGCAGGTGCGGGTGCGGACGCTGCCGGGTGTCCCAGCGAGCTGACTCGCCCGGAACCGTGGTTTAGCCCTGAGTGATCTCGGGTAACTGTCTGCTACCAACGGCAGATCCGGCGTCCCGCCCGGCGCGCCGCCCGAGACAAGGGAGTAGAGATGACTACTGGGTTGATCGTCCTGGTGGCGTCGGCGTTGGTCATTTCAGGTGTGGTCATCGGCTGGCGCCTGAGCCAATGGCGCCTCGAAGCGCGAGCTAAGCGCCAAGCAGCAGCGCAGCTGTCGCTTTACCGGCAGCTGCACGAGCTGCAGGCGGCACGGCAAGAGGCCGCCTCGAAGGCAGAGAGCTTGGCAGTCGAGTTCCGCCGGCGAGCGGCGTAGCGACCTCGTCCGCGTCGGTGTTACTTCGCGTCGTCCAGCTCCAAGATCAGGTCGCCGCCCTCAACTTGCTGCAAAGGCTTGATCGCAAGGCGGGTCACCCTACCGCTCTTCGGGGCGGTGATCCCGGCTTCCATTTTCATCGCCTCGATAGTTGCCACCGTCTGGCCAGTGGTCACCAAGTCTCCTTCAGACACCCTAAGCGTGACCACGCCGGCGAACGGCGCCGCGACGTGGTTGCCGTTGGACCTGTCGGCTTTCTCAGCGGCGGGGACCTTCGAGTCGACGGAGCGATCCCGCACCTGCAACGGTCGCAGCTGCCCATTGAGGGTGCACATCACGGTGCGCATGCCGCGTTCGTCGACGTCGCCGATCGCCTGTAGCTGAATGAGCAGCCGCACCCCCGGATCGAGGTCCACGGCGTACTCCTCGCCAGGGCGCAGCCCGTAGAAGAACTCCTTGCTTGGCAGTACCGAGGTGTCCCCGTAGGTCTCCCGATGTTCCTCGAACTCCGCCGTCGGACCGGCGAACAGCAGCCGGTTCAGCGTCCGCGCCCGGTCTTGCTTAAGCCCTTGGCGGTCGTGCGCGGACAGCTCCGCCATGGCGCGCGGACCACTGCGGCCCACCAGCGCTTTACTGCGCAAGGGCTCGGGCCAGCCGCCCGGTGGAATACCCAGCTCGCCGTGCAAGAAGCCGATCACCGAGTCGGGAATGTCAAACCGGGCCGGGTCGGCTTCGAAATCCTTCGGCTCGACACCGGAACCGACCAGGTGCAACGCCAGATCCCCGACGACCTTCGACGACGGGGTGACCTTCACCAACCGCCCGAGCATCCGGTCCGCTGCCGCATAGGCCTCCTCGATCTGCTCGAAGCGGTCAGCCAGGCCCAGCGCCGCGGCCTGCTGGCGCAGGTTGGACAGCTGGCCACCGGGAATCTCGTGGTGGTAGACCCGCCCGGTGGGCGAGGCCAGACCGGACTCGAACGGCGCATAGACCTTGCGCACCAGCTCCCAATATGGCTCCAGGTCGCACACCGCCTGCAGGTCCAACCCGGTGCTGCGCTCGGTGTGATCAGTCGCCGCGACCAGCGCGGACAGCGCCGGCTGCGAGGTGGTGCCCGCCATCGACGCTGCTGCTGCGTCTACCGCGTCCACCCCCGCGTCGATCGCCGCCAGCAGGGTGGCGAGCTGCCCTCCGGGGGTGTCGTGGGTGTGCAGGTGCACCGGGAGATCGAACCGGCTACGCAGCGCAGACACCAGCGTCCGGGCCGCTGGGGGGCGCAACAGGCCGGCCATGTCCTTGATAGCCAACACGTGCGCACCCGCCGCAACGATCTGCTCGGCCAGCCGCAGGTAGTAGTCCAGCGTGTACAGCGTTTCCGCCGGGTCGGACAGGTCGGCTGTATAGCACAACGCCACCTCGGCGACGGCCCGGCCGGTCTCGCGTACCGCGTCAATCGCTGGGCGCATCTGGGACACGTCGTTGAGCGCGTCGAAGATCCGGAAGATGTCCAGCCCAGTCTGGACGGCCTGCTCGATGAACGCAGCAGTCACCTCCGTCGGGTAGGGCGTGTAGCCGACCGTGTTGCGCCCGCGCAACAGCATCTGCAGGCAGAGGTTGGGCACCGCTTCCCGCAACGCGGCCAGCCGCTCCCAGGGGTCCTCCGCGAGGAAGCGCAACGCCACGTCGTAGGTCGCACCCCCCCAGCACTCCAGCGACAGCAGTTGCGGGGTCATTCGGGCGACGTAGGGGGCCACGGCGAGCAGGTCACGGCTGCGCACCCGGGTCGCCAGCAGTGACTGGTGAGCGTCTCGGAAGGTGGTTTCGGTGACGCCGACGCTGGCTGCGGCCCGCAACCACTGCGCGAATCCCTCCGGGCCCAGCGCGAGGAGCTGCAACCGGGACCCGGCAGGCGCCAAACTGTCGAGATCGATCGGCGGCAGCTTACTCACCGGATCAGCCAGATCCGGCGGATCGCCGTGCGGCCGATTCACCGTCACGTCCCCGAGGTAGGTCAGCAACCGGGTGCCGCGGTCCGCGGACTGCCTGGCGGTGAGCAGGTGCGGCCGCTCCTCGATGAAGGAGGTGGTGACTTTGCCCGCCACGAAGTCCGGCTCGTCGAGCAGGGCCAGCAGGAACGGAATGTTGGTGGCCACGCCCCGGACACGGAACTCGGCGAGCGCCCGGCGGGCCCGGCGTACCGCAGTGGCGAAATCGCTGCCCCGGCAGGTGACCTTGACCAGCAGCGAATCGAAGTGCGCGCTGATCTGGGCGCCAGCGTGCATCGTGCCGCCGTCCAGCCGGACCCCAGCGCCGCTGGCCGAGCGGTACGCCGTGACGGTCCCGATGTCCGGGCGGAAGTCGTTGGCCGGGTCTTCGGTGGTGATCCGGCACTGCAGCGCGGCGCCGTGCGGCACGATGGTGTCCTGGAACAGCCCGAGGTCGGCCAGCGTCTCACCGGCGGCGATCCGCAGCTGGGCACCGACGAGGTCGATATCGGTGATCTCCTCGGTCACCGTGTGCTCGACCTGGATGCGCGGGTTCATCTCGATGAACACGTGGTGACCGCCGCGGTCGACGAGGAACTCCACGGTGCCCGCGTTGACGTAGCCGATTTTCCGGGCGAAGGTCACCGCGTCGGCGCAGATCCGCTGCCGCAGATCCGGGTCCAGGTTCGGGGCGGGCGCTACCTCCACCACCTTTTGATGTCGCCGCTGCACCGAACAGTCCCGCTCGTAGAGGTGAATGACGGACCCGGTCCGATCGGCGAGGATCTGCACCTCGATGTGGCGAGGGTCGACGACCGCCCGCTCCAGGAACACGGTCGGATCGCCGAATGCCGACTCGGCCTCCCGGCTGGCGGCCTCCAGCGCGGAGCGTAGGTCGGAGGGCTTGGTGACCCTGCGCATACCGCGGCCACCGCCCCCCGCGACGGCCTTGACGAAGACCGGGTAACCGATCGCTTCGGCGTCGGCCATCAGCTGATCGATATCGGCTGACGGGGCACAGGACGCCAGCACCGGCACGCCCGCGTCGTGTGCCGCGGCCACTGCACGCGACTTGTTACCCGCCAGCGCCAGCACGGCAGGAGGCGGTCCGACGAAGGTGATGCCAGCCTGCTCGCAAGCGACGGCCAGTTTCGGGTTCTCCGACAGGAAGCCGTAACCGGGGTAGATCGCGTCGGCTCCGGTGCGCTGGGCGGCCCGGATGATCTCCGGCACCGACAGGTAGGCGCGGACCGGATGACCCCGCTCACCGATCTGGTAGGCCTCGTTGGCCTTGAGCCGGTGCTCGGAGTTGCGGTCCTCGTAGGGGAAAACCGCAACCGTCTGGCAACCCAGTTCGAAGGCGGCCCGAAACGCCCTGATCGCGATCTCCCCGCGGTTGGCGACCAGCACCTTGCGAAACATCTGCCATTCCCTTCCAGTCGGCCGGTGGGCCGGAATCTCCTACCGGCGCTACCGACCGCATCATCGCAGGTGATAGCGGCCGCCGGGGCGATCTGTGATATCCCAGGCGCGCGGGCTCTCCCACGCGAGCGGCTGGAGGGGTATCAAGGATATGGCATGAAGGGACGCGCCATGGGCAGATCGCGATACCACCACTATCACCGCCGGAGGCGGGCGCGGCGACGCGTCGGTCCGCTGCTGGTGTTCCTGTGCGCGGCGGTCCTGGCCAGCGCTGGCGTAGTCACCGTGACATTGGTCGCCCTGATGGCGATCCTCGGACAGCTCTTGTTGGTGGGAGCGGGTTCGGTAGTCGTGGTGCGGCACCTGCACCGCCGCCACCGCCGGGCGACGGAGCCCACGCAGCCGGCCGCCGTGCCACCGGCCGCGCCGGTCCTGGATTGGCGCGCTACCCGAGCCAGGTTCGTCCAGCTGCGCAGTGAGTACGGCCAGTTCGAATGCGACCCGCTCGCGGTGCTGCGGCTGCCCGCGCTGACCGACGTCTCCGTGGCGTCCACCGGCCGGTTCGTCGACGCTTTCGCTGAGGCCCAGGCACTGGACACCGACACCGAACCGCCGGCCGCGCACTGCGCTCGTTACGCCACCGCGGTTGATCAGGCGTGGCGGGCCTGGGGCGCCGCCCGCGACGCGGCCGAACGCATCCGGCTGGCCGGGATCCCCGCGCAGGAACGGGCCACTGTGGCGCGGGCGATCAAGCTGCTCACCATGGCTCGAGATTCCGACCACGATGCCGAGCGCACCGCCGCATACGCCAAGGCCCGCGCCGAACTGGCAAAGCTGGACCGCAGCGGTACCCTGCGACTCCCACCAACTGCCGCCGCCGCGCTCGACGCCGCCGCCCGCAGCCAGCTACCCGCTGGCTAACTCGCCGACGGTCAGGCCGATAAGGGCAGCTACCCCGGCGGCTTGCGAATCCAATCGCCCATGATCTAGGACGATCGGACGATGCGGTATGCCCGCGGCGCGACTAGAACCCATAGAAAGACGTCTACCGTCGCTCACTGGGGCTGCGCATGCGAACACGTCGATTCGGAGCCGCACTTGCCGCGGGGCTGCTGCTCGGTGCGGGTCTGGTCGCCGCAACGGTGACCCCGGTGCAGGCTGCGCCGATCCACCAGGACGCTAAGACACCGGTGGCGCAGGGCTACGGCGGCGCGGTGGTCTCGGACACCCCGGAGTCGACGCAAGCTGGCCTGGACGTGCTGCGCAACGGCGGAACAGCCGCCGACGCTGCGGTCGCGGTCGCCGCCACGCTCGGCGTGACCGACCCCTACGTCGCGGGTATCGGCGGCGGCAGCTACCTGGTCTACTACGACGCGCGCACCCACCGGGTGTCCACCATCGACGGTCGGGAGACGGCGCCGGACGCCGACGGATCGTCGATGTTCCTCGACCCGGCCACCAGGCAGCCATTGTCGTTGCCGACCGCGGTGACCAGCGGACTGTCCGTTGGCGTGCCCGGCATGCTGGCCGCTTGGCAGCGTGCCCTGCAGCGTTGGGGCCGCTTCGGGCTCGCCGACGACCTGCGGCCAGCCGAACAAGTAGCCGAGCGCGGCTTCGTAGTAGATGCGACGTTCCAGGAGCTGACGCGGCAGAACGCTGCGCGTTTCGGCCAGTTCAGCTCGACGGCGACACTGTTCCTGCCCGGCGGTGCGCCGCCGGCGGTGGGTTCAACGCTGCGCAATCCGGACCTCGCGAAGACCTACCGGGAGATCGGCGAGCACGGGATCAGCGCGCTCTACGGTGGCCCGATCGGCGCCGATGTGGTCAACGCCGCGCAGCACCCGCCGCTGGCACCGGGCGCCACGCTGCTGGCCCGACCCGGTCCGATGTCGCTGTCCGACCTGCGCGCTTACCACGCGCTGGACGCTGACCCGACGCAGGTGAATTACCGCGGCCTCGACGTCTACGGCATGGCGGCGTCCTCCAGCGGCGGCATCACCGACGGCGAGGCGCTCAACATCCTGGGCAACGCCCAGCTGGCCGCGATGAACCGGGTGCAGGCGCTGCACCACTACCTTGAGGCGAGCCGGCTCGCGTTCGCCGATCGTAACCGTTACCTCGGCGACCCCGGGTACGTTGACGTGCCTGCGCGGCAACTGCTCGCGGCACCCTTCGGCCGCCAGCGCGCCTGCCTCATCGACCCAGGAAAGGCCGCCACCAGCCCAGTCTCACCGGGCGATCCGTTCGCCGGACCGTCCCGCTGCACGCCGCCTTCCGGCGCGGCTGTCCCGGTGCCCGACCGCGAGCACCACACCAACCATTTCGTGGTCGTCGACGGTGCGGGCAACGTCGTGTCGTGCACCAACACGATCGAGGAGCTGGGCGGCAGCGGGATCGTCGTTCCCGGCCGAGGTTTCCTGCTCAACAATGAGCTGACCGACTTCAACTTCGCACCGACGCAGGGCAGCGCGCCCGATCCGAACCTGCCCGCGCCCGGCAAGCGACCGCGCTCGAGCATGTCACCGACGATCGTGCTTCGCGACGGTCGACCATTCCTGGCAGTCGGCTCGCCGGGTGGCGCCACGATCATCACCACCGTCCTGCAGATCCTTGTCAACCGGATCGACCTCGGCATGAGCCTGCCGGACGCGATCGCCGCGCCCCGCGCCTCTCAGCGCAACACCGCGACCACCCAGGCCGAGCCGGCGTTCATGGCGGCGCCCGCGGCACGCGGCTTAGCAGCACTAGGCCACAAGTTCGCGATCAGCGACACCTCACCGCTAGATCCCACGGTCAAGATCAGCCCGGATATCGGCGTCGCTTCGGGTCTGGAGTTCCGTCCCGACGGCACCGTCCTCGCTGCCGGAGAACCCACCCGTCGCGGCGGCAGCGCAGCCGGCGTCATCCATCCCACCCGCTGACCAGTCCGACGGAACTTTTTCGTGATTCCGGAAAGTCTGCTGTCACACTTTCTCGAGGAATTCGGCGCGCTGGTCGTCGAGGAGGTCGGCAGCCAGGCGGGCCAGGCCGGGGTGCTGTGTGAGTTCCGGGTCAGTCTCGACGAGCTGCTGTGCGGCTTGCCTCGCTTGGCCGATGAGGTCCGCGTCGCGCAGCAGCGAGAGCAGTTTGAGCCCGGACCGTCGGCCGGATTGCAGCGCGCCGAGCACGTCTCCCTCACGGCGTAGCTCCAGGTCCCGTTGGGCCAGTTCGAACCCGTCGGTGGTCGCGGCGACGGCGTCGAGCCGTTCCCGGCCCGGGGTGCCCTCGGGTGAGTCCGTCACCAGCAAGCACAGCCCGGGATGCGCCCCCCGGCCCACTCGGCCGCGCAGCTGATGCAGCTGGCTGACCCCGAACCGCTGCGCGTCCATGATCACCATGACGGTGGCGTTGGGTACGTCGACCCCGACCTCGACAACGGTGGTGGCCACCAGGACGTCGATCTCGCCGGCGGTGAAGGACCGCATCACGACGTCCTTGTCGTTGCCTGGCAGGCGGCCGTGCAACACCCCCAGCCGCAGCCCGGCCAGTGGACCTTCCGCAAGCTGCGGAGCCAGGTCGAGCACCGCCAG
>JGI12053J15887_10000257_pt1 | contig 20310 bp, 18 predicted proteins | sample MedBloCAOM1_O3_FD_15887 | JGI IMG/M metagenome (IMG submission 15887)
TGCACAACCATCCCTCGGGCGATCCGACCCCCTCGCGCGCCGACATCCAGATGACGCAAGCGATTGTGGAGGTCGCGCGCGCCCTCGGTATCGCGGTGCACGACCATCTCATTGTCGGCAAGGACGGGCATGCGAGCCTCAAGGCGCTGAAGCATATTTGACCCGCGCCACGTTCGGATCAGTTCGGCTCGGCGGCCTCCCGCGCAAGCGCTCGAGAATTGGAAAGCGCAACCCACCGAGCTATCCTGCGCCATCACCCGCCGACTTGTCTTGCACGCGACTTTGCGCGCGCACGAATATAGTTTGCGCCCTTTCAGATTTCGAACCGCGAGCCACAGCGATGTCCGCACCCTCTGCCGCCCCGCAAATCTCATTCGAGCAGTTCATCGCGGTCGACATCCGCGTCGGCACCATCATCAAGGCCGAGCCGTTTCCGGAAGCGCGCAAGCCCGCGCTCAAACTATTCATCGATTTCGGCCCCGTGATCGGGGTAAAGAAATCGTCGGCTCAGTTGACGAAGTATTACGCTCCCGAAACGCTGGTCGGCCGTCAGGTCGCCGCCGTCGTCAACTTTCCACCACGTCAGATCGGTCCGTTGATGTCGGAAGTCCTCACGCTGGGTTTTCCCGATGCGGAGGGCGCAGTCGTGCTGATCGGACCCGAGCGGCAAGTCCCGGATGGCGGTCGAATGTTCTGAGCCGGCCAGGAAGGCGAGGTCTGTTGCTCCCGCAGCGGATTGCGCCTCCACCACCGCCATGAGCCCGCTGCCGCTATGACAAAATAGTTGATACTGTCATCGCAGATTGAGACGCGTGCCTTCATCAGGCAGGAAAACGAGTTGGCTCAATCCCGCATCAGACGGGGCAAGCCGACCGGTCGTGGGAGGTCGAAAATGAAACGCCGTGCTTTGACGTGGGCCCTCATCGCCAGTGTGCTGCTGCCCGCTGCGTCGCTATGGCCTTCAGCGGCTTGGACACAGAACTACCCCGCGAAGCCCATCAAGCTGATCGTGCCGTTTCCGGCCGGCGGTCCCGCCGATCTGTTCGCACGCTCGTTGGGCAACGGGCTTGGCGCCGATCTCGGCCAGCAGATCATCATCGAGAACCGCGCAGGCACCGGAGGTCTGGCGGGGGTCGACGCGCTCGCGAAGAGTGCGCCCGACGGCTACACGATCGGCATCAACGGGGCGGCGGCACTGTCCGCCATTCCGTTCATGGTGAGCAAGATGCCCTTCGATTGGCAGAAGGATCTTGCGCTGCTCACGCTGGTAGCCCGCGTGCCGGAGGTCGTGGTCATCCACCCCTCGCTCGCCGTGAACACGCTGCAGGATCTTGTGGCCTACGCGCGCGCCAACCCGCGCAAGATCAATTACGGCTCGGCCGGGACCGGAAGCATCACCCATCTGGCGGTCGAACTCTTGAAGACCGAGGCCAAGATCGACCTCGTGCACGTTCCCTATCGCGGCGCGGCCCCGGCGGTGAACGACCTGCTCGGCGGCCACGTCCAGATGGTGGTACTCGATACGCCGGTTCTGCTGCCACACATACGATCCGGCGCGGTGAAAGCCCTGGCGGTGACATCGGCGACGCGCAGCGCCGCCCTCCCCGACGTGCCGACAACCGGCGAGGCCGGTTTCAAGACCGTGCTATCCGACAACTGGTACGGCCTGTCGGCGCCGGCCGGCGTGCCGCCCGAAGTCTTCGAGAAGTTGCACAAAGCCGTGGTCGCCACGTTGCGATCGCCGGAGCTGAAAAAGCAGTTCGACAGCCAGGACGCCGTGCCGTCACCGATGACACCGGGCGAATTCGCGTCATTCGTGAAAACCGAGCAGGCCAAATGGGGACCGGTCGTGGTTGCGACCGGCGCCAAGCTGGAGTGAAGTGCCCCACCCTCCTTCGGGATGTCGCTATCGCATGAATTTTTCGACCCGCATCACCGAGCTGCTCGGCATCCGCTACCCCATTCTGCAGGCCGGCATGAGCTGGGCGTCGTCCCACGCGGAGCTCGCGCTCGCCGTCTCGCAGGCCGGCGCGCTCGGTGTGATCGCCGCCGGCCCGATGTATCCTGATGCGCTGCGGGACGCGATCCGCGCCGTGAAGGCGCAGACCGACAGGCCGTTTGCGGTCAACGTGCCGCTCTACAATCCACGCGCCGCGACCTTCCTCGATATCGTGATCGAGGAGCGCGTGCCGATCATCGTGGCGTCGCAGGGCGGCCCGAGGCAGCACATCGCGCGGTTCAAGCAGCATGGCGTGACCTGGCTGCACGTGACCGCCTCCCCCGAACATGCCAGTAAGGCGGAAGCCGCCGGAGTCGATGCGGTCATCGCGGTCGGCACGGAAGCCGGCGGCCATCCGCCGCCGGACGAAGTCGGCAGCCTCGTGGTGGTACGCGCGGTAGTTAGGGCGGTGAGCATTCCGGTAATCGGGGGCGGTGGCGTCGCCGACGGCGCCGGCATCGCCGCGATGTTCTGCCTGGGCGCCGACGGCGTGCAGCTCGGCACGCGCTTCCTGATGACGCCGGAATCAAACCTGCACAAAGCCTACAAGACGCGGGCGCTCGCAGCCGGCATCGCCGATACNACGCTGATCGGCCGCGGCAAGTTGCCGATCCGCGTGCTCAAGAACGATTTCACCCGTGAGTTCGAGGCCGCTGAACGGTCCGGGGCGTCGGCAGACGAGCTGGCGACATTGAGCGGAGGCCGAACCCTGAAAATGGCGGCATTCGATGGCGACATCGACCAGGGCAAGGTGGAAGTCGGTCAAAGCGTCGGCCTGATCGATGAACTCCTGCCCGCGGCCGAGCTCGTGCGGCAGTTGATCGCCGAGTTCGAGACGGCGGTCGAACGCCTGTCCCGGTTTCGTGATTGAGAATGAAAGCCGCACTACACACATTCGAGTTCAGGGTAGAAGAATGTCCGAGTTGCTGACCGAAGACCGAGGAGGCGTGCGCGTCCTCACCATGAACCGGCCCGACAAGCGCAACGCGCTCAATCACGCGCTCACGCAGGCCCTGCTCACCGCACTGCATGCCGCGGAAGCCGACGAAGGCGTGCGCAGCATCGTCCTCACCGGCGCCGGACCCGCCTTCTGCGCCGGCGCCGATCTGACCGAGTTCAAGGAATTGACCCCCGACAAGGCCCACCTTGTGGAGAGCCGCGCCGAGCTGACGATGAAGCTGCATGGCGTCTTTTCGCGCCTGTCCAAGCCTGTCGTCACCGCCATCAACGGCGCGGCCATGGGCGGCGGCGCCGGGCTCGCGCTCGCCGGCGACATCGCGCTGATGGCCTCGACCGCCAAGCTCGGCTATCCCGAGGTGAAGCACGGCATCGTTGCCGCGATCGTGATGGCCAATCTGGTGCGCAATGTCGGGCGCAAGGCCGCCTTCGAGCTGGTGGCGGCGGGCGAGCCCGTCGATGCCGCGCGGGCCTGCACGCTCGGGCTAGTCAATCGCGTGACCGCGCCCGATCAACTGATGGCGGGCGCCTGCGCGCTCGCCGAGAAGTTCGCCGCGGTCCATCGTCCGGCCATGGCCGCGACCAAGCAGTTGTTCTACCGCGTGCTCGACCTGCCGTTCGAGCAGGCCCTGGAGGAAGGCCGCGACATCAACCAGCGCATGCGCGCGTTCCGGCAATCTTGAGGCCACGATGAAGCCGCTCCAGCACGTCACCATCCTCGACCTCTCGCGGGTGCTCGCCTGCCCGTTCGCGAGCATGATCCTGGCCGAGCTTGGCGCGCGGGTGATCAAGATCGAGGAACCCAACCGCGGCGACGAGACGCGCAGCTTCGAGCCGTTCGTCGAGCGTGGCGGCGCAACCGAGAGCGCCTATTACTTCGCCTGCAATCGAAGCAAGCAGTCGGTCACGGTCAATCTGCGCATGCCCGAAGGTCAGACCATCATCCGCGATCTCGCACGGGAAGCCGACGTGTTCCTGGAGAACTTTCCGGTCGGCACGCTCAAGCGCTACGGGCTCGATTACGGCGCGATTCGTGCCGTCAACGAGCGCATCGTCTACGTCTCCTGTACCGGTTTCGGGCAGAGCGGACCGTTTGCGCATCGGAAAGGCTATGACACCATTTTCCAGGCCATGGGTGGCATCATGAGCCTCACCGGCGAGCGCGGCGGCCCGCCGGTGAAGCCCGGCCTGCCGGTTGCCGATCTGAGCTCCGGACTGTGGGTGGCGATCGCGATCCTCGCTGGCCTGCAGGGACGCGCCGCCGGCACCAGTGGTTGCCATATCGATTTTTCCATGCTCGACGGGCAGATCGCGCTGCTCACGCTCGCCGCCGCGCGCTATTTCGCGCTCGGCGAGGTCCCACCGCGGCTCGGCACCGAGCATCCCGGCCGCGTTCCCTCGGCAAGCTTCCTGTGTGCCGACGGCGGCTATCTGCACATCACCGCGAGCGACCAGCATTGGCTTCCCCTCTGCCGCACGCTGGGGCTGGACGCCTGGGGAAGCGAGACGGAGTTGCTGAGCAACAGCGGCCGGCTGCGACGACGCAACGAAGTCATGGCGCGACTCACCGCCGCCATAGCCGCGCACGCCCGCGACGAGCTCGGCGCCGCACTCGATGCCGCGGGGGTGCCGCAGGGCCCGATCCGCGCCGTCGATGAAATACTCACGGGCGAGCACACCGCCGCGCGTGAATTGGTGGAGCGATTCACCCATCCGCAGATCGGCGAATTCCCCGCGTTGCGCGTGCCGTTGAAATTCGACGGATGGGACGATCCGACGGTGCAGCGCCCGCCGCTTCTCGGCGAGCACACCGAAAGCGTGCTCGGCGAGCGGCTCGGTCTGTCGCGCGAGCGCATCGCACAGCTCAGAGAGGCCAAGGCAATATGACCCTCACCACCGTGCGCTACAGCCTCGCCGATGGGGTCGCCACCATCACGCTCGACCGCCCGGAGAGCCGCAATGCGCTCAACCGCGCCATGTGCGAGGATATCGTCGCGGCCGCCTCCGCCGCGGCCGCCGACGGCGAAGTCCGCGTGGTGCTGGTGCGCGCAACGGGGCCAGTGTTCTGCGCCGGCGCCGACCTCAAGGAGCGCAAGGACATGAGCGTCGATGACGTGCGTAACCGGCGGCTCCGAGGATACGCCGCCTACAACGCGATCGAGGCACTGCCGATGCCGACCATCGCCGTGGTGCAGGGCGCGGCGATCGGTTCGGGAAGCGAAATCGCCGCGGCGTGCGACTTCATCATCGCGACGCCGGAAGCGACGTTCGCCACGCCGGAGGCGCTGTGGGGCACCGTCGGCGCAACGCAGCGACTCGCGCGCGTGCTCGGCAAGCGGCTGGCAAAAGACTTGATGTTCACGGGCCGCAAGCTGACCGCCGACGAAGCCAGGACCGCCGGGCTGGTGACGCGCATCGTCGAAGCCGGCAAGCTCGACGAGGCGCTCGCGGACATCGCTGCCACCATCGGCAAGGCCTCGGCAACGGGACTGCGTCAGGCCAAGCGCTGCATCGATCAGGGTAGCGAGCTCGATCCGCGCGGCGCGCTCGCTGTCGAACTGCTCGCGATCGAGGAAAATCTCGCGCAGGACTCGCAAGGAGATACATGGCGAACCCGCATGGCCGGCTTCAAAGGCGCGACATCACAAGGCTCGACATGAGCTGGACGCCGAAAACGCTCTACGCGTTCGTGGCCGAGCGCGCCGAGACGCGGGCCGACGCGCAGGCGCTGGTGACCACGACCGCGCGCCTCAACTACAGCGACCAGCACGCGGCCGTGCGGCGCACGGCCAAGGCCATGCACGCGCTCGGGGTGCGGCGCGGCGATTTCGTCGGCGTTCTCATGGGCAACGACGAGACCTGGGTGACGCTGTTCTACGCCGCGGCCGCGATCGGGGCGGTCACGGTGCCGGTCAACACCCGCTTCAAGGCGGCTGAACTCGCCTTCTGCCTCGCCCAGGCCGACGTGAAGGTGCTGTTCACCGCCGACCGTTTCTTGAACATCGATTTCCTGGCATTCCTGCGCGCGGCCGAGCCCGCCCTCGACCATGCGCTTCCCGGTGACGCGCCGCCGCTGCTGGATCGCGTCGTAGTCGTCGGAAGCGAGATTCCGCGAGCGGCGATCAGCTTCGACGCATTCCTCGCGCTCGCGAGCGGCGTGCCGGACGACGTGCTCGATGGCCTCATCGCGCAGGTGCGTCCGAACGACCTGCTGCTGATCCAATTCACCTCTGGCACCACCGCATATCCGAAAGCGGTGATGCTCACGCACGACAACATGCTGCGCAACGCCTGGGCGGTGGGCCAGCGGATGGGGATCACCCCGGACGACCGCTACTTCAACTGCCGGCCGTTCTTCCACGTCGCTGGCACGACGCTCTCGCTACTGGTCTCGCTGATTGCGGGCGCCTGCCTCGTCACGCTACCGACGTTCGAGGCCGGCGCCGCTCTTAGCATGATGGCGCAGGAACGCTGCACGCTGACCTCCGGAAACGATACGCTGTTCCAGCTCGTGATGGGACACCCGAGCTTCGACCCGACGCTGCTGTGCCTGCGCGGCGGCTGGGCGGCTGCGGGTCCGGAAACCATCCGCAACATCATTGAGAGAATGGGCGCGCACGACGTCTGCGTTGCCTATGGATTGTCGGAAGCCTCGCCCAACGTCGTGCTCAACGATCACCGCGATCCTCCCGAGCTACGGATCGCCGGACGGGCGAAGCCGCACGACGGGGTCGAGGTGCGCATCACGGAGCGCGATACCGGCGCGGTGCTGCCGGCCGGCGAGACCGGGGAGATCGAGGTGCGCGGCTGGAACGTCATGCGCAGCTACTACAGGAACCCGGAGGAAACCTCCAAGGCGTTCACGCCCGACGGCTGGTTGCGCACCGGCGACATCGGTGTTCTCACCGCCGACGGCCGGCTGCGCATGGTCGGGCGCGTCAAGGATACCTTCCGGGTGGGCGGAGAGAACGTCGCCCCGGCCGAGGTCGAGGAGGTGCTGCTCGCGCATCCCGCCGTCGCTACCGCGCAGGTCGTCGGCGTTCCCGATCCGTGGCTCGGCGAAGTGGGCGCCGCATTCGTCACGCTCAAGGCCAATGCCCCCGCGACCGCGAGCGAACTGACCGCGTTTGTGCGGCAGCGCTGCGCCAATTTCCGGGTACCGCGCTATCTCGCAATCGTCGCCAGCTTCGACGCCATCGGCATGACGGCGAGCGGCAAGGTGCAGAAGAACGCGCTGCGCCAACATGCGATCCGGGAATTCAAGCTCGACGCGGCGCGCGCCGAAACAGGAGCGGCACGATGAGCGACGTCGTCCTGTGTGAATGCTTCGCCCGCGACGGGTTGCAGCACGAAACCGAGTTCGTGCCGACGTCGACCAAGCGCGCGCTGATCGAGCGCTTCGCCGACCTCGGCTTTGCGCGGGTCGAGGCCACCTCCTATTCCAATCCCAAGGTGGTGCCGCAATTCGCCGATGCCAGCGAACTGCTCGCGTCGCTCCAGCGGCGTGAGGGCGTACACTACAAGGCGACGTGCGCCAATGTGCGCGCGGTCGAGCGTGCGCTCGCCGACCTCGATGCCGGATGCGGCGTGACCGAGATCAGCCTCCTGGTATCGGCGAGCGAAGCTCACTCCGTGAAAAATCTCAAGCAGTCGCGCGCGGACCAGTGGGAGAACGTGGGCAAGATGGCGGCGGCGGGGCGGGGCCGTTTCCGCCTGATCGGCACAATCTCAGTCGCGTTCGGTTGCCCGTTCGAAGGCCTGGTCGGCCCTGCCGTGGTGGTCGCCGATACTATCCGCTTCGCAGAGCTGGGCGTCGACCACGTCGCGCTCGGCGACACCACCGGCATGGCCACACCCGCCGCCATGAAAGACCTGATCGGCCGGCTGCGGCGTGAAGCGCCGGCGCTCACCTTGATCGCGCATCTTCACGACACCCGCGGAACCGGTCTGGTCAATGCGCTGGCGGCCCTTGAAGCGGACGTGCGTCATTTCGATTGCTCGTTCGGCGGCGTCGGCGGCCATCCCGCGCAGGTGAAATATGGCGGTGGTTACACTGGCAATGTCTGCACCGAGGATCTGGTCAATCTGTTCGAGTCGCTCGGCATTCGTACCGGACTCGATCTCGCCGGGCTGATCGAGACCTCCCGCCTTTGCGAGCAGACGCTCGGCCGCGAGCTGCATGGACGGGTCACCCGCAGCGGGCTCAATCCGCTGCTGCGGCGGGCGAGTTAGGGGTAAAAAGTCAAGGGCCGCGGAATTGGGCGCTTCCGCTCCGGCCTCGTCGCACCAGAGCGAAATCGCTTCAGATAGAATGCGATTTCGTTCCCAGTATATTGGTCACATGATCTTATCCAAGAGCTCGCAACTCTTCGCGATCATGTCCTAGGCAAGTTCATATCGACGGGTAGCAAGATGGATGAGCCGACGAGTCCGCTGCTCACCGACCTCTATCAGCTCAACATGATGCAGGGCTATCTGGATCATGGTGAAACCAAGACGGCGGTGTTCGAATTCTTCGTGCGCAAGCTGCCAGCTCGCCGCGGATTCCTGATGGCGGCCGGGCTGGAGCAGGCGCTCGACTTTCTCGAAAACCTGCGCTTCTCGTCGACGGAGATCGACTGGCTGACGCAAACGGGACGCTTCGGCAAGGAATTGCTCGACCAGCTTGCCCGCTTGCGCTTCACCGGCGACGTACACGCGATGCCGGAAGGAACGGTTTTCTTCGCCGACGAGCCGATCCTACGCGTGACTGCGCCGCTCCCCCAGGCGCAACTCGCCGAGACGCGCCTCATCAACATCCTGCACTTTCAATTGCTGATCGCCTCCAAGGCGGCGCGCATGCTGCTGGCAGCCCCCGGCAAGGTGCTGGTCGATTTCGGCTTGCGCCGTGCGCACGGCGCCGAAGCCGGCCTGATGGCTGCGCGAGCGAGCTACATCGCCGGGTTTGCCGGCACTGCCACCGTTCTGGCCGGCAAGCGCTACGGCATCCCGATCTTCGGCACCATGGCGCACTCGTTCATCCAGGCCTATGACGACGAGGCCATCGCTTTCGAGGATTTCGCACGCTCGCGGCCGGACAACCTGACGCTCCTGATCGACACCTACGATACGCTGGCCGCCGCCCGAAAGGTGGTGGCGCTGGCACCGCGGCTCAAGACGCGCGGCATCACCATCCGCGCCGTGCGCATCGACAGCGGCGATCTGATCGCATCGTCCAAGAGCGTTCGCCGCCTTCTCGATGACGGCGGACTGGTGGCGGTGAGCATTTTTGCGAGCGGCGGCCTTGACGAAGATAGCATCGCCGAACTGCTCCGGGCCGGCGCGCCGATCGACGGCTTCGGCATCGGCGCGAGCCTCACGACGTCGTCCGACGTGCCGGCGCTCGACTGCGCCTACAAACTCCAGGAATATGCCGGACTGGCGCGACGCAAACAGTCCGTCGGCAAGGTGACGTGGCCGGGGCGCAAGCAGGTCTGGCGTTGCTACGGGGCGATCGGTCGCATGGCGGGCGACCTCATCTCGTTCGAGGGCGACAAGGAGGCCGGCGAGCCGCTGATCCAATTGGTCATGCAGGGTGGCCGCCGCATTGCCCCATCGCCGTCGCTCGCCGACATCCGGGCGCGCGCGGCGCGCGACCTCGAACGGCTGCCCGAACCCCTGCGCCGGCTGGAACCGGGCGCGTCGTACTCGGTTGAGGTGTCGCAATCACTGGTACGGCTCGGTGCCGAGGTCGACAGCCGCCTTGCTCGCCAGGAAAGGGCGCGGTCATGAGCGACCATCTCGCCATCGGCGATCGCGATGCGTTGTTGGTGGTCGATGTTCAGAACGACTTCTGTCCCGGCGGGGCGCTGCCGGTTCCCCACGGCCGCGAGGTCGTGCCCCTGATCAATCGATTGGCCGAATGTTTCGCGCATGTGATCCTCACGCAAGACTGGCATCCAGCGGGGCACCAATCGTTCGCGTCCTCGCATCCTGGGCGGAATCCATACGAGACGATCGACGTCGCCTACGGTCCCCAGATCCTGTGGCCGGACCACTGCGTGCAGGGAACGCCGGGCGCCGAATTGTGCCAGGAGCTGCAAATTCCCCATGCGGAGCTGCTGCTGCGCAAGGGCTATCACCGCGAGATCGATTCCTATTCGGCGTTCTATGAGAACGACCGCAGGACGCAGACCGGGCTCGCCGGATACCTTCGGCAGCGCGGCTTCCGTCGGGTCGTCCTCGCCGGGCTCGCCTTCGACTTCTGCGTCCGCTACTCGTCCGAGGACGCGCATCGCGAAGGCTTCGACGTCGTGGTGATCGAGGATGCCTGTCGCAGCATCGATGTCGATGGCTCGATGGCGGCGACGCGCCAAACCCTGGCGGTGCTGGGCGTCCGCTGCATATCGTGCGCTGCCATCGCCAGACGGCTGTGACCTATCACCGCTTCCCCCGCCTGCACGAGCGCCGCTGGCGTCACGACACCCGCTGTCGGTGACGAGCAGCAGATGCTGACGATTGCGCGTGTGCTGGTGGGCGATCCGAGCCTGCTCCTGGCCGACGAACCGAGCGAGGGCCTAGCGGCGATGACGGTGGCCGACATCCATTCCATTCTCGGCGACCCCAATTGCACGCAATGCGGTCGTAGTTTACGAACCGATGGTGGTCAGGCTTGAACAGCAAGAATGCAGCAAGTAAGCGAATTGCTTGGGGAAGCCACGGCTTCCCGTCGCTATCAAATAGGACCATCCATGGTGCGGGATTGAGTGGCCGGCCAGGAGTATCGTCATGAACCGCTTGCGCCCTTCGCGCCGGCAGCTATTGCGCGCGAGCCTGATCGGCGGAATTGCGGTGTATTTCGCGCCGCTGGGCAGCAGGGCTTTTGCATCGCTGTTCGAACAACAATTGCTGACCCGGCCGGACTGGAACGGCCGCAATGGCGTCCTGAAATATCGCATCGACGGGACTTCGAAGGTCACGGGAGCGAAGGTGTTCGCGCGCGACATCCGCGCGCGCGACATGCCGCATTGGCCGCAGCGGCAGGCGCATGCGCTGGTGTTGCGGGTGACCATGGCGGATCGGACCTATGCCGGCTTCGATCTCTCGGCGCTCGACCGCGATCTCGCACCCGACCGCGTGGTGACGGCGGCGGACCTGGCCCGCGACGGCCTCGCATTTCCTGACTTCTACGGTGAGGACATGCTGCTGCCGGAGGGCAAGACACCGGCCTATCTCGGCCACGCCGTCGCGATCCTGATCTATCACGACTTCGCCCGCTTCCGCTTCGCGAAGAACAAGCTGCAGTTCAACGACGCGGTCATTCGCTACGGGGCCGTCACCGGGCCGCTGCAGCGCGATCCGTGGGGCGCATTGCGCTTCGTGCGAGTGGGCGGGCAGAGGCCTGACGGCGAAGACGTGTTCTCCTGCCTGAAGCAGGGCCCGGTCTCCCCGACCTACGCGCGGCATGAACCGGTGTGGCCGAACGGCGCGCGCGACGGCGACGTCAACGCGCAGGGCATGTACCACGCCGGCCGCATCGCGGACGAGATCGGGCAGCCACCCGCGCAATGGCTGGTGCTGACCCGCGACTACGCCACCCAGTCGGGCGACACCGCGGCGCTCGAACCCGACAATGCCAACGGCTGGTACGATGGGGAGAAGCAGGAGCTGCACCTGGTCGTGCCGACGCAGTCGCCGCAGGAGGTCGCGGAAGGCGTCGCGGCCATGCTGGCAAAGAGCCGCATCGGCATGAAGCGCCTGTTCCTGCATCCGTGCTTCACCGTCGGCTATGGCTCGAAGGATCATTGCCCGATGCCGTATTACGGTCTCGTCGCCGCGCTCTATGGCGATGGCCGGCCGGTGCGGCTCGCCAACGACCGGTTCGACCAGTTCCAGGCCGGGTTGAAGCGTCACCAGTTCAGCATGCGCTATACGATGGCGGTGGATCGCGAGAGCGGCCGCATGCAAGCGTTCCGCGCCGCCATCGTCGCCGACGGCGGCGGCCGCGCGAACTGCTCCGTCGCGCTCACCATGGTGGGCGCCACGTCGGCGCAGTCGCTCTATTATTTTCCCAAGAGCGACCTGGCGGCGACCGCCATTGCGTCACGCGCCATCGACTGCGGCTCGGCGCGCGGCTATGGCGCGCTGGAAACCCTCACGGCCACCGAGCTCATGGTGGACGAGATCGCCGGCCAGCTCGGCCTCGACCCGATCGAGTTCCGCCTGCGCAATGTGCTCAAGACCGGGATGAGGAACTCGCAGGGCGCGATCCCGGACGGCATCCAGCGCGCCGAGGTGGTGCTGGAGAAGGCACGGACGCATGCTCTGTGGACCGGCCGCGCCGCGCGCAAGCAGGCCTACGACGCCGCGCATCCCGGAAAATATTACGGCGTCGGCTTCGGCGCCATCCAGCGCCGCTTCGGCACCGGCGCGGAAGCGAACCTCGCCAAGGTCGAGCTCGCGCCCGACGGCCGCATCACGCTGTCACACACCGGGACCGAGATCGGGACCGGCGCCTCCTCCGGCCAGGCCGTCGCCTGCGCGCGCTGGCTGGGGCGGCCGGCCGATGCCCTCGACATGGCCGTGACCGACTGGCCCGACCTGCCGGTGGAAACGAGCGGCGATCCGCACGCCATGAGCCAGGCCGAGCAGAATCGCCTCGCATCGAACCCGCGTTGGAGCCCGGCCTATGCGTCCTCGTCCAGCGCCAGCAACTCGTCCTACTATTTCTCTCACACGACCCGGGAGGCGGCGCGCCTCGTGTTCGTCCACGGGCTGTGGCCGGCGGCGCTGGAGATCTGGGGCGCGCAGGGGCAATCGCTGCGCCCCGAAGACGCGCGCTGGAGCGATGGATCCCTGACGCTCGCAGGCCGCGAGCCGTTGCCGCTGGCACGTTTGGCTGCGCAGGCGCATGCGCGCGGCCTCGTGGTCGGCGCCGCGGTGCACGGCTTCAACCGCTGGCAATGGGCGCAGGCCGAGTTCGGCGTGGACGGTGTGGCGGTGCGGATACCGGTGGACGGACTATCGGTGCGCTACGGCGACGGCGCCGACGCGGCGAAGCAGGCGCGCGCCACCACGCCCAACCGCTATCACGTGCTGGACCGCCGCAGCGTGTCGTTGCCGCCGACGGTGAACAACAATGCCATGGTCGGCTACAACACCGCGGTCGGCGCCTTGGCGGAGGTCGCGGTCGACGCAGCGACCGGAAAAGTCGCCGTGCTGACGCACCACACCATCCTCGAATGCGGCGACATTCTGGTGCCGCAGCTTGTGTCGAGCCAGATCCAGGGCGGCACCGCCAGCGGCATCGGCCTCGCGCTGCACGAAGAGCTGCCGCTTTACGAGGACGGTCCCGGCGACGGCACCTGGAACTTCAACCGCTATCGCCTGCCGCGCGGCAGCGACGTGGCGGTGTGGGCGCAGAGCGCCGATGTGCTGCCGCCGCTGTCGGACAGCGAGCCGCCCAAAGGCATGGCCGAGGTGTGCATGATCCCGATCATCGCGGCGATCGTGAACGGCATCGCGCATGCGATCGACCACCGCTTCCGCACGCTGCCGGTCACGCCCGACCAGATCCGTGCGGTGCTGTCATGAGCGTTGCGACCCGCCCACTGACGGTAACGATCAACGGCCGCCGGCACGGCCCGATCGATGTGCCGGAAGGCATGATGATGATCGACGTGCTGCACGAGATGCTCAACCTGACGGGATCGCGTCTGGGCTGCGGCCAGGGCATGTGCCATGCCTGCGTGGTGATCTGGGACCGCGACGATCGCACCAGCGAGGAAGTGCCGAGCTGCATCACCGGCGCCGGGTTCTTCGACGGCAAGCGCATCCGCACCATCGAAGGGATCGCGCAGCGCAACGACAAGGGCGAGATCGTCGCGCTCTCGCCGGTGCAGCAAGCCTTTCTCGACCAGTTCAGCTTCCAGTGCGGCTACTGCACGCCGGGCTTCGTCAATGCCGCCACGGTCCTGATCGAGCGGCTCAAGCGCGCGCCGGTGCCGCGCGCACAGGTGGAGGCGACGGTGGCCGCGGCGCTGGAGAAGCACATCTGCCGCTGCACCGGATACGTGCGCTACTACCAGGCGGTGCGCGACGTGATCCTGGCGACACCCGGGCTGACGCGGGACGCCGCATGACGGTCGGGCGTGCCGGGCGGTGGGCCCTCATCATCGCCGCGGTGGTCGTCGTGGCAGGGCTCGCCGCGGCCGCATTCGCGACGAGAAACCTCCTGTCGAGCAAGAGCGGCGGCCCGGCGCAGGTTGTGAATGCGTCCCGCGATGTCGTCGCGCGCGGGAAATACCTGGCCGAGGCCGCGGATTGCGCGGCCTGTCATACCGCCCCCGACGGCGCGCCGTTTGCCGGCGGGCTGCCCATGGCAACCGGCTTCGGCACGATCTATGCGACCAATATCACGCCCGATCCCGACGACGGCATCGGTCGCTGGAGCGCGGAGGATTTCTGGCGCGCGCTGCATGACGGGGTCAGGCGCGACGGGCAGCAGCTCTATCCGGCAATGCCGTACACCTCCTATCGCGGCATCACGCGCGGGGATGCAGACGCGATCTACGCCTATGTCATGCAGCTTCGCCCGATGAAGGTGGCGAACCGCAAAACGGAACTGAATTTTCCGTTCAACATCCGCCTCGGAATGCTGGGCTGGAACCTGCTGTTCTTGCACGACAGCCTTCGCGCGGTGTCCGCTGGCAGCTCTCCGGCATGGCAGCGCGGCCGGTATCTGGTGAACGTGCTGGGGCATTGCGGCGAGTGCCATACGCCGCGCGGGATGGTGGGCAACATGGAGTTGTCGCGCGCGCTGACCGGATTCGCGCTCGGCCGCGTCGCCGCGCCGGACATCACGCCGACGGGGCTGGCGTCGCGCGGCTGGACGGCCACGGCCCTGCGCGCTTTCCTTGGGCGCGGGCTCGCGCGGCAAGGCTCGGCGTTCAGCGACATGCATCCGGTCATCATGCTCAGCACCCAGAACCTGACGGCGGAGGATCTGAATTCCGTTGCGACCTATCTGCTCGGCGATAGCCCGCCACCCGCGGCGCCGCTGCCCGCGATCCCGCCGGCGGAAATCGCCGCTGCGGCCAATAGCGCGGGGCGGATCAGCTATCTGGCGCTGTGCGCCGGCTGCCACGGCCTCGAAGGCAATGGCGTACCGAACACCGTCGTCGCGATGCGCAGCAACAGCACGCTGCGGCTTGCCGATCCACGCAACCTGATCGTTGCGATGCTGGACGGTATCGGAGCGGAGAATTTCCCGCATCGCCAGAGCATGCCGGCGATGCCCGGCTTTTCCGACAAGCTGAGCGATGGAGAGGCGGCCGCGCTCGCGAACTATTTGCGCGTCACCTGGGGCGGGCAAAAGGGCGACGTGACACCCGCTGCGGTGCGCGCCTTGCGCTGAACGTGCGCTCGGTCTGCTGCCTCTTCCACAGCGCTCATTGGTGAGAGATACTCGTCCTTGCGCTGGAAAATCAAAAACACAACACGGGAGGACGAAATGACCACACGCAGGGACTTCATCGGCGGTATGACCGGCGCCATGGCCGGCGTAGCCTTTATCGGCTGTGAGCTGATGAATTCGACACATGCGCATGCGCAGCCCGCGCCCAGGCGCCGCGAGGTGGTGGTGAACGGGCACCGCGTGAAGACGGTCGACGTGCACGCACATTGCGCGTTTCCGGACGCCATGGCCTTGATGGGACTGAAGGTGAATCCCGAAGCCCTGGTCATGGGCGCCGAGCGCATCAAGGCCATGGACGAGCAGGGCATCGACGTCGAGGCCCTGAGCATCAACGCCTTCTGGTACAAGGCCGACCGCGACCTCGCGCGCCAGCTCATCAAGCTGCAGAACGAGAAGCTCGCCGCGCTGTGCGCGGCACAGCCCGATCGCTTCGTTGCCTTTGCCTCGGTCGCGCTGCAATACCCGGATCTGGCCGCCGAGCAACTCGATGACGCGGTGAAGAAGCTCGGGCTGCGCGGCGCCGCGATCGGCGGCAGCGTGAACGGCGAGGAACTGGCCGATCCGAAGTTTCACCCGTTCTGGGCGAAGGCAGAGGAGCTGGGCTGCCTAGTCTTTATCCACCCGCAGGCCAACCCGGATTTCGAGAAGCGGCTGAAGGGAAATGGCGGATTGATCAACGTCATCGGAAATCCGCTGGAAACCACCATCGCGCTTTCGCACATGATCTACGAAGGAACCCTGGACCGATTTCCCGGGCTCAAGATCTGCGCAGCCCACGGCGGCGGCTATCTGCCTTCCTACGCCGCGCGGTCCGACGCCGGCTGCACCACGTTTCCGGAGCGATGCTCCGCCGTGCAGATTAAGAAGAAGCCGACCGAGTATCTGCGGCAGCTCTATTTCGATTCCATCGTGTTCACGTCGCAGGCACTGCGGCACCTGGTTACGGAAGTCGGCGCCAGTCAGATCGTCATGGGAACGGACTATCCATTCCCTTGGACCAAGACCTCGGTCGACCACATCCTCAACACGCCCGGCCTCAGCGATGCCGACCGCGCGGCCATGCTGGGCGACACCGCCGCCAAACTGCTGGGGATCAAGTCGTAGCCGCGAGGCCCGCCGTGCGAGCGACGCGCCGTGGTTTGCTGTCGCTAGCGGGCGTTGCCGCCCTCCTCCCGGCGGTCGCGCGAATGGCGGCGGCGCAGGCCTATCCGACGCGGCCCGTGCATCTGGTCGTCGGCTTTCCCGCCGGCGGTCCGAACGACATTCTCGCGCGGCTGATCGGACAGTGGCTGTCGGATCAGCTCGGTCAGCCGTTCATGGTCGAGAACCGCCCCGGCGCCTCCGGCAATATCGCCACCGAAGCGGTCGTGCGCGCGCGCGCCGACGGCTACACGCTACTACTCGTCGGTCCCGCCAACGCGATCGGCACTTCGCTCTATACCAATCTCAGCTTCAGCTTCCTGCGCGACATCGCGCCGGTCGCCAGCATCACCCGCGAACCGTTGGTCATGGTGGTCCATCCTTCAGTACCGGCGACGACGGTTGCGCAGTTCATCGCCGATGCGAAGGCGCATGCGGGCACGATCAAGATGGCGTCGACCGGCAACGGCAGTTCGCCGCATGTGTCGGGCGAGCTGTTCAAGATGATGACCAGTCTCGACCTGCCGGTCGTTCATTACGCCGGCGGCGGCCCGGCGCTCAAGGCCATGATCGACGGGCAGGCGCAGGTCATGTTCGAACCGATGTCGGCGGCGATCGAGCCGATCAGGGGCGGCAAGCTGCGCCCGCTGGCCGTGACCACGACGACGCGCGCGACGGCGCTGCCCGATGTCCCTGCGATGGCCGATGCCGTGCCCGGCTACGAGGCAAGCGCGGTGACCGGCATCGGCGCTCCCAGGAATACGCCGGCGGACATCATCGCCACGCTCAACACCGCGATCAATGCGGCTTTTGGCGATCCCACGATGAAGGCGCGCCTTGCCGACACCGGCGGCACCACGCTCACGGGCTCGCCCGCTGAATTCGGTCGGCTGCTCGCGGAGGAAACGGAGAAGTGGGCCAAGGTGGTCAAGTTTTCCGGTGCCAAGCCTGATTAGCCGGTTTCAGGCAAAGCGGAAGCGACGTGGCGACCGCGCAGTCGCGTCGCGGCGCTGAGCTCCGGCGAAGTGAACACGAGGCGCGTCCGCGCCTGGATGCATCACCGGCCAGCGACGCGCGGCGGCGGCGGCGGCAGGTGGACGTCCGAGGGCGTCGACTGCCAGAGTTTTCCGCTTGTTCCCCTTCGGTAGCCGTACTCGAACAATCGCTGCATATAGCCGGGGTCGAAGCCGATCGAGGTGGACTTCGGATAGTCGGGATCGATCGAGGCCAGGTTGAACTCCCAGTTCCGGCGTTTGGCAAATTGGTAGGAAGCAAGCAGTGCATTGCGCGTGTTCGCGCGCACCGATGTTTCGAACGACCGGGTCACGATCAGCACCGTCGAGGGCGTCACGACTTCGAAGTCCGGCGCAAGCTTGCCGTTCATCACGATATAGATTTTCGGCCGCGCGTCGGGCGCAAAGAGCGCCGTACCGGACAGTAGCGCTGCCTCGGGCACGATGAGCACGTTCGTCGTTACGCCGCCGTCGACATGCATTTCCGCGAAACGTCGTCCTTCCGCCTCGACATCGATGAGAACGGGCGGGAACACGCCCGGGACGCTCGCTGATGCGGTCAGGATGTTGCGGAAGAGTTCGAGCGCTCCCGGTTGGCCACTCGCGGCGATTTTGCCCATGTCCCAGATCGCGGTGCGCTGCACGTCGAGATTTGTCGTCACGACGTAGAGGCGCCGTCCCGTCCGGTGCTCTCGCGCAATCGCTTCAAGCAGCGCCGCATCGACGTGTCGCGCGATCAAGTCCCGGAGGGGCGCGGGCTTGAAAAGGCCAGTGCCGAACAGTCCCGCCAGCCCGTCCGATTGCAGCAAGTTTGCCATCTCGCCGCTGGCGAACACGCTCCTGAGCATTTCATCGTAGGCCGGCCCCAGGAATGCGAAAGGGGCGATCAGCGCTCCGGCACTGGCTCCCGTCACGACCGTGAATTGCGGCCGCGTCCCGCGCGCCGACCATCCGGCCAGAAGACCGGCGCCGAACGCGCCATCGGCGCCGCCGCCGGATAGCGCGAGCGCGGTCGGTTGCTTCAGCGCGACGCCGGAAACGATTGGCCGCCCCGTCGCGATGCCGGGGTCATCGGCCCACACGCGGGCGCCGGGAATGCCGGGAATAACGGCCGTCGACTGTTCCTGCGGGGTATAAGGAATGCGCGCCACGGTTGCGCAGCCTGCGAGGGCCACGGCGCAAGCGGCCACCGCGAACGGACGGCTTACGCGTCTCATCACCCCTGCGACATTGGCCCCAATGATCATGTGGCCGACGTCGACCCCTCGTTTTCGCGTGGAAATCCAGCCATTTGCCGACAAGAGCAACGTTGGCTTGGGTTTGACTTAAGCCAGCGGCCCAGTCGTGGACGATGGTAACTAGGGAGTAAAAGGGGCAACCAAGTGGTGATCGCCGAACAAAAGCCGACTACCTCCAGGAGGCGGAAACTCGCCGACAGCGTCCCATGCCCGATCAATATGCGTTATGGGGCGGCGTTGCCGCTCACCGCGTCCGCCACGGCACGCACCAGCGCGATCGGATCGGTGAACGCCGCGATGCCGGCGGCGCCGAGCTTGGCCACCGCCGCTTCGGCGCTCATCTTGCGCGCGGCGGCATGGCCGGCGGCAATGCCGACGAACAGCGGCTTGGGCAACGGCTCGGCCGCGACCCAGGCCAGCAACGCGTCCATGCGGTCCGCGAGCGAGCGCGAGGCCAGAACAGTCTGGAACACGATCGCCCGCACCTTCGGGCGTTGCGCGATCACGCGCGCGATGCGCAGCCGCTCGGCCATGGTCTCGTCGGGTGCGCCGCGGAGGTTGTCCATAAAGCACGCGGCGGTGAGCCCGTGGTCGGCGAGCAGATCCATCATCATCATGCCGAGACCGGCGCCGGCTGTCACCAAGGCGACATCGCCGTCGATCTCGACGAGTTGAAAGCCGAGCTCACGCGCAGAGCGCTCGAGCGGAGTCATCGCGCGCTCCGCAAGGGCGCGGCTCACCGGGAACTCCTCGGGATCGTGGCGGAATGCCGCGCTGTCGTCGCGAATGATCTTGGCATCGCAGACGATGAACTGCCCGTCGTGAGTGAGCACGAGCGGGTTGATCTCGAGCAGCTCCAGGTCCTCGCGCCGCGCGATCTCGGGCAGGCGGGCGGCATAACGCGCGAGCCGCGCGGCGACGTCGGGCGCGAACAGCTTGGCCAGTTCGGGATAGAGCGCGTCGGCGGTGACACCGTCCGCGCCATCGAGCGCAATCCGCACCAGCGCCTTGGTGGTCTCGACGTCCTCGCCACCCTCCGCCGCGACCAGCAGTTCGAGCCCCTGACGCGTGCCATCGATACGTACCGACAGGTAGATTTCGCGCGCGATCGCCACCGCTTCCTCGAGCAGGAGCGGCGCTGCGGGATCGCCCAGCGCATCCGTGATGCGTTGGCGCGCCGGCGCGAGTTCCGCGAAATCCGCAAGCCGGCGCACCAGGCCGCGCTTGCCGCGGCCGCCTTCCAGCACCTGCGCCTTGAGAACATGCCCCGGCCATTCCTTGGCTTCGGCGGGCGCGGCGTCGCCCGCGCTTAGCAGCACGCCGCGCGGGACAGCAAGCCCGTGCCGGCGCAACAAGGCTTTCCCGTCGATCTCGGCCAAGCGCATAATGCGACACCCCCGCCCGGCGCCGCCCCGGCGCTTTCCCTTCGGACATTAGCATGCCGCACTCCGACTTCGAGCGCCTGCCGTTTCTCGACGCCGAGCCGTGGCGGGTGGCGGTGATCAATCC
>JGI12053J15887_10000258_pt1 | contig 20284 bp, 18 predicted proteins | sample MedBloCAOM1_O3_FD_15887 | JGI IMG/M metagenome (IMG submission 15887)
GGCCAGCCCACGACCGTCGACATCAAGCTCAGGCCGACGAAAAACCTGGCGAAGCAGCTCAACAACGCGGAATGGCTGGCGAGCTTTCCCGGAACCGACACCCAGAAGAAGGCGCTGCTCAACTGCATCAGCTGCCACAATCTCGATCGCATCGTGAACTCCGCCTACAGCGCGGACGAGTTCATGCAGGTGTTCGACCGCATGACCGGCTACTACCCCGGCAGCACGCCGCAACATCCGCAGCGGTTGATCGGCGATGCGCGCCGCAACCTCGGCCAGGGGGCGGGCGTGAAGGCGATGGCGGAGTATCTCGCCTCGATCAATCTCAGCAAGGACGAGAGCTGGAACTACTCGTTCAAGACCTTGCCGCGGCCGACCGGCCGCGCGACCCGCGTGGTGATCACCGAATACGACCTGCCGCGCAAGCAGATCCAGCCGCATGATGTCGTCGTCGATTCCGACGGCATCATCTGGTTCTCGCATTTCGGCGAGCAGTTCCTGGGCAAGATGGATCCGAAGACCGGCCAGGTCTGGGAATATCCGATCCCGCTGATCAAAGCCGGTTTCCCCATCGGCACGCTCGACCTCAAGACCGACAAGGCCGGCAATCTCTGGGTCGGCATGATGTACCAGGGCGGCGTCGCGCGTTTCGACAAGAAGACCGAGACATTCAAAGTTTGGCCGATCCCGAANGAATGGCAGACCGACGCAGCCCAGTCGGGACATCTCGACCCGTCGGCCACNCATATCGACGGCAAGGTNTGGGTCAAGAACTCCGACCGCTCGCAGATTCTGCGACTCGATCCCGAAACCGGGCAATGGGAGAATCTCGGGTCANTCAGTGATCCGGCAAACGGGAAGCGTCTCGGCGTCTACGGCATCCCCGCCGACCGCGACAACAATCTCTATCTGCTCGACTTCTCCTCCTCTAATGTGGGTCGGATCGACGCCAAGACCGGCCAGTTCACCATCTATAGCGGCGCGCTCCCGAACTCGCGTCCGCGTCGCGGTGCAGTGGACGAGCACAACCGGCTCTGGTTCGCCGAATATGCCGGCAACGCCATCGGCATGCTCGATCCCAAGACGGGGAAGGTCCAGGAATGGGTACTGCCGACGCCTTGGGGCCAGCCCTACGACGTGGTCACCGACAAGAACGGCGAGGCGTGGACGGGCTCGATGATGAGCGATCGCGTGTCGCGGCTCGATCCCAAGACCGGCGACTTCGTCGAGTATCTGCTGCCGAAGACCACCAATATCCGCCGCGTGTTCGTGGACAATTCGACCAGCCCGGTCACCTTCTGGACGGGCAGCAACCACGGCGCCTCGATCGTCAAGGTCGAACCGCTGGATTGAGACGCAGTCGAGGAACTAAAGAAAACGTCGTCTCCGCGCAACCGGGGACCCATACTCTAGAGGCGAGCGTCGGTAGGGTGGGCAAAGGCGCGGGCCACGCGCGAGATATCTACGCCCGAACAGTGCAGCGCCGTGCCCACGCGGTCCGCGCTTTCGATAGATTCGACTGCGTGGGCACGGCGCTGCGCTGTTCGTGTGGCGAGGGCGGCGGTTGTGGCCGCGCCTTTGCCCACCCTACAGGGCCGTGCGGATGGCGTCACGCTGGCGACTCAGATCATCTGCGGGATGCCCGACAGATGAATCCCTGCAGCATTGAGCGATGACCTCGGACAACACGCCATCCGCGCCGAGCGGACCACTCGGCAAGACCGTCCAAGACTACATCGACGAAACGCCGGTCTGGGCCGATGCGACGCCGGTCCATTTTTCCCCCATCACCCAGATGCAATGGTTCATCTGGGGCCTGGCCGCGGCCGGCAAGTTCTTCGAGGGCGTGGTGGTGTTCATGACCGGCGTCGCGCTCCCCCTCATGGCGCAGGAGTTCGGCCTGGGGCCGACCGAGCGGGGGGTAATCGCCGCTTCCACGCTGTTTGGGATCCTTATTGGCGCCACCGCGCTCGGGGGCCTTGCCGACCGCTATGGCCGCAAGCAGATGTTCATCGTCGAGATGGTGCTGTTCGGCATCTTCATCGTGCTGCTGACGTTCAGCCCCTCGTACGTTGTCGTTGTGGTCGCCTTGGTCGGCATCGGCGTCGCGCTCGGGTGCGACTATCCCACCGCCCACCTGATCATTTCGGAAAGCATGCCGAGCCGCATCCGCGGACGCATGGTGCTCGGCGCCTTCGCCTTTCAGGCGGTCGGCGGGCTGGCCGGNACCGGNATCGGATTNTTGATCCTGTTCGAAAATCCCGATCTCGGCGCGTGGCGCTGGATGTATGCCAGCACGATCATTCTGGNGCTGCCGGTCATCGTCGGCCGGTTCTTTGTCGTCCAGAGTCCCCCTTGGCTGGTCTTCCGGGGGCGGATCGAGGAGGCTGAGGCGGAAACCGAACGGCTGCTACGGCGCGACCCTCGGTACCCGAAGGAAGTCGTTCTGCATCGCGCGCACGCCGCCGCGCTGAGCCACCCGAAAGCGCGGTGGTCGGCCTTGTTCGAGGGGAAGAGCCGCAGCCGGACCATCCTCGCGTCGGTGCCATGGTTCCTGCAGGATCTCAGCACCTACGGCATCGGAATTTTCACCCCCACGATCCTGGCGACGCTGGTCGGCGCGAGCATCGCGCATCCACGCAACACCGCCGACCTCGTTCAAAGCGATCTGCTCGCAACCAAAGGGGCGGCGTTGATCGACGTGCTGCTGATCGTCGGCATCGTGTTCGCCGTCGTGCTGGCGGACCGCATCGGCCGCATTCGACTGCAGATCTTCGGCTTCATCGGCTGCGCCGTCGGCTTGCTGCTGGCGGCGCTCTCGCTCGGCACCAGCGGGACGCTCTCCGTGGTGTTGGTCTTCGCCGGCTTCATGCTGTTCAACTTCATGACCAATATCGGGCCCAACGCCATGACCTATCTGATCGCGGGGGAGGTGTTCCCGATCTCGATCCGCGGCACGGGGGCGGGCTTCGCCGCCTCATTTGCCAAGATCGGCGCGGTGCTGACCGCGTTCCTGTTTCCGATCCTGCTCAAAGATATCGGCACCCATCTTCTGCTGCTGATCCTGGTGGGGACGAGCCTTCTGGGCGCGCTTGTCACCTGGGCCTACGCCTTTGAAACCAAGGGCGTGAGCTTGGAGAAGATGGACGAGCCGTAGGTCGGGTTAGCGCGGCCGAGGTGATTGCCCTTCTTGCTGCGTCGTGCGGTCCGCGCGTAACCCGACATAAAGATCGCCGCGCGGGAGGCCGCTGTTGCGTTACGCGGCGGAACGACCATCCGATCGGATGCGGAAAGACACGGGCCGCGCTAACGCAACCTACAGCCCCTACTCAGTGCACGGCTGCCGTTTGCGCGGCCGCTTTGAGCCCGAGCAATTGCCGCGCATCGGTTGGCGTGGCGACGATGTCCCCAAGGATTTCGATGATCTTTCCCGCCTTCTCGACCAGCGCGGCATTGCTCGGCGCGAGTTTGCCCTTCTCCAGATAGATGTTGTCCTCGAGACCGACCCTTGGATGGCCGCCGAGCAGCACGGCCTGCGCCACCATCGGGAACTGGTAGAGCGATATGCCGAACGCGAACCACGGCGAGCTCGCGGGCAGCAGGCTTCGCATGTAGGTCATGGCCTCCGGAGTGGCGGGCTGCGCCCAGGCGATGCCGAGGCAGATCTGGAACATCCCGGGCGGCTTGATGTGGCCGGTCTCGATCATGCGCTTGGCGAGCAGGAGATGGCCGGCCTCGAACACTTCGAGCTCGGGCAGCACGCCGGCATCGCGGATGGCAACCGCCATGGTTTCGAGATAGCCCGGAGTGTTCACGAAGACGTGGGGGCCCATGTTCATGCTGCCCATGTCGAGGCTGCAGATTTCGGGCTTGAGCTCGACGATATGCTGCACGCGCTCGGCGGCCGATTTCATGATGGTGCCGGGGCCGGGCTTGAGCGGGTCTTCGGAGCCCGGCGCAAAGCGTGCGCCTGGACCGGTGGTGAGGTTGATGACGACGTCGCTGCCGCTATCCCTGATCCGCTCGACCACCTCGCGGTAATGGGCCGGGTTCATGCTGGGCCGGGTCGTCTCCGGATTGCGCACGTGGATGTGGACAATGGCCGCGCCCGCCTTGGCGGCATCGATGGCCGACCGCGCGATCTGCTCGGGGGTCACCGGGACCGCGGGGTTGCGCCCGGGGGTATCCGCCGAGCCAGTGACCGCGCATGAAATCATGACCTTGCGTTGCATGATGCCTCCCTAGAAGCGTTTTCCGGCGAAGTGGGCTTCCGGTTCGCCGTAGAAAACGCGCCAATACAACAAGCCTGTTTTTCGACTTGTTCCGACTGCCAAACTTTATGCGAGCTTGCCAGCCAAGCCGAGTCCGATGAAGGGGGGTCCTGTGGCGATCCTTGGGCGACGTTCGACCATGCACAGACGCGTGAATACCGCGTGACAAGGCCGGCTTGCCACCTATTGTGCACTGCGCTAAGGCAGGGGTCCTTCCGTCCTTGGAACGAATCCGATCTGTGACAGGGGCGATTTCCGAAGCGCTTGCGGTACCTTAGCTGCAGGACGGGGGCGGGTTTCCGGTCGGGTGGGACGTCGGAGCGAGCCGATGAACGAGCTATTGCTGAACGATTACCTCCCGCTTGTAATCTTCATCGCGGTTGCACTTGCCATCAGCCTCGTGATTCTGGTCGTGCCCTTCCTGGTCGCCTACAAGCGTCCCGATCCTGAAAAGCTTTCCGCTTACGAGTGCGGCTTCAACGCCTTCGACGACGCACGCATGAAGTTTGACGTGCGCTTCTATCTCGTCGCCATCCTGTTCATCATCTTCGATCTCGAAGTGAGCTTCCTGTTCCCCTGGGCGGTGGCGTTCGGCGATCTCGGGCTCTACGGCTACTGGTCGATGATGGTATTTCTTGGCGTTCTGACCGTCGGCTTCATATATGAGTGGCGGAAAGGAGCGCTCGAATGGGACTAGAGCGAAGGGCCGCGGTTGCTCCTGCCACCACCGGTATTCTCGATCCGCGCACCGGCAAGCCGGTCGGCGCGGACGACGGCTTCTTCGTCGGCCTCAACGACCAGCTGGCGGACAAGGGCTTTCTGGTCGCGGCCAGCGACGATCTCGTCACCTGGGCCCGCACCGGCTCGTTGATGTGGATGACGTTCGGGCTCGCCTGCTGCGCCGTCGAGATGATGCAGATGTCGATGCCGCGCTACGACGCCGAGCGCTTCGGCTTCGCGCCGCGCGCCTCGCCGCGCCAATCCGACGTGATGATCGTGGCCGGCACGCTGACGAACAAGATGGCGCCCGCGTTGCGCAAGGTCTACGACCAGATGCCGGAGCCGCGCTACGTCATTTCGATGGGCTCCTGCGCCAATGGCGGCGGCTACTACCATTATTCGTACTCGGTCGTGCGCGGCTGCGACCGCATCGTCCCGGTCGACATCTACGTGCCGGGCTGCCCGCCGACCGCGGAGGCGCTGCTCTACGGCGTGCTGCTGCTGCAGAAGAAGATCCGCCGCATCGGCACGATCGAGCGGTGACGGGTTCCACGGCATGGATGACACGCTCGACAAACTCGGCGAGACCATCGCCGGCGCACTTGCGGGCTCGGTCACGGGGCACTGGGTCGCGCATGGCGAGCTTACCGTTACCGCGGCCGCGCGCGACATCGTGAAGGTCGCGACCTTCCTGCGCGACGACGAGCGCTGTCAGTTCTGGAGCTTCATCGACATCACCGCGACCGACTGGCCCGGGCGGGAGCCGCGCTTCGACGTCGTCTATCATTTTCTGTCGCCCAAGCAGAACCAGCGGGTACGGGTGAAGATCGAGGTCGACGAGACGACGCCGGTCCCTTCGATCATCGACGTCTTTCCCGGCGCCAACTGGTGCGAGCGCGAGACCTACGACCTCTACGGCGTGCTGTTCACGGGCCATCCGGACATGCGCCGCCTGCTCACGGATTACGGCTTCGAGGGCCATCCGCTGCGCAAGGACTTTCCGCTCACCGGTTTCGTCGAGGTCCGCTATGACGATGAGCAGAAGCGCGTGGTCTACGAGCCGGTGCAGCTCACCCAGGAATTCCGCAACTTCGATTTCCTCTCGCCGTGGGAAGGACCGGGCTACATCCTGCCCGGCGACGAGAAGTCGGCCCAAGGAAAGGCGCAAGACGGGAAGCCGCCAGAGGGGAAGGGCTCCTGAGATGAAGGCGACGCTCAAGCCCGGCCTCACGCACCGTTTCACTTACCAGGTGCCGCAGAACAAGACGGTGCCCCACCTCTATCCGGAGGTGGTGGATTTCCAGGCTATGCCGGCGGTGTTCGCCACCGGCTTCATGGTGGGCCTGATGGAATGGACCTGCATGCAGCTCTTGGCGCCGCACCTCGACCCCGGCGAGGGCAGCCTCGGCGTGCACATCGATGTGAGCCATACCGCGGCTACGCCGCCCGGACTGACAGTGACGGTCGATGCCGAGTGCCTCGCCGTCGACGGCCTGCGCATCACCTTCAAGGTCAAGGCCCATGACGGCGTCGACCCGATCGGCGAGGGGCGTCACCAGCGCTTCGTGGTGGCATGGGACAAGTTCAAGGCGCGGGTGGCCCAGAAAGCCGAGGCGGCAAAGGTGAGTGCGTGACCGACCAAACCGCTGAAGTCGGAGTTGGTGGCGGCCAACCATCGCTGCGCAACTTCACCATCAATTTCGGGCCGCAGCATCCTGCGGCACACGGCGTGCTGCGCCTGGTACTGGAGCTTGACGGCGAGATCGTCGAGCGCGTTGACCCGCATATCGGGCTCCTGCATCGCGGCACTGAGAAGCTGATCGAGGCCAAGACCTATCTGCAGGCGATCCCGTATTTCGACCGGCTCGATTACGTCGCGCCGATGAATCAGGAGCACGCCTTCTGCCTGGCGGCGGAAAAATTGCTGCGGCTGCAGGTGCCCAGGCGCGCGCAGCTCATCCGCGTGCTCTATTGCGAGATCGGCCGGCTGCTCTCGCACCTGCTCAACGTCACCACCCAGGCGATGGACGTCGGCGCGCTCACCCCGCCGCTGTGGGGCTTCGAGGAGCGCGAGAAGCTCATGGGCTTCTACGAGCGCGCCTCCGGCAGCCGCATGCATGCCGCCTATTTCCGCATCGGCGGCGTNCACCAGGACCTGCCGGAAAAGCTCATCGACGACATCGCCGGGTTCTGCGATCCGTTCCTCAAGGTNTGCGACGACCTCGAAGACCTGCTCACCGGCAACCGCATCTTCAAGCAGCGCAACGTGGATATCGGCGTGGTGAAGCTCGAGGACGCCTGGGCCTGGGGGTTTTCGGGCGTGATGGTGCGCGGCTCGGGGGCCGCGTGGGATCTGCGCAAGGCGCAACCCTACGAGTGCTATTCCGAGCTCGATTTCGATATCCCCATCGGCAAGAACGGCGACAACTACGACCGCTACTGCATCCGCATGGAGGAGATGCGCCAGTCAACCAGTCTCATGAAACAGTGCCTGGAGAAGCTCCGTTCGCCGGAAGGTCAGGGGCCGGTCACCGTCGACGACCACAAGATCGTGCCGCCCAAGCGCGAAGAGATGAAGCGCTCGATGGAGGCGCTCATCCATCACTTCAAGCTCTATACCGAGGGCTTCCACGTTCCCGAGGGCGAGGTCTATGCCGCGGTCGAGGCGCCCAAGGGCGAGTTCGGCGTCTACCTCATCGCCGACGGCTCCAACAAGCCGTACAAGTGCAAGATCCGCGCGCCCGGCTTCACGCACCTCTCGGCCATGGATTTCCTTTGCAAGGGCTACATGCTGGCCGACGTGTCGGCGATCCTCGGCTCGCTCGACATCGTGTTCGGGGAGGTCGACCGCTAATGGCCGTCCGTCGCCTCGCCCCGCCCGAGCTGCAGCCGAAGGAATTCTCCTTCACGGCGGAGAATCTCGACTGGGCCAAGGACCAGATCGCGAAATATCCGGAAGGGCGCCAGCAATCGGCGATCATTCCGATCCTGTGGCGCGCGCAGGAGCAGGCCGGCGGCTGGCTGCCGCAAAAGGCAATCGAGCATGTCGCGGGTCTGCTCGGCATGGCGAATATCCGCGCACTCGAGGTCGCGACCTTCTACACCATGTTCAATCTCGAGCGGGTCGGGAAATTCCACGTCCAGCTCTGCGGCACAACGCCCTGCGTGCTGCGCGGTGCCGACAAGCTCTTGAAGCTCTGCCACGACAAGCTCGGCGAGCAGATGCATGTTACCGCCGACGGCAAGCTCTCCTGGGTCGAGGTCGAGTGTCTCGGCGCCTGCGTGAACGCCCCGGTGGCACAGATCAATGTCGATTATTATGAGGATCTTGCGCCCGCGACCTTCACCAAAATTCTCGACGACCTCGCCGCCGGCAAGGAGGTCAAGCCCGGCCCGCAGGTCGATCGGCAATTGTCGGCGCCGGTCGGCGGACCGACCACGCTCAAGGCGATGAAGGCATAGCGATGCTCGAGGACAAGGATCGCATTTTCCAGAACCTCTACGGCCTCCACGACTGGGGCCTCGAGGGTGCGCGCTCGCGCGGCGCCTGGGACGGCACCAAGGGAATGCTTGAGAAAGGCCGCGACTGGATCATCAACGAGGTGAAAGCTTCAGGGCTGCGCGGGCGCGGCGGCGCCGGCTTTCCGACCGGGCTGAAATGGTCGTTCATGCCCAAGCAGTCCGACGGCCGCCCGCACTATCTCGTGGTCAATGCCGACGAGTCCGAGCCCGGCACCTGCAAGGACCGCGAGGTCATGCGGCACGACCCGCATCTGCTGGTCGAGGGTTGCCTGATCGCCGGTTTCGCGATGGGCGCCCATACCGGCTACATCTATGTCCGCGGCGAGTTCATCCGCGAGCGCGAGCGCCTCGAGGCGGCGGTGGCCCAGGCGTATGAGGCAAAGCTCATCGGCAAGGACAACGTCCACGGCTTCCCGTTCGATCTCGTCGTCCACCACGGCGCCGGTGCCTATATCTGCGGCGAGGAGACCGCGCTGCTCGAGAGCCTCGAGGGCAAGAAGGGCCAGCCGCGGCTCAAGCCGCCGTTCCCCGCCAATGTCGGGCTCTATGGCTGTCCGACCACCGTCAACAACGTCGAATCGATCGCGGTCGTGCCCGACATCTTGCGACGCGGCGCCGCCTGGTTCGCCGGCATCGGCCGGCCCAACAACACCGGTACCAAGCTGTTCTGCCTCTCCGGCCACGTGCAGAAGCCCTGCAACGTCGAGGAGGCGATGGGCATTCCGTTGCGCGAGCTCCTCGAGAAGCATGCCGGCGGCGTGCGCGGCGGCTGGAGCAATCTGCTCGCGGTTATTCCCGGCGGCTCCTCGATGCCGATGATTCCGGCGCACCAATGCGACAGCCTGCTGATGGATTTCGACGGCTGTCGGGAGCTCAAGTCGGCGCTCGGCACCGCGGGCGTGATCGTGATGGACAAATCGACCGACATCATCGCCGCCATGGCGCGCATCTCCTATTTCTACAAGCACGAGAGCTGCGGCCAGTGCACGCCCTGCCGCGAGGGCATGGGCTGGATGTGGCGCGTCCTGACCCGCATGGCCGAAGGCCGCGCCCACAAGCGCGAGATCGACATGCTGATGGAGGTTACGACCCAGATCGAGGGCCATACCATCTGTGCCTTCGGCGACGGCGCCGCCTGGCCGGTGCAGGGGTTGTTGCGCCATTTCCGCCACGAGATCGAAGCGCGGATCGACGCCTATACCGCGAACCCGCATCCCGATCCCGTACCGGTGGCGGCGGAGTAATCCATGACCAAGCTCATCGTCGACGGCAAGGAGATCGAGGTTCCGCCGGAATACACGCTGCTCCAGGCCTGCGAGGCAGCGGGCGCGGAGATCCCGCGCTTCTGCTTCCAGGAGCGGCTGTCGATCGCCGGCAATTGCCGCATGTGCCTGATCGAGGTCGTCGGCATGCCGAAGCCGCAGGCGTCCTGCGCCATGGGCGTGCGAGATCTTCCGCCCAACCGGGACGGAACGCCCAAGGTCATCAACACGAAATCGCCGATGGTGCGCAAAGCGCGCGAAGGGGTGATGGAGTTCCTGCTGATCAATCACCCGCTCGATTGCCCGATCTGCGACCAGGGCGGGGAATGCGATCTGCAGGACCAGGCCATGGCCTATGGGGTCGATTCCAGCCGCTACCGCGAGAACAAGCGCGCGGTCGAGGACAAGTATATCGGGGTCCTCGTCAAGACCATCATGAACCGCTGCATCCATTGCACCCGCTGCGTCCGGTTCTCGACCGAGGTCGCGGGCGTGCCGGAGCTCGGCGCCATCGGCCGCGGCGAGGACATGGAGATCACGACCTATCTCGAGCAGGCGATGACCTCGGAGCTGCAGGGCAACGTCGTCGATCTGTGCCCGGTCGGCGCGCTCACCTCCAAGCCCTACGCTTTCGCGGCGCGGCCTTGGGAATTGAACAAGACCGAATCGATCGACGTCATGGACGCGGTCGGCTGCGCCATCCGCATCGATACCCGCGGCCGCGAGGTCATGCGCATCCTGCCACGCGTCAACGACGACGTGAACGAGGAATGGATTTCCGACAAGACTCGTCACGTCGTCGACGGGTTGCGCGCGCAACGCCTGGACCAGCCCTATATTCGCGAGGGCGGCCAACTCTATCCGGCGTCGTGGCGCGAGGCCTTCGACGCCATCGCCGCCAGGGTGAAGTCTACGCAGGCCAAGCGCATCGGCGCGATGGTCGGCGACCTTGCGGCGGTCGAGGAAATCTTCGCACTGAAGGATCTGATGACGCGGCTCGGCGCCGTCGATCTCGACTGCCGGCAGGACGGCGCCGAGCTCGATCCGAAGCGGGGCAGGGCGACCTATCTCTTCAACGCCACCATCGTCGGGATCGAGAAGGCCGATGCCTTGTTGCTCGTCGGCACCAATTCGCGCCGGGAAGCCGCCGTGCTCAACGCCCGTATTCGCAAGCGCTGGCGCATGGGCAATTTCCCCATCGGCTTCATCGGGCAGCGCGCCGANCTCACTTATCCTTACGACTATCTCGGCGCCGGTCCGGACACGCTGGCGGATGTGGTATCGGGTCTCAATCCGTTCGGAGCCANCCTGAAGAAAGCCGAGCATCCCCTGGTGATCGTGGGACAGGGGGCGTTGACGCGGCCNGACGGCGCCGCGGTCGCCTCNCTCGCCGCGCAAGTGGCGCTCGGCGGCAAGGATGATTGGAACGGCTATTGCGTGCTCCACACCGCGGCGTCGCGCGTGGGTGCGCTCGACCTGGGCTTCGTGCCCGGGAGCGGCGGCCGCAATGCGGCCGCTATGGCAAAGCCCGGCGCGCTCGATGTCCTGTTCCTGCTCGGCGCCGACGAGATCGACGTCGCGCCCGGCGCCTTCGTCGTCTATATCGGCACGCACGGCGATCAGGGCGCGCACCGCGCCGACGTCATCCTGCCGGGTGCGGCATATCCCGAGAAATCCGGCATCTACGTCAACACCGAAGGGCGCGTGCAGATGGCCGGCCGCGCCTCGTTCCCGCCCGGAGATGCACGCGAGGACTGGGCGATCCTGCGCGCATTGTCGGACCTGCTCGGCCATAAGCTTCCCTATGACTCGCTCAACGCCCTGCGGCAGGCGTTGTTCACGGCCCATCCGCATCTGCAACGGCTCGATCAGATCGCGCCCGGCAGCCGGGCGGACATCGGCGGACTAGCCGCGCACGCCGGCAAAACCGACCGGGCGGCGTTCACGGCCGTGATCGACGACTTCTATCTCACCAATCCGATCGCGCGGGCCTCCGCCATCATGGCGGAATGCTCGGTGATCGCCGAGGGCCACGGCGCGCTCACCGCGGCCGAGTAGACGATATGGCGGAATTCTGGACCAACTATATCTGGCCGCTGATCGTCATGGTCGCGCAGAGCGTGCTGCTGCTCGTGCTGCTGCTGATCGTCACGGCCTATGTGCTCTACGCCGATCGCAAGATCTGGGCGGCGGTGCAGATCAGGCGCGGCCCAAACGTGGTCGGGCCCTGGGGGCTGCTGCAGTCCTTCGCCGATCTCATCAAGTTCGTGGTCAAAGAACCGATTATTCCCGACGGTGCCAACAAGGGCGTGTTCCTGCTCGCGCCGCTCGTGACGGCGGCGCTGGCGCTCTCCGCTTGGGCGGTGATCCCGGTGAATCCCGAGTGGGCAATCGCCGACCTCAATATCGGGATCCTCTACATCTTCGCCATCTCCTCGCTGATGGTCTACGGCGTGATCATGGCGGGCTGGTCCTCCAACTCGAAATATCCGTTCCTCGCGTCGCTGCGCTCGGCGGCGCAGATGGTGTCCTACGAAGTTTCGATCGGTTTCGTCTTCATCACCGTCCTGCTCTGCGCCGGCTCGCTCAATCTCAACGCAATCGTCGACGCGCAGGAAGGCAAATACGGCCTGCTCAACTGGTTCTGGCTGCCGCTGTTCCCGATGTTCGTCGTTTTCTTCGTTTCGGCGCTGGCGGAAACCAACCGCCCGCCGTTCGATCTGGTGGAGGCCGAATCCGAGCTGGTCGCGGGCTATGCGGTCGAGTATTCGGCTACGCCGTTCCTGCTATTCTTCCTCGGCGAATACATCGCCATTCTCACCATGTGCGCGATGGCCACCGTGTTGTTCCTCGGCGGCTGGCTGCCGCCGTTCCCGGTGGTACCGTTCACCTGGGTTCCGGGACCGATCTGGTTCACGCTCAAGTGTCTGTTCATCTTCTTCCTGTTCGCCATGGTGAAGGCGATCGTTCCGCGCTACCGCTACGATCAGCTCATGCGGCTGGGTTGGAAGGTGTTCCTGCCGCTCTCGCTCGCCATGGTCGCGATCGTCGCGGGTATCTTGCAATATACGGGATTGACGCCGAAATGACGGGAGAGCGGCATGATCGACCTGTCGCTTGCCGGGCTCCTCGGAGCCGTGATCGGCATCGTGGTTGCGGCCGTAGCCTATGCGCCGCTGGTCCTGCTGGTCGAGCGCGGCTTCAAGGCGCGCCAGCCGGTGGAGACCTCCGCCGAACAGGCGACGCACGCGCTCGAGCTTTCGTTGCTGCGGCGAGCGGTGCTGGCAGTCGATATCATCGTGTTCGCAGGCATCGGCTATTGGCTCGGCCAAGCCTTCGGGGGCTGAGCCATCGGGGGTTGAGCCATCGGGGGCTGACCGAAACGGCACGGCGGCACGGCCTGCCTGAAAGGATGGCGCCATGAGACTGGATCAGGCCGCTCGTTCATTGTTCCTGCTGGAGTTCCTGTCGGCCTTCGTGCTCGGCATGCGCTATTTCTTCAAGCGGAAGCCGACTCTCAACTATCCGTTCGAGAAAGGGCCGATCTCGCCCCGCTTTCGCGGCGAGCACGCGTTGCGGCGCTACCCCAATGGCGAGGAGCGCTGCATCGCCTGCAAATTGTGCGAGGCGATCTGCCCGGCGCAGGCCATCACGATCGAGGCCGGACCGCGCCGGAACGACGGCACGCGCCGCACCACGCGCTACGACATCGACATGGTCAAATGCATCTATTGCGGGCTCTGCCAAGAGGCGTGCCCGGTCGACGCCATCGTCGAAGGCCCCAATTTCGAGTTCGCGACCGAGACGCGCGAGGAGCTCTACTTCGACAAGGAGCGGCTGCTGGCCAACGGCGACCGCTGGGAGCGCGAGATCGCCAAGAATATCGCGCTCGACGCGCCATACCGGTGAGGCAGAGGAATGGTCCTCACCGCACTCTTCTTCTATCTGTTCGCCGGCGTCTGCATCGCCTCGGCCTTCATGGTGATCGCGGCGAAGAATCCCGTGCACTCGGTGCTGTTTCTCATTCTCGCCTTCGTCAACGCCGCCGGATTGTTCGTGCTCCTGGGCGCCGAGTTTTTGGCGATGATCCTCATCATTGTCTATGTCGGCGCCGTCCTGGTGCTGTTCCTGTTCGTGGTGATGATGCTCGACGTCGATTTCGCCGAGCTGCGCCAAGGCTTCCTGCAATATATGCCGATCGGGGCCGTCGTCGGCGGCATTCTCCTGGTCGAGCTCGTGCTGGTGCTATTCACTTGGACGATCGGCCCCGACGTGCAGCAGGCGATCGCAACGCCGGCGCCGCCGATCGCCAGAATGCTCAACACCGAGGCGCTCGGACATGTCCTCTACACGCGCTATGTCTATTTCTTCCAGGCCGCCGGACTCGTGCTGCTGGTGGCCATGATCGGCGCCATCGTGCTGACGCTGCAGCACAAGCCCAAGGTCAAGCGGCAGAACATCGCCGATCAGATTGCGCGCACCAAGGCGACGGCGATCGAGATCGTCAAGGTGCGGCCGGGTCAGGGTCTGTAGGGAGCCGGGGGACCACATGACGATCGGCCTCGGCCACTATCTCACCGTGGGAGCGATCCTGTTCACGCTCGGGATTTTCGGCATCTTTCTCAACCGGAAGAACGTGATCATCATCATGATGTCGATCGAGCTGATCCTGCTCGCGGTCAACGTCAATCTGGTTGCGTTCTCGAGCTTTCTCGGCGACCTCGTCGGCCAGGTCTACGCGCTCTTGGTGCTCACGGTCGCGGCGGCGGAAGCGGCCATCGGGCTCGCCATTCTCGTCGCTTACTACCGCAATCGCGGCTCGATCGCGGTCGAGGACATCAACCTGATGAAGGGCTGAGGATGTATCACGCGATCGTTTTCCTGCCGCTCCTCGGCGCCATCATCGCGGCACTGATCGCGCTTGCCGGCGCGCGCGCGCGTTTTCCAGGCGGCGCCTCGAACGGCCATGATCATGCTGCAGCCGACACCGGCCNTGCGCATGCCGAGCCGGCGGTGCACGGCGCGCATGCGGAGCATGCCGAATCCGTGACCGCGGCGGGCTCGCGCCCGGCCGAGCTTGTGACCACCGTCTTNCTNTTCGCATCCATGCTGCTGTCGTGGTTCGCCTTCGTCGANGTCGGCTTCGGCCATCACGACGGTCACGGCGCGCTGTTCCCGTGGATCATCGCCGGCGACCTCAAAGTCGACTGGGCGCTGCGCGTCGACGCGCTCACCGCGGTGATGCTGGTCGTCGTCACCACGATCTCCGCCTTCGTCCATCTCTATTCGATCGGCTACATGGAGGACGACCCGTTCCGACCGCGGTTCTTCTCGTATCTGTCGTTGTTCACCTTCGCCATGTTGATGCTGGTGACGGCGGACAATCTCGTGCAACTGTTTTTCGGCTGGGAGGGCGTCGGCCTGATGAGCTATCTGCTCATCGGCTTCTGGTATCACAAGCCCGAAGCGAACGCGGCCGCGATCAAGGCATTCGTCGTCAATCGCATCGGCGATTTCGGGTTCGCGCTCGGCATCTTCGCCGTGTTCCTGATGACCGGCGCGATCGACTTCGACACCGTGTTCGCGCAGGCGCCCTCGCTCACCGGCAAGACCATCCATTTCCTCTCCTGGGACGTGGACGCGCTGACGCTGATCTGTCTTCTCCTGTTCATGGGCGCCATGGGCAAGTCGGCGCAGTTCCTGCTGCACACCTGGCTGCCGGACGCCATGGAGGGGCCGACCCCGGTCTCCGCCCTCATCCATGCCGCTACGATGGTGACGGCGGGCGTGTTCATGGTGGCGCGGCTCTCGCCGCTGTTCGAGCTGGCGCCGCACGCGCAGACCTTCGTCACCTTCATCGGCGCGACGACGGCGTTCTTCGCGGCGACCATCGGCCTGGTGCAGAACGACATCAAGCGCATCGTCGCCTATTCGACCTGCTCGCAACTCGGCTACATGTTCGTGGCGATGGGTACCGGCGCCTATTCGGTCGGCATGTTCCACCTGTTCACCCATGCCTTCTTCAAGGCGCTGTTATTCCTCGGCTCTGGCTCGGTGATCATCGCCATGCATCACGAGCAGGACATCCGCCATATGGGCGGGCTCAAGGACAAGATCCCGTTCACCTACTGGACGATGGTGATCGGCACGCTCGCGCTCACCGGATTTCCTCTGACCGCCGGCTATTTCTCCAAGGACGCCATCATCGAAGCCGCCTATGTGGGCAAGAACGCCATGGCGCTCTATGCCTATGTGCTGACCGTGGCGGCCGCGGCGTTGACGGCGTTCTACTCGTGGCGGCTCATTTTTCTGACGTTCCACGGCAGCCCGCACGACCACCGTCACTACGATGCGGCGCACGAGAGTCCTTTGGTGATGCTGATACCGCTCGGCTTTCTCGCCGCCGGATCGATCTTCGCCGGCTTTCCGTTTCTCGATGTCTTCGTCGGTCACGGGGTCGGCGAGTTTTTCCGCGAGTCCCTCAAGTTCGGCGCCGGCAATCATGTCCTCGAGGACATGCACCACATCCCCGAGCTGATCTCGTACCTTCCGACGGTGATGATGGCGCTCGGCTTCGTCGTTGCCTGGGAGTTCTACATTCGGCGGCCGGAGCTGCCGGCCGAGCTCGCGCGCCAACACGAGCCGCTCTACCAGTTCTTGCTCAACAAGTGGTATTTCGACGAGATCTACGACGCCCTCATCGTGCGGCCAACCCTCTGGCTCGGCCGCATCTTGTGGAAGTATGGCGACGGCTGGGTGATCGACGGCTGGGGACCCGACGGCGTCTCGGCCCGCGTGCTCGACGTCACGCGCGGCGTGGTGCGACTGCAGACCGGTTATCTCTACCACTATGCCTTCGCCATGCTGATCGGGGTCGCGGCGCTGATCACCTGGTTCATGTTCGGCGGACGGGTGAACTGAACGATGAGCTGGCCGATCCTCTCCGTCACGACGTTCCTGCCGCTGGTCGGCGCGCTGTTCATCATGATGATGCGCGGCGACGGCGAAGCCGAGAAGCGCAATGCGCGCTGGGTTGCGCTGTGGACCACGCTGATCACCTTCGCGATCTCGCTGATCATGATCTATCGCTTCGACCCGAGCTCGGCCGAGTTCCAGTTCGTGGAGAAGAAGCCCTGGCTCGGCGGTGCGATCTCCTACCACATGGGCGTCGACGGCATCTCGCTACCCTTCGTCATCCTCACGACCGCGCTGATGCCGGTGTGCATCATTGCGAGCTGGCGGCCGATCCAGCTGCGCGTGAAGGAATACATGGTGGCGTTCCTGGTGCTCGAGACGCTGATGGTGGGCACCTTTTCGGCCCTCGACTTGGTGGTGTTCTACCTGTTCTTCGAGGGCGGGCTCATTCCCATGTTCCTGATCATCGGGGTCTGGGGCGGGCCGCGCCGCGTCTATGCGAGCTTCAAGTTCTTTCTCTACACGTTGCTCGGCTCGGTGCTGATGCTGCTCGCCATCATGGCGATGTATTGGGAATCCGGCACGACCGAGATTCCGACCCTCCTGCGTCACGGCTTTCCGCGTGGCTTGCAGACGTGGGCTTGGCTCGCCTTTTTCGCCTCGTTCGCGGTGAAGCTGCCGATGTGGCCGGTGCACACCTGGCTGCCCGACGCGCATGTCGAGGCGCCCACCGCGGGGTCGGTGATCCTCGCCGCCATCCTGCTGAAGATGGGCGGCTACGGTTTCCTGCGGTTCTCGCTGCCGATGTTTCCGGCCGCCTCGCATGACCTCGCCCCGCTCGTCTTTGCGCTCTCGGTGATCGCGGTGGTCTATACGTCGCTGGTCGCGCTGGTGCAGGAGGACATGAAGAAGCTCATCGCCTATTCCTCCGTGGCGCATATGGGCTTCGTCACCATGGGGATATTCGCCGCCACCACGCAGGGCGTTGCCGGCGGTATTTTCCAGATGATCTCGCACGGCGTCGTGTCGGCGGCGTTGTTCCTTTGCGTCGGGGTGGTCTACGACCGCATGCATACGCGCGAGATCGCGGCCTATGGCGGCCTCGTCAACCGCATGCCGCTCTATGCCGCGGCCTTCATGGTGTTCACGCTGGCCAATGTCGGGTTGCCCGGGACTTCGGGCTTCATCGGCGAGTTCCTTACCCTCATCGGTACCTTCCGCGTGAACACCTGGGTCGCGACGCTCGCAAGCCTTGGCCTCATTCTGTCGGCGTGTTATGCGCTGTGGCTCTACCGCAAGGTCGTTCTCGGTGCGCTCATCAAGCCGAGTCTGGCCACAATCAAGGATCTCGATTATCGCGAGGTCATCACGCTCGGCCCGCTGGTCGTCTTGACCATCTTGTTCGGCGTCTATCCCAAGCTCGTCCTGGACGTATCCGCCGTCTCGGTCGCGCAACTCCTCGACAACTACCACCACGCACTCGGCGCGGCGAAGGCCGCCGCCTTGCTGGCACATTGATCGCGAAGCTCACCGATGCCCGAAACCCTTGAAGTTCCCGCGCTGCTGCCGGCCCTTCCGGAGATCGTGCTGGTCGTCGGCGCCATGCTGCTGCTGATGGTCGGCGCGTTCCGCGGGGAGCGGGCGACGCCCGGCATCGACGGCACGGCCATCCTGTTGCTGATCGTGACCGGGGCCATCGTGTGGTGGCTTCCCGGCGACAAGCTCGTCACCTTCGGCGGCAGCTTCGTGGTCGATGGTTTCGCGCGCTTCCTCAAGCTGTTGGCGCTGACCGGCTCGGCGGTCGCGATCCTGATGTCGGTCAATTATCTCGCGGTCGAGAAGCAGCAAAAGTTCGAATATTCGATCCTGATCCTGCTTTCGACCACCGGCATGATGATGCTGATCTCCGCGACCGACCTGATCGCGCTATATCTCGGCCTCGAGCTGATGAGCCTTGCACTCTATGTGGTGGCGGCGATCGATCGCACCTCCGTGCGCTCGACCGAGGCGGGGCTCAAATATTTCGTCCTCGGCGCCTTGTCGTCGGGCATGCTGCTCTATGGCGCCTCGCTGGTCTACGGGTTCAGCGGGACAGTGAACTTTGCGGGAATTGCCAAGGCGTTGTCCCAAGGTGCTCCAAATCAGGTGAGCCTGGGGGTCATCTTCGGGCTGGTGTTCCTGTTTGCCGGGTTCTGCTTCAAGATATCGGCGGTGCCGTTCCACATGTGGACGCCCGACGTCTATGAGGGCGCTCCTACGCCGATCACCGCCTTTTTCGCCGCCGCGCCCAAGGTCGCCGGCATCGCCATGTTCGTGCGCACGACCATCGTGGCGTTCCCCGGCGTCTTGACGCAGTGGCAGCAGATCGTGGTCTTCGTCGCCATCGCCTCGATGGCGCTCGGCGCGTTCGCCGCGATCGGCCAGCACAACATCAAGCGGCTGATGGCCTATTCATCCATCGGCCACATGGGCTTTGCGCTGGTCGGGCTTGCCGCCGGCACGCAGGAAGGCGTGCGGGGGGTACTAGTCTACATGGCGATCTATCTCGCCATGACGCTCGGGACCTTTGCCTGCATCCTCTCGATGCGCCGGGATGGTCGAGCGGTCGAAGAGATCAGCGATCTCGCCGGCCTCGCGCGCACCAGCCCGACCATGGCGTTCTTCCTGGCCATGCTGTTGTTCTCACTTGCGGGAATCCCGCCGCTTGCGGGCTTTTTTGCGAAGTTTTACGTTTTCCTGGCGGCGATCAAGGCGGGACTGTTCACGCTCGCCGTCATCGGCGTGGTCACCAGCGTGGTGGGCGCCTATTATTACTTGTCGATCGTGAAGGTCATGTACTTCGACGAGCCGGCGAAGGGATTCGAATCGATGCCGAACGAGCTCAAAGCGGTGCTCGCGGTCACCGGATTGTTCAATCTCTTGTTCTTCATCTATCCCGCGCCGCTGGTCGATGCGGCCAATGCGGCGGCGAAGTCGCTGTTCTGAATGAGACTTGATCCCAGGGCGAGTGCAGCGGGCGTGCGCCTTGTCGCACACGCGGTGCTCGGCTCGACCAATACGGAGGCCTTGAGCCTGGCAAACCGGGGCGAGCGCGGCCCCGTATGGGTGACCGCCGAGCGGCAGACCGCCGGCCGCGGCCGGCGCGCGCGCACGTGGATATCGCAGCCCGGCAATCTCTACGCGAGCCTGCTGCTCACGGCGCCGGCGCCGGCGGAGCGTTGGCCGCAGTTGTCGTTCGTGGCGGCGCTTGCGATCCACGACGCCGTCGTCGCGATCGCTGCCGGTCTTGCGCCCCGCCTCGCGATCAAGTGGCCGAACGACCTCTTGCTCGACGGCGCAAAATTCGCCGGCATCCTGATTGAAGGCCAAGGTGGCGGCGACGCCAGCAACGCGGTGGTGGTCGGCATCGGCGTCAATTGCGCAACCCACCCCACGGACGCGGACTATCCGGCAACCGACCTGGCCGAGGCCTCGCTCTCACCTGAAGAGGTGTTCGGCCCGCTGTCGGCGAAGATGCTCGCTCGCCTCGCGCAATGGAACTCAGGGGAGGGCTTTTCCACCATCCGCGCGGAATGGCTCGCGCGCGCCGCCGGT
>JGI12053J15887_10000259_pt1 | contig 20262 bp, 16 predicted proteins | sample MedBloCAOM1_O3_FD_15887 | JGI IMG/M metagenome (IMG submission 15887)
TTCCCGACCCGGCGCGACTGGCCGGCGTGTTCTCGTCGAGCCGTTACTGCCGGTACTGTTGGATGCGGGTGGTGCGTAGGCCGGCGAGACCATGCTGGTCGATCGAGTACTGCCAGGAGAGGAATTCTTCGACGGTGAGGGTGTAGCGGCTGCAGGCTTCCTCGAGCGAAAGCAGGCCGCCGCGCACGGCAGCAACGACCTCGGCCTTGCGCCGGATGACCCAGCGCTTCGTGCCCGGTGCCGGCAAATCGGCGATCGTCAGCGGGCTGCCGTCAGGCCCGATAACGTATTTTGCCCTTGGTCGAAGGGGTTCCGTCATGGATCAACTCACGCACTCGACTTTGGCAATGCGGGTGGAATGTACCGGCCGCGACTTAAGATTTACCTAAACGGAACCCTGCAATGGACCATCACGGCCGAATTGCCGCCGTCCGGCCGGCCGTGCGCTGCCGCAAAGGTTTCGAATTGGTTGACTGCCGGCGTTCGGCCGGGCGGAAGACGAAGGCGGTTCGCCGATCGCTGCGGTGGCGGCGAAGCGTCCCGCAACGCTGCTGGATGGCGGAAAGCAATGGTATTCCAACAGCCTGACGGATGCGGCCGGATTCGCGCGCAAGCCTGCCGCCGGGGCAGCAGCGGTGGGAAAGAGGGTCGCCACGCGATACTGCGGCGCCCCGCACCCGTGCGATCCCCGCGCCGAGACCCTATAATAAGGTGACGCAGCCCGAGGCCGCCCGCGTGGACGGCTTCTGATTTGTTTTGGGTCGCGCAACTCGGGCCGGAAAAACGCAATGCTCAACAGTCTCGATATCGAAGGCCGGCCGCAGGACACCCGCGTGGTGGTGGCGATGTCGGGCGGGGTCGACTCCTCGGTGACGGCGGCGCTGCTCAAGGCCGAGGGCTACGACGTCGTGGGCGTGACGCTGCAGCTTTATGACCACGGCGCCGCGACCCATCGCAAGGGCGCCTGCTGCGCGGGCCAGGACATCTATGACGCCCGTGCGGTGGCGGAGCGGATCGGCATTCCCCACTACGTGCTGGATTACGAGAGTCGCTTCAAGGAAATGGTGATCGACCGCTTCGCAGAGAGCTATGTCGCCGGCGAAACGCCGGTGCCTTGCGTCGAGTGCAATCAGTCGATCAAGTTTCGCGATCTGCTCTCGACCGCGCGCGAGCTCGGNGCCAAGGTCCTGGCGACCGGCCATTACGTGGCTTCCCGGATATTACCCGGCGGCGACCGCGCGCTTTACCGCGCCCGCGAGGAGGAGCGCGACCAGAGCTATTTCCTGTTCGCCACCACCCGCGAGCAGCTCAACGTGCTGCGGTTTCCGCTCGGCGACAGGACCAAAGCGGAGGCGCGCGAGCTTGCGCGCCAGTTCGCGCTCTCCGTGGCCGACAAGCACGACAGCCAGGACATCTGCTTCGTACCGTCGGGCCGGTACACCGACGTGATCGAGCGCCTCAAGCCCGGTGCGGCCGAGCCCGGCGACATCGTCGATCTCGACGGCCGCATGCTCGGCACACATGCCGGCATCATCCATTTCACCGTCGGCCAGCGGCGTGGACTCGGCGTCGCCGCGGGCCATCCGCTTTATGTGGTACGGCTTGACGCCGCGTCGCGCCGGGTCGTGGTCGGGCCGCGCGAGTCGCTCCGCACCAGCCGGATGCGGTTGCGCGATGTCAATTGGCTCGGCGAAGGCAGCGTCGATCAGGCGCTGTGCGCTGGCTGGCAGGAGGTCTTCGTCAAGGTCCGCTCCACGCGGGCGCCGCAGCCGGCATGGCTGAGCAGGGCAGGCGGGGGCATCGAGGTCGATCTCGTTGCCGGCGAGGACGGAGTGTCGCCGGGCCAGGCCTGCGTGTTCTACGATGCGGCCGAGGGTCAGGCCCGCGTGCTCGGCGGCGGCTTCATCCAGAGCGCGGTCGCGGCGACCAGAGCGCCTGCCACGCAAGACGTCCGCGTGGCGTCTGCCGCGGGCCGACCCTGATTGCGAGCCCGGCCTGGTCCCGTTGCGCGCCGCCTTCAGGATCTGCGCCTGCCTTTTCGGCTTATGCGATGAAAACGAAACGCGAGAGCGATCCCGCATTTTCGCGTCGCTTCAGCCGGCTAGAGACGGTAATGTAAGTTGACGTGAGTGGGGGCAATGGCGGGCGAAATCGACATCGACACGGTGGCAAAGGCCTATGCGCGCTGGGCGCCGGTCTATGACTTCGTCTTCGGCGCGGTATTCGACGCCGGCCGCAAGGCCTCGATCGCGGCGGCCGAGCGCATCGGCGGGCGCATCCTCGATGTCGGGATCGGCACCGGCATTTCGCTTCTCGATTACGCGCCCGCACATCGCATCGTCGGCGTCGATTACTCCGAGCCGATGCTGCGCAAGGCGCACGAGCGCGTCTCCGCGCACAAGCTCGCCCATGTCGATGCGTTGGCGGTGATGGACGCGCAGCACTTAGGCTTCCCCGATGGTTTCTTCGACGCGGTGGTGGCGCAATACGTCATCACCACTGTGCCCGATCCCGAAGCGGCGCTGGACGAGTTCGCGCGCGTCACCAAGCCCGGCGGCGAGATCATCCTGGTCAACCATCTCGGCGCCGAGGCCGGGCCGCGCCGACTGTTCGAGCAGGGCTTTGCGCCAGTGGCGCGCCGGCTCGGCTGGCGGCCGGAATTCCGCTGGGGGAGGCTGGCGCAATGGGCCGAGCGCCACGGCGGCGTGCATGTGCTCGAACGCCGGCCGATGCCGCCACTCGGGCATTTCTCGCTGATCCGGTTCGGGCGGAGGCCGGCGGGCATGGACGGGCAGGGAAGGCCGGGCGCGGACGTGCGAACAGGTGCGTCGCGCGCGACCGTCTCGTAGCCGGGGGCAAGGGCGCTCAATCTTCACGCGCACGGTCCCCGCTGATCGAAGCCGAAGCGCACAGCATACGGCATCCGCCCTCCCTCAAAATTACACTCTCCTATTGATTGAGTAAATAAAATCATACAATCTATATTTGCGCTCAGTGTCATATCCGGAGAGAGCAAAATGGCCACGGTACAGATGGTGCGTCGGGTCACGACGAAAAACGTGCCCGCGTCGGCAAGGAATACACCGTCGCTGCCGAGGAAGCCTTGGGCGCTTATTGCTTACATTGCGGGCGACAACGATCTCAGCGATGCCGGCATCCAGGACCTCGAAGAGATGTCGCAGGAGGGCACCGACAAGACTGCATATGCCGGGGTGGAGTTGGACACCATCGGCGAGCATGACGGCTCCATCCGCTATGAAATCTGCGAACCCGATGCGACCGGCGTGCCACATCGAATGGTCATCCAACGCCTGGAGGAAAGAAACACGGGCGACCCGCGCACGCTCACGGCTTTTCTCGACTGGGGGCTTCGACGTTTCGCAGCGACGAACAGAGTGGTCGTGGTTTGGGGTCATGGCACTGGCTTCCGGACGCCCAGGCGCGATGTCGCGTCAGATGAGTCCGCCGGCTCCGTAAGATCTTCCCTTTCCATTCCGGATTTGGAGCGGGCGCTTCATCGCGCGGGAGTCGGCACTGGACGGCAATTTGGGAAAATACGCTTGCTCGGTTTCGACGCCTGTCTCATGGCCATGCTCGAAATCGCCCATCACCTGCGGGACCAGGTGGAGTATATCGTTGGCTCCGAGGAGNTGGAACCCGGAGACGGATGGCCCTACAACCGCGTGCTAGCGCANTTGAAGGGAAAGCCGGCGCCNCGTGCGCTCGCACAAGCGATCATCAAGGAGTATGTGAAAAGCTACGAAAGAAGCGGAGAGACCGGCATTACTCAATCGGCCATCGAGACGGCGAAAACGCCAGTAGTCGTTCGGGCGTTGCACGATCTCGGCGTCGCGCTGTCCGAATCGCTGGCCAAACATCCGCAGCCGATCATTCACGCCCGGGTCACGATGCTGACATTCGGCCATGGAAATTACGTCGATATCGTCGATATGACGGACCAGCTGACAAAATTTGTCAAAGATCAGAAGGTGAAGGCTTGTGCTGCTCGGCTCAAAGCGGCCGCGCGTGCTGCGATCGTTCATTCCGACAGAGGTGGGAAGGATATGGCCAGGGCACATGGGATGTCCGTGTGGTATCCATCGGCGCACCAGGATTTCATGGAGAACCGGACCAAATATCTGGCGCTCCACATGAATGACGAGCGCCGCGATTGGGTTGAATTCTTGGACGCGCGCTTCGCGCGACTGACGTAGCCCGAGGGTAGTCCGCCGCTGCGGCCGTCACACTTCCATGGCCATGGCTTGGCCGAGCGCCCGAATCAATGCTCGCCGGCCGAGCGCGATCTTGAACGCGTTGTGCTCCCGGCGCCGCGCGCCTGCGAAAGCGGATCGTGCCGCATCCGCCATCGCCCGCTCGTCGATCACCCTGCCTTTGAGCGTGGCTTCCGCGCGCGTCGCGCGCCAGGGCACGGTCGCAACTCCACCTAGGGCGATGCGCACGTCGCGGGCTCTGCCTCTGTGCAGGTCGAGGGCAACCGCGACGGAGACCAGGGCGAACTCGTAGGACTCCCGGTCGCGCACCTTGAGATAGAGCGAGCGGCGTGTGCATGCCGCAGCCGGGATGAAGAACGACACGATCATGTCTCCTGGCAGCAACGTCGTCTCGATCTCGGGCGTTTTACCGGGCCGGCGATGGAGGGCGGCGAACGGAATGCGGCGGTTGCCGTGCGTTCCGATGATGTCGACCACCGCGTCGAGAGCGATGAGGGCATTGGCGAAATCGCCGGGATAGGTGGCGATGCAGTTCTTGCTCACGCCGAGTACGGCATGCATTCGGTTGAAGCCGTCCATGGCGGCGCAGCCTGTGCCCGGATTGCGCTTGTTGCACTCCGGATAGCTCACATCGCGGAAATAAGGACAGCGCGTGCGCTGCAGCACATTGCCGCCGAGACTTGCCATGTTGCGGATCTGCTGGCTCGCGGCGAGCTGGAGCGACTGCGCGATCACCGGATAGCCGCGGCGAATCTCCGGATGCTCGGCCGCCTCGGACATGCGCACCAAGCCGCCGAGCCGAAGACCCTGCTCGTCCGCCTTGATGCGGCCCGCGGGTCCGGTCGCGAGCGCGTTGATGTCCACGACCTTGCCGGGTCGGGTCACGTCGAGCTTCATCAGGTCGAGGAGGGTCGTGCCGCCAGCAAGGAAATGCACGGCCCCCGATGCGTCCGCCGCGGGTGCGTAGGCCCCGGCTTGGACCGCCGTCTTCATCGTGCTCACAGGTTGATAGATGAATGGCCGCACGACATCAGCCCTTCTTGGAAGCGCGCATGACCCTCTTGGCCGCTTTCACCGCTTCTACGATGTTGGGATAGACTGCGCAGCGACAGAGATTACCACTCATATATTCGCGGATTTCCGCCGTGGTGCCGGCATGACCCTCGTTCACGCAGGCGACCGCTGACAGGATCTGGCCAGGCGTGCAGTAGCCGCATTGGAATGCGTCGTGATCGATGAAAGCCTGCTGCATTGGATGCAGTTTGCCGTTCGGGCCGGCAAGACCCTCGATGGTCGTGAGTGGACGTCCTTGCGTGGCGACTGCGAGCGTGAGGCAGGAGAGCACTCGCCGCCCATCGATCAACACAGTACAGGCCCCGCATTGGCCATGGTCGCAGCCCTTCTTCACCCCGGTGAGCTCAAGACGATCGCGCAGCGCATCAAGTAGCGTGGTGCGCACGTCGAGGGCGAGGTGACAGGGGCAACCATTCACGTTGAGCGTGACGGCCAAGGGATCGCGCGGATCCGTGACTTGCGGCGGTGTGAGAGTGGTCGCCGCCGCTCGATGGGACCGACTATGTCGTTTTCGCATCGCCAAGCTGCTCTCGCCAATCGGAGCAAAGTCGCTTTACGTTCAACCGCGATTTCGCTCTAAGGCTTTGCACAGTTGCATGGTCTGGTCCAAAAATCAGAACTCTTCCCCGACGTGCTCTAACGTCGTGCCGATGTAGCATGATCCTCGCATGCACCCGCGCGCGGCTCGAGAATGCCCACCGCCCACATCCAATCCAGAATATTTCTGGCAGTCTTGATCGGCATGCGCTGCGTCCACCGCGATAGGATCTGCTCGGTTGCCGCGACCCCGCTCGCTTCATCGATGAGCGGCGCGAGCGCGACACCAGCGAAATAGGCGATCGGCTGTTCGAGGCGGGGATGGCTCAGCGCTCGCGCGCGCTCGATGAACGCCCCCGACAGTACGGGGATGTCGACGATTTGAAGCGCCCGTGAAGCGCGCAGCTCGGATGGCACCGTGCCTGCCGCTCGTACTGGTAGCGGACTAGATACCGGACGTCCTGGCCCCGAAGACCGGCGTATCCAGAATGAGCTTTGTTCTGGATGGGCGCGATAAAAGCGCGCTGCGGCCATCCTGCTGTTCGCCGCGGCGCTGTGCCGGCGGTCCCGATAGAACTCCAGCGCGGCAGCGGGTGCACAGCCGGCCGTCAGGATCGTATGCACCGCTGCGCTTGCCTGGATCGCTGACAGAATCGCGTCCTGAATTCCTTGCGACGACAGCGGATCGATCGCGATCGCCGCCTCTCCGACGCGGATGAAGTCATTTCCGATCAGATCCGGGCTGATACGGCTCGTGGCGTCGCGTACCCGGACCGGCCCGATCATTTCGCCGCGCAGCAGACCGTTGAGTAGTTTCGATTGTGCCAGCAGGTGGCGATAGGTTTCAGCGCGGTTGGCTGTGCTCGCACCGGCGATGCGCTGCGACTCGAGGAAAATGGTGGCGGCATAGCAGGAGCCGGGCGAGGGGCTTCCCCAAAACCACGCATCGAACCCGGCTTCGATCCGAGTCTGCGCAAAGAATTGGTCCGGGGTCGACCAGAGTGCCGACATCGCCGCCGTCCGCGGCGTGCTGTCGTCACATCCATGAGCGCGCTTCCCGCGCGCGTCGACGAGGAACGCTGCCTTGATCACCGATGCCCCAGCGGGCGTCGCAACCGGAACGGCCCACCCGCCGGACGCCAGATGCTGCGGCGCGCGGGCGCGCGCCGGCGCCATGAGGCGGACGCCGGCACGGGTTGCGGCCCGCCGTAAAAGCGTATCGAACCCCGTCCGCTCGATCAGAAGCGAAGGTGCGTCCGCAAATGTCTTTTCGTGGATGAAACGCGACCCCCACAGGAGAAGCGCCTGGCGTTCACGACGAAACACTGCAGCTTCGATATCATCGCGCAGGTGCAAGGATTCCAGGATCGGGAGAATCGACGGGGCGAGAGACTCCGCGCGCGGCGGCTTCGCGCCGGCCGTACGATCGATCAGCAGCGTATCGTGGCCCAGTTCCGCCAACCGCCTGGCCACTACCGCGCCCGCCGGCCCGCCGCCGAGAACGCAGATTTCGGCGGCGATGTCCGGCCTCATGGCGCCATTGCTCTCATGGTCCATCCACCACGCTCACTTCGACCGCGGGTCGATTGACCTGCAGGACATCGCGTGAAAAGAAGTCCGGCCGTTGCGCAGAAAGTCTGACATAGGCTCCCAGCGCGTAGTCGAGCCAGCCGCGGATGTAGTCGCAGGCCGGTCTGCCGCGGTGGATCACCTCATAGTGACATCCCCCGCCGCAGAGATAGCGCGCCCAGCAGCTCCGGCAGGGTTCCTGGCGGTCAACCATGCGCTCCGCGAGCCACCGTCGCTGGCGCTCCCGATCGACGCCTTCCCTGACATCTCCCATGGAGCCCGCTTTGTCCTCGACGAAGCGGTGGCATGCGAACAGGCCGCCGGATGCCGAGACGCCAAAATAGCCCGCCCCGGCCCCGCAGGGGTAAGGTCGGTGCGTGCCGCGGTGAATCTCCTGCAGCGCCGTTATAATATTAGCGAAGGGATAGGCTTCCCCCGCTACCGCCCTGCGCTCGAATTCACGTCCGCACGCGATCATTTCATCAAGCAGGACGTCGAGATCGGGCGCCTGCATCTCACCGCGTCGGGTCGGCGCGCTGAGCATGGGTGAGAAGCCGACCGAATGGAAACCGAGAGCGACGAAATCATCGAGGGTCGCGCGGAGCCCGAGATTGGCCGGAGTCACGGTGACGCGCGCCGACACCTGCATGCGGTGTTGGCGCGTCAGCAGCGGCCGCACATTAGCGATCACGCGGTCGTAACTGCCGCGGCCGCCCTTGGTGGGACGCTGCCGGTCATGAACGGCGCCAACGCCGTCGAGGCTCACGGTCACGGCGAAGCCGTAGCGCTCGAAAAACTCGGCGTCGTCTCTCGTCAAGAGCGTACCGTTGGTGGTGATCGAAAACCCGATCGGTATGCCTTGCTCGCCTGCCATTCCAGCGGCGAGCTCGGTGGCCCTTCGTATCAGCGCGCGATTGACCAGCGGCTCGCCACCGAGAAAGGCGAGGGTGACCCGTTCGCCGGGCTTCGCTTCGCCCAGCAGGCGTCGCACCGACGCCTCGGCGACCTCCAACGGCATGTCGCGTGCCGGGCCGCCGAAGCTGCCGCCTTCGGCATAGCAATAGGTGCAACCGAGATTGCAACGCTCCGCCACGGCCAGCGACAGCGCGCGCACCGGCGGGTTCTCGAGGGGTTCTTCACCGATGAAGCGCTTGCGCCCGAGGCCGTACGCGGCGAGGACCGCGCGGACCGTCTCCTTGCCTTCAGCCGCCGCTGCCGTGAGCTGGCTCTTCAGATCTTCGTCGATCTTGAAGAGCTGAGATCCGTCGACGAGCAGAAGATGCGGGCCCTCTTCGGTCTCGAACAGGTGAATATCCGCTGCACGCAGCCACGGATCGCAAGACGCAGGACCGAGACGTGCGCCGTCGAGAGCGTTCGTCACGGCTTGGGGTGTCCAGCGGATGCGGGTTGGGAATCCCAGCGCGAAAAGAAGGGAATGCCGATGCTTTTGTTACCTTGCTTTTCCGTCTCCGTCCCAAACTTCGCAAGACTTTCGCCGTCGGGCAAAACCTTGAGCGTCACGGTGGGGCGGATCACGGTGCGATTGGCGCCATGGATCGACTTGTCGCTGTCCCAGACAAATGCGTCGAGCGGCGTATTACTTCCGCCAATACGGGCGATAGCGAGCGGTGGTTTGAAGAAAACATTCTGAAAAACAACGTGAGACATTACGCCCCCAATCCGATCGCTCGCGCCCGCTTTTTTGTTTTCACAAGACAACCCAAGATAGCAACATAGCAGCGGCGTGTCATCAGGGAGCTGCGGCTGTGCGCAAGCAATAGCCGCTGCCTATGGTCACTCAACACCGCCGGGATGCGCGGTTTTCGAGCCCCAGGACTGGGGCGTGCGCATGGGCTGCGGAAAGTCGGGCCGGTGCGATTCGCTGTGCGGCCCGGCATGAGACCCGAGACAACGGCGCTGTTTCACCCCAGCTCAGCGAGAAGCGTTCGCGCTTCAACCAGATCGGCCGTATCCAGGCCTTCGGAGAAGGAGCTGTACACCGGCGCCAGAATATCGCGCGCCGGCTCGCGCTGGCCGCGTTTGAGGCACAGGCGTGCCTTGCTGACGCATGCGCGCAGCTCGAGGAAACGTGAGCTCTGGCGGCGAGCGACATCAATCGCATGATCGAAGTTGCGGGCCGCAGCATCGAGATCGCTATCCTCGGAAAACATGACCATACCGCGCACGCGGTGAAGCTCCGCCTCGTAGAAACGCTGGTCGAGCGGCTCGATTAGCGCTTGGGCCTCATTCAGCAGCCGGTGGGCGCTCTGATATTGTCCGGCGCGCCCCAGAATTTCAGCCTCGAGCAGAAGGGTCTGCGGCACCCAAAGATTGGCGCCCTGGGCTTGAAGCTCCGCCGTGCTGTGCTGCATCTCTTGGATGCCGGCTTCGATGTTCCCCTCCTGGGCCTTGATCCAGCCCAGCATCGGTTTGGCCCAGCGCGCCCAGTAGGTCGCATTGTGCTGCTCCGCCAGCGCGAGAAGCTCGCCAGCCGTGTGCTTGAGCGTCGCCACGTCCCGGCGCAGCATGATGAGCAGGCTTACGAAACAGAGCGAATAGGCAATTGAATTGAAATGCTCGATCCGTTTCGCTTCGGTAATGGCCTCCCATCCGGCAGCCATGGCCTGATCGAGATGGCCAAGATGCTGGAGGGCAAGGCAGAGGTGGGCCAGCGCCGCCGTGCGCGGTTGCTGACTGAACACATAAGCAAGCTGGTCGTGCTCGGGCCGGTACATTGAAAGCGCGCGCTGGAGATGCTCGCATCCCTGCGCTGTGTCGCCCCGCCACACGAGAGACGAGCCATAGATGCGGTGCCCCATCATCAGAAGCCCAACATCGGCTTGCTGTTCGGCTTGGCGAAGGAATCTTTGGGAATTCTCCAGAGCAGCCGCCATATCGCCGCGCACATATGGTATCACCCACTGCCCGTACATCACAGGAAACGCGTGCTTCTGCTCGCCGAGCGTCGCGCAGAGCTCCCAGGCGCGGGCATAGTTCTGAGCCAATTCCGGCGTGACGTAGCCGCCAGTCGCGATCAAGGGGCCGCTCAATTTGATGCGCACCTCGAGCTCGCCAGCGTCACGCGCGGGACTCTTTGGCAACAACCTGACGAGGTCCAGCGCGCGACTCAGATGGCTCGTGGCCTCGCCATTGGCCGAGCGTTTGATTGCGAGCTCGCCGGCCGTCCGCCACCACTGCACCGCGACTTCGGTCAGGCCTGCATGGGTGTAGTGATGGGCGAGAATCTCAGGCTGCGTCTCAGCGGTTTCGGGAAAGCGTTCTTCCAAGACTTTCGCAATCTGACCGTGAAGCTGATGTCGTTTGCTGCGCAGCAGTGTCTCGTAAGCGGCGTCCCGCACCAGCGCGTGCTTGAAGACATAGGTCGCGGCGGGTGGCGCGCCGCGTGGAAAAATGAGTTCGGCGCCGGCGAGCTTGGCGAGCGCCTCCTTGAGCTCCGCTTCGCGCATGGAGGACACGCCGGCCAGCAAGGCGTAGGAGAACTCGCGCCCGATCGTGGCACCGATCTGTGCGACCTCCTTCACCGACGACAACCGGTCGAGGCGCGCCATGAGCGAGTCCTGCAGAGTCGCCGGAATGGCAAGCGCCGGAAGCGGCTCGGTGAGCAGCCAGACTCCGGCCCTCTCCTGTAACATCCCCGACTCGAGAACGGTCTTGGTCAGTTCTTCCACGAAGAGCGGCACGCCGTCGGTCTTGGCAATGATCTGCTCCATGACCTCGGGCGGAAGGGTCTTGCAAGCAATCGACTCGACCATGGCCCGGCAGTGCCGACGTCCCAGTCGGTTCAGAAGCAGCGCTGTCACTTGCGGATGGCCGGTCCAGCGAGCTCTGAATTCTGGCCGGCACGTCATGATCAAGAGAGCGGGCATCTCGGGAAGCCGCAAAATGACGCGACTGAACAGATCGAGCGTCGTCGCGTCGGCCCAGTGCGCGTCTTCGAATATCAATAGAATGGGCCCCCCCTGTGACAGACGCGCGAACTGGTCGATGAGGGCGCTCAGCGTGCGTTCCTTCCGGCGCTGCGGATCGGGATCGGGCGCTCGATAACGGTCGTCCGTCGGGATGGAGAGCAATGCCGCGAAAAGCGGAACGACTTCCTCCAAGGGACCGGCCGCGTCCCTGAGCGCAGTCTCCAGCTTGCCTAGCTTCACCGTGGGGGAATCGTCCGCGACGAGCCTTGCGGCATGTTCGAGTTGGTTGATAATCGGATGGAGCGCGCTGTCGATATGGTAGGGTGAGCACTGATAGCGTATCGTGACATGCGCCTCCTCCGAGACGAGCTGGCAGAACGTCTCGACGATGCGCGATTTGCCAATTCCCGCCTCTCCCGACAGCACGACAACTTGCCCTTCGCCCTGGATCGCCTGCTGCCAGCGATCGGCCAGCAATGCCACTTCCTGGTCCCGGCCGACAAAGCTCGTGAGGTTCACGGCGTGGGCGGCGAAGCGGCTGGCTGTTTCCTTTTCCCCGACCACACGCCAAACCGTCACCGGCTCCTTGGCGCTCTTGAGACGGCTGAGCTTCAATTGTTCGAACTCGAACACGTCGCCGACGAGGCGACGTGTTGCATCGGAAACGAGAACCTGATCCGGCTCCGCCGCGGATTGAAGATGGGCAGCCAGATTGGGTGCCTCGCCGACCACGGTTTTTTCTTTGGTCAATGGTTGGGTGCCGTCTTCGCCCACCACAACCAGGCCGGTCGCAATGCCGGCCCGAATTCTCACGCGGGCCTGGCTCTTGGTGCTTGCGGTTTGGGCGCCACGAATGATTGTCAATGCGGCGCGGATTGCCCGCTCGGCATCGTCTTCATGGGCTCGTGGATAGCCGAACAGCGCCATGATGCCGTCGCCGATGAAATTCGCCACCAGACCGTCGAACTGGTGAATGGCCTCGGTGCAACCGTTGTAGTAGCGGCGGGTGATCTCATTTAGATCTTCAGGGTCGAGCGCCTTGGCAAGCGAAGTCGACCCTACGATGTCGCAGAAGAGAACCGTGAGGTGCCGACGCTCGCCGCCGGAAATGAAACTGGCCGGACTCTCCTCCAAAGAAGAGGGCATCTGCATCGCCGCGGTGGTGAAGCCATCCGAGGGCTGGGTGGCAGCCGCCAAGCTGGTGCCGCAATCACCGCAAAACCGACTTTCCGGGGGATTCACAGCTCCGCAATGAACGCATTTACCCGGGAGTGCGGCGCCGCACTGCGTACAGAAGCGCCCACTATCCGGATTATCCGCCTGACAGCGTAAGCATTCCATGACGTACCAAAGTCCAGTCGCTTATAGCCGTCGATTTTTTCGATGTTGTGCTTGCTTCGCGTTCTCCCTTTTTACCTTTAAAGGAAAAGAAATACCAAGTTTTGAGGCTCCTCTCGGCATTTGTGCAGGGGTTGCGGCTGCGAACCCGGTTTGTGGTGTCCTGCTCGGCTTGCTGAGGCAGCTTTGGCCGTTTTGCTTCAGGTCTTGCGGCATTACCGCGTGACCGACGTGCGATGCAATCTCCCGAATCGAACACCCGACGAAAGCCCATACTGCGCGGCCTATCTGCCTCTTACGAGTGAACAGCCTCCTTCTTCCAGCGGCCGGAATGCCTGGTCGCCCGGAACGGTGGCGACCAACTTGTAGACGTCCCAGGGGCCCTTTGACTCGCTCGGTGACTTCAACTGCATCAGGTACATGTCGTGCACCATACGGCCGTCCTCGCGGATGTGACCGTTTTTGGCGAAGAAATCATTGACCGGCGTGGCTTTCATCTTGCTGATGACGGTCCCCGCGTCATCCGTACCAGTCGCCTCGATAGCCCTGAGGTAATGGGTGACCGCGGAATAGACGCCCGCCTGGAACATGGTCGGCATCCGTTTGGTTCTTTGCATGAAGCGGTTGGAGAACGCACGGGTCTCATCATCCATATCCCAATAGAATCCGGCGGCGACGATCATGCCTTGCGCCGCCTCCAGGCCGAGGCTTTGGGCATCGGTGACGTCGAACAGCAAAGCCGCCAGTTTTTGGCCGCCCCTCTGCAGCCCAAATTCGGCGGCTTGTTTGATGGCGTTCTGCATATCGCTGCCAGTATTCGCAAGGCCGACGACCTTAGCCTTGGAGGCTTGCGCCTGTAGCAGATATGAAGAGAAGTCCTGCGTATTGAGCGGCGCGCGCACCGCGCCGAGTACTTGTCCGCCGGAGGCTCGGACAACGTTCGCCGTGTCGCGTTCCAGCGCATGGCCGAACACGTAGTCCACGGTGATGAAGAACCAGGCGTCCTCTCCGCGCGCAACCATTGCCTTGCCGACCACTTTGCCAAGCGCGTAGGTATCGTAGGTCCAGTGAATGCCATTCGGAGAGCAAGCCGGACCAGTGAGATCGGATGCGGCCGTGCCGGACATCAGGAATACGCGGTTCTTGTCCTTCGTAATCTGTTGAACTGCGAGCGCCACCGAAGAAGTCGGGACATCCACGATGACGTCGACTTTGCCGGTATCGTACCACTCGCGCGCGATGCTCGATCCGATGTCCGGCTTGTTCTGATGATCGGCCCCGATCACCTCGATCGGCTTGCCCTTGACCCGGCCGTTGAAATCCGCAGCGGCCATCTGGGCGGCGATGAGCGAGCCGGTGCCGGTAGAGTCGGAGTAGACGCTGCTCATATCGGAGAGCACGCCGATCTTGACGAGGTCATTGGAGAATTGGGCCTTGGCCGCGTTTGGCCCGACCATCGCCGTGACCATAGCGAAGCCCAAAACGACAAACGGCTTTCTCACCAACACCCCCTCCGGTCTTGGCCGACATGCCGCAAGGTGGTCAATGTCGAGCCTCACGCCCCTACATTCTATATTATCACACTTATCACTTGTTATTTAATAAGGATGCGATGCCTTTTTGCACCGCCGGTGGGCCAGGGGAGGGGGGCCGTCGCGCTACGCTAGGTTGCGGGGCCGTATAATTGTGCACTGATGGGAAGTCAGTGAGATGACATCTTAGAGGAGATGCTCGATGCGAATGGGCAGTCTTCGCACACGCTTTCCGGTAGCATGACGGACCGCATTCGAAATGGCGGCGGCCGTGCCTACATTGCCCAATTCGCCGAGCCCTTTGACGCCTGCGGGGTTGACCGCGAGATCGTGCTCCGGAACGAGAATGACTTCGACCTTCTCGATATCGGCACTCACCGGAATCAGATAGTCGGCGAGATTGTCATTGACGTAGCGCGCGCGCTTTCGGTCGATCTCGGTCTGCTCGTGGAGAGCGGAACTCACCCCCCAGATCATGCCGCCCATCAGTTGGCTTCGGGCCGTGCGCTCATTGACGATGTGGCCGGCGGCGAAGGCGCCGACGATCCGCGGCACCCGAATCTCGCGCGTCAACGCGTTAACACGAACCTCCACGAATTCGGCGCCAAATGCGAACATGAGTCGGTCGGGTGTTACGCCGCCGTCAAAGCTTATATCGCCCGCATGCAGGTCCCTGTGCACGTCAGCCGGAACGAGGCCGGGAGGGATCCATTCCGCATATTCCTCGATATGATCGACTCGTAGCTGCTTGAATTTCTCTGCCAGGGTGGCCGCTTCGTCAGCCGAGCTCAACCGCTGGCGGATCGCCTCGCACGCCTTCATCACGACCGAGCACGCGCTCGCAGTCGTCGCAGAGCTCGCCGCCATGGGGCCGGGCGGAAGTGATGAATCTCCGAGTTCGACCTGCACACGCCCGATATCACGACACAAATGCTCGGCTGCGGTCTGGGCAATCACCGTCATCGCGCCCGTTCCGAGCTCATGGGCCGCTATATCGACGCGAATGTCCCCCGCACGCGTCAGCGTGACCCGGGCCGCCGACGGCGACATGTACGTCGGATAAATTGCAGCCGCGCAACCCCAACCGATGAGCCATTCGCCTTTCCGCATCGTTCCGGAACTCGGGTCGTAGCGGTGCCAACCGAAGGCATTTGCCGCCTCGTCGAAACATTGCATCAGCGAGCGGCTGGTATACGGCAGTTTGGTGATCGGATCGGACTTCGTGTCGTTGATCCGTCGCAACTCGACCGGATCCATGCGCAGCTTCACCGCCAGCTCGTCGAGCGCGGTTTCAAGCGCGTAAACATACGGAAATTCCGAGGGCGCGCGCATGTAGCCCGGAGTGCCGCGGTCGGCATGGACGACGAAAACTTTGCTCTTGACGTTCGGCACCGCGTACATCCGGCACGTCGTTTGCGTGCCGCCGTGGAAATATGAATCGGGCCGTGACGTCAGCTCCCAACCCTCGTGCACAAGTGCTTTGAGCTTGCCGTCGCGGCCTGCGCCCAGCCTGATCCGATGACGGGTTTCGGCCCGGTAACTGCCGATTGTGAAGCCCTGATCGCGCGTCGCGACCAGCTTCACCGGTCGCTTGAGCCGGCGTGCAACCAACGCAATCAGCGCCGTACGGGCGGTGATCGATCCTTTCGAGCCGAATCCGCCGCCGACGAATTTGCTCACCACGCGAATGTTGGCGTACTTGATCCTGAGTTGCTCGCCGACACCGCGCCGCAATCCATTTACGAACTGACTGGGCTCGTAGATCGTGAGCTTGTTGCCGTCCCAAGCACAGGTGGTGGAAAACAGCTCCATGGGATTGTGGTGCTGCGCGGCCGTTTCGTATTCGACGTCGATCGTAACCTGGGAAGCTTTCAGCGCGGCCGCGGCACGGCCCACGTGAGGGTTCTCGTTGTCCCCGGCTTCGGTCTTCGTACGCGCGGAGCCGAACGTTGCACTTGGCGTTCTTGCCTTGTAGTCGACGTCGACCCTGTAGGCGCTTTCGCGCGCGGCCTCGAAGGTCTCCGCGACAACGACCGCGATGATCTGGCCATCGTGCCAGATCCTTGACGACGAAAGCGGTCGGATGTCGCTATCGGCATTCCCGATTGATCTCAACCGCTTTACGGTTTTGGCATCCTGGTAGCTCAAAATATCGAGCACGCCTGGGACGCTGAGCGCGGCATCGAGCTTGAGCTTGGAGATGCGCCCGCTCGCGACGGCGCTGGTCACCAGAACGGCGTAAGCAGGGTTCTCGACGGCTATGTCGGCGGCATAGCGCGCTTCGCCCGTGACCTTCGGCCGTGCGTCGAGACGAGGCGCCGAGTTTGCGGGACCTCTTCGTCCTGTTCTAACCATTGTTTGGCCGTTGCCGCGCATGCGCCATTACCGCGATAGCCTGGGTCCGACCAATCCGTTGCCGAGGGCCGATTCCATCCGCACCTCTGCTACCGCCAGTCGCGCCTCGTGAAAAGCATTGACTGGCATGTTCCCCGCAAATTCCCGCTTGGAAAGCTGCCCCGGGTGCCATAAATGTGCCCGCCGGTCTGAACTCCAGCGATCCTCACTTGGAGCGAGCCTTGGACATCGGGTAGGACGTGTTAAGTACTTGATTTGACTAGTGGCGGGGTAGCTCAGATGGTTAGAGCGGCGGAATCATAATCCGTAGGTCGCCGGTTCGATTCCGGCCCCCGCTACCAGCCCGCGCAGACCAAATACCGCCGCCACCTCGCAAGGTATCGTCACTGCTTAGGCTGCAGACGCCGGTGCACGGTCGCTGATTGCCTTGAGCATCGCCTTGTTGGTCTCGGAAAGCCCGTGCGTACTGGCGCAATGCTCCTTCGTCGAGGAAGGCAGCGGCGAGCGAGGGGATGGCGTGGCTTGCCGCCGCCCACGATCTCGAATTGCGCGCCCTTCATCGTCATCGCCGCTCCCCCCATCCTCGTCCGCGCCTGACGGCCCGCGCGTATGGGTTCTTCGATTTGAGTTAGTCCGGTGACCGGCGGCCTGGCCAGTAGCGTATCCGAGCAGCTTGCAAACGATTCCCGCTTGCGGCTCGCTGAAAAGCGCATTTGTGTGATGGCCGTCACATCGCGCCGGAAGCGATATCCATATCATTTGACGAGCGCTGAGCCGCCCCCGCGGCCCGCGGGCGATTCGCTTACGGAGGAAGCTGCAATGGCCCGCTTTCAAACGACCACCGATCCGGTCGCCCAGCGCGGGGACCTAAAGGTGTTCCGGCCGCAGAACCCGTACGTTGCGCTCGGTCTGGCAGTGAACCACCTGATGACCAAGCCAGCCTTTGCAAATCTGCGGTTTGGCGACTGGTCGCGCATCCTCACCGGCCAGATCAATCGCAAACACTACTACTTCGCGGTCGACAGCAAGAATCAGATTCAGGGATTCATGGGCTGGGCCGTGACCTCGAAGGAAAAAGCCGAGGCCTGGGTCGAAGGCCGTGGAGGGTTGTCGTTCGAGGACAGCCGGGCCGGCGATTGCCTGATCTTCAACGCATGGGCGGCGAGTACGCCCGAGGCAAACCGCTTTCTGGTCTCGCAGGCGCGCGAGATCATGGAAGGCAAGGACACGGTCTACTTCAAGCGCCACTACAAGGACGGCAGCACGCGGCCCGTGCGTCTGCGTGTCAATGACTTCGTCGCGCAGCACCGCAGGCGACAGAACGGCGCGACGCGGACGGCCGAGGTTGCTCCCCACATGATGACGGATCAGCCGTCGTCCCAGAACACTTGTTCCTCATAAAAGAAGGACGTGACGGTGGCGACCATCAATGGCACCAATAGCGGCGACACCCTCCATGGCACGGCCGCAGGCGACGTCGTCAATGGTCTGAACGGCAACGATTCGCTCAAGGGCTTTGGCGGAGCCGACCGCCTCGACGGCGGCGCCGGTATCGACACGGTGTTCTACGGCGACTCGACGGCGGGCGTCGGCATCAACCTGTCGACGGGGCGCGGGGTCGGCGGCTCGGCTGAAGGCGACACGCTCATCAGCATCGAGAACGTCTTCGGTTCGAATTTCAACGACACGTCACCCTGACCGGCAGCCTCGACAACAATCTCATCATCGGCAACGACGGTCAGAACACCATCATCACAGCTATGGCAAGGATACTCTGACGGGTGGCGGCGGCGCCGACGTGTTCTTGTGGTCGTCCGTGGACGAGATTGGCTTGTCCAATTTGGACCCGGACATCGTCACCGACTTCAACCGGCAGATGGGTGACCTGCTCGACTTCAGCCTGATCGATGCGGACGAGACGGTCGCCGGCAACCAAGCCTTCACCTTCATCGGCAACACGCCATTCACGGCGGCGGGCCAGATCAATTTTGTCAACGTCAACGGCGATACCTACATTCAGTTGAACACGAACGCCGACCTGACCTTGGACGGCAGCATCCAAGTGTTCGGTCCACACCTAGTCGACGCCAGTTGGCTCGTGCTGTGAGGTAATGGCGGATGGCGCCGAGTTCTAAGTCGCCCGCTATGCCATCCGCCCGCCGTCCATATGGCGCGTCTTCCGACAGGAGGACGCGGCGCCATGGCGGCGCCGCCACTGTCCCGGCGCCATCGGGTGCTGCCTCATTAAAGCTTCCAATCGCCCGGCCGGAAGGACTTGCTCAACACTTTAATTAGCGTGAATACTCCCGTCGTCCTCACGGCTACGCTTGCGCCAGAGGCTGCACGTGCCATCATCCTGACGTGCCTTCAGGTCGTTGGCCTTCTCTACCCGATCTGCCGATCGAATAGCTGTCAGCGGTGTTGCAGCCGCCGGAGTGTGGGCGGCCTAACCCCGCCCAACAATAGCGAAACCGATGAGCTGACCGGCGTCGAGCAGGTCGTTATCAACGGCAAGACCTACCTTCTGGTCGACCAGGACGGCTCCAACGGGGGCTATCAGCACGTCCTGGATACGATCGTCACTATTGCAAGGTCTTTCCGACACCTTTGCCGGGATAGCGCCCGCCGGGGTGGCAGTCTTCATCGTCGCCCAGCTGGCGGAATGCAATTCAATCAGTCTTATCGTCGGCGCGAGCGCCGCCGAGGGCGAAAAAAGAAACCCCGCCAAGGCGGGGAATAAGTTCACATTTCGGCGGAATTCTCCAGACAGCCGGGGATCGGGGGGATCGGGGAGCCGTCTAGCTTCGCCTTGTCTGTTAGACGCACCCTGGATGCCCTAGGTTCAAAGCGCGACATCAACTGTAATTTACCGGCCGGCGCCGCCGACCTGGCGGACTATCAATCCGCGCCGGCGCTGCGGCAACTTGACCGGGTCACCCGGGCAGGCCCGACACAGTTGTGGCACGGTTGATCATGGCCGAAGTTCACACCCTCGCCACAAGGCGGCACCGATTGCATCAGGCGTGCACGCAACACCGCGCGGCAGATTGCGTTTTCTGACACAGGTAGCGCGCCCCGGCTGCGATCCCGACCCGCGCAATCTCACGGTCCTATCCGCCGGGCGTTGCGTTCCCGGTGCTTCCTGGTGAAGATACCGCGTGCCGACAAGCAGGCCGGGTAACGGGCGCAAACGCACGAGAACGGAGGGCGCGCATGCCCGCATCGAAACGACTGGGACTGCGCGCACATTCGATTTCTTGCTTTCTGCGCGGCTCCGCCCAGGTCGGGTGCTCGCGGAAATATCTGATCGACAGATCGATGAAGCTGCGTACCTTGGCCGATACATGCTGGCGGTGCGGATAAATCGCATTGATCGCGTGCTCGTCCTGGAGAAATTCTTGCAAGATCGAGACGAGGCGGCCAGCCCTGAGATCGTCGGCAACGAAAAACATTGGGCTCATGATCAGACCTTGCTCGTGCACGGCCGCGAGACGTAAGGCGTTGGCGCTGTTGGTCTGCAGATTGCCGGTCAGCGCGACCGATTGCTTGCCACCCGGTCCGGCGAAGCGCCATTCGTCGCCCCACGCGGAATGGGAGCAGCCCAAGCAATTGTGCTCAAGGAGTTCGGCCGGCTCCTTCGGCGTGCCGCGCCGCTTGAGATAGTTGGGCGCTCCACACACGACGAAGCGGTACGTT
>JGI12053J15887_10000260_pt1 | contig 20259 bp, 15 predicted proteins | sample MedBloCAOM1_O3_FD_15887 | JGI IMG/M metagenome (IMG submission 15887)
ATGCGTCAAGACGAGCGCCGGGATGCTCAAGCCGAGCACGAGCTGCAGCGGCTCGATCGCTTTCCAGCGAAATTGCCGGCGCTCGTACAGCGCCCAGATGCCAAGACCGGCGTGCAGCAGTGCGGCAGTATAAAACACCACCGCGACCGGGAGAAATTGCCAGAACGCGGCGTGGTAGGTGACGCCGGCGGCGAGGGCATCCATCGAAACATTGCCGAGAGCGTGGTTGAGGAAATGACTGACCAGATAGGCGAACAACACCAGCCCGCAGGCGAGACGGACCTGCCGGATGCTGATGCCGCGAATGAATCTTTTCAGTTGTTCTTGAGAAAGGCGGGCCATGCGATCCAGTATGTTGTCATCGACAATAAACGAACGATATAGAGCTTTATTCCGTCAGCGACCACCTTTCCGAGACGTCTCGGCGAACGCGGGGACCTTTCTTGCCCTCTCCCCTTGTGGGAGAGGTGGCTCGAATGCGCGCAGCGAATTCGAGACGGGTGAGGGGGACCGGTCTATCGGTAAGCGCGGCAACCCCTCATCCGGCGCGGACTTCGCATAGCCGATGCAAAGCATCGGCGTCCGATTAAGAGCAGCGGCCGAAGCCCGCCTACGGCCACCTTCTCCCACAAGGGGAGAGGGGAAGAAAGCACGCAACGCTCTCTCTCCCTGCCGGCACATTGACACCCCTTTCGGAGTCGGGGAGAAAGCACCGTGACGATTGCCCCACCGGACATCAGCAGCGCGAAACCGGAAACTTCGGTCTTCAGGCAGTTGCTCCCGGCTGTCTTGCTGATCGTCGCGATGACGGCGCTGCGGGTGATTTACGCTGATGTGATCGATCTGCGCACCGACGAAGCCTATTACTGGACCTGGTCGAAAGAGAACGTGCTTTCGTTCCTCGATCACCCACCGATGATTGCGTGGTTCATCCGGTTCGGCACCGCGATCTTCGGCGATACCAATTTCGGCGTCAGGTTTGCCGGCGTGCTGGCGATGCTGATCACGCAACTGCTGCTCGCCGATATCGTCCGGCGGGTGACGCATGACGTCCGCGCCATCGTGCTCGCGGTGCTGATGCCGGAAGGCGCACTTTATTACGGGCTGCTGATGGCCAAGGTCTCGCCCGACGTGGCGCTGATCCCGTTCGCTGTCGCGATGGTGTGGGCGCTGATCCGGCTTTACGAAAGTGGCGATGCGCGCTGGTGGCTGGTCGCCGGGGTGTTCGCAGGGCTGTCTCTGCTGTCGAAATTCACTGCGGTCATGCTGATTCCGGCGGTAGCAGCATTCATGCTGGTACCGGATTGGCGCCGGCGCTGGCTGCTCAGCCCGTATCCGTGGGCGGCGGCGCTGATCGCGATCGCTTTGTCCCTGCCGGTCTTGATCTGGAACGCTCAGCACGATTGGGCGTCGCTCCGATTCCAGCTGGTGCGGGCAACCGCTGCCCACGAATTGTCGCTTCGTACCGTCGGGGATTTTATCGGCCTGCAGTTCGGGCTGGTCGGGTTCATCCTGCTGCCGGTGGTTTTATCAGGGCTCGCATTGACGGCGTGGCGGGGATATCGACGAGGTAACGCCGCGGCCATTCTGCTTTCCACCGCCGTGATCGTGCCGTTCGGCTATTTCTTCTGGAAATCGCTGACGCTGCGGGTCGGCGATACCTGGCCGATGTTCATGTGGCCGGTTGGATTTGCCGCCGCCGCCATCAACGTCGCGATGCTGCCGCGCGAAGGTTTTCCGGCCTGGATGATCAAATCGACCATTTGGTGGGCCAAGGCGGCGATCGCTTCCGGTATCGTCTTCGTCGTTCTGGTGTTCCTCTATTATGTCGTCAGCCCCTGGAACTTCATCGGCAAGGCCGATCCGATCGGCGGCGAGGCGGGTTACCAAGAGGTCGTGGACCGGGTGCGGGCTGAGCTGCAAAAGATCGGCGCGACCTGGATCGCCACCACGGACTACCGGACTTACGCCATGCTGCGCTGGCATTTTAAAGACCGGGTGCCGGTGATCCAGGTCAACGAGCGCGAACGATTTTTGGGCTTTCGCGATCCCGGCATGAGTTCGATCCGGGGCCATACAGGTCTCTACGTCGCGCGCGAGCCCGACCATGCCAATCCGTTGTGGGCCTCCACAACAGCGATCAGGGAGCCGCTCGAACGGGTGGAGCGAAGCTGGCGCGGAATCGTGATGGATACCTACGCGCTGGAAAAGCTCACCAACTGGACGCCGGAGCTTTCACCGCCGCCGGATTCGCCGCTTTATCGCGCCCGCGTGCTGGCGGGCGATCTTCAGCGGCCGCCGCGCAGCGGCGATCGGAGCCTTGCTGTTGCGGCTTTGGCTTACGATTATGACGCGCGACCATTCCCGGGAGAATTTTGAAATGTCTTTTCGGATTGCGGCATTGGCGCTTTCGGTTGGCGCGTTGGCGCTGCCGGCTTCGGCCGCCGACTATCCCGATCATGCGATCAAAATGATTGTGCCGTTTGCCGCCGGGGGCGGCACCGACGTGCTGGCGCGCATCATCGCGCAAAACCTCAACAGCAAATGGGGCCAGCCGGTCGTGGTGGAAAATCAGCCCGGTGCATCAGGCGGGATCGGCACAAGGGCGGTGATGAAAGCGCCGCCCGATGGCTACACCTTGTTGATGGCGTCGACCGGCGCGCTGATGGCGGTATCTGGTAGTGCCGACGGAGACGGTCCGTTTGACGTCAACACGTATCTTTCCCCGATCGCTGTCGCCGCGGCGCCGCCCTATCTGCTCGTCGTCAGCCCGACGCTGCCGGTCACCTCGACGGCCGATCTGATCCGGTATGCAAGGCAAAAGCCGGAAGGACTGACGTTCGGCTCCTCGGGCGTTGGTGCTGCGTCGCATCTTTCCGGCCTGCTGTTCGCGAGCAATACCGGCATCAAGATGCTGCACATTCCCTACAAGGGAACCGGTCCGGCCGTGACCGATTTGCTTGGTGGCCGCATCGACATGATGTTTGCGCCGGGACCGGTGGTGCAGCAATTCGTGCAATCGGGCCAGCTGAAAGCACTGGGTGTCACCGATACCAAGCGATCCCGGTTCTATCCGGACGTACCGACCGTTTCCGACGGCGTACCGGGTTACGAATCGGTCGGCTGGTTCGGTCTGCTGGCGCCGCCCAATACACCGCCTGAGATCGTCAAAGCGATCAATGGGGTGATTGTCGCGGCGATGCAGAGCCAGGAGTTTCGCGACCATCTGGCGACGCTCGGTGCCGAACCCAAGCCGCAAACGCCGGAAGAGTTCGGCCGCTACATCAACGCCGACGTTGCCAAATGGAGCAAGCTCGTGAAAGACAACGACGTGCAATTGCCGGGAGGAAAGTAGATATGCGTCTTGCGACTTTTACCGACTCCGGATTGAAGCCGCGTTTCGGCATCGTGCGCGGCGAGAAACTCTTCGACGTCGTTGCCCTGGCAGGCACATTCGGCAAGCCGGTTCCGGCGGTCAGCGTCAAAGACGCAGTAACGAGCGGGCCGAAGACGCTTGCCGATCTTGGCAAGCTCGTGGATTTGGCCGAAAGCCGCGAAGTGTTTCGTCCGATCGCCGGCGTCAGATTCCTGCCGCCAATTCCCGACCCCTCGAAATTCTTCTGCGTCGGCAAGAACAACAAGAAGCATCGCGAGGAACTCGCCGCCAACAAGATGCTGTCCGAGATCCCGAACGAGCCGACCGGATTCATCAAGCTGGTCTCGACGATATCAGGCGATGGCGACGAGGTGGTCAAGCCTGATGACATTACCACGCTCGATTACGAGCCGGAGCTTTGTTACGTCGTCGGCAAGCGCGCCCACGGCGTCAAGAAGGCCGATGCGATGGCGTACATCTCGGGCTTCACGCTCACCAATGATGTGAGCGCGCGCGAAATCCAGAAGCGCGAGGTTGCGTCCGGCAGCCGGTTCTGGACCGCCAAGAACATGCCCGGCTTTGCACCGGTTGGTCCCTTTATTCTGACGATGGATGAAGTCGCCGACACCGATAATCTGTGGGTCACCTGCGACGTCAACGGCCAGCGGCGGCTGCGCGCGAACACCGGCGATTATCTCTACAAGATCGCCGACGTGCTGGAGCACTTTTCACGTTATGTCGTGTTCGAACCCGGCGACCTGATCGCCATGGGCGCACCAAGCGGCGTCGCGGTCGGACAGCCCAACGCGGCCGAGCTTTATTTGAAAGCGGGTGACGACATGGTGATTTCGTTCGAAGGCCTGATGTCGCTCCGAACGAAAATCGTCGCGCCGAGTTAGCCGGAGTCTGGGATTCCAAAAATAATTTGCCCGCTCGCGTGCAGACTTAAGAAAGCGTTAATCGCGAGATGTATGATGGTCAGGTGTAGCGGTCCGCGAACGATTTGCGGCGGCGACTCGGAGAAACGTTATGGGCAAAATCGCTTCAGCTATCGTGGCTGCTACATTGGCTGCTGGTCCGCTTGTGTTGCCGGCGCCTGCAAGGGCGGAGAATGGTCAAATCGCCGCTGGCGTAGTGGGCGGACTTATCGGTGGGGCGCTGCTCGGCGGCGCGCTGGCAGCACGTCCTGCTCCTCCGCCGCCGGTTTATTACGCACCGGAACCGGTCTACGTCGATGAACCAGTTTGCCGTTTGGTTCGCGAGCGCTACTGGGACGGATATGGCTGGCAATACCGCCGGGTCCAGGTTTGCGATTGATCGCGCCCTGTTCCGCGGTTGCCGCTTGAACGGACTCAAATCCGGCCGCCCTCGGGCGGTCCTTTGTTGAGCCCAAGGTTTAGCCCGAGAAATCGCGCAGGGTTAGCGCTTACTCCTCGCTATCGCGCTTGCGCAGCAGGTCCTTGGCGAGATCCCCGAGTGCCGGCCGCGGCAATGCCGTGAACGGCAGCGGGCGGGTGACGTCGATGGCGGCGAGGCCCAGCCGCGCGGTCAGCAGTCCGTTGAGCACACCTTCGCCGAGCCGCTGCGACAGCTTTGCTGCTATGCCATGGCCGAGCACCTGCTGGACCAGGCTGTCGCTTGCCGCCATGCCGCCGGTGATGGCGAGGTGCGCGATCACGTGACGCATCAGCCGGATCATGCCGAACGCTCCTGGCCGTCCGCCGTACAGCCGCGCCAATTGCCGGATCAGACGCAGCGATGCTGCGAATACAAAGAGCACGTCGATCAAGGCGCGCGGACTGACGGCGGTGACGATCGAGACGCGCTGCGCGGCCGACGAGACCAGGCGGCGCGCCTCCTGATCGAGCGGTGTCATCAACTCGCGTTCCGCGAGGCGAATTAAATCGGCGCCGTCGATGATGTCGTCGGCATGGCTCTGCAGCGTGGCGCGGGCCCGCGCCAGCTGCGGATTCTGGTGCGCCAGTTTTATGAGATCCTGCACGATGGTTCGGCTTTCCGCACGATCATCGCTCAGGAGTGCTGCGGCGGCGCGCAGATGCATTTTTTCGATTGTTGCAAGCCGCGCCAGACCGAACGTCTCGCGCGCGACAACGACGACGAATGCCAGCGCGGCGGCGAATGCAAGTGCCAGTCCGAGAAAGCCGAGACCTTCGTTTCGTGCGAACAGATCCTCGATCAAGCGGGTCACGCCAAGCCCGAGCCCGAGCACGATCAATCCACCGACCGCGCTCCAGAACACCGCGCCCCAGCGCAAGCCTCGTTGCACAGGGACGATCGGCGGCTCAACCAGCACCGGCAGCAGCGAAGTATCAGCCTCCGGCGTGACGTGGACCGTGCCGCGCGATGGGCGGCTTTTGTCGTCCGCGTCGATCACGACCACGCCGGGGTCGTCGAGCTTGAAGGTCGCCGGCTTGCGATGATGGGGTCGCTCGCTCATTGCAGTCTGTCTCCAATCAGGAACTGGAGGGCGCGGTCGAGGCGGATGTGAGGCAAGACCGGCTCGTCGATGCCCTCGCGTTCGAGCTGCGGTGGCCGGAAACGGAGAAAGCGAAAATCGGTCTTTTCGGCAGTGGCGCTGGAGAGGCCGCGAAACGCAGTCTCGCCCTTGAAAAGTTCTTCCGGGTCGGCCGGCAGATCGCCGGGAAAGGTCGCGACCTCGGTCTCTCCATCGAAGGCCTCGCCATCAGCCATCTCACCGGGGGCAGGTGTGCCCAGGATCGAGGGCAGTTTTTCGCGGCCACGCTGCACCTGGGCCTCGCGGGTTGCGCGCACCGCGGCGAGCGCCACGACGTCGATGGCAGCACCGGTGTCCTCGGCCCTTGCGACCGCCCTGTTGACGGTTCGGCGCAACACGGCCTCGAGACGATCATGGCTCGAATGATGCAGGTGATCGGCCTTGGTGGCGGCGAACAATATCCGGTCGATCCGCGGCCGGAACAAACTACTGAACAGCGTGCTGCGCCCGATCCTGAAGCAATCCAGAATTCCCGCCAGCGCCGCCTCGAGGTCAACAAGCGCTTCCGGCCCTGAGTTAAACGCCGAAAGGGCATCGACCAGAACGACCTGGCGATCGAGCCGGGAAAAATGATCGCGAAAGAACGGCCGAACCACCGCTTCCTTGTAGGCCTCGTAACGCCGCCGCATCATCGCCCACAGCGATCCCTCAGGCGCGGCGCCGTCGGCCGGCAGATCGAGCGGGGCAAACGTCAGCGCCGGCGATCCTGCGAGATTGCCCGGCATCAGGAAGCGGCCCGGCGGCAGCAGGCTCATGGCGAAGCGTTCGTCGCGGCCGGCGCGTAAATATTCCGTGAACAGCCGCGCGGCAGCAAGTGCTGCCTGCTCGTCTTCACCGCCTGAAGCGTGCAGCGTCGCAAGGTGTGCGTGCCATTGTGCCGCGAGCCGCGCGCGGGGTCGTTGCCGCGACAAAGCCAGACTCTCGACAGACCATTGTTCGTAGCTTTTGTTGAGCAGCGGCAGATCGAGCAGCCATTCGCCGGGATAGTCGACGATATCGAGCGTCAGCCTGCGGTCCGCGCCATTTTGCCGCTGGTAGTCGATGACCAGCCGCAGTTCGCTGATATCGACCGTCGAATTCGGCCAGCGTCGCTGCTCGATCAAGGTGCGGACATGATTTTCATAGTCGAAACGCGGCACCGCGTCGTCGGGCTGCGGCGCAAGCCGGGCACGAGCGATCCGCCCCGTGGCGAAAGGCTCGAAAATCGGCAAGCGGCCGCCACGGGTGAGACCGTGAATCAGCGCCGTGATAAAGACGGTCTTGCCGGCGCGTGACAGCCCGGTGACGCCAAGCCGCACTGTCGGATCGAAAAAGTGATCGCNATAATCCAATAAGGCTCGCGCCGACAGCCGCGCTTCCTCGACAAGATCGGAAAAACTGAGGGCCATGCGGGCGTGGAAAACTCGNCCTGATGGGGGCAATTGGCTGCAGAACTAACCGCAAATGGCGATTGGCGGGGCAGAAATCAAGATTCATACTTAGGACGCGATTGCAGCCGAGGAGGTTTAAGGGTTTCGTTGACCTCCTTCGAGGTATGTCTTATCGCTCTCGCTGCGAAAATTGCAGGAAACCGCCATGACCGTTTTCAGACTCAAGCAATTCGCCTCGACATCAGCCCATGCGGTGGCTGGTGCGGCCCGCTGGAATTACGATCGGGCCGAGCTGATCGCGGACGGCGTCGTGCATGGGATCGGCATATTCTGTGGCCTGGTCGCGGCCACTGTGCTGATCGTGCTTACGGCTGTGTACGCTACGCCGTTTGAAGTGGCTGTTGTCTCGGTCTACGTTGCCGGGCTGCTGGCCATGCTGGTGTTGTCGGCAACCTATAATCTGTGGCCGATCTCGCGGGCCAAGTGGGTGCTGCGCCGCTTCGATCATTCGGCGATCTATGTGCTGATCGCGGCAACCTACACGCCGTTCATCACCCAGATGAAGGACAGCATTTTTGCCATCGCGCTTTTGACCGGCGTGTGGTGCGTGGCGATTGTCGGGATCGTGATCAAGCTGTTGCTGCCGGGCCGTTTCGACCGGCTGGCGGTCGGTCTCTATCTGGCGCTGGGCTGGAGCGGCTTCATGGTCTACGACACCGTGGTGGCGTCGCTGCCGACCCTGGCGCTGTGGTTCATCGCAGCCGGTGGCGTGCTTTATAGCTGCGGTGTCATTTTTCATGCCTGGCAGCGGTTGCGTTTTCAAAATGCGATCTGGCATTCCTTCGTGCTGCTGGGCGCGGCCTGCCACTACACCGCGGTGCTCGATCTCGTCCTGGCCTGAGACTTTTCAAGAAGCGGATTTAACCGATGCAGGTCGCAGGCAAGATCGTGGTTGTGACCGGAGGCGCCAACGGCATCGGCAGAGCGCTCTGCGAAACCTTTCATCGCGCCGGTGCCGCCAAGGTGGTCGTCGCCGATCTGGATTTGGCAGGTGCCGAAGCGGTCGCGGCCTCAGTCGATGGCGCGGCGTTCAAATGCGATGTCGGGCAGGAGAAAGATGTCCGCCACGTCATCGAGGAAACCGAGCGGCAATTCGGCCCGATCGCGCTGTTCTGTTCCAATGCCGGCATCGGCGGCGGTTTCGATCCAAGGTCGGAGAACGCCGGCGGCACCTCCGATCAGCCGTGGGCGAACAGCTGGGCCGTTCATGTCATGGCGCATGTCTACGCCGCGCGGCATTTGATTCCATTGATGAAGGCGCGTGGCGGCGGCTATTTCCTCAACACGATTTCCGCCGCCGGCCTGTTGTCGCAGGTGGGAAGTCCGGCTTACTCGACGACCAAGCATGCCGCGGTGGGATTTGCCGAGAACCTGGCGATCTCGCACAAGGCCGACGGCATCCGGGTTTCGATGCTGTGTCCGCAGGGCGTCGACACCAACATGCTCCGATCGATCCCGAAGGGCCCGCAATCGGGCGACGGCGATCTCACACCTGAGCAAGTCGCGAACGATGCGTTGGCCGGTATCGAGCAGGAAACATTTGTCATTTTGCCGCATCCGCAAGTCCTCGGCTACATGCGCAAGAAGACCGAGAATTACGATCGCTGGATCGCGGGCATGGCAAAGATTCAAGCGAAGATGCGGGAAAGTTACGGGAAGTAAATGGAATTCGTCATGCCCGGCCTTGTGCCGGGCATCCACGTCTTTGGTGCCGCGAACAGAAAGACGTTGATGGCCGGGACGAGCCCGGCCATGACGAGATAGAGCGAGCGCTGAGGTCAGCTCTTCTGCGCATAGAGCAGCGGCACCGCGGAATCCACCATCACTTCAATCAAACTGACGCTGTCATGCGCCAGGCCGCGTTTGAGCGCCGGCGCAAGTTCGGACGCTTTGCTGACGCGCACCGCATCGCAGCCGAGCCCCTGCGCGATCTGGACAAAGTCGATGCCGGGCAGATCGAGGCCGGGCACGTTGCGCACCTGCATCACCTGGCTGAACGAGCGCATCGCGCCGTAGCCNGCGTTGTTGATCACCACGACCGTCAGCGGCAATTTGCGTTGCGCCGCCGTCCACAAGGCCTGGATCGAATACATCGCGGAGCCGTCGCCGATCAGGCAAACGGTCCTGATGTCAGGGCGGCCAAGCGCCATGCCGACCGCGGCCGGGAGGCCGTATCCCAGCCCGCCGCTCGCCATGGTATAAAAACTGTCCTGTCCGCGCATCGGCATGAATTTCTGCATCGCCGGCCGATGCGACGGCGCTTCCTCGACCAGCGCGGCGTCATCAGGCATTGCGGCCGAGAGCGTGTGCAACAGGTACTCGACTGAAATCGGATCGGCCGCGGCCGGCGCGGGCGGCAAAATACGGCCCGCCGGCATCGCGCGCTTTGTCTCGGGCAGCAGGTCGAGCAGCATCGTCAGCGCCGGCTTCATGGTCGCTACGATGCTGGTGCCGACCGGAGTTACGGCGGCGGCATCGGGATCGTCGGTGATCTGGAAGATGGTGGTTTCGCCGTCGAAGATCGAAGCGTCGCCTTCGACGTGAAACGTAAACACCGGTGCGCCAACAACGACCACCAGGTCATGGCCATGCAATGCGTCCGAAAGCTGCGCCGGAGAGGCATGAAGGAAACCCGCGAATTGCGGATGCCGTTCCGGGAAACTGCAGCGCGCCGAAAACGGGCTGACCCAAACTGCTGCCTTCGTCTTCTCGGCGAGGCGAACCATCAGATCGACGGCTTGCGCGCGATCGACGCCGGGGCCGACGACGAGGGCAGGGCGTTTGCTTGCCGACAGCGCCGCGACAAGGACTTTCATCGGATGGGGGTCCGGGCCAAGCTCGCGGCTGATGTCGCGGGCTTCCACGGCTTGCGTTTGATGGGTCCAGTCGTCGATCGGAACCGAAACGAAGGTCGGCCCGCAGGGCGGCTGCATCGCCACGTAATAGGCGCGCGCGATCGCCGCCGGCACGTCTTCGGCACGCGCGGGCTCGACTGAGAACTTGACATAGGGACGCGGAAATTCGGACGCGCGCTCGGCATAAAGAAATGCCTGCAGCGGCAGGATGCTGCGCGCCTGCTGGCCCGCGGTTATCACCAGCGGCGTCTGATTGCGGTGGGCGGTGTAGATGTTGCCGAGCGCGTTGCCGACGCCGGCGGCCGAGTGAAGATTGACGAATCCGGCGTTGCGGGTGGCCTGGGCGTAGCCATCGGCCATGCCGATCACGGAGGCTTCCTGCAGGCCCAGCACGTAGTCGATATCGTCCGGCCAGTCGCTCAGGAACGGCAATTCCGTCGAGCCGGGATTGCCGAATACCTTTCGGATTCCGAACGCCCGCAACAGGTCGAGCGTTGCATGCTTGACGCTGAGTGATGCGCCATTGCTTTTGGTGGGTTTGCGGGACAACGCAGTATGACCTCGATGGAAGGGAAGAAGTGGGAGGATTCAGATCGTCATTGCGAGCCAACGGGTCGCGCGAATGCGCGCCCGATGACAGGCTCCGCGAAGCAATCCAGATCCGGGCACAGATTGCTAGTTGTTGGATTGCTTCGTCGCTTTGCTCCCCGCAATGACGGAAGAGGAATGTATCTCACCACGTCGCGGTACCCTTCATCGTCGGCTGACCAGCCGAATTCGCGGTCCAAAGCTCCATGCCGGCGCCGGTCTCGTTGGCATTGATGCTGAACTCGCTGCCTTCGAACAGCGGTTGCACGCCGCGATAGCTGAATTTCTTTGGCGCAGCGCCGCCATGCAGCTTGGCCGCGAATTCCACCAGGAACGCCGCCTGCATCGGGCCGTGGAAGATCAGGCCGGGATAGCCCTCGACCTTGGTGACGTAGTCGCGATCGTAATGGATGCGATGGCCGTTGAACGTCAGCGCCGAATAGCGAAACAGCAGGACGGGGTCAGCCATGTGGCTTTCGCGGTGCTGCGCGGCAGGCGGCGGCGCCGATGGTTTGACTGGCCCGGATGCTGGGGCGGTCGACATATCCCGATAGACAATATCCTGCCGCTCGCGGATGGCGGTTCCGCGCGGCGTCGTGATGAGGTGTTCGACCGATACGAAACACAATACGCCGCTGCTGCCGGCCTTCATCGTCACATCAGATATGCGCGAGGTTCGCGTCATCTCATCGCCGACGCGCAATGCCTCGAAGAATTCCAACTCACCGCCGGCCCACATCCGCCGCGGCAGCGGCACCGGCGGCAGGAAACCGCCGCGCGTGGGATGGCCGTCGGGTCCCAGTTCCGACATCGGGTAAACCGGCTGCGCCAGGCACCAATGTGCCGTAAACGGCGCCGCGTCGCCCGGCTTGGGCGCGCCGATCTCCATGAACAATGTGGCGCGCAGGCCCTTCACCAGTTGCGCGCCGACGATGTCGGAGGCTTCAGTGGTGCGGCCGATCCATTGGCGCAAATGGTCGAGATCGGGTTTGTCGGTCATGACGATTTGGTCCGGACTTGAGGAGGTCTGGCGATATCGGCGTGGTCGCCGATGCCGGGCACGGCGCCATAATGACGCGGCTGATCGACGACGATGGCCGCGGGCGCGGGATAGGTAACAGGTCCCGCCGGAGTGTCCACCACGATGCGGCGCAGATGCGGATGCACCGCGAGGTCGGCCATGGTGTTGACCTCGGCGAAGGCGATGTCGGCGTCGGACAAACGCTTCAGCAGCTCGTCCCGGGGCATCGTCGCAAAGATATCGCCGACGGCCTTGTCCGTAAGCTTACGGTTGCGAACGCGCTCGACCATGTTGGAAAACCGGGGATCGTCGGGAAGAGCAGGTTGCCCCAATACGTCCGCGCACAATTTCTTCCATTCGCGTTCGCTCTGGATCGAAATCAAGATGTCCTTGCCGTCCTTCGAGCGAAATACGCCGTAGGGCGCAATCGACGGATGGGCGAGGCCCATTCGTTGCGGCGGATTGCCGGCTTCCGCGTTGAGCAGCGGCACCGATAGCCAGTCGGCCATCACGTCGAACATCGAAATCCGTATATCCGCGCCCTTGCCGTGGCGCGATCGCGCGATCAGCGCTTCAAGGATGGCGGCATGGGCGGTGGCACCGGTGGCGATATCGACGATCGAGACGCCCACGCGCGACGGGCCGTCCGGACCGCCGGTGATGGAGGCGAGGCCGCTCTCCGCCTGAATCAGCAGATCGTAGGCCTTGCGATGAGCGTACGGACCGTCATCGCCATAGCCACTGATGGTACAGCAGATCAGCGCCGGATAATCCTTTCGCAAACGTTGAAGCGAAAAACCAAGCTTGTCCATCGAACCCGGCTTGAGGTTCTGGATCAGCACATCCGCTCCGGCGATCAGTTGGTCAAGGCTCTGGCGTCCTTCCTTGGTGGCGAGGTCGATCACCACCGAATCCTTGCCGCGATTGAGCCAGACGAAATAGCTGCTCTGCCCCTTCGCTGCGGCATCGTAGCCGCGCGCAAAGTCGCCCTCGGGCCGCTCCACCTTGATGACATGGGCGCCGGCATCGGCCAGCCGCGAGCTGCAGAACGGGGCGGCGACCGCCTGTTCGACGGCAATGACGATCAGTCCCTCAAGCGGCAGCATCTTCTTTTCTCAGTAGGAGCGGGGCATGCCCAGCACGTGCTCGGCGAGGTATGACAATATGAGATTGGTCGAGATCGGCGCGACTTGATAGAGCCGGGTCTCGCGGAATTTGCGTTCGATGTCGTATTCTTCCGCAAAGCCGAAACCGCCATGCGTCTGCACGCAGGCATTGGCGGCTTCCCAGGAGGCGTCGGCCGCCAGCATCTTGGCCATATTGGCCTCGGCGCCGCAATCGATNCCCGNTTCGTATTTGCGCGTGGCTTCCTTGACCATCAGCTCGGCNGCACGCATNGATGCGTAGGCTTTTGCAATTGGAAACTGGACGCCCTGGTTNTGGCCGATTGGACGGCCGAACACGGCGCGCTCCTTGGCGTAGCTGGAAGCCTTGGCGATAAACCATTTGGCGTCGCCCACGCANTCGGCCGCGATCAGGATGCGCTCGGCATTCATGCCGGACAATATATAGCGNAAGCCCTTGCCTTCCTCGCCGATCAGATTTTCCGCAGGCACGCGAAGATCGGTGAAGAAAACTTCCGTGGTGGCGTGGTTCATCATGGTGCGGATCGGACTGATCGAGAGCCCGTTATCCTTGGCCGCACGCATATCGACGATGAACACCGACAGACCGTCGGTACGCTTTTTGGATTGCTCCTTCGGCGTGGTGCGCGCCAGCAGGATCATCAGGTCGGAATATTCGGCGCGGCTGGTCCAGATTTTCTGGCCGTTGACGATATAGCTGTCGTTGCCCTCGCGTCTTGCAAAGGTCTTCAGCGACGAGGTATCGGTGCCGCTGGTCGGCTCGGTTACGCCGAACGCCTGCAGCCGCAATTCACCGCGGGCGATCTTCGGCAGCCATTTCGATTTCTGCTCGTCGCTGCCGTGGCGCAGCAGCGTACCCATGGTGTACATCTGAGCATGGCAGCCGCCGCCATTGCATCCGGCGCGCTGAATCTCCTCGAGGATCGCGGCTGCGGCGGATAATTTCAGCCCGGCGCCGCCATATTCCTCGGGGATCAATACCGAGAGATAGCCGGCCTCTGTCAGCGCATCGACGAATGCCTTGGGATAGGCCATTTCGCGGTCGAGCTTGCGCCAGTATTCGCCGGGGAATTGTGCGCACAATTTCGCAACGGCGTCTCGTATGTCGGCAAATTCATCATGTTCTGTGGCGGTCATCGGAACTCAGCTGGCAAATCGAGGGCGCGCGGAAGCCCGCGGCGCGAATAAGACCCCTCGCCGTAATGGCTTCGGCGAGGCTCGGCGGGTTGAGGGCGGCGTTCAAGGGCTGGTCTGTTCACGCTGGAATGCGCACCGGCAGCGACTCGATGCCTCTGACGAAGCTGGAATACACCCGCTTCGGCTCGCCAACCACCTCGATCTTGTCAAATCGCTTCAGCATCTCCTGCCATACGATCTTCAATTGCAGTTCGGCAAGCCGCATGCCGACGCAGCGGTGAATGCCGAAGCCGAACGACAGATGGGTGCGGGGCCGGGCGCGGTCGATGATGAAGTCGTTGGGGTTCTCGATGCCTTCTTCGTCGCGATTGCCCGAGACGTACCACATCACGACCCGGTCGCCCTTGCGAATGGTCCTGCCGCCGAGCTCGGTATCTTCAAGCGCGGTACGCCGCATATGCGCCAGCGGCGTTTGCCAGCGAATGACTTCCGGCACCATCGAATCGATCAGCGCCGGATTGTCGCGCAGCTTCTGATATTGGTCGGGATTTTCGTTCAATGCGAGCACCGAGCCGCTCATGGTGTTGCGGGTGGTGTCATTGCCGCCGACGATCAGCAAAATGATGTTGCCCATCAGATTGTCCGGGTCCATGTGCCGGGTGGCTTCGTTGTGCGCCATCATCGAGATCAGGTCGTTTCTCGGTTCGGCATTGACCCGTTCGTTCCAGAGTTTTGCGAAATAGGCCGCGCACTCGTCCATCTCGGCCCGGCGCTGTTCCGCCGATTCAACGACCCCGCTCTTCGGCAGCGCGGTCGAGACGTCGGACCAGCGCGTTAGCTTGCGGCGTTCTTCCCAGGGAAAGGCGAACAACGTCGCCAGCATCTGGGTGGTCAGTTCGATCGAGACCCGATCGACGAAATCGAAGGTCTCGTTGCGGGGCAGGGCGTCGAGCACCTTGCCGGCGCGTTCGCGGATCAGAACGGCAAGTTCGTCGAGATGCGTCGGCGTGAACATCGGCGACACGGTCTTGCGCTGGGCAGAGTGCCGCGGCTGATCCATCGCGATGAAACTTGGCCAGTCATAGCCCGGAGGCACGTCCCGGATCGAGATGCCGCCGAGGCTGACGTCCGAGGAGAAGATACCGTGGTTGGTATCGACATGCATGATGTCATTGTATTTGGTGACCGACCAATAGGGTTCGATCGGCGAGTTGGTGCAGTAATGCACCGGCTCTTCCTTGCGCAGCCGCTCGAACCAGGGCCACAGCGTATCGTTCTGGAATAGCCTGGGGGCGCCGGGATGAAAATCCTTCAGCGGCGTGGAATAAGCCTCTTCGCGCGCCAAGCGCTGAAGCTCATTCTTGTCGGCTCTGACTGACGCCTGGATGTTCATCGTTGATCAATCCCAAAATACAAAATAGATGTCGTGGGCTGGTCAGCCGGCGATGCGCACCGGCAGGGTCTCGTAACCTTTGACGAAGCTGGAATACACCCGCTTGGGTTCGCCGACCACCTCAATATGATCGAAGCGCTTCAGGATTTCTTCCCAAATTATCTTCAATTGCAGCTCGGCTAGCCTGATCCCGACGCAACGATGAATGCCGAAGCCGAAGGAGATGTGGGTGCGCGGGCGGGCCCGGTCGATGATGAACTCGTAGGGACGGTCGATTACCTCATCGTCGCGGTTACCCGAGACGTACCACATCACGACCTTGTCACCCTTCTTGAACCGCTTGCCGCGGAACTCGACGTCCTCGAGCGCGGTCCGGCGCATATGCGCCAATGGCGTCTGCCAGCGGATCACCTCCGGCACGAAACTATCGATCAGAGCCGGATTTTCGCGCAGCTTCTTGTACTGATCCGGATTTTTGCTCAACGCATAGATGCTGCCCGACAGCGTGTTGCGGGTGGTATCGTTGCCGCCGACGATCAACAAGATCAGGTTGCCGAGGAAATTCTTCGGGTCCATGTCACGCGTGGCTTCGCTGTGCGCCATCATCGACAACAGGTCGCTCTTCGGCGGCTGATTGATGCGCTCTTTCCAGAGTTTCCCGAAATACGTCGCGCATTCCAGCAGCTCGGCCTGTCGCTCGTCTTCCGTCGCGACGACGCCGTCCGGACCGGGAATCGTTGTTGCGACGTCGGACCAGCGCGTCAGTTTGCGGCGGTCCTCCCAGGGAAAGTCGAACAGCACGGCGAGCATCTGCGTGGTCAGTTCGATCGAGACCTGATCGACCCAGTCGAACACGTCGTTCTTCGGCAGATTGTCGAGGCACTCAGCCGACCGCTTGCGGATGTTGATCGCCAGTTGGTCGAGATGCGTCGGCGTGAACATCGGCGCGACGGTCTTGCGCTGCGCGCCATGGCGCGGCTGATCCATGGCGATGAAGCTTTCGCGGCGCAGGTCGGGCGCGATGTCGCGGATGGTTATGCCGCCGAGCGATGCGGCCGACGAGAACACCGCATGGTTGGTCTCGATGTCCATGATGTCGTTGTATTTTGTCACCGACCAGTAAGGCCCGAACACGCTGTCCTTGCAATAATGGATCGGGTCTTCCTTGCGAAGCCGATCGAAATAGGGCCAGAACGTATCGCTGCGAAACAATTCGGGATCGCCGGGATCAAGTTGCTCAAGCGGAATCGAATAGGCGCGCTCCCGCGCGGCCTTTTGATCGGAATTTTGAACGAGATCGACCGTCCCATGCATCGGGCAACTCCCTGATTGTTTCCTCCGTGGTTGATTCCAGAGGTGGTTTTTGGCTTCGAATTACATCCCGTTGCGTGTGGCAGAGCAAGGGAGAGTTTGGTCCCTTCCGGCGCGTCAAAGTAGCATTCCGGCGGGTGCACCCTTTTCAGCATATTCGGCCCGTGACAAGCTCAGGTCCAGAGAATAAGGCTGTGCACGGAAAGCAGCGTTATTTGCCCGGAGGACACCCGCCCATGATCCCCAACGCGCATCGGATGTTCAATTTCGATCTTGGCGAAACTGCGGATGCGATCCGCGAGACCGTGCATGATTTCTCGAGCAATGAGATCGCGCCGCGCGCCACCGAGATCGACAAGAGCAATCAATTCCCCCGCGATCTCTGGCCGAAACTCGGCGCGCTTGGCCTGCACGGCATAACCGTCGAGGAAGAGTATGGCGGATCGGGGCTGGGCTATCTCGAGCACTGCATCGCGGTCGAGGAGATCTCACGGGCGTCGGCGGCGGTCGGCTTGTCCTACGGCGCGCATTCGAACCTTTGCGTCAATCAGTTGCGCCGCAACGGCAACGAAGCGCAGAAGCGAAAGTTTCTGCCGAAGCTGATTTCCGGTGAACACGTCGGAGCGCTGGCGATGTCGGAGCCCGGCGCCGGCTCCGACGTGGTGTCGATGTCGACCCGCGCCGAGAAGAAGGGCGACCGCTACGTCATCAACGGCAGCAAGATGTGGATCACCAACGGCCCGATCGCGGAAACCCTGGTGGTCTATGCCAAGACCGACCCCGCCGCCGGCCCGCGCGGCATCACCGCCTTCATCATCGAAAAAGGCATGAAGGGATTTTCGACCGCGCAGAAGCTCGACAAGCTCGGCATGCGCGGCTCCGACACCGGCGAACTGCTGTTCGAGAATTGCGAGGTGCCGGAGGAAAACGTGCTCGGCGAGGTCGGCCGCGGCGTCAATGTGCTGATGTCCGGCCTTGACTACGAGCGCTCGGTGCTGGCGGCGGGGCCGCTCGGAATCATGCAGGCCTGCCTCGACGTGGTGATGCCCTATGTCCACGAGCGCAAGCAGTTCGGCCAGCCGATCGGCAGCTTTCAATTGGTGCAGGGCAAGATCGCCGACATGTACACCACAATGAATGCGTCCCGCGCCTACGTCTACGCCGTCGCAAAAGCCTGCGACCGTGGCGAGACCACGCGCGAGGATGCGGCCGGCGCCATTCTCCATGCCTCGGAAAAGGCGACGCAATGTGCGCTTGACGCGATCCAGTTGCTCGGCGGCAACGGCTATATCAACGACTATCCTACGGGGCGGCTGCTGCGCGACGCCAAGCTTTACGAGATCGGCGCGGGCACCAGCGAAATCCGGCGTATGCTGATCGGACGGGAGCTGTTCGAGAAATCTGCATAGATTCCGTCGATCCGGATGGTATTTTGAGGCGACAAAACCGGTAATATGTTAATTCCCGCCCGCCGATTTACTTGCCTTGGGGAGTTGATCCGTGAACCAGATGAGTTTTGTGCCGCCGCATCCGCCGCCGATGCCGGTGTCGTTCTCAGGCGATCGCGGTGAATTTTTCCGACTGGTGACGCGCGGCGCCGCGCTCGAACTGATTACCGTCGGGTTTTATCGATTTTGGCTCGCCACCGACATTCGCCGCCATTTGTGGTCGAGCACCGATATCGACGGCGATGCGGCGGAATACACCGGCCGCGGCAGGGAATTGCTGATCGGATTTTTGATCGCATTGGCAATCATCGTGCCGGTCTATGTTGCCTACTTTGTCGCCAGCCTTGAAGCCGAACGCTACAAGGCGTTCGCCAGCTTTCCCTTGCTCGCGTTTTTCTACCTGTTCGGACAATTCGCGATCTATCGCGCGCGGCGCTACCGCCTGACCCGCACGGTGTGGCGCGGGGTGCGGTTCTGGATGAGCGGTTCGGGCTGGGCCTATGCCGGCCAGGCGGCGCTCTGGGGCCTGCTGATGATACTCACCCTCGGCCTGATATTGCCATGGCGTGAGGCCGCACTCGAGCGCTACAAGATGCGGCATTCCTATTACGGCGATCTTCAGGGCAGTTTTGAAGGGCGCGGCTGGGAATTCTTCAAGCGCGGCTGGTGGCTGTGGCCGCTGGCGCCGATCGCCTTCTATGTGTTTCCGCTCGCACCCTTCGTCTATGCCGCGTTCAAGGCGGTGGAGTGGCGCTGGTGGCTGTCGGGCATCCGGTTCGGCGACGTGCGGCTGGAATCGACGATGCGGCGCGGCGCCCTGATCGGCCTCTACTGGAAAGCGATCGGCTGGGTTCTCGTGCTCGCGGTGGCGCTTGCGGCCTACCTGGCGATATGCTCGGGTCTGGTGGCGAGCGTGAGCGGAATGCCAATCAATCAGTTCTTCGCGCCGCAGGTGTTTTTCAAGAGCATTCCGTTGCTGATCATGGCGGGGCTGGGTTATCTGGTGTTCGCGCTGGCGATCAACGTGGTGATGCGCGTCTATCTGTTGCGCGATCTCTGGGTGAGGGTTCTCGCGTCGACGATCGTCCACGACATCGAGGCGGCGGCGAATGTTTCCGCAAGGGGCGAAATGGCCAACGCGCTGGGCGAGGGCTTTGCCGACGGGCTGGATGTCGCCGGCTTTTAGCACATGAGCAAGTGTTGCGATGGATAGCGGGCCGCAAAATGCGTCGGCGTCGCCGGAAGCGGGCGGTTCCGCGATTTATTTCGACGGCATGTCCAGTCGCCGCCATCTGGTGACACTGGCGTTTAACGATCGGCTTGAACTCCACGAGGATGGACACACGCTTGCGGTATGGTCTCTTGCCGATATCCGCCGTGCCGACAGTCCGTCCGGTGCGCTCCGCGTGACCTGCCTGACGGCACCGGCGCTGGCGCGGCTTGAAATCCGCGATGCGGCGGTTGCCGTGGATCTGATCTCCCGCTGCGCGCGGCTCGACGAGAATATTCCCGGCCCGCACGGCGTTGCGAGAATTGTCGGCTGGTCGTTGGCGGCGACGGTTTCGATCGTCGCCGTGGTTCTGTTCGGTGTTCCGCTCGCCGCGGACCGTCTGGCGCCGCTGGTGCCGCAGGCATTCGAACGACGGCTTGGCGATGTCGCGGAAGGGCAGGTCAGGACGCTGTTCGGCGGCAAAACCTGCAATAACCCGTCGGGACAGGCTGCCTTCACCAAGCTCGTCGATGCCGTTCGCGAGTCAACTGGCCTGGATACGTCGATCCAGGCCCAGGTGCTGGCTACCCCGGTTCCCAACGCATTCGCGCTGCCCGGCGGCAGGGTGTACTTGTTCAGCGGGCTGCTGGCCAAGGCCGAAAACGCCGATGAAATCGCCGGCATCCTGGCCCATGAGCTTGGTCATCTCAGGCATCGCGATGGCACGCGCAATCTGATCTACAATGGCGGAACGTCGTTTCTGATCGGGCTGTTGTTCGGCGACATCACCGGCTCCGGCGCCCTGATTT
>JGI12053J15887_10000261_pt1 | contig 20212 bp, 17 predicted proteins | sample MedBloCAOM1_O3_FD_15887 | JGI IMG/M metagenome (IMG submission 15887)
TACTGAATCGTATGCCGCGAAAATTCCTGTTATCACCTGATGAGTAAACAAAACAGCTTATCCGCCGCAGGCTTGATCCTGCCATTCGCGTGCATAGTGGTCGTAAGCACATTATTTGCAGCGGGTTTTTGGCCGTTTAATCCATTTCCAAGAAATCAGGTTACGTGGTTGGTCACTGGGAAGGGGCTGCAGTTTGGGGATCACGGGGTGGTTTTCAGCAGAGAGTCACTCCAACCCGCGCGATTGAATCGGGAATCCTCCTGCACGCTCGCAATTCGAGTGCAGCCAGACGCGGTCTCCCGGGGCGCCACAGGCACGCTTGTGGGGGTTTACATCCCTGAAAATACATCTCAATTCCGGTTACTGCAGTGGCGGGATTTTCTGTTGTTTAGGAAGGATTACCGCGATGCCAAAAACCACTCCAAAACCACGGAGGTCGACCTTGAGCACGCCTTTGTGGCCCCAGAACCCGTATCGTTCACAATTACTTCCGGCCCCGGTGGCAGCGTTGCATACCGCAATGGAATACGCGCAGCGGGCGTTACTCGAATGGGGCTTTCCTGTGCGGATTTTGCCGGTCAACTGGTGTTAGGGGATTCGGCCGTAATCGAAAACGCGTGGCGAGGTAACATCCTGGACCTGGTTATATATGATCGCGAACTCACTCCCCAGGAAATCGGCAAATTCAACTGGAACGAGAATCAAACGGTTCGGGAAGCGGGCGTCGACCAGCATATTGTGGCGCAATACGCGTTTAGTGAAGGGAGTGGAAGGCATGTGCACGGCCAACCAGGGTCTGCGCCCGACTTATATATTCCCGAGATTTTCAGGGTGCCGCACAAAAAAATGCTGATGTGGCCTTGGGAAGAGAGCCACGACAAGCTCGAGCTTCGCGACGTATCCATAAATATTTTTGGCTTTGTTCCTTTCGGGTTTCTTTTCGTAGCGTACTTGACCTGGAATCGAAAGGTGAAACACGCGGCAATCGTAGCGATTCTGTGCGGCGCGGCCATCAGTTTGACGATCGAAATTCTGCAGGAATACATTCCTGGAAGGGACTCTGGATTGCTGGACATCATCACCAATACTTCGGGAACGATTTTAGGGGTAGTACTATTCCGCTGGGCCCCGATGCAACACTTAATGAGGAAAGCACTGGATTTTCTGCGAACCGGGGAAAAAGTGCAGGAGAGTTGATCAGGCAGTTCGGTGGCACATTGCTGGCCGCCGAACCTTACCACTGTTACAATGCAGGCACCTCTATGGCAGATTGGAAACAAATCACCGCTCGCATTCGCCGCGCAAGAACTTCAAAAGATCCGGTGGGCCAGCTTTCGGCACTGTACGAAAAGACTCACGACGCCATGGTGGCCTTCGAATTGGCGAAATATTTCGAGACTTCGGCGAATAATGCCGACGCCGCAAAATGGTACAGCGCTGCGGCGGAGCGCTTCCGACGCGCCGACTGGAAAACCAAAGCACAGGAAGCTGCGGTGCGTTTAGGAGCCGCGACCAGCGGGAACGCCTCGGCAAGCAGCACCGAGGAAGCTTCGTCACTGATACTTCCGGTGCCCATCCCTGAACCTGGCATGCCCTTCGAGCAGAACGCGGCGGCGTTTGAAGCCATCGTTGCCGAATCGGGCGCGCCTTCGAATTCTTCCGGCAAAGAAGTTGCTATCGAGGTGGGCGCCTCCGCTGCTGAGGAGGTCTCGGAATCAACGACTCCGTCAACGGACCTGGACTCCGATGAAAAACGTCGTCGCCGACGCGGCCGGCGCGGAGGCCGCAACCGTAGAAAAGTTGGCTCCGCATCCGATACGACAGGAGCGTCACGTCTGCCTAGTGCGCCAAATGCCCGGCGCGGCGCAACATCGCCATCTTCAACATCGCCAACCGCACCATCCGCAGAGTCGGAGGCGCCGCAGACGACGCGTCGCGGAATGCCCACACTGCCAATAGAGCCGCTTCCAGAGTCCACCAGCCCCGGGCCAAGAGGGCGCTATGGTGATCCGGGCTTGTCTTCGCGAATTTCGTTGTTGGAGATGCAGTTTCGGCGCTTGCTCACTTGCGAAGCGGTGAAGCTCGAGGAAGCAAATCACGCGCCGGTGGGACCGGGAGTTTTTGTGCTCACGGATTCTGATCTGACGAGCTATTACTACGTGGAATCGTGCCAGACGCTGCGGATCGCGGTAGCCAATCTTCTACGCGGAAATGCCAGCCGCCGTGGAGCAGAATCGATCACCAAGCAACTTGCGGAGCATTTAGGAATTACAGAAGCTCGCGTGCCCAAATATCTCGCCGAGCACTGCGTGGTCCGCTGGCTGCAACTGGATGAAGGCGCTTCACATTTTGCGCACTTCGTAATCGCAGTACTGCGACCCATCCTGAACGAGTAGTCGGTTAGCTGTTTCTGCGGCTTTGTTTACGGCTGGCAGCCGCTTTTCTCGCAGACCTAGACCGCCGCAAGCCCGATGAACCCTTGGTGCGGACTGCTCTTCGCGCGGAGGCTTTTCGTGCTCCAGCGCCTCTGCTTCGCGCCACACTCTTAGCGTGACGTGCCAGATTTGCAGGCGAAGCCGCCGAATGCCCTTCGCGTTTCAGCGCGCTGGACACCGCTCGCGAGCGCGTTCGAGATGGCCTTCGATTTCCATGCGCGCCTTTTCGACGGTCGCGTAGCGCCTGTTTGCGAGTGCGCTCCGAGGTACTGCCTTCGCTCGGCTGCGGTAGTTCTACGCCTGCGCGACGCGCCTTGGAAAGTCCGATGGCGATGGCCTGTTTCGTGTTGGCCGCGCCATGTTTTCCCTCGCGAATGTGGTGCATCTCTTCGCGCACAAATTCGCCGGCTTGCGTACTTGGAGATTTGCCTTCCTCTTGGTCTCGCTTGGCTTGATCAATTACTTCCTGTTCCGGCATGACATGCTCCTTTACTAAATTGAATTGAGTTCATTGCTGAATCTCTTAAGCGGTCTTTAGAAGGTTTTCAATGCGTACCGGTAATTCGCGTACGCGCACGCCGGTAGCGTGATATACGGCGCTGGTTACCGCGGAAGCGCAACCGGTCAGACCAATCTCACCAATGCCTCGCGCGCCATATTCATTCAACTTGGTGTCTGGAAAATCGAGAAAGAGGCAGTCCAGCTCGGGGATGTCGGCGTTTACGGCCATCAGATAATCCGCGTAGTTGTTGTTCACGGGCTTGCCGTTACGACGGTCATAAATTGTTTCTTCGAACATGGCCATTCCAATGCCCATGACGATGGAGCCGAGAATTTGATTGCGCGAGGTCTTCAAGTTAATGATGCGGCCGCCGTCAATCACCGTTAGCCAGCGCGAAATCCTCAACCGCGCTATTTCTGGATCAAAGGCCACCTCGCAAAAATGAGCTCCGAAGGAATGCATGGAGAATTGTTTGGCTTCCGGTGCGGCTTCAGTTTTTACTTGACCGTCCAATCCGGAAAGCTTGCGCAATTTCAGGATGTCCGGAAATGGCGTGCCACTTTCCGCGGGATCGCTCTCCTTGTGGACCCGCCCGCCGGTCATTTTCAAATTTTTTGGATCGACCTTTTCGAATGGTGATCCAGAGGTCAGCGCAGCTACTTTGAGCAAGGACTGGACAGCTTGATCCGTTGCTTTAGCAATCGCGGGAATTACCGTGGCGGTGGCCGCGGAGCCGCCTGAGGTTGGTCCCGGAGGCATGGCGGTATCCCCAAGCTGCACGCGGATTTTGTCCAGTGGCACGCCGGTGCGATCGGAAATGATCTCTGCGAAAACGGTATAGGTGCCGGTGCCAATGTCTTGGGTTGCGCAAGAAGCTCGCACCGTTCCATCGACTAGCAACGACACGCGTACTTCCGCGTTGTGACGGGTCGCCGGCCATGTGCAGGTGGCCATACCCAAACCCAGAATCTCTTTGCCTTTGGTCATCGAGCCAACTTTGGCGTTCCGTTGGCTCCATCCAAATTTTTCTGCGCCGGTCTGGTATGCCTCGCGCAGATGTTTGCTGGACCATGGCTTTTTCGACCCTTCATCGGTCTCCGCGTAGTTGCGCAGACGCACTTCTATCGGATCCATGTTCAGCTTGACCGCCAATTCGTCCATGGCCGACTCAATAGCGAAAAGGGACGGGGTTCGACCCGGCCCGCGCATTGGCGTCGGTGTTCCAATATTCTTTTTAATGATGTGCTGCACCGCGCGGACGTTGGGGCAGCTGTAGAGCATGGAGGTCACTTCAGCACAGTTCTCCACGAAGTCGTCCACCATGGAGGTCGGTTGGAGAATCTGATGATGAAAAGCCACAAGCCTTCCATCTTTGTCCGCGCCCAACTGGATGCGCTGTCGCGTGAATGGACGGTGCCCGACAGTTGTGAACATCATGCTGCGAGGTACGGAAACTTTTACCGGGCGTCCGAGCTTTTTTGAGGCCATCGCGGCACACCAGGAATGAGGCCACGGGAACAATTTCGATCCGAAGCCCGAGCCGATGAAGCGCGAAATCACTTGCACCGATTCGCGCTGCAGGTTGAGCATCTCCGCGGCCACGTTGCGATGATTCACGACCCCTTGCGAAGTCTCGTACAGCGTCAATTTATCTTTGTTCCAGGTCGCTATGGTGGCGTGCATTTCCATCGGATTATGCGTTTCCACCGGCGTTTCGTAGGTCACATCAAGCTTTACGGGCGCACTGGATAACGCACTTTCGACGTCGCCGCGTTCATTCTTGATTGCCGGCGGATCTTTTGGCGTCAATTCCGCCGTGGAAATGTCGGGAGTTCGAGGTTCGTACTTCACAATCACGTGGCTAGCCGCGGCCTGCGCGCGTTCGAAGGTGTCTGCGACTACCAGCGCCACGAATTGTCCGTAATAATAAACCTGATCATCTTCAAAGGGAGGCCGCGATTCTCCGGGTCGGCTGCTTTCTTCAAAACTGTTTGCGGGGCGGAATAATTTTTCTGTGTTCCCGTGGTGTAGAACCACCAGAACTCCGGGCATTTTTTCCGCTTCGCTACTATCAATGCGCACGATTCTTCCTGCGCCGATGGTGCTGCCAATTCCCACCCCCCAGGCCATATTTTCCAGCGGGTATTCGACGCCATACGGCGCGGCGCCGGTGACTTTCAGAATCCCGTCGACACGCGTAATGTCTTTTCCAATGACTGTGCTTTGTTCCGCCACGCGAACTCCTCTAAGCCTGGGTGACCGTCTGTAATGCTCTAACTAAGGTGCGCTTGGCCAATTCAATCTTGAAACTATTGTCTTTGTGGCCCTTTGCTCCGCGAAGCGCCGCCTCTGCCGCCTTGCGAAAATTTCGTTCACTTGCTTCGGCGCCCGCCAGTTCGTGCTCTGCTTCGGGCGACCGCCACGGGATGGTCCCCACTCCCCCCATGGCCACCTGGGCTTTGCGAATCTTGCGGCCCTCGAGCTCTACGATCACCGCAGCGGATGCCAAGGCAAATTCATAGGAAGCGCGGTCTCTGCGCTTCAAGTAATGCGATTTTGTATTTTGCGCGGGCGGAGGCAAGGTGACGTGTGTGATGATTTCGCCCGCACCCAGGACATTTTCGCGATCCGGAGTCGCTCCTGGCAGCAAATAGAATTTTGTGATGGGGATACTGCGATCTCCTTTTGCACCGGTTACGAATATCGTGGCGTCCAAAGCCATCATGGCCACGGCCATATCCGAAGGATGAGTGGCGATGCAGTGCGGAGAGGTCCCCAGTACCGCGTGGATACGGTTATAGCCATCCATGGCCGAGCAACCGGAACCTGGGTTTCGTTTATTGCAGGCATAATTCACGTCGCGGAAGTAATAGCAACGGGTGCGCTGCAACAGATTTCCGCCGGTGGTGGCCATATTGCGGAGCTGCGGTGAAGCTCCGGAAAGCAGTGCCTGGGACAGCACGGGGTACAGCCGCTCCACCTGTTTGTTGTGCGCCAGATCGCTGTTGCGCACCAACGCACCAATTTTCAATCCCCCGTTGCCTTCCGGTTCAATGCGGTCGAGTGGCAGTCCGCTAATATCCACGAGCAGCTTTGGGCGCTCGACGTCGAGCTTCATCAGGTCGACCAGCGTCGTTCCGCCAGCGACGAATTTTGCGCCACTCGGCGAAACGCTGCTGACCGCCTGTCCTACATCGTTAGCTTTCGTATATTGAAATTCGTGCACCTGAACCCCTTCCAGTCCCAGCAACTTTTTACTAAAGCTGCTTAAGCTGCTCCGCGGACGCTGCGCACCGCGGCAACGATATTGTTATAGGCCCCGCAGCGGCAGATATTGCCGCTCATGCATTCTCGTATGGCGTCGTCGTCTTTGCCGCAGGGTTCCTTCAGTAGCGCGACCGCTGACATAATCTGCCCTGACGTGCAATACCCGCATTGAAAAGCGTCGTGTTCCAGGAAGGCCGCCTGCACCGGGTGAAGTTCGCCATTCTTGGCGAGGCCTTCGACCGTGGTTACCTCATCGCCCTGATGCATAATCGCGAAAGTGAGGCACGAATTCACGCGGCGTCCATTGACGTGAACGGTGCACGCACCGCATTGCCCGTGGTCGCAGCCTTTTTTTGTTCCAAAAAGGCCGAGATTTTCGCGCAGTGCGTCCAGCAGTGTGACGCGTGGTTCAATTTGTAAATTTTTTGTCTGCCCGTTGATCTTCAGCGTTACCGGTACAGTGCCGACGGATGTGGCGGGTGCCTCGGTGACATCCGTCAGCGGTTGATGCACCTGTTGCGCGTCCAACTCCCCGACTTGGAGAAGCGGAGCGGCGGTGGTAGCAATGCCGACGGTGGCGATATTTCCGAGGAAAGTGCGCCTGGATAGTTGCGAGCGAGGCTTGATGCTTGAATCGCTTTTCTCGGTTTTTGGCGACTCGTCTAGGGAATTTTCTTTCAAGGTAGCCCTCAGCAAGAACCGGAGCTTCTGCGGAAGCTTTTTTGCAAAGTCATTTATGTGGCAGGAGCCGCAGCAGCGCAATGCAGGAAAAACCTTAGAGCGCCGGCAATCGAGAAAGAAGGCAGGAATGCTTTGGACCCAGTTACCGTCCTGGAGCATCAATCTGACACGGACGAGCTGGCTCAATGTGAGCCACTTACTGGTGGGTTTGACCATTCAACCCCCTATTGCGACCATTCGGCGCAACCCACTGGTACTGGTAGGGTTTACCAGTCAAACTATAGGAGGTCAAAGACTTAGTGGTCTGACCAGCTTTAGATGGTAGGGTTGCATTAGTACTTTTTCTAGCCCGGGGGCAGTCGTTCATAGCAGTTCGAACGACTGAGTGGGCTTAATCCCTAAGTGCGAAAAGTGGAGGGTGGAAGTTTATGTCGAATCGAGTAGCAACGCAGATTTTCAGATCGATGGATTGGGTCCTGTGCAAAACTGCCGGGATCACCTTCAACACGATCCAGCATTTCAACAAGCGCAATCCGAATCCGTCCGTAACTCCACAGTGGTCGGATAAGCCGCTGCTCAAATCGTGGGAGAAGACCAAGCCCACGCTCGGTTTCCCACGGCAGACCGATTCGCTCTGCCCCGCGTGTGTGAAGGAAGCACGCGAAGCCATCATCGCGGGTAAAAAGGATTGGCGCGATTTGATGAGCGAGAAAGTCGGCGAGATCAAGGCGCAGATTATCGAGCGCGATGGCCAGGTCTGGATGGTGAAAGACTGCCCGCAACACGGCCACTACGAAGACATGATGGCCGTCGATTCCAAGTGGCTGAACTGGATCGAAAAGCAGTATCCCGGCCGCGACATTCCCGCGCACAATGACGAAGACCTCCACAAGCACGGCTCCAGCACGGTGCGTTATGGCCGCGGCTCGGTTCTTACCGTGGATCTCACCAATCGCTGCAACATGATGTGCGATCCCTGCTTCATGGACGCCAACCAGGTCGGTTACGTGCACGAACTGGGCTGGGACGAAATTCAGGAAATTCTCGACAATGCTTTGAAGATCAAGCCGCGCCGCCAGATGTCCGTGCAGTTCAGCGGCGGCGAGCCGACCATGAGCCCTTACTTTTTGCAGGCGGTATCTTACGCTCGCAAAATTGGCTACAACAGCGTGCAGGCCGCCACCAACGGCATCGAATTCGCCAAGAGTAAAGAGTTCTGCAAAAAGGCCTTTGAGGCAGGCATGCGTTACGCGTACCTGCAATTCGACGGCATCGGGAATGATGCCAACGGCCATCGCCAGATCGGCAACCTCTTTGACGTGAAGCTGCGTGCCATTGAGAACATGCACGAGGCGGGCATCGAAATCGTGCTAGTGGTTACCATCGTCAATAACGTGAACAACGATCAGGTTGGCACGGTGGTAAAGTTCGCGATGGAAAACCCCAAGAAAATCGCTTTCGTCAGCTTCCAGCCGGTTTCGTTTACTGGTCGCGATGAAGACATTACTCCGGAACGGCGTTTGCGACAGCGCTACACGCTTTCGCATCTCGCGAAGGATGTTAGCGCTCAAGTCGGCAAGGTTGAGCCCACGCGCGACTGGTTCCCCATCTCCTTTATCAGCACCTTCGCCGGGTTCTCGGACATGGTGAAGGGCCAGGATTCGCAGTGGGGTTCGCTCTCCTGCGGTTGCCACCCGAATTGCGGTGTGGGCACGGCGCTCATGATCAACAAGGAAACCAAGGAATGGGCGCCTGTTCCGCGATTCCTCGATGCCGTGCAGCTCACCAAAGACGTAACAGATATCACCGACGCTGCTCGCGGCAAAAATTTTTCAAACTTCATGATGGCCATGGCCCTCTTGAAAAACTACAAGCCGTTCCAAGGCCCCAAGGGTTTGAAACTTTATGATTTGTTCAGGAAATTCGATAAGACCTGGGCACTAACCAAGGGGGCAGATAAGAAATACGGCCGCACTTCACCCGAGCGTACTTATGAAGACGCCATGAAGCGCCGGCAGACCGATCCTTGGAACTTCCTGTTCATCGCCGGGATGTGGTTCCAGGATTTGTTTAATTATGACTTCCGCCGCACCGAAATGTGCATCATTCCTTACGCCACGCAGCAAGGTGAAATTTCCTTCTGCGCTTACAACACCGGTGTGGGCTGGCGGCAGATCATCGAAAACATGCACAAGAACGCGACCGTGGCGCAGTGGTACAAGGAACACGGCAAGCACGAGATTTACGCCAAGGGCAAGGCCGTCAACCTTAACTCGTTCGAACACTCGCTGATCATTGACGCCGATGACGCCGCGCGAGTTCGCCACCTGGAGCACGACATCCCCTTGACCGCTTCGGAAGAAGATCGCATTCGGCGCAAGAAGGCTATTCAGGAACAAGCTAAAGTGCGAGCGATCTACGAAGAACTGGTGCTCAAGAAGCCGCAGCCGACGGTGGTGCAGATTGGCAGCGTGTCTGATATCGCTAAAGCGGTTCCTGCAAACTTCAAGCCCGTTTCTATCGCTCCTGCGACTGGAAACGGCAACGGAAATGGAAACGGCCGCTCGGCGCCAGTAGTACCGGTAAATGAAACACCCGCCGAGGCCGTTGCGGGCGACTAAAGAAGTACTTCAATTTAATTTTCTGACCTGCCCTGGGTTATCCGGGGCAGTTTTTTTTGGGACGGGGGTTAGGCCAAAAGCGACAACTCGTCGTCGGGTTTAAACCGCGGCGATCACTTCAATTTCTACCAACGCATCTTTAGGCAGACGCGCCACCTGCACTGTGGAGCGCGCGGGCGGCGCAGCGGTGAAGTAGCGCGCGTAAACTTCATTCATGGCCGCGAAGTCATTCATGTCTTTCAGGAAAACGGTGGTTTTCACCACGTGATGAAAATTCGAGCCACCAGCTTCCAAAATAGCCTTCAGGTTTTCCAGCACTCGCTGGGTTTGCTGCGCCGCATCGGTGCCCGTGATTTGTGAGGTGGCTGGGTCAAACGCCACCTGGCCGGAGATAAATAAGAACCCGTTAGCGCGTACTCCCTGTGAGTAGGGCCCGATGGGTTTCGGTCCTCGGTCGGTAAGAACTATGTCTTTCATGGCGTACTCTCCTTCAAAGATGTGTTTGTATCCGCTGAGGTATTTTCATATTTGGAGCGAAATTCCGCGGGCACTCCGGAATGTTTCATCCACAGACGTACGAACGCAGCCGTATTTCCATGCGCTTCTTGGTCAAAAGCGGCGATCAGATCGTCAAGATTGAAACCGCTGTTGCGACGCGCATCCAACACATGCCTGACAGCCTTGCGAAATGTTTCTTGGCCGTAACGGTCCTGGAGCGCGTAGAAGAACAGGAAACTCTTCGCGTACAAAGCGGCGGGGGCCTCTTTGCCGACTGGCGGAGAATTTTTTGGCACCAGCGCCAGGGCGCGGCGAATGGTTTCCGTGCGTGCCGTCGCGCCATTCAACGCCTCATCACCCACGGCGGCGGCGAACGCCGGAAACGCCGACAGTGGCGGATCCTGCTCATAAAATCCAGGGCTTTGGCCATAACCTAACCAACTGGCCGCCAAGGCCGGAGCCGTTGCCAAAGCCATTTTCTTTAGCCCCGGACCTGGATCGATCACCGCGCTGTCGAGCGATATCATCTCGCCGCTTCGGACTTCGTCTTTAGTGCCGAGTACCTGGGCGTTCAGAGGGTTTCGCTCAGTGAAGCATCCTGGTATGACCGGACATTCGGCAAGCCACAATGGCAAACCGTTTTTACCCGGCGAATGGGTTCTTCCAAGAAAACCCGCGGGCGGATTGGCGACGGAGCGCGCGCCAAACACCAAGTTGTAATTCGCCAGAGTTTTTACCAGAGAATCGCTGACTGCGCGAATATCGCCGGGATCCTGCGGCTTGCGAGTCCATAAATAGATTTTTTGCCGGTCAGAACCGATTTGCTTGGTGACATAGCGGCCGGCCATTACGTACGGATAAATGTCGACGATCCGCTGCCTGGCGTGAATGATAGTTTCTTCTCCGTGCTTTGAGGTTTTTATTTTGTCGCCGCTGGTGTGGACGACAAAATCTTTAGGCACATGTAGGGTTAGATTCCATTTGTCCGGTGGCGCGCCGCCAGTCGCAAAGATTCCTTCAGCAGGTAAGAGCTGCGGCGCCCATCCTTGCGCCGGCAGGAAGAAGCCGTCAGGCGCGAAGCCCAGGTAAGACGACTCGCCTGGGGCGGGTGTCTCCAAATTCATTGCAATGTGCAAGCTGTGCCTAGCGGACACCGTCCAGATCTGTGGCAATTTCACGAGTGTATTGCGCGGGTAGTCGGGAGACGGTTCGCTGCTGAGTGTTTGTCCATCCCAGGTCAGCTCCACATTCGAAGATTTGAACCGGCGTTTTGCGGGCAGCCGCAGCTCTAACTCGGAAAGTGGCCGTGTCCCGTTATTGGTGAGTTGGTAGCTGGACTTAATCGCGATGTGCGGAGGTGGGCCGGGCGTAAAATGTACCTCGATGTCTTGTTTGTTGATGATGTATCCAGGACCGAACGATGACGTGCATCCAGCGACAAAACCCCACCCGGTGATTAAAAAAAGAAATGGCCATGCGCGAAGGTTAGAGGGGAGTCTCAACTCTTCGATTGTAGCGAGGATTCAAGTCGGGTAAAAGGTGGTGTGGCGGACATGATGGCGTTACCTGCACCATTTTGGCTCAGGATAATTGGTACTAGCGTGATCTGCGGCCGCGAATACGAACAAACCCCGTGCCGTTATGATTCCGCGCTGTCTCGCGCGCCAATACTTCTTTGTCCGCTTCGTTGTCCTCCATTCCCCGGTTGATGCGTTGAAGAATTTGAGTTTCCGTGAGGCCGGTATTTTTCAAACGGGCAATCTCAGCGCTCGAAAGCGTCGGCTGGTCCTGAAGGCGACGTTGCATCACTGTTTGCACCGTGGAATCCGACAACCCAATCAGGCGCAAAGTGACTGCTTCGCCGCTAAGCGTATCGAGTTTATCCAAGCTAGCGATTTGCAGAATCTGCGGTTCGCGGAAACCCGCGCCAGCAAGACTGGTAACCGCTTCAGCGCTGGCAAAAAGATGATGATGCTGGTGGGCGTCGCTCACAAGTGTGACGCAGGTGTAATCGGTGATTCCCGCCCGCTTGGCACTCACCAGTTGTGGGGTTTCGGCGTCGGAGGTATCCAATTTCTTCAATTGCTCGATGCTTACCGAAGACATTCCCGCATTCACGAGTGGCCGAAAATCGGTCAAGACGTGATGCCCGCAGCCATTTGAAAGGACTACAGTACAGGACATGACTACCGCCAGCAGCGATAGCTTAGTTGGCACGGTTCGAACGCGTGCGTGCCACGAGAGCAAGTTGCCGTGAAGAGTCATGATTCAATTGTATTCGGGGGCACGGCGCTAATTAGCGCCAACCCAGAAGGTGTGTGGTGGGAGATACCCGTCTAAAGGACAGGTAGGTGCTGCGACTGCTTCAGCAACATCAAATGGAAGAATTTCAGGTCGTTTGATAAACGCGCTCAACTCCGTAAACCGCGGCAATCTTGCGAATATTCACTAGTATGGTTTCCAGTTGGCGACGGTCCACAATTTCCAGGCTGGCATCGATCCGTGCGTTTACACCGTCCGGGCGACTGACCAGGTTTCGGATATTCGAACCCGCGCCGCTGATCACGGCGGTGATGTCGGCGAGCAATCCAGCGCGATCGCGTGCGCGAATCTGCAGCTCCACAGGGAAGGTTGCGGCATTTTCGCCACCCCATTCCACGGCTATGCGACGCTCCGTTTGGTAAAGCAGATTCTGTACGTTGGGACACGTGCGGGTGTGAACCGCGACGCCGCGGCCGCGCGTGATGTACCCCACGATTTCATCACCAGGAATAGGGTTGCAGCACTTCGCGCGATAGACCAATAAGTCGTCATGCCCTTTGACGATGAGCGGCGCTTCACCGAAGCCCAGCATGCGCTTGACGGTTTTAACCAGCGTGGGCTTAGCATCGGGCGCCTCAACTTGTGCGCTCTTGATTGGCTCACCAAGCACGCGGGTTAGAATCTGCCGCGCAGAATATTTTCCAAAGCCCACCGCGGCATACAAATCGTCAATCTTCGAAAGGCCGTGATCGGTAGCTACCTTCAACATATCCGCTTCTGGAATTTTCTTCAGGCTGCGATCGAAGTGGCGCGCTTCATTTTCAAGGAGCTTGCGCCCCATCTCGGTGGCCTCCTCACGCTCTTCGAGATTGATCCAATGCCGAATTTTGCTTTTCGCGTGTGAACTCTTTACGAAGCTCAGCCAGTCGCGATTGGGGTGGTGGCCCTTTTGAGTGAGAATCTCCACTACATCGCCACTGGTGATTTCATGACGCAGCGAGACCATCTGGCCGTTGACCTTCGCTCCGGTACATTGATGGCCAACTTCCGTGTGCACGGCGTAGGCGAAATCCACAGGTGTGGCACCGCGCGGCAGCTCCAGCACGCGGCCCTTGGGAGTGAAGGCATAAACCTCCACAGGGGCGAAATCAACTTTTAAGGTGGATAAGAAATCGCCGGGCTCTTCCAGCTCCTGCGACCACTCGATCAACTGCCGCATCCAGGTCAGGCGCTGGTTCTCTTCCTCGGAACCAGGCTTTCCGCCTTTGTATTTCCAATGCGCCGCCACCCCTTCTTCCGCGATGCGATGCATTTCCTGCGTTCGAATCTGTACTTCGAGCGGCTGCCCGCCGTGCAGCACGGTGGTGTGCAGCGATTGATAAAGATTTGGGCGCGCCATGGCGATGTAATCTTTGAATCGTCCGGGCACCGGATGCCAGATGTGATGCACTACTCCAAGGGCGGCGTAACAATTGCGCTCGCTATCTGTAATTACGCGTACCGCGAGCAAGTCATAAACCTGCTCCAGTTCTCGTTCCTGACGGACCAGTTTGCGGTGCAACGAATAAAGTCCTTTAACGCGCGCTTCCAACTCCGCGGGGATGCCACTCTCCACTAATTTGGTCTGGATAGTCTGCTGCACTTCTTCCAGGAATTTGCGATGGATGTCGGCCTTGTCAGCGACTTCCTTCTGCAGCCTCAGGAAGGATTCCGGCTCGAGGTAGCGGAAGGACAAATCCTCGAGTTCATTGCGAACATTGCCCATTCCCAGACGGTGCGCGATGGGGGCGTAAATATCCAACGTTTCGCGAGAGATGCGCTCCTGCTTGGGGTGTTCGAGATATTCGAGGGTGCGCATGTTGTGCAGCCGGTCAGCCAGTTTGACCAGCACGACGCGCACGTCGTTCACCATGGCCAGCAGCATTTTGCGGATGTTTTCAACCTGGCGAGTTTCCGGCGCCATCATGTTCAGCCGGCTGATCTTGGTTACGCCTTCCACCAACCGGGCGACTTCCGGCCCGAAGCGCTCTTCGATGCGCGACAACGGGAATTCCGTGTCTTCAACGACGTCGTGCAGGAGCGCGGCCGTCAAGGTCGTAGCATCCAGCCGCATGTCCGCAAGTATGTGGGCCACTTCGAGCAAGTGGGTCAAATAAGGATCGCCGGAGCTTCGTACCTGGTCGCGGTGCCGTTCGGCGGCAATTTCATACGCGCGCCGCACCACCCAGGGATCTTCTGAGGGACGATGCTTGCGCAGCTTCGCCAGTAACTCCTCAAGACGCGCGTCGAGCTGCCGCTCGGTACGGTCGCGGTGGAAATGCAGCGGCAGATTATTCGACGACGGCATATAACCTGTTGGATGACCTCTGGATCGTTCGGTTACAATATCGTTCTTTTTCAATATTGTAGCGCAGGATGGCCCCGATCGGACGAAACACGAAGAAAGTCAGAGCGCCGTCAACATAGCAGCTGAGGCTGTGGGTGGCACATACTCTTCTATAGATCCGGAAGTTTGTCCGCAAGTTCGCTTGCCAATTTACTGACGTCGGTTGCATCGCTGAAGCTTTTCAGTTCCTGAGCGGTCGATCCGCCCTCGATGCCTAAGCGCTGACAAATCTTATGCTGCATTTGCAACATGGCCGTCAGCTCTTGCTCCGCCAACATTCCTACCTGCAGATCCAGATGGGAGCGTCTATCCGCCTGCCTGGTCATGCGGTTTTGGCTGATGAGCACGAAAATGGTGAGCAGCACGCTTTCGGAAGAGATCACCAGAGCCAAAATCCCAAAAGGAAAAGGGTCGAACGGTTTCACGCCCGGAATCACGTTCAGGTTGATGGCGCTCCAGGTCAGCACTAGGAGGACCTGGAGCATCAAAAATGAAACGCTGCCGATAAATTTAGCGACCGCGTCGCTCACGCGTTCTGAGATGGTGCGCCGGTGCAGCGCTTCATGCTCAAGCTTAACAATGGCATCTATGTTTAACTGCGTGGGATGCGCAGCTGCGCTGCTGGTTGGGTCTTTGATGGCCATGGATACCTCGGCTGACGACCACGAGTTTACCGAAAAGAACTTGCCAAATGAAAAAGGCGGTTCCGTGAGATGCCCTTTGGAAATTTCCCCGCCATCACCGTCGCCATTCCTCTGGTATTCTTTTGCGCGACTTTTAAGGAGAGCTAATGACGCACCCGTATGAAACCGATGTGAACCGCCAACCCAGCGAAACAGACGCCGACTCGTTGGGTCGTCGTAAATTTCTGCGAACCTCCTCATTGGCTGCTGTAGCTGGCGCTGCGGCTTTCGGTTGGCCACACCGCTCCCATGCGGCGGCCGCTGACCTGGACGCTATCAACGCCGAAATTACCAAGCGTCACGACGAAAGCGTGAAGCGCCTGCAGAATTGGATTCGCCAACCTTCCATCGCCGCGGAAAATCGCGGCATGAACGAAGGCTGCGAGCTCACCATGAACATGCTTCGGGAAGCGGGTTTCGGTCAGGTAACCAAAGTTTCGACGGATGGCCAACCCGGCATTTTCGCGACACTCGATGCAGGTGCGCCGCGAACTGTCGGCCTATATTTCATGTACGACGTAAAGCAGGCGGACCCTGCGGAATGGTCTTCTCCGCCGTTCGACGCCGCTTTGGTGGACAAACCCGGCCTTGGCAAAGTCATTGTCGGCCGCGGAGCAGTAAATCAGAAAGGCCCGGAAGCCACGTTCCTCGCCGCTTTGCACGCGATTCGCGGCGCCGGCAGAAAACTCCCGGTCAATTTCGTGTTTGTCGCGGAAGGCGAAGAAGAAATCGGCTCGCCACATTTTCCGCAAATTGTTAACCGTCCCGAGGTGCAAGCTGCACTGCGCAAGTGCACCGGCGTGTTCATGCCATTCGCAGCGCAGGGGCTGGCGGGCGACGTCACCATGTTTCTTGGCGCCAAAGGTGTGGTTGAACTGGAATTGACTTCGAGCGGGGAGAAATGGGGTCGCGGCCCGCGAAAAGACATCCACTCCAGCAATAAGGCGAGGGTGGACAGTCCGGCATGGCATCTTGTCGAGGCTTTGGCCACGCTTGTGTCTCCCGACGGAAACGACCCGGTGATCGAAGGCTACGCGGCCAAAGCTCGCCCGCTTTCCGCTGCAGAGAAGCAAATGGTCGCGGACGCGGCAAAACGCTTAAGCGAGGCTGAGGCCAAGAAACTTCTAGGAGTTGAGCGTTGGGTTCACGACGTCAATTGGCAAGAAGCGCTGGAGTTACTCACATCTAGCCCTACCGTAAATATTGAAGGCCTGGTTGGCGGCTACACTGGTGCGGGCGGCAAGACCATCTTACCTGGCAAAGCCGTCGCCAAGATGGATCTGCGGCTTGTGCCGGACATGACCGCCGCCGAAGCGCTCGCCTCTCTGAAGGCCCACCTCGCCAAACACGGATTCGCAGATATCGACGTGCACATGAGTGGAGGTTACGATCCCACTACCACCGCGGGCGATGCCCAGATTATCCGCGCCGCCACCGCGGTATACCATAAAAATGGGATCGACCCGGTTGTACTTCCCAGGCTGGCCGGTTCGTGGCCCGGCTACGTGTTTACGGGCGATCCTCTTCGTCTACCCGCGGGCCATTTTGGGCTTGGCCACGGCAATGGCGCTCATGCGCCCGACGAATATTATGTGATCGAATCGACCAATTCGAAATTACAAGGCATGGACGGAGCCGCAAGATCGCACGTCGAGTTTCTGTACGAACTGGCGTCAATCGCTTAGCCTTGCAGACAATAAAAAAGGGCATTCGTGAGAATGCCCTCTGGAATTTTCCGTTGTTGTTGTAGTGGCTAGGAAGTCTGCTGCGGTTGCTCAGCGCGCTTCTGCTTGATTTCTTTTACCTTTTCGACCAAGTCGTCAGCCTGTTTCTGATAGCTGGCGCGTTCCTCGGCACTTTCCGCCATGTCGGCCTTGCGGCGGTAAAGCAAATTCAAATAAGCCATGGCATCATCGTAATCCGGCCGGAGTTGAATGGCCTTCTGCAGGGACGCGATTCCCTCGTCTACCAATTTCCCATACTTGTCGATGAACTGGGTACGGACAGCAGCCGGCAGGGGATCGCTTTCTTTGACCTGCTTATTAATATGTTCTTTGTTGTACTCCGTGCGCAACTCCGCGTTGCCGCGGAATGCTTGCGTCCAATCGATTACGCCGATCCAGTAATACGGCTCCGGATCGGTTGGCTTCAGCTCGATATGCTTCTGATGGTAAGACTTTGACTCCTGAAACTTTTCAGGGTTGTAAGGCTGGCCGCTCATCTGAAACAGAATGGAACCAATACCGTCAATGGCGCTCAAATTGTTCGGATCTTTTTCCAGCACGCCTTTGAATTCGTCGATGGCTGCCTTGCCACGCTTGACGTTCTCGTCGGAAGGCGCACCAGGTATGTATTGGCTGGCGTACGCGGTTGCCAGATACAAACGCGCATTGAGAAGCGATGGATCGAGGTCCTTGGCTTGTTTGAAATCCTCAACGGCGGCATCGTACTGGCCGTTTTTGAAGTTGGCGACACCTTTGTTGAGCAAGTCGCGGGCCTTGAGTTTGTTGCACCCTGAACCCGCGGCCACCACAACCGCCAGCAACGCGAGCGAAAAACCGCGGCGAGCGATTCGAACCGATGAAGCATAAGTCATCGAATCAACCATCCCTGTAAGGCGCGACCCTAAGAAGGTCCACGCGAGGATTCACGTCCGCCCTGCGAGGGGCATTTTATACTTGATAATTTATTGACCAGCTTCCAGCTTGGCCGTAATTAATCCAACTTTGTCGATGCCGGATCCGCGCATGATATCGATGGCCCGCGCGACGTCCATGAACAGTACATCGTTCTCGCCTTTGACGAAAGCTACTTTCTCGGCACGGTCCTTGAAAATCTGCTCCATACGAGGTCCCAGCCCGTCCCAGGTCACATCCTCGCTATTAATTTTCAGCTTGCCATTCTGCGCAACCTGCACCACCACGGTTTTGTCATTCAGTTCCTGATTTTGGTCCTTGTTAGGATTGGGTTGCGGAACGAGAGCGTCCAGACCCTTAGGCGTCAACGGCGTGATGACCATGAAAATGATCAACAACACCAACAAAATATCGATCAGCGGAACGACGTTCATTTCCGCCATCGCACCACCCTTACTTTCACCAACGGTCATGCCCATTGCAGATCTCCTATTCGTTGCCGAGGGCGACCTGAACCTTCATCCATCAAGATTCAGGGAGCCCCAAATACTTTCGGTTAAGTTGACGGCTGCCCGTTTGGAGGAGGTGGCGGAGTTTCGCGGTTCTGCCTTCTCTCCGTTAGCAAGCCAAGCTGATCGACGCCCGCGGATCGAATCTCATCTACCACTGCGACGACATCTCCGTATTTAGCACGGGCGTCACTTCGAACATAAACGGTCTTGTCGAGACGGTTCGAGAGGCGATCCTTCACTTGGCCGGTGATGTCTTCCTTGCTGATGGCCGTATTCCCCAAGTAAATTTTGCCGTCGCGAGTTACCGCCACGATTACCGCATCATCTTTGTCCGCGTCTTGCATGTCCCGCGGCGTGTTGGCGGTGACCATGTCCACGGACACGCCCTTGGTTAACATGGGCGTGACGACCATGAAGATGATCAGCAGCACCAACATGATGTCGGCCATGGGAATTACGTTTGGCGACGACATCTGCGCCCCGACTGTGGGTTTATACGCCATGGCCGGTTACTTTCTGGCGCCGCGGCGCAGAATGAAGTAGTTGATCAACTCCATGGAGGAGTTGTCCATCTCCACGTCGAAGGCTTCCACCTTATTGGTGAAATAGTTGTAGGCCCACACCGCAGGCACGGCAACCAACAAACCGAATGCAGTGGTTACCAAGGCTTCCGCGATACCGCCGGCCACGGCCGACAAACCAGTAGCCTTGCTGGTCTCGATACCTTTAAACGCGTTCAAAATTCCGACCACGGTACCGAACAGTCCCACGAATGGAGCCGTGGATCCGATGGTCGCCAGCGCCGAGAGACCGCGCTTCATTTCCGCGTGTACGATGGCGATGGAGCGCTCCAGGCCGCGCTTGGCAGCTTCGATTACGTCGGCGTCAGACACCTGCTGCGAAGCGGACTGAAACTCGGACAGGCCAGTGGCCACAACCTTGGCGATATGGCTCTTCTTATTTCGTTCCGCGATGGCGATCGCTTCATCCAGTTTGCCTTCCTTCAACGCCCCGGCAACCTGTTGAACGAACACACGCGACTGCTTGCGTGCCGCGCTATACATCAAGGCGCGATCGATCATCACACCGAAAGAATAAACGGAAAGAACAAACAAAATACCTACTACAACCCTGGGCAGGGTGCTCATCGTGGACCACATGCTCTGCAAGCTCCACGTGCTAGTTGTGGGTGCTTGCAGGAATATGGCCGCATGTACGTACAGAGTGGCTAACATTCGTATGCTCCTTAAGAGTGTTTGCTAAACCTTTCTACTCGGCCCGAAACGCCTGCCCCATGACGGGCGCCACGCACCGTAAAAACGTGAAACCGTACAAACCTGTTACTGGTTGAGAGAGAAAATTACGTCGATGGTGGTATCTACTTCGACGGGCTCGCCGTTCAAAGTGGTTGCTTGATAACGCCATTGCCTCACGGCATCCAGCGCCGCCTGCACGAGAAGCGGGTGACCGGAAATAACTTCAAGCTGCTCGACGGTGCCGTTCTTGGCGATGATGGCGTGCAGCCTTACGGTGCCGGAAATGCGCGTCTGACGCGCCAGCGGCGGATACATCGGCTGAACCTTGTTCATCAACTTAGCCGCCTGCACCTGGCCGCCTTGCCGGATACGCGTCTGAGTCGGCTTCGGTGGTGGAGGTGCTGTACCTACGCCACCAATGACGCCGCCGATAACGCCGCCCATCTGGCCGCCAGAGACGCCGCCAACTACTC
>JGI12053J15887_10000262_pt1 | contig 20185 bp, 16 predicted proteins | sample MedBloCAOM1_O3_FD_15887 | JGI IMG/M metagenome (IMG submission 15887)
CGAGTCCGCGGTCGAGGCCCAGGAGACGGACCTGGTGGCTACCGAAGCCGAGACCGTCGGCGATCCTGCGCTGGCGTTCTGGTCGGAGGTCGGCATCGACCCGATCCGGATCATCAGTGATCTCGGTGATCACTACACGCTGCGCTGCTACCTCGACGACGCGCCGGTCTTTCTCGGCAGCGGCGGACGCATCGACGTCTTCAGTTCGCCGCGTGCCCTGGTCCGCTACCTCACCGAACACCCGCAGGGCCACGACCTCGACGCGGTGTCCACGTGGCCGCAGGTGACCAAGCGTGCCCAGGACCGGGAACTTGTGGTGGCGGTTGACGACGGCAACACCTACGTGCTCGCCGGCTTGACCGACGACCTCGCCGGCGGTCCCGAGACGGTGGATCCCGGACAACTGGAGCTGGCTGTGGAACTGATCACCGACGCCGAGCGGTGGGCTGGCTCGGACGCCGCGGACAAGGCGCTGGCCAGTTCGGAGCCACTGGGCTGGCTGGTCTCCTTCCTGGTGCGGCCGGACCCGACCCGGCTCGCGCCCAGCGCTCCCTTTGATGCCGAAGCGGCCTCCTGGCGAAACCTCGTGGGCGGTTTCGAGGACCGGCTGCAGGTGCACTGAGTCTCAGGCGGTACGCCATAGTGCGATCTGGCCTGGGAGGTCACCACTGCGCAGCGTGGTCTCCCGGTTGCCGCAGCCGCTGCCGGGATGGTTAGGATTCGCGCCCACCAGGATCGGTCCGTTCCCCTTAGCGAAGGCCAAGCCCGTGACCAACACAGCGACGCAATCCTTCGATCGGATGCGCAGCATGCTTGTGCGCGCCGCCGAGATCCGCGACAGCGAGCAGCAGCAGATCTTCGACGCGCTGGACGAGATCCACGCCCGGCTGGCTCCGTTGGAGTCGCTGGGGTCTGTGCGCAAGCGGCTGTCGGAGATGCCGGACCGCACCGAGGTCAGCGTGCTGGCCGAACGGGTCGATGAAGCACTGTCGAAGCTGGAGGCTCAGGACAACGCCATCGCCGCGTTGTGCCGTGCCGTCGAGTCGATCGTGGACAAGCTCGCCACCCCGTTCGCCGAGCTCGGTGGACGGCTGGACGGGATGGCGGGCCGGTTCGAAGGCGTCGCCGGCCGGATGGACGGCCTGGAAGACCGGATCGCCGGGTTGCACAAGCGGATCGACGATCTGGATCACCACCTCGACCGGCAGGACGCCAGGCTCGATGGACTGCCTGCCGCCGTGCACGGACCGGTGCGCGAGCAGCTTGGCAGCACCGAGACCGGACTCCGCAGCCGGCTCGACGAGGTCGACAAGGGCGTGCACGAGTCGCTGGCGGGCGCGCTTGAGTCGGTCACCCATCGGCTCGACACTCTGTCCACCCGGCTCGATGGGTTGGAGGAAGGCGTCGGTGTCCGGATCGGCTCAGTCATCGAGCGCCTGGGGGTGCTCGATGGCGCGCTGGCCGACCGGCCCGATGTCGACTCGTTGTCCGGCCTGGTCCGGCAGGCGAACCAAGAGTCCGAGACCCGCTATACCGCCCAGTTGGACGAGGCGATGGCCACCTTCGCTGAAATCATCATGGGCGGTGGTGCGCCCGCTCCCCTCCCTGCCACCCCACCGCCGCCACCACGCCCAGCCCAGCGTCGGGTCCGCGCTCGCAAGGCGCCAGAGCCTGAGGAGAACGGCGTCGTCGTCGACGCCGCCTCGTGAGTGGTAACCAGTGCTATAACACTGTTTCCCACTCACAAGCTGAAGGCATCCGGTAGCAGGTCGCCCACTGGGCGGATGCCGTGTGGCGTGTCCACCAGGCAGCTCGGTCCGCCGAGCTCGTGGAGCAGCTGACGGCAACGTCCACACGGCATCAGCAGATCGCCGGTGCCGGAGCGGCAGGCCACCGCCACGAACCGGCCCCCACCTGACAGCCGCAGCTGCCCGGCCATCGTGCATTCCGCGCAGAGGGTCAGCCCGTAGGAGGCGTTCTCCACGTTGCAGCCGGTCACCATCCGGCCGTCATCGCACAGCCCGGCCGCGCCCACCTGCAGCCGCGAGTAGGGGCAGTAACTGAGCGCTGCGGCCTGCACCGCAGCGCAGCGCAGCGCGTCCCAGTCGATGTCCCTACCGGTGTCCCGGTTGGTGTGGCTGTTCACCTGATGAGCATCCCCTACCGGATCCTCACTCGCCGTCCGACTAACCTTCGCCCGGTGCGGATGGTCCGATCCCGATTACTTGCTACGCTGGTCGTTGCTCTCGGTGCAATGACCCTGCTCGGCGCGACACCCAGTGCAGCGCAGTCCGCGTGCTCCCCGCAGGTCGTCCCGCCGCCACCGGTCGACTCCTCAGAAGCCCCGGCTCCGGGTACTGCACTTCCGCCGCCGATGTCGGTTCCCCACCGTCCTGTGGGGGGCCCCCGGATGGGCGAGTGCGGGCTGGTACTGCCCGCCGGTGCGCCCGCCCCCCCGGCGGGGATCAGCGCGATGTCCTGGCTGATCGCTGATGCTGACTCCGGTGACGTGCTCGCCGCCAAGAATCCCCACGCGCGCAACCGTCCGGCCTCGACGCTGAAGTTGTTCACCGCCCTGCTGGCCGCCGATCAGCTTCCCACCGATCGGGTCGTAGTCGGCACGCAGGCTGATGCCGACCAGGACGGCAGCCGCGTCGGCATCGGACCGGGCGGCCGCTACACCGTCCGGCAGCTGCTCACCGCCTTGTTCCTGGTGTCCGGTAATGACGCCGCCCATGCCCTGGCCGGTCAGCTGGGCGGGGTCACCGCGACCGTCGAGCAGATGAACGAGTTGGCCGCCCGGCTGGGTGCGCTTGATACCCGCGCCGCGACCCCGTCCGGATTGGACGGCCCGGGCATGAGCGCGTCAGCCTACGACCTGGCGTTGGCCTTTCGTCAGGTGCTGAGCCGACCGCTGCTGGTGGAGCTGATGGGAACCAGGCAGGCGAACTTTCCCGGCTACGGCAAGCGGCCCGGGTTCGTGGTGAGCAACGACAACAAGCTGCTCAGCACCTACCCGGGCGCGATGGGCGGCAAAACCGGGTTCACCGACGACGCCCGGCATACTCAGCTCGACGCCGCCCAGCGCGGCGGCCGGCGCCTGATCGTGGTGCTGATGCGCGGTGAGCAGCGGCCGGTGTCGATGTCAGAGCAGGCGGCCAGGCTCCTCAACTACGGATTCGCACTTGCTCCCGGTCGTCCAGTCGGTCAGCTGGTGGACCAGGCTCCCCCAGCCGAAACCGAGACCGGGCCGGACGGGGTTCCCGGTCCGCCAGGTGCCGGTGTGAACGCCGCGTCCCGGAACTCGACGGCCGGATTCGACCAAGGTGGCGCGCTGCTCCCGGTGACGCTGTGGATCGGCGTGGCGATCGCTGTGCTCGCGGCACTCGGTGCACTGGTCTGCCGCAAGCGTCACCGCTAGACGCGATCCGGTAAACCATCGAGTTCGGTGCCGTCGAGATAGGCCCGGGCTTGCAAGGTGAACAGTTCGGCGTACCCGCCGCCGCAGGCCATCAGTTCCTGGTGGGTGCCCTGCTCGGTGATGCGGCCGCGGTCCAAGACGACGATCTGGTCGGCGTGGCGAACGTTGGCCAGCCGGTGAGTGATCAGCACGGTGGTCCGATGAGCCGCGGAACCGTTGCCCGCTGCGGCACCGGTCTGCCGCAGCGACTGAAAGGATTGGAACACCGCGTGCTCGGCACGGGCGTCCATCGCGGCGGTGGGCTCATCGGCGACGAGCAGGGGGGCATCCCGGTAGAGACCACGGGCCACACTGATTCGCTGCCACTGCCCGCCAGAGAGGTCGCAGCCGTTCTGGAACTCTCGGGAAAGCACGCTGCTCCAGCCGCCCGGAAGGTCGGCGACGACGGCGTCGGTGCCGGAGTCGAGCGCGGCGGCGGCCAGCACGCTGCCGTCTGGATCAGGGCGTTCCAACCGGCCGATGCGAACGTTGTTCTCGGCGGTCATCGGCCACTCGACGGGGTTCTGCAAGACGACGGCGACTTTAGAGTGCAGCTCACGCTGGTCGACCTTGGCGATGTCCACGCCGTCCCAACTCACCTGTCCCTCATCGGGCAGGTAGAGGCCGGTGATCACTTTAGCGAGGGTGGACTTACCCGAGCCGTTTTCTCCCACCAGGGCGACGACCTGGCCGCGCCTGATCGTCAAATTGATCCGATGCAGGGCTGGCTCGTCCTTGCCGGGGTAGCTGAAGGACACCTCACGTAACTGGATGAGCTGTGGATCGCGCGGCAGTCGCAGCACGGCCGCGGGCCGGTGGTAGCCGCGGGCCTGGGCCAGACAGCTTGTCAGCATGTCGAGATAGAAGCTGTGCTCGAAGAGCCGGTTGGCCGAGAACACCGTGGTGGACACCGCCGTGCTCGCGGTGCGCATCGCGACCGCAGCCGCCCCGGCCAGGGCCAGCGGCATTTCCCCGGTGTAGAGCAGCGCGCCGAGCACCCCGTAGGCCAGCGCTGTGCCGATCCCTGCCAGAGCCCGCCCGACCAGCCGGATCGTGGTCTTGCGGTGTTCGACCCGAAGGGCCTCGGTGGTCACTCGGGATCCGATGCGACGGTGCTCGCCCAGCAGGGTGTCCTGGGTGGTGAAGGCTCGGACCTCGGCTGCCTGGCGCCGGCTGGTGATCATGTTGCCGGTGATCCCAAGCCGTCGCGTGCATGAGACCATCCGCACGAACGACTCGTAGGACAGCATCGCGGACCGCACGCTGGCCCAGCCATTGGGCGCCGCGGCCAGGAGCACCACCGGTGCGAGTACGGGGCTGAGCAGTCCGGCGGTGACGACCGCGGCGGTGAGCGAGATCGTCGAGCTGAGCAGGTTCCCGGCGTCGGTCACCCCCTGGCGGACGCTGGAAATTCCCCGTCCGGACGTCCGACGCACCAGCTCCACGAAATCCGCGTCGTCGAAGGCAACCAGCTCCGTCCCGATCACCGCGGCATGCAGCTCGTCCTGAGCCCGCAGCTCCACCCGCGGAGCCAGCACCGCTTCAACGGCGCCGACCGCCGCGTCCAGCAGCCCCCGAGCCGCGTAGGAGGCCATCGCCAGCATCAGCGCGGGGAGCGCCGCCAGCACCCGCTGCGGAGTCGGGCCCTGCTGCAGCAGCTGGGTGAACACGTTCGCCGTCGCCAACAACCCGAACGCCGTTGCACACCCCGACACCAGCTGGACAACGGCTGCCAGCAACGTCAATCGCGGCGAGGTCTGCCAAGCTAGACGCACCAGGACGCGCAATGCCACCGGTGCCGCACGCAGCATCCGACCGGCGCTCGAACCGGCTATGTCCTCGCCGACCTTCGCCCACCACGGAGTCGTGAGGTCGTCGACGCCGATCAGCGTCGGCGTGCCCGGATTGGGTGAGGTTGGGCTTGCGGTACGCCGGAATCTCATCATGGCCTCCCAGCGGAAAGCATGCCTGCCGCGCTAGCGTGCGTCTCGTGAGTAACAGCACCGATGTCCGGGCGGCGATCGTGGTCACCGGGACGGAATTGCTCACCGGCCTGCTCACCGACCGCAACGGTCCGTGGTTGGCCCAGCGGCTAGGTGAGTTGGGCGTCGAGGTAGCGCACCTGCTACTGGTCGGGGATCGGCCGGCGGATCTGGCCGCGGCTCTGCGGTTCCTCGCTGATCAGGGCATCGAGCTGATCGTCACCAGCGGTGGGCTGGGCCCGACCGCGGACGACGTGACCGCCGAGGTAGTCGCCGGATTCGCCGGGGTGGAACTCGAGCTCGACGAGCTGATGGAACAGCGGATCGCCGCGATCCTCGCTCGGTTCCGCCGCCTGTCGGGCTTCGATCCGGCAGGATTGCTGGCGGCGAATCGCAAGCAGGCGATGGTGCCCCGCGGCGCGCAGGCGCTTGACCCGGTGGGTACCGCACCCGGGCTGGTGGTACAGGTCGACGGCGGACCCACCGTGATCGTGTTGCCGGGACCGCCCCGAGAGCTGCAGACGATGTGGCCTACGGCCCTGGCCACCCCGGCCGTCAAAGCCGTGTTGGCCCGAACCCGGCCCTTCGAGTCCGCGCAACTGCGGCTGTTCGGGCTGCCCGAGTCGCAGATCGCGGTGACCCTGCGCGAGGTGGGCGAGACGCTGGACCTTACGCCGCTGGAGATCACCACCTGTCTGCGGCGCGCGGAACTGGTGATCGACATCCGGCATCGGCCCGGTGCCGAGGCGATCCGCGATGCGCTCGTGGAACAGATCCGCGCCAGGCACGCCCGGTACCTGTTCTCGACCGACGGCGCGTCGCTGGACCAGCAGCTCGCCAGCCTGCTGCGGGGACGGCGGATCGGGACCGCGGAATCCTGCACTGGTGGCCTGCTCGCCGCCCGGCTGACGGAGCAACCGGGGTCGTCGGACTACGTCGCCGGCGGCGTGGTCGCCTACTCCAATGCCGCGAAGACCGAACTGCTGGGCGTGGCGCCGGAACTGATCGAGCAGCACGGCGCGGTGTCACCGGAGGTCGCCCGGGCGTTGGCCGACGGGGCCCGGGACCGCTTCAGCGCCGACATCGGCGTAGGCATCACCGGGGTGGCCGGCCCCGGTGGCGGTACCGAGGCCAAGCCGGTCGGCTATGTGTGCGTGTGCGTCACCACCAGCGACGGCACGGCGCTGGCAAGCGACCCGGTGCTACCCGGCGACCGCGCCGAGATCCGCGATCGGTCTGTGACCGTCGCGATGCACCTGGTCCGGCGAGTGCTGGCTACCGGTTGAGTGCCTGCCGGTCTGACTTGCTCTTCACGGCGGCGTAGGCGGCCGACCCGACGAACAGCACCGCACCGATAACCAGCGCCCAGATGAGGAACTTGAACACGACGCCCAACACCATGAACCCGATCCAGATCAGCGCGATGATCCCGAGCACCTTGAGCAGGGTCTGCATGGTGGTCTCCTAGCGACACTGGGTAGGTCCGGTTTGTGAGGACCGTTCCTTCAGTACACACCTAACCCAGGCGTGCGCGCATCGGGGTAAACCCCGGCCCGCTAGGTCAGGGTTTGATGGCGGGCACACAACGCCACTAGCGCGGGACGTCCGGACGCGACCCGACCACGACCTCGGGGACGCTCGCGCCAGCCTCCGCGGATGCCAGGTCTACCTGCGGTTGGTTCTTTGTAACCACGGCAGCCCACGCGGTGACGAAAAGTAGGAACCGGGAGACGAAGTAGGCGAACACCATCAGGCCGATCACCGGGCCGAACAGTTGCCCGGTGGGGCTGTTGGTGACGCTGTCCAGGTAGATGGCAAATGCCTGTTTCAGCACCTCGAAGCCGACCGCCCCCAACCACGCGGCGCGGGTCGCGCTGCGCAGCGGTACCGGCTCCCGCGGCAGCCGCGCGATCACCCAAAGGAATACCAACCACATGCCGGCCACCGACGCCGCCACGGCGAGGGCGACGAGCACCAGCCGGGCACCGGGGATCTGCCCCAGTCCTAACGCGTTGAGCACGACGCTGGCGAACGCGGTGCCGATACCGGTCAGCGCGAAGGACGCCATAAGCGCCAGTCCCAGGCCGAACAACGCCAGCAGGTCAAAGACCTTTGTGCGTAGGAAGCCGTCCGATTCGGGCGGCTGCTCTCCCGTCCATTGGGCGGTGAGCGCCTCGCGGAGGTTGCCCATCCAACCCAGCCCCGAGTACAGCGCTCCGAGTAGACCTACGATCCCCACGCCTCTGCGTGATCTGATCGCCCCTTCAATGACCTGGTCGAGAGTCGCACCCAATCCCGCCGGCGCCGCGGAGTGGATCTGATCCTGTAACTGGTGAAACAGTTGCGGGTCATCGGCGAGCACGAAACCCGCCGCCGCAAAGGCAATCATCAACAGCGGCACCAGCGAGAGCACACTGAAAAATGTGATCGCCGCGGCGTAATGGTCGCCGTGGTTGGCGGTGTAGGACTGGCCGGCGCGTACTAAATGGTCCAACCAGGAGTAACGCAGCCGGTATCGCTGCAGCAGGGATGGCTTGGCGTCCGTCTGCTGTGGACTGGTTCCCCGCATGCACTCCTACGCTAGTCAGGCAATCCTCGGTCAGCCCGTTGGCGGCAGGAAACCCACCCGGTTGTACACCGCGCGTAGCGTCTGACCGGCGACGTCGCGGGCTCGCTCGGCGCCCCGGGCCAGCAACTTGTCCAGCTCGGCCGGATCGTCGGTGTAGCCGGCCACCGCCTGGCGCAGTGGGGTGACGAAGTCGGCGAGGGCCTGACCGACGTCGGACTTCAGCGCCCCGTACCCCTTGCCGTCATACGCTGCTACGAGATCATCGATGCTGCGCCCGGACAGCGCTGAGTAGATCACCAGCAGGTTCGAGATCCCCGGTTTGGTGGCTGGGTCGTAGTAGATTTCCCGGCCGGTGTCGGTGACCGCCGAGCGGATCTTTTTAGCGGAGATCTTCGGGTCGTCGAGCAGGTCTACCACGCCGGCCGGCGAGGAGGCGGACTTGCTCATCTTCGCTGTCGGTTCGGCCAGGTCGTAGATCTTCTCGGCACCCTTGACGATGTGCGGCGCCGGCACGGTCAATGTCGGGCCATAGCGGGCGTTGAAGCGGATAGCGAGGTCACGAGTGAGCTCGATGTGCTGACGCTGATCTTCGCCCACCGGTACCTGGTCGGCCTGGTAGAGCAGGATGTCCGCGGCCTGCAAAATCGGGTAGGTGAACAGCGCGACCCCCACCCGGTCGCCGCCTTGCTTGGCGGATTTGTCCTTGAACTGCGTCATCCGGGAGGCTTCGCCGAACCCGGTGAGGCATTCCAGCACCCAGCCCAGCTGGGTGTGCTCGGGAACGTGACTTTGCACGAACACCGTGGAGCGATCCGGGTCGACTCCCAGGGCCAGCATCTGTGCCGCGGCCAGCCGGGTGCGGCGGCGCAACTTCTCGGGATCCTGCTCGATGGTGATCGCATGCAGGTCAACCACGCAATAGAAGGCCTCGTGGTCGGCCTGCAGCGCTACCCACTGCCGGATGGCGCCCAGGTAGTTGCCGAGGTGAAAGGAGTCCGCTGTGGGCTGGATACCGGAGAGCACCCGGGGGCGACGGTCGGTGCCAGGCCCGGCGACGGGCCCGATGCTAGGAGACGACATACCGCGATTGTTGCAGTCGGGTCAGCCGCAGTCACTGTCCGCCGTCGGATCGAGGAAATCCTGCGCGGCCCAACGGCCCGGCCCGAGCTCGCGGAAGCCATTGCGAGTAACCCGGTCGGCGGACACCACCGCGCCCTTGTCAAACGTATCCACCACCGGTGCACCGCCGTCGGGACTCGATCGCACATTAAGCAAGTCCGCGGTGACCGTGACCGTGCACGGACCCGCACCGTTGCTGGTACTGGTGCTGCCAGGGTTGTTGCGGCTGTGTTCGGAGATCAGCAGCAGTACGCCCACCAATACGACTCCTAAGATGATCCACCGCTGCCTGGTCAAACCTACCTACCTACTTTCCACCGGCGACGCTGTGACGATCTCATACATGGCGTCCTGCAATCCCCGGTCGAGCTCATCGAGGAAGCCCTCGGTGGTCAGGAACGGGGTTTCCGGGCCGACCAGCAATGCCAGATCCTTGGTCATCTTGCCGCTCTCGACGGTGCCGATGCAGACTCGCTCCAGGGTCTGCGCGAACCGGGTTACTTCGGGAGTCGAGTCCAGGGTGCCACGGTGGCGCAGGCCACCGGTCCAGGCGAAGATCGACGCGATCGGGTTTGTCGAGGTGGGCTTGCCCTGCTGATGCTGCCGGTAATGCCGTGTGACGGTGCCGTGTGCGGCCTCCGCCTCGACGGTCCGGCCATCCGGAGTCATCAGCACGCTGGTCATCAGACCCAGTGAGCCGTAGCCCTGCGCGATGGTGTCGGACTGCACGTCGCCGTCGTAGTTCTTGCAGGCCCAGACGTAGCCTCCGGGCCACTTCAGCGCGGCGGCCACCATGTCGTCGATCAACCGGTGCTCGTAGTGCAGGCCGTGTTCCTCGAAGTCGGCTTTGAACTCCGATTCGTAGATCTCCGCGAACACGTCTTTGAACATGCCGTCGTATGCCTTGAGGATCGTGTTCTTCGTCGATAGGTAGACCGGATACTCACGAGCTAGCCCATAGCGCAGCGATGCTCTTGCGAAATCCTCGATGGATTTGCGGTGGTTGAACATCCCGACCGCGACGCCGCCATCCTCGCCGAACCTCGCTACCTCTATCTCCAGCGGTGCCCGGCCGTCGTCGGGAGTGTAGGTGATCGTCACCGTGCCTGGTCCTGGAACGGTGAAATCGCTGGCCATGTACTGGTCGCCGAACGCGTGCCGGCCGATGATGATCGGCTCGGTCCAGTGCGGCACGAGGCGCGGGACGTTGGAGCAGATGATTGGCTCACGGAAGATCACTCCGCCGAGAATGTTGCGGACCGTGCCGTTGGGTGAGCGCCACATCTTCTTCAGGCCGAACTCCTCTACCCGCGCCTCATCGGGTGTGATGGTGGCGCATTTGACCCCCACCCCGTGCCTGGCAATCGCATGCGCGGCGTCGACAGTGACCTGATCGTCAGTAGCGTCGCGGTGCTGGATGGCAAGGTCGTAGTAGTCGAGGTTGATGTCGAGGTAGGGCAGGATCAGTTTGTCCTTGATGAACTGCCAGATGATCCGGGTCATCTCATCGCCATCGAGCTCGACGACGGTTCCCACTACCTTGATCTTGTCCACGAGAACGGACTCTCCTGTCGCGAATTACCACCGATCATAGATCGCGCACGTCGGCCTGTTTAGCCGCGACGGCCTGCGCGGCCTGCTTGAGCTGCGCGAGCTCGCACGCGGTCAGCGGGATTTCCACCACTCGGTTTACCCCACGGCGACCCAGCTCGGCGGTAACGCCCAGGTAAACATCGGAGATCCCGTACTCGCCATCCAGCCAGGCACAGACCGGCAACACGGCACCGGAATCCTCATGCACCGCGCGCACCATGCGCGCCGCCGCGGCAGACGGTGCGTAATACGCCGATCCGGTCTGGAGCAGGGCGATCACTTCGGCTCCGCCGTTTCGGGTGCGAGTGATCAGCTGTTCGATCTTGTCTGCGGGCAACAGGTCGGTCAGCGGTGCACCATCAACCGTGCAGGCGCTGGGCACTGGGACCATGGTGTCGCCGTGCGAGCCCAACGTCAGGGTGCGCACCGAGGACACCGGGACGGCGAGTTCCTCGGCGACGAAGTTGGTGAACCGCGCGGTGTCGAGCATCCCGGCTTGACCCATCACCCGGTGTTGAGGAAACCCAGTGACCAACGCCACCAGCGCGGTCATCTCATCCAGCGGGTTGGACACCACGATGACGACCGCGTCGGGGGCGTGCTCGGCAACGTTCTCCGCGACCTGCCGGACGATCCGGGCGTTGACGTCGATCAGGTCCATCCGGCTCATCCCCGGCTTGCGGGGTACCCCGGCGGTGATCACAACGATATCGCTGCCGGCGATCGCGGCATAGCCGGAACCATCGCGGCCAGTGGTCTGGCCGACGACTCTGGTCTCGAAGCCCTCCACCGGTCGGGATTGGTTCATGTCCAGCGCCAAGCCCTCCGGCCGGCCCTCGATGATGTCGGTAAGCACGACCGTGTCGAACAGGTCGTATTCGGCCAGCCGCTGCGCAGTGGTCGAGCCGTAGAAGCCGGCCCCGATGACTGCGACCGTGCCGGAACGTGCCATCGATCCTCCCGTGATCAATTTCTGCTGAGCTCACCCTACGGTCAGCGGTCCTCCGGTGATCGTCAGCGCCACGGCGAGCATCAGCAGGCCGAAGGTGCCGTAGATCCCCACGTCCCAGGCGCGGCGGCGGATCCCGAGCAACCCGGTCCACTCAGGAGGGAGCACCGCCCGCAATCCCGCGGCCAGCAGCAGCGCACCGCCGATGATCACTGTGCCCTCCCGCCAGTGGTACTCCGTGATGCGCACCATGGCCAGCGCCATCACGGCCAGGACCAGACCAAACGCCAGCTGTGGCCGCAGGCTCGTCCGGGCGGTCATGACGCACCGGCCCGCTCGGCGGCTTCGACGACGTTGACCAGCAACATCGCTCTGGTCATCGGTCCCACCCCGCCCGGAACCGGTGCCAGGTATCCGGCGACCTCGGCCACCGCCGGATCGACGTCCCCGGCCAGCCCGCCGTCGGTGCGGGTGATCCCGACGTCGACCACGGCGGCCCCCGGCTTGACTAGATCAGCCGTGATCAGTCCGGGTCGTCCGGCTGCGGCCACCACGATGTCGGCGCGGGACACCTCGGCCGCGAGGTCACGGGTACCGGTGTGACACAGCGTGACCGTGGCGTTCTCGCTGCGCCGGGTCAGCAGCAAACCCAGCGGACGACCGACGGTGATGCCGCGGCCGACAATGGTGACCCGTGAGCCAGCCAGTGGTACGTCGAAGCGATGCAGCAACTTCACGATGCCGCGCGGGGTGCAGGGCAGCGGTCCCGGCTCACCGAGCACCAGCCGCCCCAAGTTGACCGGGTGCAGGCCGTCGGCATCTTTGCTCGGGTCGATCCGCTCCAGCACGACACCGGTGTCCAGCCCGGCTGGCAGTGGCAGCTGCACGAGGTAACCGGTGCAGGTCGGGTCCGCGTTCAGCTCGTCGATCACCGCGAACAGCTCGTCGGGGGTCGTAGTCGCAGGCAGGTCACGGCGGATCGAGGCGATGCCGACCTTCGTGCAGTCGCTGTGCTTTCCCCGCACGTAGGCATGCGAGCCGGGATCATCGCCGACGATGACGGTGCCGAGTCCAGGAGTGATTCCCTTGCCGCGCAGCGCAGCCACCCGGGTCCGCAGGTCCGCGAAGAGCTCGTCCCTTGTCGCTTTGCCGTCCAGTACCACCGCGGTCACGGATGCATCCTCGCATCACGCCCGTTACGTCCCGAGATCCACCCGCAGCCCGTTCGCTGCGGCGAACCGGATCGCGGTGTCCACGTCGATCCGGGCGCCGATCAGCCGCGCCTGCACCAGGGCGTCGGCGTCCAGCCGGGCCCCGCGNAGGTCGGCGCCCTCCAGCCGGGCGCCTAGCAACCGCGCGCCGGTGAGGTCCGCTCCGGACAGGTCAGCGCCCCGCAGGTCGGCCTGCACCAGATTCGCCTCGGTCAGTTTGAGCCCGGCGAGCGCCACCTCGCGGAGATCGGCATGTCCGAGGCCGGTGAGACGCAGGTCGACTTCCCGCAGCGTCCACGGCCGCAGCCGGCAGTCGCTGAGTGTGCTGCCCAGCAGGGAGCAGTGTTCCAGCACCGAGTCGGTCAGCGTGGTGCGCTGGAAGGTGCAGCTGTGAAACGCCGTCGCGCGGTGCTGCGAGGCACCCAGGTCGGCGTGGGTGAAGTCGCAGCTGGTGAATCGGCAGCTGCGAGTGCACAGCCCACGCAGGTCGGCGTCGATGAACCGGCAGCCGACGAAGCAGCGCCCCTCCCACTCCTGGTCGGCGAAGACCGCGTCGGTGAAATCCGTCTCGGTGAAATCTTCTTCGACGATCTCGGACATACGTGCACTTTCTCAGGCGGCCCGATACGGGTTCCTGGCCCACCCGGCCTCGCTTCCCACCATGATCACGGCCTGTGTGTCATAGACGACAACTGCGTCGGGCAGGGCACACCGATGGTGATCAACCTGCCACGCTGGATGACCGGTCTCATCGGAAGTCACGGGAGTTCGAGCGCACCCGCATGTCCAGCGCTGCGGCATGCTCAGCGAGCACGTTGATCACTCCTTCGGCGATCTGCAACCGGCCGCGCAGCAGCAGCGCCGGGCAGGCCCGCACGATCGTGCGGTATCGCACCCAGAAACCCGGTGAGCAGATCACGTTCACCATGCCGGTCTCGTCCTCAAGGTTCAGGAACGTGACCCCGCCCGCGGTGGCCGGGCGCTGCCGATGCGTCACCGCACCGGCGACCAGCACCCGCTGCCCGTCGTCGCGCTGTCCCAGCTGGGCGGCGGGCACCACACCTAGCCTGGCCAGGTCGGTCCGGAGGAACTGGGTGGGGAAGCTGTCCGGCGAGACCCCGGTGGCCCAGACGTCGGCCGCGGCGAGTTCCAGCGCGCTCATCCCGGGCAGCGGGGGCGCGATGACTCCAACTGCGGTGCCGGGCAGCCGGTCCGGACGCTGCGCGGCCACCGCACCGGCGGACCACAGCGCCTGCCGGCGTTGCGGGGTCAGCTCGTCGAACGCCCCACCGGTGGCCAGCGCCTCGGCCTGGGCGGTGGTCAGCCCCACCCGGTGCGCGACGTCAGCGATGCTGCGGTAGCGGCCGTGCGCCTGCCGTTCCTCGACCAACCGGGTGGCCAGTGGCTGGCCCATCGTGCGCACCATCGCCAGTCCCAGCCGCACCGCCTGCTCCGGTGCACCCTCCGCGGCTGGTTCCAGCCCGGCGTGCACCCCGCTGGCATTGATGTCCGGAGCTCGGACGGTGACACCGTGCCTGCGGGCGTCGGCGATCAGCGACTGCGGGGAGTAGAAGCCCATCGGCTGGGCTCGCAGCAGGGCGGCGCAGAACGCTGCCGGGTAGTAATGCTTGAACCAAGCACTGTAATAGACCAGCGAGGCGAAGCTGATCGAGTGGCTTTCCGGGAAACCGAAGTTGGCGAAGGCCAGCAGCTTGGCGTAGATCTTCTCGGCGAGCTCACCGCGGATCCCGTGCCGGGCCATTCCCTCGAACAGCCGCCCGCGGAGGCGTTCCATTCGCTCGGTGGACCGTTTCGCGCCCATCGCGCGGCGCAGCTCGTCGGCCTCGGCGGGGGAGAAGTCGGCGACGTCGATGGCCATCTGCATCAGCTGCTCCTGGAACAGCGGTACCCCCAGCGTTTTGCGCAGCGCGTTCGCCAGCCGTGGGTGGTCGTAGTCCCAGGCCTCCTGGCCGTTGCGGCGCCGGATGTAGGGGTGCACCGAGTCGCCCTGGATCGGGCCAGGACGGATCAGCGCCACCTCCACCACCAGGTCGTAGAAGCACCGCGGTTTGAGCCGCGGCAGGGTGGCCATCTGCGCACGGGACTCCACCTGGAACACCCCGACCGAATCGGCCCGGGACAGCATCGCGTAGACGGCCGGGTCGGTTGGCTGCAGATCCGAAAGCCGCACCCGGTGCCGGTAGTGCCGCGCCACCAGATCGACCGCGTAGTGCAGCGCGGAAAGCATCCCGAGCCCGAGCAGGTCGAACTTGACCAACCCGACAGCCGCACAGTCGTCTTTGTCCCACTGCACCACCGAGCGGTTCTCCCGCCGTGCCCACTCCACCGGGCAGACCTCAGCCACCGGCCGGGAGCAGATCACCATGCCACCGGAGTGGATGCCCAGGTGCCTAGGGAATCCCTCCAGCTCGGTGGCTAGGGCTAGTACCGGTTCGGGGATCTCGGTGTCATCTGTGGTCCGATTCAGCGGCCCCCAGCGGTCGATCTGCTTGCCCCAGGCATCCTGGGTGCCGGTCGAATAGCCCAGCGCCTTGGCCATATCCCGCACCGCGGAGCGGGCCCGGTAGGTGATCACGTTGGCGACCTGGGCAGCGCAGTCCCGGCTGTATTTCTCATAGACGTACTGGATGGCCTCTTCTCGGCGGTCGGACTCGATATCCAGGTCGATGTCGGGGTAGCCGTCCCGATCCGGGGCGAGGAACCGTTCGAAGAGCAGGTCCATCGCCACCGCGTCGACGCTCGTGATGCCCAACGCGTAGCAGACCGCGGAATTAGCCGCCGACCCGCGACCCTGGCAGAAGATGTCGGCTCGCCGGCAGAATCCCACGATGTCATGCACGATGAGGAAGTAGCCGGGGAAGTTTTTTTCCTCAATGACGGCCAGCTCGTGTTCGATCTGGTGGTAGGCACCGGGACGCTCGTCGTAGCTGCCGTAGCGGGTGGTCGCGCCGACCCAGGTGAGTTCGCGCAGCCAGCTGGCCTCGGTGTGATCGTCGGGGACGGCGAACGGCGGCAGGTCCGGCGCCACCAGGTGGAGGTCGAAAGAGCACTCCCGGCCCAGCGCGGCGGCCCGTTCGACGACCCCAGGCCAGCGGGCGAACCGGTCGGCCATCTCGGCTCCGGAGCGTAGGTGTGCTGTTGCCGCGGCCGGTAGCCAGCCGTCCATCTCGTCCAGGCTGCGCCGAGCCCGGACCGCGGCCAGTGCGGTGGCCAGCCGGTGCCGCGAGGGGGTGGCGTAGTGCGCGGCGGTGGTGGCGACGATATCCAGCCCTTGCGCCGCGGCCAGTGCCACGAGCGCGTCGTTACGCTCGGTGTCGTCCGGAAGCCCGTTGGCGGTGAGCTCGACGACGACATGTCCCGCGCCGAACAGCTCGGTCAGCCGGCGAAGCTGAGTGGCCGCGGCGGCCGGCCCCTCGCATTCCAGCGCTGCCCGCACTGCGGCCTTGCGGCAACCGGTGAGCACCACCCAGTGCCCACCCGCGGCGGCGGCTACCGCGTTGAGGTCATACACCGGCTTACCCTTCTCTTTCCCGGCGATCTGGGCGTCGCTGATCACCCGGGACAGCCTGCGGTAACCCTCGGGGTCGCGGGCCAGCACGAGCAGGTGCTCGCCCTGCGGGTCGGGTATCCCGTTCTGCGGTGAAGTAAGGCCGAGGCTGAGCTCCGCCCCGAATACGGTCTTGATACCCAGCTCCCTGGCCGCCTCCGCGAAGCGCACCACCCCGTACATCCCGTCGTGGTCGGTGATCGCGATCGCGTCCAATCCCAGCCGGGCCGCCTCTTCGACCAGCTCCTCGGGATGACTGGCCCCGTCCAAAAAGCTGAAGTTGGAATGACAGTGCAGCTCGGCGTAGGGAATCCGCGGTTGAATCTCCGGGAGCTGGGTCTCTGGGAGCTGGGTCGAGGTGAGCAGTGACGGTGGCTCGTAGCGATCCCGGTGACGTGTCCACGCCGGACTATCCCCCCCGTCACCGGGTTGCTTCTTGTCGCGGTTCCCGGATCTGCCGGCAGTCCGCCCGGACAGCGCCCGCTCCAAATCCGCCCACTGCACCGGCGGGTTGTTCCAGCCCATGATGTGGACCTAGAAGGGGGGCGGGTCGTCGCCGGATGGAGGGTGCGTGCCGCGTCGATGGTCGTGGGGATGGCTGGTGTAGCTGTGACCGGTGGGAGTGGTCCAGGTGATGGTGCTGTCGAGATGCTGCTCGACCTGCCAGCCGGGGGCATGGGTTTTGAGCCGGTGGTGATGGCGGCAACTGGCGTGCAGGTTGTGTTCGCTGGTGGTGCCGTCGGAGTGGTAGGGGATGGTGTGGTCGAGGTCGGCCCGGGCGGCGGGCTGACGGCAGATCGGATTGCGGCAGAACACGTCGCGAGCGGGGACGAAGTCCGCCAGGCTGGCCGGTGGGGTGTAGGTGGTGCGGCCGTAGTCGAGCAGGGTGCCCGAGACCGGGTCGGTCAGCAGTCGCCGCCAGGTGCCTTGCGCGGCGATCTCGCGGGCCAGCTCGGCGGGAATAGGTCCGTGGCCGACCAGTTCCCCAGGCTGTTCATTCAGTCCCAGCANCATGGTGATCGGCACGATCACGGAGATCAGCGGTTTGCCCGGTCCGGTNGCGCGGGTGGGNTCGCAGCAATGGCCACCTGGGCTCGGTGCGTNGGCAGGATTGGAGGAGCTGGCCTGGCTTNCGGAGTCGGAGACCGGGTCCGGTGTGGTCTCGGGAGATGCCGTACCGCTGGCATCGTCGGGACAGTCATCGTCAGGACAGCGGCAGTCGCCGGAACACCGCTGGTCCATGCAGGAGCCGGTAGCTGCGCAGCGCCGTCCGGTGAGCAGCTCGACGAGCAGGTCGGCACGCCGAGCGTCCATCCCGCGGTCGTCGCTACCCAACCCGCGCGCAAGGTCACAGAGCCGCTGGTAGGCGGCGGTGGCGTCCGAAGCCGACAGCAACGCCCACAGTGACGCCATGCCCTCCTCGTCGGGGGACACCACCACTCGTCGGTCCTGGCGCCGCCACTGGTGACGCTCGGCTGCCCCCTTGGGGTCGAGCGCCAGCACCGCACGGGTCAGCGCAGCCCGCAACTGAGCGATCGTCTGGGTCCCGGCGCGGCGCAACACCCGCGCCTCCAAGGCTCCCCGCAGCTCAGGAGCCAGCAGATAGCTGGCTTCAGTGATCGCCCTGGCCTTCAGCGAATCGATCGCCCCGGCCTCCCACGCGGCCAGAGTGCCGGGCAACTCCGCGACCAGGGTCTGGGCCATCACCAGCCGCCCGGTCGCGGTCATCCGCGACAACCGCAACGCCAAGGCCACCTCATCCGGAGCGAATTCACTGCATCGCGACGGGGTATCCGAATTGGTCGCCAGCAGATGATCTTCCGGGCGGCGTCGGGCGAACTCGGCCAGCAATACTGCCTGACGCGCCAACGCCCACGAGGCCACGCGATCGAATCCGATCACCGCGTCAATCAACTCGCTATCGGACAGCGCAGCTAGATCAGCGCAGCCGTGATCCAACTCCAACGCCAGCCACCCCGACGGGGCGCACGCCGACACCGGCGGCTGGGCTGCCTCCGGTGGTCCCGAGGCCTCAGTCAGCCAGGCAGCCTCATCCAGCCAAGCCGGGTCGAAAGAGTCCTCATCGACCGGGATACCCACAACGGGCAGCTCCTCGACTTGACTCATATCGAACATGTGTTCGATTCTACCACATCTGACGGAGGCTGCTTGGGCGTCGCAGTAGCCAGTTGCCCGCCGACGTAGGCAATCGGCCCGCGCGGGCAGCGCGTGATCCGGCTCAGGACTTCCGAAGTCACGGCCAACCGCCAACGCGGCTGCCCGTCGGACTCCAAAGAAGTTTCGGGTCCTGGTCGTCGAATCGGCAGGGCAGGATCCGTTGCTGTGAGCAATGGCGACCCGACGTTCGTGCTGGTGACCGGCTCGGGAGCGACGTCGTTCCGGTGGAACCCGCTGATCCGAGAACTTATGCTGCGCGGTCAGCGTGCCCTACCCATCGAGCTGCCCGGGCACGGGTTCGACACCGTGTTCCCTCCGGCTACGGCAGCCCCCAGTACCTCGACCAGCTCGCCACCGCCGCCTCACCGCTGGCCGGGCTGATCCTCGAAGACTGCGCCGAACACACCTTAGGCATCATTTGGCGGATCGCCGAGCACGGCCCCGGTCGTTCTAGTGGGCCACAGCCTAGGCGGCAGCACCCTGACCCGGGTCGCCAACACCGCCCCGGAACAGCTGGCCCGGATCCTCTACCTGAGCGCGTACTGCTGCGTCGCTTCCCCGACCGTGCTCGCTTACGCTCCGACCGCGCCAGCGCCTGACAGCGCGCTTGGACGGGCTCGGCGGATCTCCTTTCTCGGTCAACCCGGGCGTACCTGGGTCTCGCGGATCAACCCACGAACCACCGACCCCGACGTGCTTGCTGTGCAGCACGCTCTCCTGATGGCCGACCTGAATCCGGCACAGGTGCCGGCGGTACTCGCCTACGCCACCCAACCCGACGAGCCACTGCAGGTTGTCGTCGCCGACGCCCGGTTGACCCCGAGACGTGGCGACGGCTCCCGCGCACCATCGCAGCCAGCCACTATGCCCCGATCACACAACCCTCAGAGGTCGCCGACATCCTTACCGCCGCGAGTGCCGCCTAGTAGAGGCCTCCGCCACGATCAGAAGCTGAAGCGGCCGAGAGCCGCCGCTGTTCGGTAAGCCGATCCTCCCCCGGAACACCAGCGCGGTCACAAGTCGCTACTAGTCAGGCTGTCCGTAGTTCGTCGAGCAACGCGGCGATGAAACCGCCGCAGACGTCCCTACTACTCCCCTTGCTCGCCGCGGAGGAAGCGCTCGAGCTCGGCGGCGAGCTCGTCACCTGACGGAAGGTCCGAGAAGTCGAACGGTGCGGTCAATTCGCCGTCGAATGCGGCCTCGAGGCGGCGCACCAACGCACGGTATTCCTCGCTGTCGGCGATAGTCTCGTTGATTTGGTCTAACACACTGGCGGCGGCGGCATGCAAGTCTGCAGCGTCGAGCTCCAGCCCGGCCACGGCTGCCAGCGCCTCGACGAGCGCGGCGGAGGCCGCCGGGTACGGGACGCTGGCCAGGTAGTGAGGCACTCGCGCCCATATCCCGATGGCGGGAATGCCCGCGGCGGCAAAGCCTTCTTGGAGCGCGGTCTGGATCCCGGCCGGCATCTCCGCGGTGCCAGGCACCACTCCCACCTGCGCCGCGAGCTCAGCCGTGGTGGCGATCGCCATCAGATTGACCGGACGGGTGTGCGGGAC
>JGI12053J15887_10000263_pt1 | contig 20182 bp, 22 predicted proteins | sample MedBloCAOM1_O3_FD_15887 | JGI IMG/M metagenome (IMG submission 15887)
ACAAGCCGTATGCGGGAAAGCCGCACGTACGGTTCTGTGCGGGGGGCGCTCAGCAATGAGCGTCCCTACCGCGATCGTCGCTACGCTCCTCGCAATGACGAGGCGAAAGCGGGCTGCTCATATAGGGTGGAGACCTACCGCCAGCGGCGATGCAGCCATAGCCACTGATCGGGATATTCCCGAATCCAGCCCTCGATCACCGAGGTCACCGACTGCATGGTTCCCTGGACATCAATTTTCCCGGCGGCGTCGCGAACCGGCTGCACTTCTTCGGATAGTTCAGCGCGAAAACGATTGCCGGGCAGGCGGATGATGCGGACGCCGTGAACAGGACACTCGATCTGCCGCAGCAGCCGCGCCAGCGTCGGATTGGCTTTGGTCTTGCGGCCAAAAAACGTCACGTCGACGCCGTTGGTGAAATACTGGTCGACCAGCATGGCGACGTGCTGGCCGTTTTGCAGGGCATCCGCAAGTCTTAGCGGCGCGTCGCGGCCAGCCGGAATCAGCGTGCCCATCTTCACCGCGCGCATCTCTTCGATGATGCGGTTTGCGGAGGCTATGTTCGGCCGCCTGTACAGCGTGGCGGCATCCAGTCCGTGCGCGACCGCAGCCAAAGCGGGCAGTTCCCAGTTGCCGAGGTGGCTTGCAAAGATCAGCGCCGGTTTGCCGTCGAGCCGCAGTTGCGCAAACAATTCGTGGGTGCGCGTCTGGATCTCGATGCGGCTATCCCCGGGGTGCGCGGGATCATGCTCCCAGATGTGATCTATGTGCGCGAACTCCGCGCCAAGGCGTCCAAGATTGTCCCAGACGCCTGCGAGAATGGTCTCGATCTCATCCGGTGATTTTTCCGGGAACGCGGCGGTCAGATTGGCGCGGCCGATCTCTTGCTCGCGCGTCATCGGTCCGACAAGACGCAGAATCCGGCCGAACAGGTTCGCGGTCTTGATCGGATCGAAATAACGGGTAGCGCGCAGCATTCCGATCGTCAGCGCGCCCACCGCGGCCTCGCCGAGCGGCTTGGTCGCGTCGCGGATACGGGCCTTGGTGCGAAGCAGGAGGGGACGCATCAGAAACCAACGACGATCTTGCCGAACACTTGCCGGCTTTCCATGCGCTTCAGCGCGGCGGCAACATCCTCGATCGGCACCTCGGTGTCGATCACCGGATGCATGCCGCCGGCCATTTTGCCGAGACTTTGCACCTCGCCGGCGCCCGGGGGCGGCGGCGCCGGCACCTCCGCAATCACCAGCTGATGATCGGCAACAAGAGTGAGCGCACGCATGAGGCCGTGTCTCCGGCAAGACGAAGGATGAATGATCGCATGCGTGTCGCCGGTTCGTACGATGACGTCAGCCGCCGACATGGGAAGGGGTCAAGCCGCTTAAACCGGTTCGCGCGTCAGAATTAGCACGGCATTCTGGCCGCCGAAGCCGAATGAATTCGACATTACTGCGGTGACGCGGGCGTCGCGCGCGGTGTTGGGAACCGCGTCGAAGGGTATCGCCGGGTCCGGAATATCATAATTGATGGTAGGCGGAATCCGCTGGTGCTCAAGCGTCAGCAGCGAGAACACCGCTTCGACCGCGCCCGCCGCGGAGAGGGTATGGCCAACCATCGACTTGTTGGAGGAAACCGGAACCTGGCTGGTGCGCTCGCCGAACACCGTCGAGATGCCCAGATATTCCATTTTGTCGTTCTCCGGCGTTCCGGTGCCGTGAGCGTTGATGTAGTCGATCTGGTCGGCGACAATGCCGGCATCCGACAAGGCATTGCGCACGCATCCGATGATCGGCTTGCCGTCGGGACTCGATCGGGTGCGGTGGAATGAATCCGCCAGTTCTCCGCAGCCGGCGATGATTCCAAGGATCCTTGCGCCGCGCGCCGTGGCGGCCTCGTAGCTTTCCAGCACCAGCGCGCCGGCGCCCTCCGCCATCACGAAACCGTCGCGGTTCTTCGAGAACGGCCGGACCGCCGCCTGCGGCGGATCGTTGTGTGTCGATAGCGCCGACAGCAAGGAGAACCGGACCAGGGCTTCCGGATTGACCGACCCGTCGGTTGCGACGCAAAGCGCGGCGTCGGCTTCGCCGCGGCGAATGGCTTCAACGCCGAGCTGGATGGCGCTGGCGCCGGACGCGCATGCCGTCGAAAGTGAAATCGGCGAACCCTTGGTGCCGAATGTCTCGGCGAGGTGATCCGCCACCGAACCGAACAGAAACCGCCGGTGATATTGCGTGAACCTTCCGCCGCCGCTGACCCGAAGCATGCCGTCATAATCGACCGTGTCGCCGATCGCGCGTCCCAGCTCCAGCCGCTGCGGCCACTCGACCTCGACAGGGGCGACAGCAAGAAACAGCGGCCCGGGAAAATCACCTTTGCTGCCGATCGCGGATTGCGCGATGGCTTCTTCCGTGGCGATGTCGGCAAGCCGCTCCGAAAGATCGGTCGAGGAAAAAGGCTCGACCGGCACGAAATCGACCGTTCCGGCCATGGTCGTTTTCAGGCCATCGGTCGGAAAACGCGTAATGGTTCGAATGCCGGATTCGCCGGCGGTGAGTTTTTTCCAGTTGTCGGTCTTGCCGGCGCCGAGCGATGTCACGACACCCATGCCGGTGACGACGACGATCGGCCTGCCGAATTTATCGCGCGTAGCTGTCATATTTTCCCCGCCCGTCCAGCGCCGTGCTCAACTGATCGCCTCGACCAGGGCCATGCCTTCGCCCCGCCAATGACCGGCCCCGATGACGACAATCTGGGTCGGCGGCTTGGACATTTCAACCTCCAGCCCGGTGGGATCGTTGGGCGGAAACAATGCCCCGCGCGATATCGAGAGGGCGGCGAGGCACAGTCCGAGCGGAAACTGGGTTTCCATGGTGTGCCCGAACATGGTGCCGCTGGCCCGCACTGCAAAATCCGGATGCTCGCCCAGGAACGCCCGCTCCTCGGAGGTGGCCCGTTCGGCGCCGGTCGCGCCGGTGATGATGGCGCCCTTATCGTCAAGCTTGCCGAGCTTCGACCACAGTTTTTCCAGCGTTGCCGTGACTTCGCCGGGGTGCTTGCGGCGCGCCAGATCGGCGACGACGTTGGTCAGGCGCGCATAAGGTTTCGCGCCGCGCGCCTGTGCATGGGCTTTGGACTCGATGACAAGAAACGCGCCGGCCGAGCCAAGTGCGAAACCGGCGTTTTTCTGCCGCGCCCAAACCGGAGCAAATTTGTCCCGGAGGTTGAAATCGTCGAATTCATAGAGAACCAGCAAATCCTTGCGCTCGCCGTTTTGCGAGCCGCCGATCAGCGCGATGTCGCTCTGACCGGCGGCGATCCGTGCGAGCGCGATCCTTGCTGCGTCAACGCCCGCGGCTTCCTCGCCCATGAAGGTGCGGGACGACCCGGTTACGCCGTGTACGATGGCAATGTTCCCGGCCAGCAGGTTTGAAAGCTGCGCCAAAAAAAGCGTCGGGCGCAGATCGTTCATCAGCCGCTCATTGAGAAACCCTGGAGCGCAGTTACCTTTGGCTTCCATATTCAGAATGTTGCAGTCCACCGCGAGATCGCGCTCGCCGCCGCCGGCGGCGACAATCATGTCCATCCGGCCCAGGATTTCCTTGTTGCCTTTGACGCCGGCCGAATCCAGCGCTAGCCCGGCGGCATAGGTACCGATGCGCTGCCAGGCTTCCATTTGGCGCTGGTCGCCCTTCTTGGGAATCTGGGCGTCGAGGTTGACCTGTGCCCAAGGATGCACGATGTAGGGCGCGAAACCCTTCTCGTCGACGTTGATGCGCCGCGCATTGAGCGCCTCCCAGTTGGCGTCCAGCCCTTCGCCGAGCGAGGTCGCAAGACCGATACCGGTGATCCAGACTTCCACCGATCCTGCGTTCGAAGACTTCGTCTCAGTCATGGGTGATGGCCTGCTCTGGAAAGCCGATGCGTTTGGCCATCGCGTCCATGTAGACGCGCAGTTCCGGATTCGGGAAGGGGACAATACCGAACGTGATCGTGGCGTTGCATCTTAATTCGCCGCCAACGCGGACCTTCGCGGCCGTAATCGCATAACCCGAACCTTCGTGAATGATGTTCGCCTCGACCATGAGCAGTTCGCCGGGGCTGACGAAACTTCGCATCTTGGCTTCCTTGACCGCGGCCAGGAACGGCATGCGCTCGAACTTCGTCAGGGCGATCAAGAGCCAGCCGGACGTCTGCGCCATCGCCTCAATCAGCAATACACCCGGCATGATCGGATGGCCCGGAAAGTGACCTTCGAAGATGGTATTTTGCAGCGGTACCTGCGCCTCGACCGCAATGGTGCGCGCTCCGACATTGAGGTCGGCGATGCGGTCAATCAGTTGGAAATATTCAAGCTGCATGATGGGCGATTACGCGCCCCTGGCCGCGACCAATTCGTCGATGCGGGCGCTGAGGTTTTTCAGGACAAAGTACTGTTCGGTTGTCGCCTTGCCGTCGTTGACTTCCTGCGTCCATTTTTCCAGCGGCAGCTTGATCCCGAACGCCTTGTCGATCGCGAACGCGATGTCGAGAAAATCGAGGCTGTCGATGCCCAAATCGTCGATCGCGTGGCTCTCCGGCGTGATCGTGTCGCGCGGTATGTCGCAGGTTTCAGCGATAATCGTGGCGACCTGATCGAATGTATCGGACATCACTAAACCTTTGATATATGGAAGGTAAATTCCGAGATGGCACGGGAGGCGGGTGCAGGGCCCCGGAATGCCCGGTCCGCCATCCGGAGTCGAGGTGCCCGTATATCGGAGCGCCGCGCCGAGTTCAATGGAGGCGGGCGGTGGGCGGTCGGATCGGATTGAGGCAAAAAAGCGTGTGCCGGCCGGGAAGGCTAGGTGTGCGGTGCAGAAATGTGCGCGCAATCGCGCCGCCCCATCAGCACGCAGTCCTGGGTCTTGCGCAGGTCCGCAATGCTCATGGCGAGCCATATTCCGATCGCGGTCAGCGCGACGGTAAAGGCAAAGGCCGCAACGTTGGCCAGCATGCGATGACGAAAGTCGTCCGGCTCATCCCGGTCCCGCTCGTAGCGCGCCAGGTCGTCCTCTGGTTGAGTCTGCTTGCCCGACTTGCCCAGGTTGCCCGAGGATTCTCCCCAACGACCCGGCGGGTGAACCGAGGTGCGCGGCCGGAATTTGAGCACGCGGTGCTCGTCTTGCGCCGTAATGGGCCGCTGGGTTTTCACTGCTGCCAGCTCCGGGACTTCCTCAGCTTATCTTATTTAGCACGCTCGCGATGCGCCGGGCAGAAATTGTTGTCATGGCACGGATGCGATAATCATCCCTCCAGGGTGTCATGGAACCTGCCGTAGTCAATTTTGAGTCGGCCATCTTCCGCGGTGCCGAGGATATCCGCGTAGCGTTGCCCGAAACGAATATCCGGGTGATCGTAGGACTTTCGTGCGTGGACCGTTTGCGCGGCAACGACGTCATATCCCGACACCACCACCACCAGCGAAACGTTCGATGCCTCGAGGCCATCGGCGTCAAGTCCGTAGAGCGGGCTCTCCTCATCGAGAACGTGGTAGAGCGTCCAGCTCAAGGCCAGTGCCGGGTTCTCGTTTCGCAGCAGTGCGAGGTCGTAGAACCGGCGAAACGACACCCCTTCCAGGCTCACTTCGGTCTTGAACGCCCACAACCTGGCGGCGGCATTGCTGATGATGTTGTGACGTTCGTTGGCGAGCCGAATCATCAGGGTCGGCACGCCCTCATGATTTGAAATGACCGGGTTTGCTGCGAACAGCAACCGGGCGTTTGGTCGTGAGAACCGGGCAAAGATAAGCCCGGTCATCAGCGACATCGAAAAGATGCCCGTGAACAGTTCCACCGTCGCGATAAAATGTCCGTAATGGGTGTCCGGATGCATGTCGCCGTAACCGGCGGTCGAAAGCGTCTCGATGCTGAAATAGAGATAGTCGATATAGGCGCCGCCGGGCACGTTCGAGATCGGCTGATTTCCGATCCAATAGAGCACTGCGAAAACCGCGTTGAAGGCGATGAACACCAGTGCGGCGCCGCCGATGAAAGCCGGCCATGAGGCCGTCATGCAGCGATGGCTGATGTCGGCCCAAAAATTGAGGTGAAGGCCCTCGGTAACGATTTCGCGGCCGCCAAGCTGGACGACGCGTGCCTTGGACGACCGCTCGGATGTCCGCTCGTTCTGGCTTTTGAGCATCTTTCTCCAATCTCTTGAGGCACTTGGCAAAGGCATTTAATCGCCTGTGCCCACATGGCATAATCGAAATCGAACTAATTTCAGAGGGTTATTTGCCGGTCAGGTCAGGGGTTTCAAGTCATGGCGAACACGCGCGAACCGATCCTTCATCCGATTCCGATTCTCTCGCTGCGTCCGACCCAGATGACCGTGGGAATGAGAGAAGTTAAGGAAAAACGCAAGCGCTGGCGGGAGCACAAGTCGAAGAAGAAGCAGGCAGAGCTTCTGGGCAAGCATACCATCCCGGTGGTCCTCGGACCGGACCAGCGCCACTACGTGATCGACCACCATCATCTGGCGCTCTCGCTTCACGAAGAAGGCATCAAGGACATTCTGATCACCGTCATCGCCGATCTCACCATGGTCGAGACCGACGCGTTCTGGGGCGTGCTCGATAATCGCAGATGGGTCTATCCATACGACGCCAAGGGCCAACGCCGGCATTTCCGGGAGATTCCGAAAACGGTGGCGGACCTCAAGGACGACCCGTTCCGCAGCCTCGCCGGCGAACTGCGACGTGTCGGCGGTTTTGCCAAGGACACCACGCCCTTCAGCGAATTCCTGTGGGCGGATTTCCTGCGCCGAAGATTGTCGCGCAAGAACGTGGAAGCCAATTTCGAAAAGTCCCTCGAAAAAGCGCTGGCTTTGGCGAAGAGCAAGGACGCGGTCTATCTGCCGGGCTGGTGCGGACCGGCGTCCGACGATTGAGGACGGCTAAGCCGGCGGCTTATCCGCCGGCGTAACTGACGCGGCGGATTCTGGCTCCGGATCGGCCTTGCCGCCGAGAGTATGATGCAGCCAACGCTCGAGCCGGCGGCCGACGCTTAGAAGCGCGAATGCGATCACAAGGGCGACCGCGACGATCAGCCATTGCCCGATGCCGCAGGCGATGCCGACGCACGCCGCGAGCCAGGTGCAGGCGGCGCTGGTGAGCCCGCGAACCCGAAAATGATGTTCGGCACGGACGATGACGCCGGCGCCCAGAAAACCGATGCCGGTGAGAATTCCCTGGATGATTCGGCTGGCGGCATCGGAGAGTTTCGTGCTGTCGCCAAATGGATCCGCCAGCATCACGACCATGGCGGTGGCAAGACCCACCAGACCAAGCGTCTTCAATCCGATCGGTTTGCCGTGCAGATCGCGGTTAAGACCGATCAGGCCGCCGGCCAGGGTGGCGACGCCAAGACGCAGCACAATCTCGGGCCCGTCTAGCAAAGCGATGTCCTCCTTTCCAGGTTCGAACGGCCTATTTCGGCACGCGCCCCATCATATAGAATTCGTCGTTCGGCCGCATGGCGGTGACGTTCGCCATCCGGTTCGACAGTGCGAAGAACGCCGAAATCGCGGCAATATCCCAAATGTCGTCGTCGCTGAAACCGTGGCCGGCGATCTGGACAAAATCCGCTTCCGAAATCCTGTGCGCCTCCGCGCTCACCTTCATCGCGAAGTCGAGCATGGCGCGCTGGCGCGGCGTGATATCCGCCTTGCGGTAGTTGACCGCGATCTGGTCGGCTACTTGCGGATTCTTGGCCCGAATGCGCAGGATCGCGCCGTGCGCAATGACGCAATAATGGCATTGGTTGGCGCTGGAGGTCGCCACCACGATCATCTCGCGTTCGGCTTTGGTCAGGCCGCCATCCCTCTCCATCAGGGCGTCGTGGTAGGCGAAGAACGCCCGAAATTCGTCGGGGCGATAGGCCAGCGTCAGGAACACGTTCGGAACGAAGCCGGATTTCTCCTGCACCGCGAGCAGGCGGGTGCGGATATCGTCCGGCAGCTGGTCGATCGCGGGGACCGGAAAGCGCTTTGCAATGGGCTGGGTCATCGAGGGATTCCGGCTTTCACGCCGCGTGATGCGGGTGTCCCGGATCATAGTCGATGGCCGCATCTCGCGCAAAGCTTGCAGGCGTGAAGGGGCGTCGGAAAACAGCGGCTCCAAAACTTCAGCGCAGCGGTTTTTTCAAGAGCGAGAAGCGGTCGGGATCGAGCCCCATCGACGGCTGCAGCATCGGTGCCTCCACCGTGCGCGGGGCTGGCCGGTCGTTGAGGCCGGGATCGTTGGGAACGTCGCGTTGCGACGTAGCTCCGCGCCAGCGCTCGAGCACGGCGCCGACGAATTGCATGTCGTGGCCGGCGGCAACCGACGGGACCGTTGCAATCGTGGCTTCGCTGCGCGGCAATTGATGCGACGGCACTTCCTTGAAGCGCAGCCGGGTCGGAAGCGCCACGCCTTCGCCGAAGGCCAGGACTTCGCGGGTACCGAGCGAGGGAACGAACGACAGCAGGTTTGCCGCGGCATCGGAGACCGCCGAACGCAGCAATGTCTGGTCGCGTTCGTTGGCAAGCCGCATCGCAAACAAGGTATTACACTGGGAAATGATGGTGGCATCGAGTTCGGCGGGACGCTGGGTGACGAGGCCGAGATACACGCCGTATTTGCGGCCTTCCTTGGCGATACGCGAGACCGCTTTCCGCGTCGGTCCGAAACCGATGCTGCGGTCGGCCGAGGCGTAGCGATGGGCCTCTTCGCAGACGAACAGCATCGGCGAAACGCCGTCGCTCCACAAACCGAAATCGAACGCCATGCGGCACAGCACGGACACCACGGAGTCGACGACTTCGGCGGGGAAGCCGGCTAGCTGCATGATGGTCATCGGCCTGCCGTTGGCCGGCAGCCGGAACAGATGGCTGATCACTTCCGCCATGGTGTCGCCGCCGACATTGGCGTTATCGAACATGAACGCATAGCGCGGATCGTTGCGCACGGTTTCGATGCGCGAAATCAGCTTGTGATAGAGGATGCGCGATGAGCGGTTCTCGAGCTTGCCCATGCGCTCGTCGATCAGCGAAATCAGGTCGACCAGGCGGTAGGGAACCGGCGTATCGACGGTGAAGCCGATCGCTTTGGGATCGGCGCGCTTTAATCCCATCCGATCGCTGTTCTGGTACTGGGTATAGACTCCCTTCGCCGTCGGAATGACTTCGGCGAGAATGTCGAGTTCCTCGGGCACGCCGGGCCGGCCCGCGAACAGCACGTCGACGATCTCTTCGAAATTGAACAACCAGAACGGCAGCTTCAGATTGCGCGGATTGAGCACCAGCGCGCGGTCGCCGAAACAGCGGCCATATTCGTTGTGAACGTCGAGCAGGAAAACCCGCAAACTCGGCCTTGCCTTGAGAATTTCGTTCAGCAGCAGCGACACGCCGCTGGATTTGCCGACGCCGGTAGAGCCCAGCACCGCGAAGTGTTTCGAGAGCATCTCCTCGACATCGACATAGGCGATGACGGAGGGATCCTGCTGCAAGGTGCCGACATTGATCTGATCCGATCCGGTCGGGGCATAGACCGTGCGCAGCTCCTGATTGGTAATCAGCTCGACGGCATCGCCGATCGTGGGATAGTTGGTGACACCGCGCTGGAATTTGGGGCGGTCCGGCCCGCCGAGGATTTCGCCGAGCAGATCGACCGAGGCACTGGCAATATAAGTGTCGGACGTCGGCAGGTCTTCGCAGGATACCTCCGTGATCATCGCGACGATGGTCGAATTTGCGCAGCGGATGCTGACGAACCGTCCGACGGTTGCCCTTATTTCCGAGGCGGGTATCTGGCCCACCGCCAGCAGTCCGGCCCGGGCGAGGGATCCACGCACCGAAATTACGCGTCCGAAGGATGTCACAGTGGTCAAATCCGGCATGTCATGAATTCACATCTGTGCATGACTATGCAGCTTCGGGTTGGAGAAACGGTTAAGCGCAGGGAACCCCGGGTTCGTCAAATCCGCGACATCTTGGTCAGTATTTCGCTTTGCCGGGCCGCCTCGGCGGGGTCTTGTCAGTGGATTCTGCTGGAAACGCGCTGTTTTTGACGTTCGTCCGCCGGCGCCGGCGGCGCATCGGGTTTAACGCCTGGTTTACCAACGGCTGAGGAGGGCTGCCTCGGAGCGCGACGGCGTGACCAGCTGGAATACCGACTTGATGCAGCCTTATATGTATCAGACGCTGGGCCGAGTCTCAGGTTGCCTATTACCAGGCACTGGCAGGCAACAACCCCAACTGCAACGTTCAGATGGTCGGTGGGTCGGTCGCATGTCGTGATATTATCGGAACAAAATGGCAGGAGGTTGCTATTTGGCGCGCCGTTGGACCGTCGTCTGATATACATCGAAGCTCGCTCCCGCCCGCCTGGTATCGCGGCAGCACGTCGGTGCAAACAAGGCTGCTCAGGCAGCGCTCCATAAAGTGACTTGATGATTCTGTGGCCCATTTTGACGTTGATGACGCTTGGGGCGGTCATTGCTGTGTGGTGGCCGCTCGCGCGGCGGCAGGGGCCTGTCCGCTCTGGAAGCGACATCGCCGTCTATCGCGACCAACTCGACGAGATTGACCGCGATCAGGCTGCGAGCCTGATTGGCAACGTCGAGGCGGAGGCGGCGAGGGTCGAAGTTTCACGCCGCTTGATTGCAGCAGCAGAGACCGCAAAAGCCATATCCGCCGCGCCGGCGCCTGGCCTGGCCGGCTGGTACCGCCGAGTAACGCTCGCCGCCGCCATCGTGCTGCTCCCAGTCGGCGCCGGCGCTGTTTATCTCTCGCTCGGATCGCCTGGTCTCGTTCCCGTATCGATGAACGCGGCAACCAACGGGCAACCTCTTCCGGCCGGAATCGAGAATACCGTCGCCGAGGTCGAGACCTATCTGGAGAGCAATCCCAGGAACGGGCGGGGCTGGGAACTGCTGGCGCCGGTCTATTTTCGCCTTGGACGCTTCGATGATTCCGTGAGGGCGCGACGGAACGCACTGGAGATATTCGGTCCGGACGCCGCGCGCCTGGGGGATCTTGGCGAAGCGATGGTGATGGCTTCCGGCGGAGTGGTCACCGCGGAGGCAAAGGGCCTGTTCGAGCGAGCCAATGCTGCCGATCCCGAAGACGTGATGGCGCAATACTATCTCGGCCTCGGCGCCAGGCAGGAGGGCCTTCGGGACGAGGCGAAGAAGAGGTGGACCGCGCTTGTGTCGGGGGCCCGCGAGGGCGCAGAGTGGCTGCCGCTGGTCAAGAATGCGCTCGCGCGGATCGACGAGACGAGCCCACCGGTCGTTGTCGCGGCCCCGGCATCGAGCACGGCAAATGCCGCACCGAAGCGGCCGAGCGCGAGCGAGGTCTCCGCCGCGGCCCAAATGGCACCGGCCGAGCGCAATGGAATGATCGAAAGCATGGTCGCTCGTCTTGCCCGGAAGATGGCTGAGAACGGCTCCGACGTCGACGGATGGCTTCGCCTGATCAAGGCCTATTCGGTGCTCGGCGAGCGTGACAAGGCGCTCGCTGCTGCCGCTCATGCGCGCAGCGCGCTCGCCGGCAACAGTGACAATCTGCGCCGCATTGGTGAATCGGCGAAAGAGCTGGGACTGGAAGCCTCATGACACGGAAGCAGCGGCGCCTCATCTTGATTGGCTCAAGTCTCGGCGTGCTGGCCTTCGCGGTGGCGCTGGTGCTGAACTCGCTGCGCGAGTCGATCGTGTTTTTCAATTCGCCGACCGACATCGCCGAGAAAAAGTCCGCGGCAGGCACGCGCGTTCGCCTTGGCGGCATGGTGAAGGTCGGCAGCCTGGAGCGCGGCGACAATCTGCAGGTCCGTTTTGAGGTGACCGATGGCAACAAGGACATTCCGGTCAGCTACCGCGGCATCGTGCCCGACCTGTTTCGCGAAGGGCAGGGCGTTGTCGCCGAGGGACACATCGAGCCGGGGGGAACCTTTATGGCGGATACCGTGCTCGCCAAGCATGACGAGAATTACATGCCGCGGGAGGTGGTCGAAACCTTGAAGAAGCAGGGACACTGGCAGGAGACCGCGGCGCCAAACCCAGTCGCCGTCAAGGCAAGTCCAAAGTGAGCGGCGAGATGCCGGACGTGAACTGGGAGCCATCGCGATGATCGCCGAACTTGGTCACTACGCGCTTGTACTGGCGCTTGCATTGGTGCTGATCCAATCGTCGTCGCCGGTCATCGGGGCGCGCAAGCGCGATGTTGCGCTGATGAAACTCGCCGACTCCACGGCGCTGGCGCAATTTGCCTTCGTTGCGCTGGCGTTTGGCGCGCTCACCATCTGCTATGTCACGTCGGATTTCTCGGTCGCCAATGTCTACGAGAATTCCCATTCGCAGATGCCGCTGGTCTACAAATTCACCAGCGTTTGGGGCAATCACGAGGGCTCCATGCTGTTGTGGGTGCTGATCCTCGCGATATTCGGCGCATTGGTCGCGTTGTTCGGCGCCAATCTGCCGGCGACCCTGAAGGCCAACGTGCTTGCGGTGCAGTCCTGGATCGCGTCTGCCTTCTACCTTTTTATCCTCTTCACTTCGAATCCGTTTCGACGGCTGGCCGAGGTGCCGGTCGAGGGCCGCGATCTGAATCCGATCCTGCAGGATTTCGGTCTCGCCGTGCATCCTCCGATGCTTCTGGAGCGTGCGGATTATTTTGGTCGTGCTGGCGCTTGTGGGCGCGACGCCGCTGTATGCCGTCCAGGTGGATGAGATTCTCGCCGACCCGGCGCTGGAAACGTGCGCCCGCGAGATCTCTCACGAACTGCGCTGCATGGTGTGCCAGAATCAGTCGATCGACGATTCCGAGGCGCCGCTGGCGCGAGATCTGCGCCTGCTCGTGCGCGAGCGGCTCAAGGCCGGCGACAGCGATACCCAGGTGGTCGATTTCATGGTTGCCCGCTACGGTGAATTCGTCTTGAAGGCCGCGGATGAACTGGCATACGGCCATCCTGTGGGGGGCGCCGTTGACGATATTGGTCTTCGGCTTCTTTGCAATCGGCCTCTCGGTGCTGCGCCGGTCTGCCCGAACCCCACTCCCTGAAGTCGCGAAATTGAGCGAAGCGGAGCAGGTGCGGTTGAGGGCAATTCAGGATTCGCTGTTTGAATAGCTGCGCATCACCGATGAAACCCGTCTGGCCCAAAGTCATCGGCGGATGGCGTAGCGCCAAGGCCAAGCTCGACAACCTTGGGCAAGGCCTTGCTGGCCTTATTCCGCAGCAACGAGCGCCTGGCAACGCTTGGCCGCGGTGATTGATTACCGCAGGCGCCTTCTCCTCCGGCCGAGAACCTGAAGCGACGAGCCGTTAGGGCGCCATTAAGGGCTTGCTAACTGCAACTCGTAACGCCGTTTCCATCTGTGATGAGTAACGCTGTCACGATCGGGGGAGGCATGAGCGAAGTAGATCCTGACAGCGACCATGGATTCCTGCGCCGCGACGTCGATCGGCGCGATCATGAATCCAGCGAGGCGATTACCGCCGAAAACGCCGGGCCAATCCGGTGGCTGATTTTTTGCGGCATTTTTTCGATCTCGATCATCGCGACAGTATCGCTGGCATTGGCCCATCGGGGGCAACCCACCACACTGCTGGTCGGTGCAGTCGTTCTTTGCGCGCTCGTGATCGCCTTCATTGCTCCTTCAATCGTTCGTCTATGGCTGAAGCACCAATTGTCCCACCGAAGGCTGGTGGTGGAACGGCACGAACTCAGCGTCGCCGTCAACAATATCCCGCAAGGCCTTGTTCTTTATGACAATTCGTCACGGGTTACCGTTTGCAACCAGCGCTACATTGAAATGTTTGGGTTGTCCCCGGACGTGGCCAAGCCGGGCTGCACCATGCACGAGCTCATTTCGCATCGGAAAGAGACAGGATCTTTTAGCGGGGACGTCGGCGAATTTTGCGCCTCTATCAGACGCAATGTGGCGCTCGGCAAGATTACTCACCAGATCGTAGATACCGCGGACGGCAGAGTGATCCAGATTATCAATCAACCGCTGGAAGCGGGCGGGTGGGTGGCCACGATCGAGGATGTCACGGAGCGCAAACGTTCGGACGAGAAGATCGTCCATTTGGCGCATTACGACGCGCTTACCGATCTGCCTAACCGGGTGCTGTTTCGAGAGCAACTCGAAAGCGCCCTCAAGAAAGTTCGGCCCGACCAACAGTTGGCGATTCTGTACATCGATATCGACGAGTTCAAGAGCGTCAATGACGCTCTGGGCCATTCGGTCGGCGATGAACTCCTGAAAGCGGTGGCTGGTCGGCTGCGCGGCTGTCTCGGAGAGACCGATGTCGCGGCCCGGCTCGGCGGTGACGAATTTGCCATCATTCAGACCGGGATAAAACACCCGTCGGATACGACGCATCTGGTCGGAGGAATTTATGAAGCGATCCGGAAACCCTACGATTGCGCCGGCCATCTTATCACCACGGACGCCAGCATCGGCATTGCTCTGGCTCAAGAGCCAGCCGCGGATCTGGATCAACTGCTGAAGAACGCAGATATGGCCATGTATGAGGCCAAAGCTGATGGACGCCGCACCTATCGATTCTTTGAGAGAGGCATGGATGCCCGCGTCAAGACGCGGCGAATACTGGAACTTGATCTGCGTCAGGCGATCATGGATGACGGGCTCGAGGTCTACTATCAGCCGTTGGTCAATCTCAGGGACAACAAGATCAGCAGCTGCGAAGCGCTGCTGCGTTGGCGCCACCCCAAGCGGGGCATGATATCGCCCGCGGAATTCATCCCGATCGCCGAAGAGACCGGTCTGATCAACCAGCTCGGTGACTGGGTACTCAACACCGCGTGCATCGAGGCCGCGAGCTGGCCGGATCACATCCGTGTCGCGGTCAATGTCTCGCCGATTCAGTTCAAGAGCGAGACCCTGGCGCTGAATGTGGCCACCGCACTCGCAGCCTCGGGCCTCGCGCCGTGCAGGTTGGAACTTGAGATTACCGAGGCAATCCTGATCCGTGACGATGAAGCGGCCCTCGCGCTGCTGCACCAACTGCGAGAGTTGGGGGTAAGAATCGCGCTGGACGACTTCGGGACCGGCTATTCCTCGCTGAGCTATCTGCAGCGTTTTCCCTTCGACAAGATCAAGATCGATCGCTGCTTTGTCAAAGACATTGCCGGCCCGGCCGGTTCATCCTCGATTGTCCAGGCCATCGTGAACATAGCTGCCGCGAGCAACATGACGACGACGGCCGAGGGCGTGGAGACGGTGCCGCAAATGGAATTGCTGCGCGAACTCGGTTGTACCGAGATGCAGGGCTATCTGTTCAGCCCGGCGATCTCCGGCGCCGAGATACAGCGGTTGTTGCACGCGCGCCGCGGTGAGGCCGTGTCCGCGGCCTGAACCGCCGCCGCGGGCGGGCGATTGGCCGTGTTTTTCGCCCCGGCAGGACTGGCCCCGGCGACCGCCAGGCTGTAAATCTGGTCTCAATAAGAAACAGGGCAGGGGTGGAACGCGATGAAACGCGACGTCGGGTTTTGAGCGATTTCGCGCGGCCTTCCGCGCTTGCCCCCTTCCGTATCAGGAACTATCGTTTCCAGTGGCCCGCCGACCTGCTCACCTCGTGGGCTTTCGAGATGGAGACGCTCATTCTCGGCTGGTACGTGCTGGTCGAGACCGGATCGGTGCTGCTGCTGACACTGTTCGCCTCGCTCAGTTACGTCGGCACGCTGATTGCCCCGTTGTTCGGCGTGGTCGGCGATCGCATCGGTCACCGCGACCTGCTCGCCATCATGCGCGCGACCTATGCGCTGCTGGCGGCCACGCTGATGACCCTGGCGCTGACCGGCCATTTGAGTCCCCTCTCGGTCCTCGTTATCGTGGCTGTCATGGGCCTGGTTCGGCCGTCGGATCTCGGTGTGCGCGGTGCGCTGGTCGCGACCATCATGCCGCATCACCAATTGATCGGCGCGATCAGCATTTCCAGAACCACGATGGACACGGCGCGCATCGCAGGCGCGCTGAGCGGCGCCGGACTGTTCGCCGTACTCGGCATGGGACAGGCTTATGTGGCGATCGTGAGCCTTTATATCGTCAGCACGCTGCTGACCCTCGGCGTCGTGGCGCCGTCGAAACCGCACCCGATCGATGAAGCGGCGGATGGCGTACTGTGCCGCTCGCCGATGCGCGACCTCCGGGAGGGCGTGGCCTATGTCTGGACCACGCCGCGGATGCGCGCGGCGATGTGGATCGCGTTCCTCGCCAACCTGACCGCCTATCCCCTGTCCAACGGATTGCTGCCCTATGTCGCGCGCGAGATTTACGGCACCAACCAGACCGGGCTCGGCTATCTCTCGGCCAGTTTCGCGGTAGGCTCGCTGGTCGGTTCGATCGCCTTGAGCCTGGTCGGCGGCGTCAGGGTCGCGCGGCTTTTGATCGGCGCGACGATCATGTGGTACGCCATGCTGTTGGTGTTTGCGCAAATGCAAACCGTGCCGGCCGCGATGGCGTGCCTGCTGCTGGCCGGCTTCGCGCAAAGCCTTTGCATGATTTCGATCGCGGTGATCCTGATGCGGACCTCGAGCGAACATTTCCGCGGCCGGGTGATGGGCGTGCGCATGATGGTGATCTATGGTCTGCCGCTCGGCCTGCTGGCGGCCGGCAGCCTGATCGACGAGATCGGATTTATCGCGACCGGCACCCTTTACGCGACGGCCGGCATGGCGCTGATGATGGCCATCGTGCTGCACTGGCGCGCCGATCTATGGCATGTCCATGCGCCGGCGAATGCCAGGTGAGCGCGACCTGTGCCTCGGGCCCCGCTGGCTGAATCTGATGGCGCGCGGCGTCACCGGCCTCGCAAGCAGCTTGCCGCTGGCGTGCCCGGGCTCGACATGTACAATATGCGCGAGCCGCTGAAGAAGGCGGGCCTTATCTATCTCGATGAACCCCTGTCCGATTGAAATGACGATGCACTTACGCACCTTGCTTGGCGACCATCCCGGCACGTTGGCGCTGAAGAACGGCTCGATCAAGTCGGATCTGGTCACGCTGGATTTCGCTGAGTATTCGCCGACCAACAAGGGTTTCAAGCCGATGGTGCGCGACGGGGCTTTTGATGTCTCGGAGATGGCCATCGTCACCTATCTGATGGCAAAAAGCTTTGGCAAGCCGATGGTGCTGCTGCCGAACGTGGTGCTGGCGCGGTTCCAGCACGCCTATGCGCTCTATCATGCGCGGTCGGGCGAGCTGACGCCGCGTGACCTCAACGGCAAGCGCGTTGGCATCCGTTCCTTCACGACCACGACGGGCGCGTGGTTGCGCGGCATCCTCGCCGAAGATCACGGCGTCGATCTCGATTCGATCGATTGGGTGACGTTTGAGGATGCCCATGTCGCTGAATACAGGGATACGACCAAAAGGGCGCCGCCGGGCAAGCAGATCATCCAGATGCTGATCGACGGCGAACTCGATGCCGTTCTAGGAGAGCAGTCCGATCATCCTGACCTGAAGCTATTTTTCCCTGACCGCTCGAAAGAAGAGTTCTCCTGGTTTGCAAGGAACGGTGTCGTGCCGATCAACCACATGGTGGTGGTGAGGCAAGACTTGTGCGAGAGGCACCCAGAGGCGGTAGTCGAGGTGCATCGGATGTTGAGGGAGGCGGCGGTCGCGTCCTCTTCAGCCAAGCTGTTGCTTGATCGCCAGAGAACCAGTCGCGCGCTTTATCTGATCATCGGCTACTGCGCCCAACAGGGGTTGATCCCGCGCGCTTACGACGTGGAAGAACTGTTCGACGATATGACGCGACCGCTTTTTGAAGGGATGTCGTGATGAACCCCGAGCCGATTTTCGATCTCGCCCATCTTGGCCACATGGAATTGCTGACGCCAAAACCCGAAGAAAGCGAAAAGTTTTTCGTCGACGTGATGGGCATGACCATCAGCGGCCGCAAGGGCTCGTCGGTCTATCTGCGCGGCTGGGATGATTACGAGCGCTATTCGCTCAAGCTGACCGCCTCGAAAACGTCAGGCATGGAGCACATGGCGCTGCGGGCGCGCAGCCCGCAGGCGCTCGACCGCCGCGTCGCCGCGCTGAAGGGATCGGGATTTGAAATCGGCTGGACCGATGGCGACGTGGGGCAGGGCCCGGCGTTCCGCTGCCGCGATCCCGACGGCCACATCGTCGAGCTCTATTACGAGACCGAATGGTACGAGGCGCCGCCCGACCAAAAACCCGCGCTGAAGAATCAGGCGCAGCGCTTTCCCGCGCGCGGCGTCAATGTTCGCCGCCTCGATCACCTCAATTGCCTCGCCGTCGACATCAAGGCCAACCGCATCTTCTTTGAAAAATATCTGGGCTGCCGGCTCACCGAGCAGATCGTGCTCAACGACGGCACCGAAGCCGCGATGTGGATGACGATGTCGAACAAGAGCTACGACTTTGCCTATTCACGCGATCACTCCAATACGCCGGGCCGTTTCCATCACGTCACCTACGCGCTCGACAGCCGCGAGGAGATTTTGCGCGCGGCCGATATTTTCCTGGAAAACGGCGTCTATATCGAAACCGGCCCGCACAAGCACGCGATCCAGCAGACGTTCTTCCTCTACGTCTATGAACCCGGCGGCAACCGCGTCGAAGTCGCCAACGCCGGCGCCCGCCTCATTCTCGCCCCCGACTGGAAGCCGATCGTCTGGACCGAGGAAGAGCGCAAGAAGGGCCAGGCATGGGGGCTGAAGACGATCGAGTCGTTTCATACCCACGGCACCCCGCCGGTTGGGGAGTGAGGCGCGGAGGTTTGGGAAAGCTAAGAGCTGCCTGTCGAGCCCCCAACCTTTTGTTTAAGGCCCGAACTTTTGACTTGCGTTGTATGTATCATTTTTGGTACAATCCATTTCAGGAGAACATGTGAAACGACTGCCCGCTGCCTTTTATCAGGTAGCCTCTGGACGTGAACCAGTTCGGGAGTGGCTGAAACTTCTTCCTGACGAAGATCGAAAGGTTGTCGGCGAAGACATCAAGGATGTGGAGTTTTCCTGGCCGATTGGGATGCCGCTTTGTCGAGCACTGGGGAAAGGACTCTGGGAGGTTCGCAGCGAGCTTAAAGGTGGTCGTCTCGCACGTGTGCTGTTTTGTGTCCATGATAGCCGAATGGTTCTTCTGCACGCCTTTATTAAGAAGACGCAGAAAACACCGCAGGCCGAGCTTGAGCTGGCGCTAAAGCGCCGAAAGGAGATCACATGAAAAAGAAGGGCCGCGTCGGATCGTCCTTCGACGATTTTCTGAAAGAGGAGGGCATCTATAGCGACGTAACAGCGCGAGCCATCAAGCGCGTCATCGCGCGCCAGCTTGATGTGCTTATGCAAGACCAGGGGCTTACCAAGTCTGCACTCGCTAAGCGCATGCATACAAGCCGAGCGCAACTGGATCGGCTCCTTGATCCAGACAATGAGTCTGTAACGCTTGCGACGCTCACCCGCGCGGCACAAGCAGTTGGGCGCCATCTGAGGATGGAGTTGGTTTAAGCAGCTGAAAAAGGAATCGATCCACGTGTCGAGCGAACCTGCGGTCAAAGGATACTTCGTCAATATCGATAGGCTGCCGCCGAATTTTCCGACCCATCGGCATGATGCTGCATTTTGGGAGGCGCTGGGACGTGCCGTTGCTACCTTCGGGTTCCTTGAAAAGGTTTTGGGCAAAGCCATATTTGCTTTCACAGCGACACGCGAAATTCCTCATGATAAAATCGAATCCGAATACGCGAAATGTATCCGTCCGTTAGAATTACGGTGACAGTGCACTTAACTATTGAAATTCGACCTTAGCGTAAGCGTCTAACCAACCGCGCCTACCACGTCGTCGTCAAGCGTGAGAAGATTGCTCATTGATTGGCAAATCAAGGAGCGTCCATGGTGGCGACGACAGTGCTTACCGGGCGGGTATCGTCAACCGGCCGGCTTCCAGTTCCAGGGAAGCAGGTCGCCGATGCGATTGATGGGATGGTCGGCGATGCGGGCGAGCACGTCGCGGAGATAAGCCTCCGGATCGAGCTGGCTCATTTTTGCGGACTCGATGAGGGTATACATCGCGGCCGCGCGAATGCCGCCGGAGTCGGAGCCGGCAAAAAGGTAGTTTTTCCGGGTCATCGCAATCACCCGTTCATTCTGCCCATGTCGGGCAGGAGTTGAAA
>JGI12053J15887_10000264_pt1 | contig 20089 bp, 14 predicted proteins | sample MedBloCAOM1_O3_FD_15887 | JGI IMG/M metagenome (IMG submission 15887)
AGCCTTCGAGGTAGCGTTTCTGCTCGTCGGTGAAGTCGACTGAGAGCGTTTCGATTTTCATGGCGCGTGACGAAGCTCCTGCGGCCACGACTGGTGGCGTCAAGGGGATACGGAATGCGACCGCGCTGAAATCGGCTCGGCTGGGAATTGCCGGGCTCAGTTTCCAAAGAACGGTCCGACCAGCCTCGTTGCTGCGGAAATCCATCTTGGACTAAAGCCAGCGGGCATCTGCGACGGCTGGCTGCAGTGCAACATTCAAGTTGTGTGCCATGCGGGCGTCTATAAATTATCGTGCAAAATCAATGTACTAAGGGGAGCCTCGGAACTCCACGGCTGGCTGTCGCCGCAAATTTCGAGCAGGTAGCCCAAAAATTAGCCTATCAAAGGCTGACGCCCAACATGACTCCATCAGCGTCCGGGGGTCAGGACTTCGGGCGTCCTATCTCAAACGCCGCCAGATGGCCGGTAATATCGTTGGCATCGAACGCCGGACCGGCAAAGGCGCCGATCGCGCCGGATGCATCGGCAAGCTTCTCTTCGCGTCCCAATGCTGCATCGTAAAGGTCCGGCCTGAACACCGCCTGCGCCGTTCTGAGCGCCTCCGGGCTAACAGAGGCCTGCCCCCAGCGCACCATCTGTGCGTAGAGCCATGCGGCCTGCACCGGATCCGGCCGTGCTGCGCCCTCTCGTCCCACCAGCAGATAGCGGCTGCTTTCCCGCATGGCTCCATCTGGCGAAATCTTGAGACGGCCATCGAGCGTTCGCTGGACCACCTCGGCATCGACGCCGATCCGCTCCGGCGGCGCCAGGATGCGCGCCGCTTCGCCTCGATTTTGCGGCTGCTCGATGAACTCAGCGGCGTGAGACGCCGCGCGGACCAATGCGGCCAAAACGTCCGGATTTTTCTCCGACCAGTCCTGCCTGACGGCCAGCACCTTCTCCACCGCGCGGACCAGAATGTCGGCGACGAAATGCAGGATGTGGCCGACGCCGAGATCGACCGCGACCGAGTTCCAGGGCGCGCCGACGCAGAATGCATCGACATGACCGCTGGCAAGGCTGTCCACCATGTACGGCGGCGGCAGCACCACGAGACGAACGTCCTCGTCGGGATCGACGCCGCCGGCAGCCATCCAGAACCGCAGCTGGTAATTGTGGGTCGAGAAAGGAAACGTCATGCCGAAGGTCAACGGCTCCGCGCCGCTCTTGCGCCGCTTTGCGACGACGCGTGCGAGCGCCAGCGCGGTCGCCATCGGATCGAACGGATCGCCTTCGATCTCGCCCATGATCGCCGCATGCAGCGCCGGTGACACCGTGATCGCGTTGCCGTTGAGGCCGAGATTGAAGGGTGCTGCGATCGGCACCTTGACGTGACCGAGCCCGAGGCTCGATGCGATCGCGACTGGCGCCAACAGGTGTGCGGCGTCGAACAGGCCGATATTGAGCTTGTCGCGGACATTCGACCACGACACTTCCCGCACCAGCGTGACATCGAGTCCTTCGGCCGCTGCAAACCCCTTGTCGACGGCGACGATCAGCGCCGCGGCGTCGACCAGCGGAATGAAGCCTATGCGAAGCGGTCTGGTCATTTCAGCATCTCCGACGCGGTCAAGATCGACTGGGCAATCTCGCCGATTTTCTTTTTTTCGCGCATCGCCGTCGACCGCAGCAACACGTAGGCCTCGTCTTCGGTCAGGCCCTTCAGCTTCATGAGGATGCCCTTGGCGCGATCGATCACCTTGCGGTCTTCCAGCGCGGATTTGGTGCGGTCGAGTTCATCCTGCAGCTTCGCGAATGCGTTAAACCGCGAAATGCAGAGGTCGAGGATCGGCTTGATGCGCTCCTTCTTCAATCCATCGACGATATAGGCGGAGACGCCGGCGTCGACGGATGCCTGTATCGACGCCGAGTCGCTCTGATCGACGAACATCGCGATCGGCCGGCGCACGGCACGGCTGACCTGGAACATCTGTTCCAAGACGTCGCGGCTGGGATTTTCCAGATCGATCAGGATGACNTCGGGATCGAGCGCGTAGATCCGGGCCAGCAGGCTCTGCATTTCGCTGATGTGGACGACGCCGGTAAAACCCGCTTCCCGCAATCCCTCCTCGAGGATCGCGGCGCGGATCGGGCTTTCGTCGACAATGACGATTTTAGGTGAGGACTCGGCGCCCATCGATCACTCGCATTCCCGGCAAAAATATTCATAGCACGCCGGAAGTCAGCTCAAAGCCTTGTAATTATGAGCAATTGGGACTAGCTCCTGCGGATCACCTCGTGCGGTGGATTTGACATTCGCCCCTTGGCTCCGCGAGTCCTCATGGCGAATGTCAAATCCAGGGCCGCACTAGAGTTATTTTTACTCGTGTCCCTTNGGCTCTAACATTCGCAAAGAGCCTGCCGCAACGGGATGTGAATGTTAGACCCGGGACACGAGGCAGATCAAACATGCAACAGGCGGCCGCGCCCAAAATCAGCTTTGTTTCGCTGGGATGCCCCAAGGCGCTGGTGGATTCCGAGCGCATCATCACGCGGCTGCGCGCGGAAGGCTACGAGCTGGCGCGCAAGCATGATGGCGCCGATATCGTCATCGTTAACACCTGCGGTTTTCTCGACAGCGCCAAGCAGGAGTCGCTCGGCGCCATCGGCGAAGCGATGGCCGAGAACGGCAAGGTCATCGTCACCGGCTGCATGGGCGCGGAACCCGAGCAGATCGAGGCGGCCTATCCCGGCGTGCTGTCGATTACGGGACCACAGCAATATCAAAGCGTGCTTGACGCTGTGCATCGGGCGCTGCCGCCGGTCCACAACCCGCATCTCGATCTGGTGCCGCCGCAGGGCATCAAGCTGACGCCGCGGCATTACGCTTACCTGAAGATCTCCGAAGGCTGCAATAACCGCTGTAGCTTCTGCATCATCCCAAAGCTGCGCGGCGACCTGGTGTCGCGTCCGGCCAACGACGTGCTGCGCGAGGCGGAGAAACTGGTGAACGCCGGCGTCAAGGAACTACTGGTCATTTCGCAGGACACCTCGGCCTATGGCGTCGATCTGAAATATGCCGCGAGCTCGTGGCGGGATCGCGAGGTCCGCGCGAAATTCTTCGATCTTGCGCGCGAGCTCGGTGAATTCGGCGTCTGGGTGCGGCTGCAATATGTCTATCCCTACCCACATGTCGATGAAGTCATCGGGCTGATGACGCAAGGCAAGGTTTTGCCCTACCTCGATATTCCCTTTCAGCACGCGAGCCCGGAAATCCTTAAGGCAATGAAACGCCCGGCGGCGCAGGAGAAGACGCTGGCGCGGATCAAGAAGTGGCGCGAGAAATGCCCGGATCTTACCTTGCGCTCCACCTTCATCGTCGGTTTTCCCGGCGAGACCGATTCCGATTTTGCCTACTTGCTCAACTGGCTCGAAGAAGCCGAGATCGATCGCGTCGGTTGCTTCAAGTATGAGCCCGTCGCCGGTGCTTCGTCGAATGCACTCGATGGTGCCGTGCCTGACGATATCAAGCAGGAGCGCTGGAATGCGCTGATGGCGCGGCAGCAAAAGATTTCCGCGCGCCGGCTGAAGCGCAAGGTCGGTACCCGGCAGCAGATTATTATCGACGAAGTCGGTCCTACCGTTTCAAAAGGACGCTCGAAGGCGGACGCGCCGCAGATCGATGGCGCGGTCTATCTCTCAAGCCGCCGTCCGCTCCGCGTCGGCGAGATCGTCACCGCGAAGATCGAGCGCGCGGATGAATACGATCTGCACGGCAGCGTCGCGGGCTTCTGACGCGCTTGACAGCACCGGCCATTCGGCTGTATGGCGGCGTGATGAAACTCAACCGGACCACTCTCCGCACCACCTTCCGTCGTCGCTCGTTCGACGATGATGGGTCGCGCCGTGTCCGACGACAACGCTGAACAGCTAAATCAGCAACGTTTTCGAGAAGGCCGCACCCGCAAAGTGCGGCCTTCTCGCGTTTTGTCACCTTTTTTCATTCAACCGCAGGAGAGTTTGACATGACCATAGCAACACATCCGTTCGACGCGCTGATGGACATCACCGCGCGCCCGCCGGCCGTATTCATCAGGGGCGAAGGCTCCTTCCTGTGGGATGACACCGGCAAGCGCTATCTCGACCTTGTGCAGGGTTGGGCGGTCAATTGCCTCGGCCATTCACCGCCGGTCGTCGTGGAAGCGCTGGCGGCGCAGGCAAAGCTGCTGCTGACGCCGAGTCCGGCCTTTTACAACACACCCAGCCTCAAACTGGCAAAGGCTTTGGTCGATCACAGTTGCTTCGACCAGGTGTTCTTCGCCAACTCAGGCGCGGAAGCGAATGAGGGCGCAATAAAACTCGCCCGCAGGTACGGCGCCCTGCACTGGAACGGCGCCTATGAGATCATCACGTTTGAAGGCGCGTTTCACGGCCGGACGCTGGCAACGATGTCTGCATCCGGCAAGAAAGCTTTTGAGCCTCTGTTTGAGCCCAAGGTTCCAGGCTTTCCCAAGGCGCAGTTGAACGATCTGGCCTCGGTGGAGCGGCTGATCACCGACAAAACCATCGGCGTGATGCTGGAGCCGATCCAGGGCGAAGCCGGCGTATGGCCCGCCACCGATCAATTCCTGCGCGATTTGCGCGAGTTGACCAAGGCGCATGGCCTGTTGCTGATCTTCGACGAAATCCAGACCGGCATGGGGCGGACCGGAAAGCTCTTCCATTACGAGCATGCCGGGATTGAGCCCGATATCATGACGCTCGGAAAGGGCATCGGCGGAGGCGTGCCGCTGGCTGCGTTGCTGGCAACCAAGTCGGCTTCCTGTTTCGAACATGGCGACCAGGGCGGGACGTTCAACGGCAATCCGCTGATGTGCGCCGCCGGGCTCGCCGTCCTGCAGCAGGTGGCTGACCCGGATTTTCTGAAGTCGGTCGTTGATACCGGCCTGTATCTCGAGAGCGAGTTGCAGCGGATGTCCGCGCGGCACGGCCTCGGCGAGGTCCGCGGCCGAGGGCTGCTGCTGGCGCTCGATTTGAAACATCCGATCGCCGCATCGATCGTCGCGCAAGCGTTTGAGGACGGCGTGCTGCTCAACGCGCCCCGGCCGGACACGCTTCGTTTCATGCCGGCGCTCAATGTCACGCGGGACGAAATCGCCGGGATGATCGATTGCCTGGACGCGATCCTCACGAAAGTAGGCGCGGCAAGGCGGGTGGCGTAAATTCGAACTGTCGGTCATTCCGGGATGGTGCGCCAGCAGCAGACCTTAGATGTGCAGTGCACATTGGGGAATCTCGAGATTCCGAGTTCGATGCTTCGCATCGCCCCGGAATGACGATTGGTGACTACGGCTTCAAGATCGACGCGCCGGTCGTGACCCGGCTTTCCAGATCGATATGGGCCTTTGCCGCATCCTTCAGCGCATAGGCGTGATTGATCGGNACGTGCAGCTTTCCGTTGATGACNGCTGCGAACAGAGTGTCGGCGCCTTCAAGTAATTCCGAGCGCTTGCCGATGTAGTCATTGAGTTTCGGGCGGGTCGCAAACAGCGAACCATGATTGTTGAGGTCGGAAATCGAGAATGGCGGCACCGGCCCCGACGCGTTACCGAAACTCACGAACAACCCGCGCGGCTTCAAACAAGACAGCGAGCCCGGAAATGTGGTCTTGCCGACGCCGTCATAGACGACGTCGCAAAGCTCGTTGCGGCTGATCTGTTTCACACGGGCGACAAAATCCTCGTCGTTGTAGAGGATGACGTGATCGCAGCCATTGGCGAGCGCGAGGTCAGCCTTCGCCTTTGAACCGACGGTGCCGATGACATGCGCTCCCATGGCCCTTGCCCACTGGCACGCGAGCAAACCGATGCCGCCGGCGGCGGCATGGATCAGCACCCGATGGTGCGGCTCGACCTTGAATGTCCTATGCAGGAGGTACCAGACCGTCAGCCCCTTCAACATCAGGACGGCGCCCTGCTCATAGGTGATGTGGTCGGGCAGCTTGACCAGTTTTTCCGATGGGATGTTGCGCTCGGTGGCATAGCCGCCGAGAGTGAAATAATAGGCGACGCGGTCGCCGGGATGAAAATTGGTCACGCCGGGCCCCACGGAAAGGACCTCACCGGCAGCCTCATTGCCGGCGATGAACGGCAGTCCCGGCGCCTTGTAGAGGCCGGTGCGATAATACACATCGATGAAGTTCAGGCCGACGGCATGCTGGCGGATCCGGACCTCGCCGGGTCCCGGTGCGGGCACGTCCACGGGCTCATAAACCAGGGCTTCCGGACCCCCCACCTTGTGCACGCGCACGGCCTTGGTCATATCAGGCTCTCCCTTGGCATTTCCTTGAGATCAAGCGAAAGCCATCGAAGCCGCATTGTCAACTCAATGACCGCGCGCAACCTCTCCGATCAACTAACTGGCGGCCTTTTTGCGGTTGCGTCTGGCCAGCACATTGAAGGCTTCGACCGCCGCCGAGAACACGATGGCAAAGTAGATGTAGCCGCGCGGGATATGAAATTTGAATCCGTCCGCCACCAGTGCAACGCCGATCAGCACAAGAAACGCCAGCGCCAACATCTTGGTGGTTGGATGCTCCGCCACGAATCGCGCGACCGGGCCAGACGACACATACATAACGAGGCAGGCGATGATAACAGCCGCGATCATGATCGCGAGATCCTGCGCCATGCCGATCGCGGTGATAATCGAATCCAGCGAGAACACCATATCGATGATGATGATCTGGATGATCACCCAGAAAAACGCGCTGGCCCCCGACGCCTCAACGTTTTCTTCGTCGCGCGCTTCCACCTCGCCGTGAATTTCGTGGGTCGCCTTGGCGATCAAAAACAGCCCGCCGCCGATCAGAATGATGTCGCGCCAGGAAAACGCCAGGCCCTTCACGGTAAGGACGTCTTGCGTCAGGCCGATCAGCCACACCAATAGACTGAGCAGCAGAATGCGAAATACCAGCGCCAGCGCCAAACCGATTTGCCGCGCCCGCTTCGCTTGCGCTTGCGGGATGCGCGAGACGATGACCGACAGAAAGATAACATTGTCGATGCCGAGGACGATTTCGAGCGCCGTCAACGTCAACAACGCCGCCCATGCTTCCGGACTGGTCAATAACTCGATCATGTGCTGAACGATTTTGCGAGCCGGAAGACTGCGTCGCTTCCCACGATATAGGCGGCGATCGCACACAGCGCGATGGTGATGGGCGCACCGACATCGAAATCGTATGCGAGCGTGATGACCGCAAGCACCGCCCAAATGGCGAGCAATGACAGGTTGAGACCACGCAGGCGCACCACGCGTACCGGATGAAGGACGTGGAATGGAACAAACGTCAGCACAATCAGAATGGCGACCGCAAGGCTTGAAAGCGCCGGCGGCAAATGCAGCAGGAACAGATAGAACGCGGCCGCATTCCACAACGCGGGAAATCCGCGAAAATGGTTGTCCTCGGCCTTCATGCGGCGATCTGCGAAGTAGAGCGCGCCCGTGACGACAATGCCCGCACCTAGCAGTCGCGCCGCCAGCGGCAGCAGCAGGCCGCTTGCTGTGATGGCATAGGCGGGCACGAAGACGTACGTCACAAAGTCGACCACGAGGTCGAGCACCTCGCCCGACCAGTCCGGCTGCACGCGTGCGACATCCAGCCGCCGCGCGATCGGACCATCGAGCGCATCCACCACCAGCGCGGCCCCAAGCCACGCGAACATCACAGCCCAGTGCTCGCGTACCGCCTCAAGCAGCGCGATCAAGGCGATGCCCGCCCCTAACGCCGTAAAGATATGCACGGAAAATGCAGCGGCCCGGCTTGCCGGCGAGGCTGATGAGGACTCATGCTGGTTTATCTGGTCCATTTGACTAGTGCCGCCGATTTGAAATTCCTGCACCGGGTGCTGCGAGTTCGATCAGGAATTTCAGATCGAAAAGCGGCACTAGAATCGTATATTTGCCAGTGCTCCTTTGTTTCCGAAGTTCGTATCAGTGGGTGCTGCGATGGTTCACGAACGTCGGAAACGGGGCACTGCCAGTGCTATCAGGAATCGCCTCGATTTGCACATCCGCGATTGCGGCGTTCCGCCGCGCAAATCGGTGGAACATGGAGCCGGTGATGCGGGCTTGAAAATGCCGCCGGGAACGTCAATTGTCCCGATATGAACGATGCATCAGCACCATTCGACATCGTCGTGATCGGCGGCGGCCCTGCGGGACTCGCGGCTGCGATTGCATTGGCGCAAACCGGCGCTAATACGGCCTTGATCGCCCGCCGCATCCCGTATGCCGATAATCGCACCACTGCGCTGCTGGGTGGCTCCGTCGATCTTTTGCAGGAGTTGGAGGTCTGGCCACGTTGCAAGGACAAGGCGGCGGCATTGCTGGCGATGCGCCTGGTCGACGATACCGGCCGCCTGATCCGGGCACCCGAGGTGCGGTTTTCCTGCGACGAAATCGGTCTCGACGTATTCGGCTACAATATCGAGAACCGTCTGCTGTTGGTCGCACTCGAGGAACGCGCTGCCGAACTTTCCAGTCTGACGCGATTCGACGACGAGGCCGAAACGATCAGCCCTGATGACGCCGACGTTGCTATTCGTAGCGTCCACGGAAAAACGCTCTCCGGACGCCTTGTGATCGGTGCGGACGGGCGGCAATCGCTCTGCCGCGAGGCGGCCGGCATCGCGGTCGGACGCCGCGACCTCAATCAGTCAGCGTTGACCTTTAACGTCAGCCATTCGCGGCCGCATCGAAATATCTCGACCGAGTTTCACACCCCGCAAGGCCCGTGCGTATTTGTGCCGCTGCCCGGCGACCGCTCCAGCGTAGTGTGGGTTGCCGCGCCAAAAGAAGCCGAACGGCTGCTCGCGTTGAACGATGACGAACTATCCGAGGCCGCCGAGATGCAGTCGCATTCCATTCTCGGCCGCATCCACGTCGAACCGGGACGCCATCTGTTTCCGCTTGGTATCGAGCAGCCCAGACAATTCGCGCACCGCCGCATCGCGCTGGTTGGCGAGGCCGCGCATGTGGTGCCGCCGATCGGCGCGCAGGGCCTGAACATGGGATTGCGCGACGCCGCCGATGTCGCCGATATCGTGCGGGAAGCGATGGTATCGGGCGAAGACCCCGGCTCCCCGCAGGTGCTGAAGCGCTACAATTCGGCGCGGCGCGCCGATGTCACGAGCCGCACCTTCGCCATCGATATGGCGAACCGCTCGCTGCTCTCTGACTTTTTGCCCATGCAAACCCTGCGCGCGGCCGGCCTGCATCTGATCGGTTCGATCGGGCCGCTTCGCCGTCTTGCGATGCGCGAGGGCCTGGCGCCTTCGTGGCGGCCGACGCGGCGGGTTATTTAGAGTTTCCGTTTTGACGCGTTTTCTTTACGCGAACCGGCACCCGCCCCGGATCGCGTCCGGGGCAGGCTTTCGCTCGAAAACGCTGATTCAAGGAAACACCAGCCGGCCGGTCTGTATGAACCACATCACGCTGGTGAGCGTGATGACGGACGCGAATGTTCCGATCAGCACGGCGACGGATGCGGGCTCAATCCAGCTGTCGTTTTGCCGGGCGATCACAAACACATTTAGCGCCGGCGGCAGCGATGCCATCAGGACCGCGGTCGCCGCCCATGGCTGCGCAAACGGTCCCAGCAGCAACATCAATCCGAAAACGGCGAGCGGATGAATCAGGAGTTTTACCGCGATGACAGCGGGCACTTCCCAGGGCACGCGGCCAAACGGGCGTAGCGCGACCGTCACCCCGAGCACGAACAACGCCATCGGCGCCGCGGCGTTTTGCAGAAACAACAGCGTATTGTCGATCGCCACCGGCGGGTGGATGTGGAGCGCCGCCGCGAGCGCTCCGGCGCAAGCCGACATGATCAGCGGATTGAAAGCGATCTGGCGCACCACGACACCGAGCGTGTGCAACAACGAGCGGTGCTTGCTATCGGTGAGCGCGATCAACAGCGGCACGATCGTAAACAGGAAGATGCTGTCGCAGCAGAAGATCAGCGCGGTTGGTGCTGCGGCTTTGGTGCCGAGCACGGCCAGCGCCAGACCGGGGCCCATATAGCCGATATTGCCATAGGCGCCGGAAAGGCCCGCCAGCGTCGCCTCGCGCAGCGACAGCCGTCGGATGATCCGGCCCGCGAACAGAGCGAGCACGAAGGCGGTCGTCGTGCCGAGGGTGGTCGCAATCAGGAACGGCGGGTTGTTGAGTTCCGCAAACGGCGTCTTGGACATGATCCCGAACAGCAGAGCGGGCAGCGAAACATAGAGCAGGAAGAAGTTCATCCATGCCAACCCCTGTTCCGGTAGGCCCTTGGCCTTGCCACAGGCGAAGCCGATGAAGATCAGGGAGAAATACGGCAGCGCGAGATTGAGAATGTCGACCATAGGGATACGTCTTTTTCATCGTTATTGGCCCCGATCGGCATCTTGGACGGACCGGTCACAGCAAAGGTTAATTCAGCCGTTTGCCTCTAGCATCGGCCACAATCATGGTCTATTCGACGACATATGATAAAAGCGCGGACCGCCAAGTTTCAGATCGGACAGATCGTCCGCCACCGGATCTTTTCGTTCCGGGGCGTGATTTTCGATATCGATCCGGTATTCAACAATACCGAGGAATGGTGGTTGTCGATCCCCGAAGAGGTCCGGCCTCACAAGGATCAGCCGTTCTATCATCTGCTCGCCGAGAATTCGGAATCGGAATATGTCGCCTACGTTTCCGAGCAGAATCTGCTGCCCGACGATTCGGGCGAGCCGATCCGGCATTCGCAAGTCGCCGAGATTTTCGTGAAGGACAAATCGGGCGGCTATCGCCCGCGCAATCCGTCACTGAATTAAGCGCGCGTTATTTTGGGTTCGTAGCCCGGATGCAGCGAAGCGAATCCGGGACCCCCGCATTGCGCTTCGCTCCATGCGGGCTACAAGAAAAAGGCGCTCGAATGAGCGCCTTTGCGTTTTGGCCGAGAGAGCCGTCTTACTTCGCCGCCGGATTGGCCGGAGCAGCGGCAGAGGGTTGGGCGGCCTCGAGCTTCTTGCGCGCTTCTTCCGCGCGCTTCTGCAACTCTTCCTGCAGCTTCTTCTGGGTTTCCTCGAACACCTTCGGGTCGGTCGGCGGACCGTCATAGGCCTTGGCGAATTCGGCGAGCGGCAGCGGCAGCGTGAGCGGCGCGCCGTTGGAGTTGATCGCCTGCACCACCAGGTTCTGCCCCTTCTTCATGTTGGCGAGCATTTCCGGGGTCACCTCATAGTCCGACATGCAACCGTTGGCGAAGCAGATCACATAGGGGCTCTGCGCCGGCGGGTTATTGTCGACGATCACGCGGGTGCCGTGAACCAGTTGCATGCCCAGCGGGAGCGTGACACGCAGGATTTTTTTCGGCTCGCCTTCGGGCTCGATGATCACGGCTGCGATCACGGGCTGGCCGGACTCGATGCGTCCATCCTTGCCGGTGAAGCACACCTGCTTGGCATTGGCATCCTGGCCCTTCAGGCAGAATTTGGTCCAGGGCGCATAGATCAGCTGAACCTGCTGTTCCTGGGGTTGACCATTCGCCGCAGGCGGCGCTCCAGCCGCTGGCGGCGGTGCCTGCTGAGCGGAAGGTGCGGGCGCCGCGGGAGCGGCCTTAGGAGCTGCCTTCGGCGCCGCCTTGGCCTTCGGCGCAGCTGCGGGAGCACCCGGCGCCGGCGTCGGCTGCTGGCCCCGCGCGTCGGGAGCGAGCAATGCTGTGGTCAGTGCCGTCGCTGCCAGCAAGGCGAAAACCCGCCCACGCGGCCGGAGAGACCCGGCCAAGATACGGAAATTCATTGCGGAAAACCCTTTCTGAACGGGAGCGCCCGAAACCGCCGCAGGCACCGACACCTGGCCGTCTCGGCGGCTGTCTCCTTGCCAATTGAGGCGGTTAAGTGACAGGCCTTGCCGTCGTGGTCAATTGCACGCCTTCATACAGTGACGGACGAAAAGATCAATGCCGACAAGCATCTTTGACATAGGTCGCGGAGCGGATGCGGAGCGCTATGGTAAAACTCGCCAGTGAGCCATACCGAATCAAATCAGCGTAATGTGCTGCGCGTTCCGAGGCGCGAGCGCGTTCGAACATTTGTCCGTAGCACCCTCGCCTTCGGCATCCTGCTGGCGATCGGCGCCAGCACGGTGTCGGCCGAGGAGAGCTACGCCATTGCCATGCATGGCGCGCCGGCCCTGCCGTCCGGTTTCACCCACATGCCCTATGCCAACCCCGATGCGCCGAAAGGCGGCCGGCTGGTGCAGGGCCTACTCGGCACTTTCGACAGCCTCAACCCCCTGATCGTCAGGGGCCTCGCCGTGCAACAAATCAGGGGCTTTGTGGTCGAAAGCCTGATGGCGCGGGGCAATGACGAGGCTTTCACGCTCTATGGTCTGTTGGCAAAGAGCGTGGAGACCGACGACGCCAGGAGCTACGTCACCTTCCATCTCGATCCCAAGGCGCGCTTCTCGGATGGACAACCAGTGCTCGCCGAAGACGTGCTGTTTTCGTGGGCTTTGCTGCGCGACAAAGGGCGTCCCAACCATCGCCAATATTACTCCAAAGTCGTAAAGGCCGAAGCGCCCGACATTCGCACCGTGCGGTTCGACCTTGGTGGCGTCAACGACCGCGAGCTGCCGCTGATCCTCGGCCTGATGCCGGTCTTGCCCAAGCACGCCGTCGACGTCGCAACTTTCGAAGAAACCTCGATGACGGCGCCTGTTGGTTCCGGCCCTTATCGCGTCAGCGCGGTCAAACCCGGCGCCAGCGTGACGCTGACGCGCAATCCCGATTATTGGGGCCGCGACCTGCCGGTTAACAGGGGCTTGTGGAATTTCGACGAGATCAGGCTCGATTTCTATCGCGAGGCCAACGGCCAGTTCGAAGCGTTCAAGCGCGGCCTCTATGACTTTCGCGTCGAGACCGAACCGCTGCGCTGGCACGACGGCTACGATTTTCCAGCGGCCCGCACTGGCGAGGTGATCCGCGATACGATCAAGACCGGGATGCCGCAGCCGTCGGAATTTCTGGTGTTCAACACGCGGCGTCCGGTGTTTTCCGATATCCGCGTGCGCCAGGCCTTGACGCTGCTGTTCGATTTCGAATGGATCAACCGCAATTATTTCTTTGGGCTCTATGGACGCTCGGCCAGCTTCTTCGCAGGCTCCGAGCTATCGGCCTACGGCCGCGCCGCCGACGATCGCGAGCGAGAGCTATTAAAACCGTTCGCATCGCATATCGCACCCGACATTCTCGACGGCAGCTACCGCCTTCCCATCACCGACGGCTCCGGCCGGGACCGCGCAACGCTTCGCAGCGCGCTGACGCTGCTATCCCAGGCCGGCTACGATCTCGACGGCACCGTATTGCGGCAGCGTTCGACCAAAACGCCCCTCACCTTCGAAATTCTGGTGACGACACGCGATCAGGAGCGGATCGCGCTGGCGTATATGCGCGATCTGAAACGTGCTGGCATCGAGGCCTCGGTGCGCGCGGTCGACGCCGTCCAGTTCGATCAGCGCCGGCTCGGTTTCGAATTCGACATGATCCAGAACCGCTGGGATCAGTCGTTGTCGCCGGGCAACGAGCAGTCGTTCTATTGGGGAAGCGAAGCCGCAGACAATCAGGGTACGCGGAACTACATGGGCGCAAAAGACCCTGCCATCGACGTCCTGATCGCGGCCACGCTGGAGGCGCGCGAGCATCCGGCTTTCGTCTCGGCGGTGCGGGCGCTTGACCGGACCCTGATGTCGGGCTTCTACGCTATCCCGCTGTTTAACGCAGGAGAGCAATGGATCGCGCGCTGGAATCGGATAGAACGGCCGACAACCACTGCCTTGACGGGGTATCTCCCGGAAACCTGGTGGCAAAGGCCGGAGCCTCAACCGAAGTGATCCCGTGATCCAGACCAACGCATCGCCAACGCTCGACGGATTGTTCCGACGGATCCTGGCACGCAAGCCGGATGGGCTGGCGCTGCTCGATCCGCTCAACAAGCAGCGCGTCACGGGCCAGCCGCCAAAACGCCTGACCTTCGCAGAGGCCGATCGAGCGATCTCTTCGCTATCGGCGCATTTCATCGAAGCCGGGTTGCCGAACAATTCGGTTATCGCGGTTCAACTGCCGAACACCGTCGAGTTCATGCTGACGGTGCTTGCCGCCCATCGCGCAGGCCTGGTCGTGGCGTTGCTTCCGCTGCTCTGGCGGCAGGCGGAACTGACGGTCGCGCTCAATCGCACCGGGGCGCGAGCGATCGTGACCACCAGCAAGATCGACGGCGTCAGCCATGCCGACCTCGCGATGAACGCCGCGGCCGAAGCATTTTCGATCCGCCATGTCTGCGGCTTTGGCAATGAACTGCCGGAAGGCATGGCATCGCTCGACCTTGCCCTGTCGGGTGAATCAACCGCCACGCGCGCGGTCGTGCAGGACGGCCGCAAGGCGGCGATGATTTCTTTCGACGTGACGGCCGATGGCTTCCGGCCTGTGCCGCGCACGCATCTCGGCTTGATCGCCGGCGGCCTCGCATTGTCGCTCGAAAGCGACGTGCCACAAGGCTCAACCGTGATGTCGGCATTCGCGCCGTCGTCGTTCGCCGGCCTGACCTCATCGCTGGTGGTCTGGCTGCTGTCAGGCGGAACGCTGGCGCTGCATCATCCCTTCGACGGCGACCTGCTTGAGCGGCAGATCAACGAGCATGCCTGCGATGTGCTGATCGCGCCGGCGCAATTGGCGTTGCGCTTGGCCGAGATCCACATGGCCTCGCGTCTGCCGACCTTGCGCGATGTGATCGGTCTTTGGCGCGCGCCGGAACAGGTTGCGTCGAGTCCCCTCTGGACTGCAGAACACGCAGCGCTTACTGACGTTTATCTGTTCGGCGAAGCCGGACTGTTCAGCGCGCGCCGCGCGGCCGATGGCGCGCCGGCTCCTATCCTGCCGGGACCGCACGGCGCACCGCGCGACGTCCCGGGCTCGTCGATCGCAGGGGAAATCTTCCTGACGCCGAGGGGGACGCTGGCCCTGCGCGGACCGATGGTGACGCCTGCGGCTTACGCACCCCCTCCACCGCAGAGCGACTCTCTTGTGGCCCAACCGCCGCGCGATTTTGTCGATACCGACTATGCCGCGCGGATCGACCGTTCGACCGGGGCGATCTGCATTACCGCGCCGCCCGCGGGGGTCATGGCGGTCGGTGGTTACAGGTTCTTGTCGCAGGATCTGCAGCAATGGGCCAAGCGGCTTGGACAGGGCTCGCTGCTGACAGCGTTGCCCGACCGGTTAAGCGGCCACCGTCTCGCCGGACGGGCCCAGGACAACGCCCGCGCCCGCGAAGCGCTCAGCGAACTCGGGCTTAACCCGCTGATGGTGGAAGCGTTTCGCGATCGCACGAACCCGAATTGATGGACATCAGAGAGCTTCGTTGACGCGTCATTAAGGCCGGCAAACTAGGATTTACGGTTCCATCGATCGCGTTGATCCGAGTTTTTAGATGTCCCAGCAAGGTCCGATCATCGTCGTATCGACCGCCGAGCGGCCCTCGTTCGCGGCAGCGCTTGACGAAGCGAAGATGTTTCCGGTCATCGACACCGCCTGGGCCGACGCATCACGCGCCGTCGAGCAACTGCAGCCGGCCGCGGTTCTCGTCGCTTCGTCCGAGGGCGTCGAAACCCGCTTCGAGACGCTTGCGAAGCGGATCGCCGCACGGCAGCCCTATCTGCCGCTGATCGCTGTCGATCCGAAGATACGCTTGCCCGAAAACGCCATTCCCTTTTCGCAAAGCGGCGGCAATTTCGACCGTCTGACGGCGCGCCTGCGCGCCGCGCTACGCGTCCGGACATTGCATGCCACCTTGATGCGCCGGCTTGACGACGACGCGGCGGCGCGGACAACGCTTGTTCATACCGATCCCGCGCGCGACGCCACCGTGTTGCTGATCGGCCGCGGCGCCGCCTACCCTTCGCTTTCAGTGTCGCTCGGCGAGCGGATGGGAGTGGTCGGCGCGCTCTCTATCGAAGCCGCGGCGAAACATCTCAATGCGCGCGACGTCGACGGCATCGTGCTTGGCGAAGGTTTCAGCGCGCGCGTGATGGATGCTTTCCTCACCGTGCTGGCCGAGGATGCGCGGTTTCGCAACCTGCCTGTGGTGGTGACGTCGGATGGGGTCGCGCCTGCATATGATCTGCCAAATCTCGAAATCATATCCGGCGAGCCGGCGCACATAGCCGCCAACGCCTTGCCGTTGATCCGTCAGCACGCCTTCGAGGCCCATCTGAGCCGCACGCTGCGGTCCATCGACGCCGGCGGCCTGCTCGATCCCAAGACCGGTCTTTTGACATCGGCGGCATTCAACCGCGATTTTGCCACGGCCGTCTATCAAACGCTGGCCCGCGGCGGCGGCATGTCGGTGGCGCGCTTTGCCTTCGATCCGGTCCATGCGCGGGCCCAGTTCGACGGCGCGCGGATTCTCAGCCGTTTGATGCGGCAGATGGATTTCGGCGCCCTTCAGGATGACGGGTCAGTCATCGTGGTGTTCGCCGAGACCGATTTGCGCACCGCGCACATGATTGCGCGGCGGCTGTCCAGCGTGATGCGCCATACCAGCCACGGCAAGCACGACACGCGCTCAGAGCCGGCGGTGACGCTCGCGACGCTGCTGCCGACGGACTCGGCGAAGTCGCTCTTGGCGCGGCTTCACGACGAAGCGCGTCGCGCGGCGTCGTGAATGGTGGGATCGCGCTGGTCCAGCGTTCCCCGGATGCTGCGGAGCGCGAAGCGGTGCGCTGCTGATCCGGGGTCCATACATCTCGCAATAGGTCCCGGCTCTGCGGCGCAGCGTGAAGGCGAAGGACGCTGCACCGTGTCCGGGACACGATGTTAGTGCAGGAGCTACGCCGCCTTGCGATCCTCGGCGAGATTGGCGAGTTGGCGCAGGATCTCGGTTGTGCCCATGAGCCGTTCCTCCGGCGTTTCCCATTCCTGGAAAAACACCACCTTCATGTCCGGCCGCACCCTCGCCGCCTGGCCGTGCTGGCGGATGAAATAGACCAGGCGATCCGGTTGCGCGAACTTGTTGTCGCGGAACGTGATAACAGCGCCCTTCGGCCCGGCATCGACTTTCTCGACATTGGCGCGGCGGCAATAGCCCTTGATCGCGGCGACCTTGAAGAGATAGCGCACTTCATCCGGCAACACGCCGAAGCGATCGCGCAGTTCGGCGGCGAAATTGTCGATCTCGTCGTCGGTGTCGAGATCGGCCAGCCGCCGGTACAGCGATAGCCGCACGGCGAGGTCGGCGACGTAATCCTCCGGAATCAGCACGGGCATTCCGACGGTGATCTGCGGCGACCAGCGATCGGCCGCCGGTTCGGCCACGCCGGCCTTGAGGTTGAGGATCGCTTCTTCCAGCATCGACTGGTAGAGCTCGAAGCCGACTTCCTTGATGTGCCCCGATTGTTCCTCGCCGAGCAGATTGCCGGCGCCGCGGATATCGAGATCGTGCGAAGCCAGCTGGAATCCGGCGCCCAGGGTTTCCAGCGACTGCAGCACTTTCAGCCTCCGCTCGGCTTGCGCCGTGATCTTCTGTTGCGCCGGCAGCGTAAACAGCGAATAGGCGCGGAGCTTCGAGCGCCCTACCCGGCCGCGCAACTGATAGAGCTGCGCCAGCCCGAACATGTCGGCGCGGTGCACGATCAGCGTATTGGCGGTGGGAATGTCGAGACCGGACTCGATGATGGTGGTCGACAGCAGGATATCGTACTTGCCGTCATAGAACGCCGACATGATGTCCTCGATCACAGTCGGCGGCATCTGCCCGTGCGCGACCGCGACCTTCATCTCCGGCACGTTCTTGTCGAGGAAGTTTTTCACCCCTGCAAGGTCTTCAATACGCGGCACGACATAAAATGCCTGTCCGCCACGGTAGCGTTCGCGCAACAGCGCTTCGCGGATCATCAGCGGATCATGCGGCGCCACGAAGGTGCGGACCGCCAGGCGATCGACCGGCGGAGACGCAATGATCGAGAGATCTCGTACCCCGGTCAGCGCCAGCTGCAGCGTGCGTGGGATCGGCGTGGCGCTGAGCGTCAACACATGCACCTGGGCGCGCAACTGCTTGAGCCGCTCCTTGTGGCTGACGCCGAAATGCTGCTCCTCGTCGACGATCAAAAGACCGAGATCCCTGAATTTTATGGATTTGCCGAGCAACGCGTGGGTGCCGACCACGATATCGATGTTGCCGTCGGCGAGATTCTTCTTGACCTGCGACAGTTGCTTCGGCGCCACCAGGCGCGAGGCCTGCGCGACATTGACGGGGAAGCCACGAAACCGGTCCGTAAACGTTTTGGCGTGCTGACGCGCCAGCAGCGTCGTCGGCACCACGACGGCGACTTGCTTGCCGTCAAGCGCGGCCGCGAATGCGGCGCGTAGCGCCACTTCTGTCTTGCCGAATCCGACGTCGCCGCAGATCAGCCGGTCCATCGGCCGGCCGCTTTCGAGGTCCTTCATCGTTGCATTGATCGCACCGAGTTGGTCTTCGGTTTCCTCATAGGGGAAGCGCGCGCAGAACTCGTCATAGACATGCGGCTGCACCGGCATTCTCGGCGCTTCATGCAGATGCCGCTCGGCCGCGATCTTAATCAATTCGCCGGCGATTTCGCGGATGCGGTTCTTCAGTTTTGCTTTCCGCGCCTGCCAGCCGCTGCCCCCTAGCCGGTCCAACTCGACATTGGCGTGGTCGGAGCCGTAGCGCGACAGCAGTTCGATATTCTCGACCGGCAGGAACAGTTTGGTGTCGGCGGCATAATGCAGTTCCAGACAGTCGTGCGGCGCGCCGGAAACTTCGAGCGTCTGCAAACCGACAAAGCGGCCGATACCGTGCTCGACATGAACCACGAGATCGCCGGCGGAAAGGCTGGTGACCTCGGAGATGAAATTGTCGAGCTTGCGGCTGGCCTTGCGCGGCCGCACCAGGCGGTCGCCAAGGATGTCCTGCTCGCTGATGACGGCAACATTGTCGGTCTCGAAACCGGATTCCATGCCGACCACCGCCAGCATCGCTTCATTGCGCGGCGTGGCCTGCACCGTGCGCCAGGTATTGACGCTGGTCACATTGGACAGCTTGTGATCCCGCAGCATGCTATCCATGCGGTCACGCGAGCCCTCGCTCCACAGCGCGATCACCACTTTCTTGCGTTGGGCCTGCAACGCCTGCACATGCGTGACGACGGCTTCGAACACGTTGATGGAGGTATCGGCGCGCTCCGGCGCAAAATTGCGTCCCTGCCGCGCGCCGGCATCGACCACGTTTGTGCTGCCGTCGGGCATTGCGAACGGCGTGAGCCGCGCCAGCGCGGCTTGGTCCAGCCGTCTGGTCCACTCATCTTCCGTCAGATAAAGCCGATCGGGCGGCAAAGGCTTGTAGATCGCGCCGCCGCCGGGATGCTCCAGCGCCTCGCGCCGCGCCTCATAGTAATCGGCGATCTGCTTGAAGCGCTCGCGCGCAGCGTCTTCGCCTTGCGGTTCGATCGCAATCGGCGCATCGCCAAGATAATCGAACAGGGTGTCCATCCGGTCATGAAACAGCGGCAGCCAGTGCTCCATGCCGGGATGGCGGCGGCCTTCGCTGACCGCTTCGTACAGGGGATCGTCGCGCTCGGGCGCGCCGAAGGCTGCCACATAACCCATCCGAAAGCGGCGGATGGTCTCGGTTACGAGCTGAAATTCAGAGATCGGCACCAGATCGAGCGAACGCATGTCGAGTAGCGTGCGCTGGGTCTCCGCGTCGAAGGAGCGGATCGACTCCAGCGAGTCGCCGAAAAAATCGAATCGCACGGGCTGATCGAGCCCGGCCGGAAACAGATCGAGGATGCCGCCGCGCACGGCGTATTCGCCGGGTTCGCGCACGGTCGAGGAGCGGTTGTAGCCGTTATGCTCCAGCCACGACACGATGGAGTTCATCGGCACGACATGGCCGGGCGCGACCGACAGTGCCTGCGCTGCGATGGCCTCGCGCGCCGGCACCCGCTGCACGATGGCATTGACCGTGGTCAAAACGATCAGCGGCTTGTCGCTGCCGGCAAGCCG
>JGI12053J15887_10000265_pt1 | contig 20047 bp, 16 predicted proteins | sample MedBloCAOM1_O3_FD_15887 | JGI IMG/M metagenome (IMG submission 15887)
CCCGGTCATCGTTTTATTGGCAGCCTGCGGAGTAGTCTGGCTCTTGCTGACCAAAGTGGTACCGCAATTCATTCATGTTCTTGCGGAAATGCATGCGGAACTCCCGCTTCCAACCCAAATTTTGTTACAGATTTCTCAACTCAGTTCGCAGCACCCGATCCTGCTGTTGTTCGGAGTTGCAGTAGTCACAACTGCGATCCTACACCTACCAACGCTGGTGAAGCGGACACCCCGCTCTCACGGCCTGGTGTTACGCGTCCCCATATTTGGTAAACTTCTATTGTTGCTAATTCGGGCAAATTTCAGTCGCACGTTTGCCCAACTCAAAACGGCTCGAGCAAAAACTACCCAGGCATTGCTGCTCTGTCGGGATCTCTCATGGAACTATGAGTATCGATCTGCGGTGGCTCGCGCTCTGGTGCGAGTGCATCGAGGAGAGTCTCTCGCTGCTGCTCTTCGCAGCGATATGGAGATCTTCGGCGATTTGGTGGTAAACGGATTGACCTTCATGGAGGCTTCCGGTGCCGGCAGCGAAGGACTATTTAGACTTACGGAATTACTCGAACGACAGCTTGATAGCTACCTCGGTGCGATTCGGCAAATCCTGGATCCACTGCTGATTATCATTCTAGGCGTAGTGATCGGCGGAATCGTATTTGCGACTTTTCTTCCCGCAGTACAAATCTTGCAAAGTATATGAAATACAACAAAAAGATATGGTGTATCCGAATAGTATTTGCTAGAAACCAAGCGCCATGAATTACTCGCTTGTTCATTATTTTAGGAATTTCCCGTTACGCTATTACGTGGCTGGTGGATTGCTTTCTCGTGATGAACCGAGCGTCTTATTTTTTCTTTCATCTGACACTGCATCAGTACTAGTCATTCGACGTCGTTGTCCGGTAGCCTACGAAGATAGAATTGGTGAAATCGCTGATCATCCGCCGATACCCGGGCTTCCCCGGGCGCTGGCTACAATCACAAAAACGTTTGCGGCAAAGCTATTGGCCAGAAATCGGCTTCACGGCTTGCCGAAACTCGCTCTCGTCCCGGACTTTGGCGCCGAGGATCTCTACTGCAATATCCACAATACCAGAAACCTTCGTGACTATTCGGTCGAAGGTCTTTTGGAGAGTCTGCACGAAGAACCCCGACAGGTAATTGGTGTCTGGGACGACACGCGTGATTTCCGCTGGTCGGTTTTAAGTTCCGACCTCCAAGAGGTGACGGGGCGCATCGACCACAATCACAGTCATTTGATGATTGTCGGGGTTCCGAGAGACTACTGCGAGGAATGCGAGACATGGGCAGAGGCTCAAAAAGGATCATTATTTGGAATCATACCTGCTCCGATTGCGTGTTTGCGTTGGTTTATCGAGAAAATTCCTCTCGGCCAGCGCACGGGCTTCTTTGTGCTCCAATTAAAGCAAACCATTGTCATAGCGGCAGTTCAAAACCGGGCGCTCACATTAATTCGGCAGTACGAGAATGATTTCGATTTTGTAGAAAAGGAATTAGCCGCGATTGCTGCCGAACTAGATACGACTCAGCAACCATACATTTGCGTCTGGTCCTCCGCTGGGTCACCGAAGCTCCTGGCGTCGCGATTAGGCGGCCTAGCATTCGACGAGGAAGCCTTGGAGAAGCTTCACGGTTCAGAATTGACGGTCCGCAATGGTCGCGGAACGCGCGACGGAGTTAGGGATGCCAAGGCGTATCTGTTGAGTTGGCTGGAAAGCAAAATTGTATGAAGCATTTATTTATTTCTCGAGAGAGAATCCTACTACAAAGATATAAGCATGACCGAGTGTTTCGAGTCGCCGGATCCTTGCTGCTCGCGGCGACGTTTTTGCAGTTGCCCCTAGGTGTTTTCGGGTTCTTCCTTTGGAACCGTTTTCAAGCGGAGTCGACGGCCCAATCACAAATTGGGATTCGAACAGCCGATTTGCAAAGCCAGAACGCGAAGCTTCGCGAAGTACGTCAAAAGCTCGGGCAAATCCGACAATGGGAGCCAATTTTACGGAATCGTATCCCTACCAGTGCCATTCTTTCGGCCATCCAAAAAGGAATCCCTTCGGATGTGGCACTCGACTCAATACTTGTTGAGACTGGCAACTATCAGGCCATCTCAACTGTCGGGGGTACCTATCGTGTACCCCAGGACTATATGCTGCTTTTGCAAGCAACTGCCAAGTCAGGTAGCGACGGCGCGGTTGACCGTTTCAAAGCAAGCCTAGCGAAGATACTTCCGCCCGGTTCACAACTGCTGCGAACCTGGCAACTCGATAAGCGGCCTGACGGATTATTTCCTATTCAAATCCAGTACTCGATCAAACCGACCGGCAACTACTTGAATCTAGGGCTTACTAAGATCTCTGAGCCTGACTCCTTGTGAGTCGTATGCAATTAATGAAACCAGCTCTCCGCATAGTTGTCTTGCTCGGCCTTTCGATAGTGCTCTTCTTAGTCGGGGAGGCCGTACTTCTCATCCGGGATTGGTCTTATCTCGAAGACTTAAGATTGACTGATCAGCTTCAGATCCAAGCGAATGGCAGGCTAGAAGCGGAGATCAATGGTCTGAAGCTGAGCCAGCCGCNAATCGATGCTCTCTTCGCCCGATTGAACGAGTCGGTCGCGAGGACGAAAAATTTGGAATTGAACCGGAGCTCAACCAATCGCTCTCTTCTNGCCAATCGCGAGGCTACTGATCAGGAACCGTTCGTTATTAGTCGCCTTACGGAGATGGGCGTTGTTACTCAGCCGGCTCGCGTTCCCAATGGGGAGACCGCGGCAATCTACCTCGCCGGAGCTTCGACTCTCGAGTTCAGTAGAGTCGTTTCGCTAATCGCAGAGCTGGAAAACTCCAATGCATTTCTCTACTTCGATAAAGTCGCGCTGAACCGGCCTTCCGCTGTTCCCGCTTTCTCGACCGCTCCGACGTACCTTGATGGTCGATTTACATTGCGATTGCTGAGCGGAAAATGAAATCCTATTTCACACTTCTGATAGTCGTTTTGGTCGCCTCTGTGGAATCGGCAAGTTCGGCCGACGTTGTCCTTCCAAGGTTACCCGATTTGTATATCTTTCGGTATCTGCCTCAAGGCCGCGATCCCTTTATTAGTGCTGACGCCAAGGAAACTTTGGTCGGTGGTCGAACCGATCTGGGAGCGTCATTCACAACGAAAGCTGCGCAGCAGTACTTGGACACAATTATCCAAGCAATCAAAAACGAACTCTTCGTTGAGGGAGTTAGCACCGGTGATACGGCGACTCGGGGTGTCGCACTAATTAACGGTATTCCATTTAATCAAGGAGAGAAAATTCCTCTCTCCATCGATCAAAACGAACTTTTGCAATTGGAAGAACTCGCCAAAACTTATGGACTGCCCCTGGAAAAAACCGGCGGAAGAAAAGGGAGCATTTTTGTTGAGGTAGGCGCAATTCAAAGCACTGGCGTCACGCTTCTCCTTCCAGGATTCAAGTCGACACTCTGCAAACTTCCTTACCGTGGTGATTACTTTCCAGAACGCATCCAGCTAGAACGCAGAAAACCTTCGGTGGAACACGATGAATAGAATCCTCTTTCTTGCCGCTTTGCTACCACCGCTCGCGTTTGGTCAGGGTTTACCTGACACGAGCCCGACAGCGGCTCCGGGCGGGAACGTCGATATTCAGGCAACTCCTGGCGAGGGGAATCAATCAAACGACACGGTTGTTGACCAAATAGAAAGACTCCTGCGCGAACGTGAGAATTCCGAAGCGGCAGCGGCGGCGCAGATGCCACCCGACAAACCGAGAACTCACCGGTACACCAATCAGCCCATCGCTCGAGTGTTCAGGATTCTCGCTGAGCAAGCTGGTGTGAACTATATCGAACCTAATATTCCTGTGGACGAGCGAATCTCAGTTACGCTGACCAATCTGACACCCATCCAAGCGTTTTATCAGATCGCTCAATCCCGTGGATTCCAGGTCGTCACTGATGGCCAACAGTACACCTTACGTCGATCCGATATTGATAGTCCGAGCTTCTACGTCACCAAGCGCTATGTGATTCGAAACCAGCCGGCCGAATTTCTTCTGCAACCTATCGCCAATTTTCTCGGAATTAAGGTGAGTCAGGCGGCTCCCAATTTTCCGGCTTACCCCAAACCCGAGAACACCAACGTGACGCCAGACGCGCTGGCCATCTCGAGCGGTACCGGATCTGACCAGAGTCGTCCGCGCTACGAACCCGGCTCTCCGTTCGATGCCCCGCTCTCCACCGGTGGATTCCAAAAAAATGGGCAGAGCTCAGTTTTTGTCGAGCGCAGCAGTAACTCACTTGTGGTTCGAACTACGCCGGATCAGCAGGAACTCGTCAATGCAGAACTTCAGCGACTGGATCGTCGCGAGCAACAGATCCTCATCAAGACCTATGTGATCGAGGTAAATGAAAACAACTCTATCGGCGGTGGGATTGATTGGAGTCAAACGCTTGGCCTACAAAGCGGGCAAGGAGCTAAGTTTTCTTTGACTGGCAACGCAGGCATACCTCCAGCCGGCAATCTTCAAACGGTGACGGGAAAGCTTCTCGCCCCGGGATCTTTTTTTTCGAACGGCCTCGTATTGAACCTTTCGGATGTGCAAGTGGTAGTTCAAGCGCTGCAAGCCAAAGGGCGAATCCGTAGCAATAACTCCCCAATGACCGTGGCAAAGAGCGGCATGCCAGTTACAATCCGGTCCGACACCAAACAGACTATATTCCTACAGACTCCCGGCACCCAAAACTATGGACCGAGCACTACCCCCTATACATTTACTACCGGCTTAACCATTGATGTCGTGGCTCGTATTTTAGAAGGCGGTCTGGTCGACATGAATCTGAATCCAACGCTGTCGACGATCGCGGGAACGAGTGCCGCTCAACCGGGGACAACCACGCAAATCCCAATCGTTTCTACCCGAAGCACCACCGCAAACATTACAATAAAAAGCGGGCAGGCCGCGGTGATTGGGGGAATCCTGCAGGATAGCGCCACGTTTAATCAGAATGGAGTTCCGGGCCTTTCTAAAATACCGGTGCTCGGCTATGCATTTCGCACAAAATCACATTTGAATCAGCGCACTAATCTAATCGTCATCGTGTCGCCGACAATTATACCGGCAATTAATCAGCGCCGGGACCGGTTAGGCCGAGGCGAAAGGCGAATTCTTGAGGATTCCTCTGATCTTCCAGGAGAACCTCCTATGGCCGTGGGTACTACCGGAAAAGAGATACGACTCCAAAAATCCGTGCAGGAAGACGATGAATAACTGTCGCCATTCACGAGGGTTTTCACTAGTCGAGGTCTTAGCTTCCTGCGTGGTGCTGTCGGTAGCCGCAATCGGTATTACCGCGGTCTGGCGACTGGCTGACTACAAGGCATTGCTCGCCCGACTAGATCACCGGGCCGACCGGGTCCTACGAGAATACTATGAGCTTCAAACATTTGCTCCCAAGAGCGCCAAACCGTTGACCGATGTTACATTGCCCGGAGGCTATGCTCCTCAAGATCCGCTTAATGGATTTCTGTATCATCCTTTGAAAGGCAACAGTTCGCACAGCAATCCACAATATGACGACCTGATTCAGTATTCGATAAGCCCCTCGATCGAGGGCGGTAAGCTAACGCTCACGTATACCGTTCCAGGGTATAGTAATGAGGCTGCCCAAACTTTCATGAAAACTGTCGCGCTGAATCCATTGCCAACTCCATGATTATTGTGGCATGCAGAAAAACTGAGCTCGGCTTCACGTTGATAGAAATGCTGGCCGCGTTGCTTGCTGCGGTTGTAGTCATGGGAGCGGCTACCGGGTTTATGCTTACGGCAGCAATTCGGCAATTTAAGGTGCTTGGCGCAAATGCTCTGGAAGCACAACACGAAAGTCTGGCCGAAACGATGGCCGTCTCGATAAAGAGCGCGACCGTCTTCCAGATCTATGCAGTGGATCCTGGCATCAAGTTTGGATCATCGCTGGCACCAGGTGAACCGGAGGGAAATTTCTTAGTCTGCGAGCGGCCAGGTTTAGTCGAGGAATTCGGCTTTGCCGAAAACCAGATCAGTTATACCCGACTCGATAGCGNGAGTCCGCGAAAGAGATATTTCGACCACGCAACTACGATGGGTGCCGCATCACTATTCGATGCAAACCTTGGCATCATCCAAGCCCACTGGAACGTGACCACTTCGATCGATCTGGTCCCGTTTAGCGTGTATGGACTTCCGCTCCCAATGCGGTAGATGTCCCGACGGGAGATTTCTATGCGATGGAACGATTGCCGGAAATCTGGTTCAACGCTGGTTTTAGTGCTAGCTGCCGTCGTCGTTGCCACGCTGATCGCTGTCTCATATTTGATCTTTACCGATAACTTTCGCGAACAAGCGGCCAGGACACTCGATCAAGACCAAAGGGAAATAACAGCGGAGCAAGGCATCCTGGAAATAGAAGAACAAGTTCGCCAGCAGCTCATCAGCTCTGGATCTGCAGGTCTTGGCACCGTGAATGCAAACCAGTCGCTTTCGTTCACGAATACACTGGCGGGTCATAGCGACACCCCTTCTCTGACCGTCGCACCCATCGTACGATTACAAGATAGGGCAAATCTCACCTCCCTTGTTAATAGTGACCCGTTTGCAGCGGCGTTGGCTCGAGTGCAATTGCTCGATGTCACAGTACTCTCGAAAAGGGTACTAGACGAGAGACAACGGCTTCCCGATGTTCAGCTCACGGTGACACCCCAGATTGCGGTTCGAGAAATTCCGGTCTCGCAGTTTACCGTCTATTCGGCTGGTGATCCATTCGTCATGGCGCCGACCCCATTCGGGACCAATGTAGGAAGAGTCTTTTCCCAATCGAGCATCAGCATCGCTGCTAGTTTCTTTTCTGGTTTTCCGGTGATTTCAAAGGATCAAGTCACTTTTAATTCGGGTTCCCTGGAAATTAGCGATGTCGACAGCCCAAATGGTCTGATCGGAGTGTCAATGAATACTGAAATGGCTGGCCCGACTCCGGGTTCGCAGCATGATTTCTTGGCATACGCCCGAACTCGTTTTGATTCGAAGCTGATTACCAATGATGTACTGCCGATTGAGTGCGCTCCGGTAGACCTGATATACGACACGAGTTCCAGCCGAGGATTGAACTTCGACTTACTCCAGAAGCAATGTGATCTAATCGTCGTCGCTTATGTTGGGAGCGCGTTCAACGAAAAGACTGGATACCAAATGGTAGCAACCGGGAGAAACGGAGTATCGTACGGCACACTTTACCCGGGACAAGGCCGTCCTAAAGAATCCGTACCTCTCGCTGCTTACCGAAATAAAGAGAATCCCGGGCAAATCCTGCTAGCCTTGGACTACAAAAAACTCCCGAGAAACTTCACATCGGTTTACTTGGTCGCACAAGATGGCACCGGTAAACCCGCAACCAATGCGATCGTTCTAATCCGAGGAGCACAAATAGTAAACGGTCCCTTATCGATCGTCACTCCACATCCAATAGTGATAGCCGGAGATTTCAACGCGGTTGGTGGCGCCTTTCCCTGTTCGATCATCACCGCACAAGATGTTCAGGCCCAATCCGCCAATTGGGCAAACGATTCGTTGGGTCCGCCCTGAACTCGTCTTCGTATGCCTGCATGATCGTGAGATCAATAGTGCCGTCCCAAGGCTACGATGCGCTGAACATCGTTATCCTGGATCATCTCGTGAAGCTGCTTGGACTCAGTGGATCGAGGAACGATATTTCGATCATCTCTGACTTCTTTATGTTCGAGAATAGCCTCGAACCAATGGTTCGGTGGCAACGGGGATCATTCTTAGAATGGTACGCTGAAAAGACCGATCTGCCTCTGAATGTCCTTCTCGGCAAAATCGTTAGAGACTACCCGGTTATACCTTTCGATTCGGGCCTCCTGGGAGCTTCTCCGAAAAACGTCCAGATTCCACCGCTAACTGTTCCGCTGGTGCCGGTTTCTCGGCGAGATTCGGAACTCACCCTGACTTCATGGGTTCCCGGAATGGAAGCATTGTTGGACCGACGCGAGTTCGAATTGCTCAACCAATTCTGGGGAGTCCGGCGGATTGGTGTGGTCTGGTCCGAACCCGGACCTTTGCGAGAGACGATAAAGAAGTTCGTTAACGGCATTGATTCGCGACCCGCTGACCGGCGACTTGATGGTGAAATCGAGAATGGAGCTATTCCTTGGATTGATTTAGATGGGGTGACGCCAGCGGAAAAAATCAACCATTGGTTCAGTCCGGTTCTTCAAAGAAGGTACCAAGCTTGCCCGATTTATTGTGGGAAGCGACTCATCACGTTGGCGGTCGCGAAGCCGCTCGATCCGTTGACCAAAGCGGAAATAGAAGGAGTTCTTCGACACCGCTTCTCGGTGCAACAGGTCTTTGCCGACCCGATTCCGCTCCAGCGTTTCATTACGGCCTCGGAAAGCAAGGCCATCAACACTGCTGGCATTGTGCGTGCGATGATCGGGCTTGATGGCCAGACGCGCGAAGCTGACCCGCTCGAGATTATCCAGGCGGACAAGCTTCAAGAATCGAGGGTCCGATCTGAGGTCGATGAGCAAGCGGTTATTAAGTTTGTCCATTCCATCCTCTACAAGGGAGTGGATCTCGGAGCGAGCGACATCATGTTTCAAGAGTTTCCCCAAAAGCTTCGGGTAAGATACAAGGTCGACGGCGACTGGTTCGACGAGAATGGCGAATTCCCTGGCCGAATTGCCAAGCAAGTGATTTCTCGAATCAAAGTGATCTCCGGTCTTGAAATCCAGTATACGCGGCTGCCGCAAGACGGCACTTTTCCCATTAAGATCGATGATCAACGCTACGATTTTCGCGTAAATACTTCTTACCAATCTCAGGGAGAACAGGCCGTGCTGCGGTTACAGCGCGATCAACGGCACGTCAAGGCTTTGCCGGAATTGGGAATGCCTTCTCGCTATGTTGAGGCGGTCGACGACCTGATGAACGGTGACAATGGGCTGCTCATTTTATGCGGGCCGACCGGCTCCGGCAAAACAACGACGATCTACAGCATTCTGCGATCAATTGACGCGCTAAAGAATAATGTGTTAACCGCTGAGTCGCCGATCGAGGTGCTGCTCGAGAATATCAGTCAAACTCAAATCGATGACGACGGTCCATACAGCTACGCTATGTGGGCACGCGGAATTCTGCGCCAGGCGCCCGATATCGTGATGATGGGAGAGATCCGTGACGAGGAAAGTGTCGATGCGCTCATGCGCCTTTCTTCATCCGGTCATCGGGCCATTTCCACCTTACACACCAATTCGGTCTGTGAAGTGCCAAACCGTTTCTTCCTTTTCCGAGCTCAACCGTTCATGGTGGCTGACAGCCTGAAAATGGCAATTTCTCAACGCTTGGTGAAAAAAGTTTGTCCACGTTGCTACATCGAAGAACCAGTTCCATCCGAGGAACGCCTTATCCGATTAGGAATTCACCCAAATTGGTTGCACGGGGTAAACGGTCTCCGTCGCGGACGTAAATGTGATTTTTGCCGGCAGACTGGTGTCAGCGGCCGCAAAGCAATCTTTGAAGCCCTTATTGTCGATGACGAAGTGAAGATTGCCATCCAGGAGCAAGCACCCGCCCTTCAACTTCGTCGAATATTGGAGGCCAAAGGAGAAGCTGGCCTGTTCGAAAGAGCGATACGCGAAGCTGCGTCCGGCGTGATTTCGCTGGAGGAAGCATGCAAATTCCGGGAAGTGGGTGAGGCATCGCTATTTCGGCCGTTCCCTCTCGTTGCGGAATCGTGATGCCCCGGATCTATGAGTAGCTTAGCCTTTCTTATGAGTCGCTGATTGGTTTGGCGGTCTCAAGCGCGCGCTCGAGTCGCGCTGCATACGTCGTTTTACGTATTTTCAAAAAGGAGGACCTCTGTCATAGAAACAGCTTCATGCCGTATAAAGTTCTTCTTCATAGAGATTTTGGGGCGCCGAATCCGACTCCGGCTGATTGGCATGAATCCCTGCAATCGCTGAAGGCAGTAATATACAGCTTGGGACGGGATGGCTGGATTTTCCCGGGGGCCGTTATCGAACAAGCTCGCGATGACAAGTTTCCTGGTCGCTCTCTTTATCGGTTGCATGGCGGAACCCGGGAATGTCCCGGCTTAATTGCTGTACAAGCAAAAAGATAAAGAGTCGACGATTGCTGGACATCCGCGTCAGGCGGCCGCCCCGATCTTGGCAGTCCTTGACCACTTTGGGGGCCGGTTTTGCAAGTACACCGAGCCCGACTCCGTCTTAGATCTTCACGTTGGTCGAGGATCCGCTATCATTCGGATGATGCTATCGATTCATGTCCAGCTCTACCTGGCGTTTGTCTTGGCGACGTGTATTCTGATGTTGATTCCTGGTCCTAACGTGGCCCTCATCGTGGCCAACAGCGTTGCCTACGGGACTTGTTATGGCCTCGTGACCATGGCGGGGACAAGTTCCGGGATGATCGTTCAACTCGCGTTCACAGTATTCGGTATGACCGCACTACTTGGGACGCTGGGCGTTTGGTTCGAGTGGATTCGATGGATCGGAGTTGCTTACCTTGTCTATCTTGGAGTCAGGCAATGGTTGGCTAAACCAACTGATCTCACCCAAATCAAACCACAGCCACGGTCTGCCAGAGCAATTTTTGCTCGTGGTTTCCTGGTCTCACTGACTAATCCAAAGACGTTGCTTTTCTACGGAGCGTTTTTCCCTCAATTTATTACAGCAAATGAAAGGCCGGATGGGCAAGTGAGGCTGCTGGCGGCGACCTTCCTTCTCATCGCCATCGTGATCGATGGAGCCTGGGCGACGCTGGCTGGGCGTTTACGAGGTGTCCTGGCAACACGCGGACGACTACGAAACCGACTGTCCGGCAGCCTACTCATCGGAGCCGGAGTCGGGCTTGCTCTAGCTCGGAAGAGGTGATCGCGATAAAATTGCCTCTTTTGCTCAAGATATCTCCGGGTTTCGTTCAACTCTTCAATTAAAGAGTTCACGGCGGCCAGCCCGCCTCAATCATCAGCAAACGTTGTGGAAACGTCGTATCGTCTTTCTGCCGGAGGTGACGATAGCGGCGAATCTCGGAAATGCCGAGTCCGTCCTTTCGGAGCACCCTGATCAAGATGATCCAATCAAGCGCTGTTTGCGTGTAGCGCCGATGCCCGCTGGGTGCGCGGTCAACCGGAAGAGGATTCTATCTACCTGGCTGGCAGAGGCAGGAGCTGGTAATTTGCACATCGGCATTGGACCAGATTTTGTGATAGCGCGCTTCCACGACCGCGGCTTCATCGCCCTTCTGTTGCAGCTCTAAACTGCGGGCCAGGCCAAAAAGCGACCAGCCGTTCTCAGNCAAGCGCGCCAGATCGTCGCGGTAAACCTGTTCCGCTTCAGCGAACCGACCAGCTTGCATCAGGTTCGCTCCGAGCGAGTGCCGGACCGGCAAAATCCATCCCGGCGGCTCGTCGTAACGCAGCGTATCTTCCGCGGACACCGCAGTGCGCAGTTGGTTTAAGCCCTCATCGAGCTTCCCTTCGCGGATCAATATCTCGCCGTCGAGCATTGGGGTCGCGATCGCCAGGAGAGCTTGGCAGCTGTTGGTGCCGAAGGCATCTTCGGCCGGCACAAGCTTACTCGCCTCAAGAAAAGCCGTTTGTTCTACCCGCGCCGACTTGACGTCGCCATTTGCTGCATACGCTATGCCGCGTGCCGCATGGCGAAACGCACGGGTAAATACCATAAACTCCGGATGATCGGGCTCGGCCAGAATTTCATCCCATAGCCCAAAACGGATGAGCACTTCATAAGGCATGGCCACAAACGCCTCCGTCAGCATCGCGTACTTTTTCAACTCATCCTCCGGCATTCCCTTGACCATTGCGCGAATTTGTTCGATGGCGAGATCGCGTTGGCCGGTCATCATCGCGGCATAGGCCAGCATGTGCTGATTATGCGCCGCATAGAAAACGATGAGACCCTTCGGCTCACCAACGATCGCTCGGTAGCGGCGATCGGCCTCGACGGCTTTCAAGTTCGCGGTGATAGCCTCATACCAGTGGCCGATACGAATATCGATATGCGATGGCATATGTACATTGTGCGCGAGTCCCGGTTGGAGATCACGCATGCGGTCAGCAGCGGCCAATGCCCGCTCAGGATGCGGTGACGCTTCCAAGGCATGAATATAGAGATGGTTGGCAAACGGGTGATTCAGATTGAGCTTCATTACCTGCTTGAGTGTCGCCAGAATCTCGTCGGTGCCGGATTGCGGTTGGCCTTCGTGAGTCCATTGGTCCCAGGGACGTAGGTCCATCATGGCCTCGGCAAAAAGGGCGCCAACATCGGGATCATCCGAGTGCGCCTTCCAAGCCGAACGCATTGCGTCGGCATAGGCTTGATCGAGCGGGCCGCGATCCTCCGGCTGCGGATCGGCATAGCGATGGCTGAGTGCCTCGATCAGTGCCTGTTCTACCGCTGACGTGTGGGCCACGTGCTCTTGGGCAAGCGCGAGTTCCTTCCATGCGAGCTCGGCCGCTGGCGGAGGTACCACCGGAAAGTTGATGTGCGGTCCGCATGCGAGTGCTACACCCCAATGGGCCATGGCGCAGCCAGGATCAATCGTTTCTGCCGCTTGGAATGCCCGAATCGCGGCGCCGTGGTTGAAGCCGAAAAGGAAGTTAAGTCCTTGGTTGAAGTATTTCTGGGCTTCGGGAGAGGTGGTGGTGATTGTGCGGGTGTATGAGCCCAGTCCTTCAAAGAACGGTTCCTGCGCGCCGTGGATCTGGAGGCTTGTCAGGGCAACCCCGTAGCAAATGCTAGCGAGCAGTGTAATTGGCTTCATGCCGATATTTAATAGGGTAGAGCGGTTCTGCGATTTACTGCAACCTCATGGTTTCGCGCCTGGAGATGACGCGCCAGCGCCGTTATCGGATTGAGGTGACCCGGTATATTCGGACAAATAAAGCCTATTTTCATAATATCATACACCTTTGAGAACTCGGTGAAGCGTTTAGCGGGATTCCGCTGCACCCTCTCGGCTGGTACACTAGAGCCCACTATCCCGGATCGGTTTTTTTTGTTTCAGTTGCCGGATCCCTTGTCTAGATCGCCAGAAAGATGGCTGAGTGTCAGTTCTCTAATGAGCGAAATAGCGCCGTTTAACGGCATCGCCTCCGATGCAGCAAACAGTGAGGTCAGCCAAATGTCGCGCGCCGCCAGCGGTCAGATCCGAAAATGAAGTAGACTAAAATTACCTTTAGTTAATCGGCGAGTGAACAAATGTGCGCTTGCCATGATTAAACGTGCATTCTATTCTTCAGCCGTTATTTAATCGCCTGAAGCGTTAAGGAGATTTGCCCCCCAATGCCATCTCCCGGTTCCCCCCTTTTTTTGAAAAGGTAAGGTCGCCTCCCGCGCGATTAATCCCTAGCCATCCTCTAAACTAAGAAAGGATTCCCCCTTACTTCATTATGAAAAAAGGACTTCTGCCTATTATCTTGTCGCAGTCGTTGATTGCGCTTGCCCCAGGTTATGCCGAGGTTCGATCTCTCGCTTCCCCGGTCCCGGTTCCACCGACTATGCTAGTGCCGGTAACACGCGATTCTTATCCTTTGGGTGCCGCTGATCACTTAAACGTGCCGGAAGATCTCAGCCAGGTCGGCTACTTAGAGGAGGAGTACTTCGTCAGCGGTACAGCCAACGTCTACGATTGGGCGCCTCCCGGAGCCGCCACGGTTGAAGTGGCCAATGCGCCTTACACCACCCGAATGCTGGTAAGGCGTCCCATACGAAAAGAACGACTCAGCGGCAATGTGATCGTGGAAATATTGAACGCCACCAATCTGGTCGACTTGGAAATCGGGTGGGCCTTGTCGAAGGACTACATCGTTCGCACCGGAGACGTGTGGATTGGGTTTAGCAGCAAGCCAGTGACCGCTGCCGCTTTGCAGAAGTTCAATCCCGCGCGCTATGCGTCGCTTAATTGGGCAAATCCGCGGCCGTTGAGCGATCCGGAAAATTGCACAAGCTTAGTTTCCATTATTCAAGGCGACAGCTCGCGCACGACCGAGAACGGACTGATCTGGGACATCTTCAGCCAAATCGCGGCTTGGGCCAGGAGTAACGATATTATCAAACCAATTGACCGTACCCAGTGTGTCTATGGCTACGGATACTCTCAATCGGGTTTTGATCTGCAGACTTACATCGACGCGGTACATCCGCTGGCGAAACAGGCAAATGGAAATCCGATATTTGACGGGTTTCTGATTGTGGCAGGATTTAACAGTCCTGCTCCCGTCAATCAATGCTCTCCACCGCCTTCCGGCTCTGGGGCCGGGCAGATAAAGAACGCTGGTGTGCCGATCATCCGGATGGCGTCGAACAGCGAGATTCTCCTTGCGAGTGTGCAAGCGGGCAGACGCGCCGATAGCGACCAGCCACAGGACCGATTTCGCGAATATGAAATTGCCGGCGCTGCCCACGCCTCTCAGAGTGAACTCGACTTCGGGCCAGCTTATGCAGATATCCTCGCCGCAGGCGCATCCATGCCACCCCTAACCGCCGGATTCGGCCCACGCAGTCCTCTTAATCTCGGAATTTTCCAAAATGCGGCATTCGCCAATCTCGATCTCTGGGTGCGAAAAAACGTGCCCCCGCCGCCAGGCGCCCTGATCAATTTTCAGAATGGCGCGCCGGTTCTCGATCAGTTTGGCAATTACACCGGCGGCGTACGTTCGCCTTACTTGGACGTGCCCACCGCGCAGTGGTTTGCCAGCAGCCCCGGGTCCGGACTTAACTTCCTCCTCGGCTATGTGCATCCCTTCGATGGACAACATCTGAAACCGCTGTACGACAGCCACGAGCAATACGTCGATGACGTTGTCAACACAACGCGCAGGCTGGTGCTTCAACGCTACCTCACGCGCGACGATGGAGAGGAAATCATCCGTCAGGCAAAGAATTCGNACGTGCCGACGTTGGCCGACATTCCGTCTGACGTACCGGACGACTTGCGATAGCGACAAACGGCTCGGGCAAAATCGAGAACTGTGCAGACTTGACATCTGTAACCATGTGGTTACGCTAACGGTAACCATATGGTTACAGTGCGACGCCAGCAGCGTGATGCGGTGTTCCGGGCGATCGCCGACCCTACCCGCCGAAAGATCCTAGCCCTGCTGCGTGATCGCCGGCAGACTGTCGGCGAGATCGCTGGCAATTTTTCTACCAGCCGCCCAGCGATCTCGAAACACCTCCGCTTGCTCCGATCCGCCGGCTTAGTCNTCACCGACCAGCATGGCACTACACGTATTTGCGAACTGAACGCCAAACCGCTACGAGCGATCAATGATTGGCTCCAGGAGTATGAAGCCTTTTGGAACGAGAATCTACGTGGTCTCAAAACTTATATTGAGGAGAATCGATGAATCCGACCGATGCACGCGACACAATCGTCAAAGAAATCGCAATCAAGGCTCCGGCCGAACGGATCTTTGAAGCGCTGACCAATCCCCAACAACGTTTGAAATGGTGGGGTGCCGAAGGACAATACCGAGGAACGCACATGGAGTCCGACCTGCGACCCGGCGGTAAATGGATGACTCGTGGCATTGGCAGAGGCGGGAATTCTTTCACCGTAGGTGGAGAGTATCGCAAGATCGAGCGTCCCCATTTGCTCGTTTTTACTTGGCTTCCGGACTGGGAAGAGAATGCGTCGGAGAGTCTTGTGCGCTTCGATCTGGACGAGAAGGACGGCGTCACGAGGGTCCGCCTGACGCACTCGGGCCTGACTACCGAGAGTTCGCGCGATCACCATCGAGGCTGGCCTCAGGTCCTGGCCTGGTTGCGGGCATATTTCGAGGAGACTGGGTTAGGGTAGAGCAGCCCGACGCATGCTAAAGAATTTAGCAGTCTGTGAACGCTCACGGATCCGATTTTTACCTTACCGAGGATTGTATCTATGTTCCCTCCGATCGCCGGATCCTTTCCGAATCCTTCTGCTGGCGCGTCTTTGGCCAAAAATGCGTTCCCGTCGACGATCGCCTCGACCCTGAAAGCCTGGTTTTGCGTTTTCTTGTTTTGCACCAGTCTCGCCCCATTCGCTGCGCACGCTCAGCCTGCCGGTCAACAACACGCGATTACTTACGATCATTACTCGTTAATGATCGATGGTAAACGCGTCTTCATCTACTCGGGCGAATTTCATCCGTTTCGTCTGCCCAGCCCGGATCTTTGGCGTGACGTGTTCGAAAAGATGAAAGCCGGCGGCTTCAATACGATCTGCTGTTATTTCGATTGGGGTTATCATTCGCCCAAAGCTGGCCTCTACGATTTCGACGGGATTCGTGACCTGGACAAATTCCTCAGCCTGGCTGCCCAGGTCGGGTTGTATGTCATTGTTCGACCGGGGCCATATATTAATGCTGAGACCGATAGCGGAGGGTTTCCGGGATGGCTTACAACGATCAAAGGTCGAGCCCGATCAACGGACACCGATTATTTGGCCGGAGCGTACGAATGGTTGAGCCAAGTAGATCCGATCATTGCTCGGCATCAACTAACCAATGGGACCGGGAGTGTTATTGCCTGCCAGGTCGAGAACGAATTCTACGACAATTCCTCGGTTGGCCAACAGTACATGCAGGACTTGGAGAGCAAAATGCGATCCGACGGTATCACCGTCCCTCTTACCGGCAATCATAATGCCACGTTTTTGACCGGTTTAGGTGCGACTGACATTCCTGGGTTCGACAGTTACCCACAGGGATTCGACGCTTCAAATCCGTTGAAATGGAATCCTGTTCCGGAATGGCTGGAAGCTGTTCATCAAAGCCTTCTCCCTGACAAGCCTCTCTATTTTCCGGAGTTTCAGAGTGGTTCCTTTGATCCCTGGGGAGGTCCGGGCTATGCAGCCTGTTATACGCTGACTGGGCCCGATTTCGAGAACGTCTTCTATAAGTCGCTCATCGGTCAGGGAGCGACGATGCTCAGCTATTACATGACCTATGGAGGCACTAGTTGGGGTTGGCTTCCGTTCCCCGGAGTGTACTCCTCTTATGACTACGGTTCGGCCATCGATGAAGCGCGCCAGCTCACTGGTAAATACAGCCAACAAAAGTTAATTGCGTCGTTCACTCAGGCAGTCGGTTCCCTGAATAAAACCGTGGCGATATCGCCCAACCCGCCAACCAACCCGCAGCTTTCGCTGACCGAGCGATTCAATCCCGATGATCAGACCGAACTTTATTTGCTGGTGCACAGCGATACGACTTCTGCGACCACCGAACAGACTCATATCACCATCGATCTCTCAGCCAAGACAGGCTTCACCTACGACGACTCTTCTTTGGCTTTAACCTACCGCGGAGCCTGGACGCACGCGGGGAATCAAAATTATACGGTAAGGGATTTCGACGGTACCGAATCGTTTAGTAACACTGCGGGTGATTCGGTATCGCTGACTTTCACTGGAACCGCGGTGCGATGGGTCACTTCCAAAGATGCCAATCATGGTATCGCCGACGTTTATCTGGATGGCGCCCTGGTTGGTTCAATCGACACCTATACTCCCGGCAAACAGTACCAAACCGTTCTCTACGATGTATACGGCTTATCCGCAGCTAGTCACACTTTGACCGTGACGGTAAGCGGCCGGCACAACCCGGCAGCGAGCGGCTCGTTCATTAGTATCGATGCGTTTGATCTTTCATCGAGCACAACCAACTTCTACCGGACGGTTCCGCAAAAACCGAATACCGCCGTCACGGTAAACGGTCGCGACGCAAAATTGCTTTTGGCCAATTACGCATTCGGAACTGAGCGGTTAATCTACTCGACCTCACAGTTGATGACCAACGGCAGTGACCACAATTCTGATTTCGCCGTATTGTATGACAACCAAGGTAACGACGGCGAAACGGTGTTTCGCTACCCGAGCAAACCGCAGGTACAGGTGCTGGAAGGAGATGTCAGTACGGACTGGGACGAGAGTCGCGGCGATCTTCGTCTCAATTATGTGCATAATGGATTAGCTCGAGTGCTAGTTCGCAATAGTAGTAGGACGCTGTTCCTTTTCCTGGCGGACACCACAACCGCTGAACAGTTATGGCCGCTCCAGGTGCAGGGACGGCCGGTGCTCGTGCGTGGCGCCTATTTGATCCGCGCTGCCGAATTGGCCGGCGACACTTTGTTGCTGTCGGGCGATACCAACGGTTCGACGGAACTTTCTGTTCTATTCCCGGAATCGATTCACCACAATGCCTGGCAAGGTTCACTGAACAGCCAACCTGACGTTGAGCTTCCTGTGCTGAAGCAGTGGAAATTCCAATTTGAGTCACCAGAGCGCAACCCGGTCTTTGACGACTCCGATTGGACGGTTGCCGATCACGCGACCACCAATAACCCGAATCCGCCGAGTAGCTTGCCGGTTCTTTACGAAGACGATTACGGGTTTCACCACGGCAATGTTTGGTACCGTGGACACTTTGCTGCGACCGGAAATGAGTCGGGAATTACCATTGATGGGGAAGGTGGTAGTAAAGGCATTTACTCGGTTTGGTTGAATGGAGCCTTGCTTGGTACGCGGCCGAGCGGATCCAATACTTTCACCTTTCCGGCCGGCGTACTTCAGCCGGGTCGAGACAACGTGATAGCTATCTTGGTCATGAACGTCGGACACGAAGAAGACTATTCGCCAAATGACAGATATAAGTCGCCCCGCGGCGTTCGAACAGCGACGATGGTCGCCGCAAGTACTGCCGTTCAATGGAAGATCCAAGGGAATCCGGGAGGCGAGAATCTGATCGATCCAGTGCGTGGACCGATGAACATCGGCGGTTTGTACGGAGAACGGCACGGTTGGTTTCTTTCCGGATACCCGGACCACAGCTGGAGGAACGTGTCGCTGCCCCACCGATGGAGCGGTGTCGGGTTGCCGGCTGGCATCGGTTGGTATCGCACGGAATTTAGTCTCGAGCTCCCGCCGCACAGCGACATACCAATCGGTCTGAAAATGTGTGACGAACCTGCTCGACATTACCGGGCACTGATTTTTCTCAATGGCTGGATGCTTGGCATCTACGCCAACGACCTCGGCCCGCAGCACATCTTCTCTCTGCCGACCGGAATCTTGAATCCGAACGGATCGAATACCTTGGCGATCGCGGTGTGGGGCGAAGATGGTGCTTCGGCCGGGCTGTGCGCAATTAGCCTGTATGAGTACGGCGCTTATGAGGGTGGAGTGCCGGTCGCGTTGGTCAATGCGCCAGGATGGAGCGGCGTCTGGGGAACACCGGAACTCCCTGATAATTTGGCGGTCGCTCTGGCAGTCGATAAGTCTGCAATTGTCGGCGGACAGACCGTGCAGGTATCCGGTACTATCACGAATGCGGGGAGCGAGTCCGCCGAGAAGGTCAAAGTGACCATGACCGCTCCAACTGGGTGGACTGTGACGCCGGGTCAGACCGTCGAGGTGCCGGAAATCCCTCCAGGGCGTTCAGTGCTGATGAGCTGGGATATTCATATTCCGCCCGGGTTGACTCCTGGCCATTATCAGCTGGGCGCTGTCGCTAACTACGAAGAGCGTGGAGTCAGTGCCAGCACGGCGGGTACCGCGGATCTGCAGGTGCCGTATGCCCGCCGAACCAGGGTGATAAAAAAGGCGATAAGAGCGAAACAGTGACGCTTCTGCCGCGAATGTTCCGTGCCAAACAGGTCAGCGACATGAAGCGCAACGCTTCTATCATTGTGTGCGGTACGACATACTTAATGTTCGCCCGGCTCTCCCCAGCTAAGCCGGCAACGGTTCTTCTTTGAGTCCCTTGAGGTAATTCGACACGGCTCTATCGAGTAGTGAAAAACCATCCGTTATAGCCATAGAATTCCGGGCATTATTTCGGCAAATTGAGCGCGTAAATTTGAATGCCTGGAGCTTCGCGCGAGGGGTAGCATGCCAGAGCGCGGATAATAGCCCGAGTCGGATGCGAGAACCGGCACCCCTCTCA
>JGI12053J15887_10000266_pt1 | contig 20006 bp, 11 predicted proteins | sample MedBloCAOM1_O3_FD_15887 | JGI IMG/M metagenome (IMG submission 15887)
AACTGGCTGACCTCACCCGAGCATCGATTAAGCCTGCGGTTTGCAGCAGCGGCGTTTGTCGCCATCGCCATCGTTCCGCTCTCGCTATCGCTAGCGCCCTATGCTGCAGCAACGGCCGATGACGTTGAAGGGCTGGCTGCCAGCATGATGAAGGATCACGGCGACCAAGCAACGAAGACAAGCGCGACACTGCGGATGCAACTTTGGAAGGACGCGCTGTATATCGGGCTGGAAACCGGATCGCTCGGACTTGGACCGGGGCCGCATCTGGAGAAACCGACCGGCATCACTGACAAGGGTGTTCCACTTCCCTTGGAGGCTCACAACACGCTGATGGACGTGTTCACCCAAGCGGGCCTGCTCGGCGTGATCGCCGTTGTCAGCTTCTTCGCCGGCACTTTCGTGCTCCTGCTTCGCGCGAAGCACGACGCCTTGGCGATCCTGATCGTTGCGCTCGCCATTTTCAGCATCAGCCATTTTGTCCTGCGCCACCCGATCGTGTGGTTCGCGCTCGCTCTCAGCCTGATCCTGGGCTCGGGGCGCGCCCCGTCGCTGCATGCGCGCATTGGAACCTGAACCATGTGTGGGATCACCGGGATACTTCAGACGCCGCATGGTTCTCGATCCGCCGATTTGGCCGCGATCGGACCAATGACAACTCGCCTGCGCCACCGCGGGCCGGATGCCGACGGATACTGGTCCGATCATGACGCCGGAGTTGCGTTCGGGCATCGCAGGCTCGCCATCATCGATCTTACCGACGCGGGCCGGCAGCCGATGTTTTCGCACAGCGGCCGGTTCGTCATTACGTTCAATGGCGAAATCTACAATTACAGATCGTTGCGGCGGGAACTCGAACGCCAAGGCCAGAACTTCGTCGGCAATAGCGATACGGAGGTTCTGCTGGCGATGATCGAGAGGTGGGGGCTTGAGACGGCCCTGCGGCGCAGCAACGGAATGTTCGCTGTCGGCCTGTGGGATCGCTGGGACCGCATTCTNCATTTAGCCCGTGATCGAATGGGAAAGAAGCCCCTCTACGTCGCGCGGACGCCGAATGCCGTCGCCTTTGCTTCAGAATTGAAGGCCATCACTGCCTTCCCGGACTTTCATCCCGCGATCGATTCGCGCTCGGTCGCTGAATTTCTCGGCCGGGGATGGTTACCGGAGGACCATTGTATATGGCAAGACGTCTTCAAGCTTCCGCCCGGTAGTATTCTGTCCTTTGGTGCTCGCGATCTTCCGGCTTTGCAGGACGCCACGACGCTGCGGGCGAAGGCATATTCCTGGTGGTCGCTGATCGATGTCGCCAGACAGGGTCGAGCAGCGCCCGCTCCCGCCGACGATCGCCAACTCGTATCGCATGCCAGCGACCTGCTTCATGCCGCGGTGGCCGACCGCATGGTCGCTGACGTGCCGATCGGGCTATTTTTGTCGGGCGGCATCGACAGCTCGACCGTCGTCGCTCTGATGCAATCTCAATCCAGCCGACCCGTCCGCACGTACACGATCGGGTTCGGCGAGCGCGGCTTCGACGAGGCGGCCAATGCTGCAGCCGTGGCGCGCCATCTCGGCACAAGTCACACCGAGCTACGCCTCACGCCCGCGGAAGCCAGGGCGGTCATTCCCGAACTTTCGACGATTTGGGACGAACCGTTTGCCGATGAGTCGCAAATTCCGACGCTGCTTCTGTCTCGGCTCGCTCGGCAAGAGGTAACTGTTGCTTTGTCCGGCGATGGCGGCGACGAATGCTTCGCCGGATATTCCAGGCATCTTCTAGCCGCCCGTCTGGCTCCTCTCCTGAACTCGAACCGATCGCTTCGGAAAGTGGCGGCAGCCGGCGTGGCGCTGCTCGGACGCGGCCTGCGGGAGGGCGTTGTGGACGCGCTTTTCCTACCAAATCGGTTGCAGCGGATGATCCAGGGCGATCGGCTCAACCGCCTGGCGCAGCTTCTCGGAGGCAATGACGTTGACGAGATGTACCGCCGAACGACGCGGCTTTCCGAATTGCAGTTGACGCCGGAGCAAACGGCCGCTGGTTCAGGATCGGTGCCGCCGCTCAACGATCTTCTTTCCGACTTTGTCGTCCGCGACATGCTCGAGTATCTGCCTAGCGATATTCTGGTGAAACTCGATCGCGCCAGCATGGCGGCCAGCCTGGAGGCACGTTGCCCGATCCTCGACCATCGGGTTGTCGAGTTCTGCTGGACATTGCCGAACAGCGCGAAGGTGCGCCATGGCCAAGGCAAATGGCTCTTGCGGCAGGTCCTCAGCCGCTACCTGCCACGCCACCTCTTCGATCGCCCGAAACAGGGATTCAACGTACCTATCGGCGCCTGGTTGAGGGGGCCGCTTCGTTCGTGGGCGGCGGANCTGCTTTCCGAGTCGCGTCTTCGCCACCAGCATTTGCTGGACGCCGCGCGGGTTCAGAACTGCTGGCTCGAGCATCTAAGCGGCCGCCGCGATCACTCGCGAACGCTCTGGGCGGTTCTGATGCTGCAGTCCTGGCTGGAGACGACAGTTGGGTACGGGGCTGGGTACGGGGCGTCCCGAACAGCGGATGTCCTGGAACCTGCGCAGTAGAGGAGCGCGCAAATGGAAGCGTTGACAGGTAGACGGATTAGACCACTGACCATTCTTTCGCAAGAATGGCCAAAACCCGAACCGAATCCCCCTGACGACGCCGTCAAGACATTGAAACAGGTGCTGGACAGCATCAGGCGCTACAGGCCCTTTATCCTCATGATGATTGTTGTGGGCGCCGTGCTCGCCGTGCTTGGCAGCCTTTTTATGTCCCCCTCCTACATGGCGACCGCGCAGCTTGCCGTGCACGCACGAAGCGACGCGCCCGGCCCCGCTGGCAATCCCGCCACACCTGGTGCCGGCTCCGATGATTCCACCATCGACACACACGTCACGGTCTTGTTGTCCGAGGCCTATCTGCGACGACTCCTGCCAGCGCTGAGGGCCCTCGATGGTGCAGGGCACGACAGTGCGCGGTCGTTCTTCCGCACCATATGGTCAAAGAGCAAGGAACTGCTCTTTATCGGCCAACGTCAGCCAAGCGACGGCAGGGCAGCAGCTGCGCTGAAGGGCCCTCTGAAAGCCAGTCAGGAACGCCGATCCAGGATCATCAGCGTCATATACACGGACGCCGATCCGAAACGGGCTGCGGACGTCGCAAACTTGGTTGCACGGTCCTATGTCGATGAACTCCTCCGACAGAAACAAGCCGTAGAGGCGCAGGCTCTGGACGTGATTGCCGTACAATCCGCCGCGGTTCAGCGCGACTTGTCGAAGGCACAGGTGGAACTGGACGCCAGCCGCCTTGGCCAGACTTCGCCGTCTCAGAGAGCCGCCCTGGAGTGGCAGATGACCACGTTGGCGCAGCAGTTCGAAACGCTGCTGCGACGGCGGCAGGAACTGACCACGAAGGGCGCGGGGACCGAACCAGAAGTGACTTTGATCGCGGAAGCCTCGCCGGCGGACCTTCCCAGCTCGTTGAACCCGTTCCTCCTCGTTCCTCCCATCACGATTGCCTTCGCCTTGTTTGCATGCCTGCTCGCAGTTATCCTCCATCGCTTTGATCGAACCCTGCATACCGAGGCCGAAGCCGCAGAAGCGTTGCGCATTCCGTGCGCCGGACTGATACCCTCGATCCCGCGCGAGCTGAGTGGACAGCCTAGACGCATTTTGGAGAAGCCCGCGATCGCGTACACCAAAGCAATTCGCTCCACCGTCGTATCTCTATTGGCTTCTGATCCAGTCGCCTCGCGGTCGCAGCGAATTGTCCTCGTGACATCCAGCATTCGCGGAGAAGGTAAGAGTGCGGTTTCGTGGAGTTTTGGCTTCCACGCTGCACAACTTGGACAACGCGTTCTATTCCTGGACTTCGGTCAATTGTCCCGTCGACCCGGCGGCGACGCCGCAGATCTGTTCAAAGTGTTGGCGCACGACCATCCGCTTGCCGATGCGATCCAACCCATCCAGGAACTCGGCATCGATTATTTGTCGGCAGGATTATCCGACGGAAATCGCCTCTGGCTGCTGGCCAATCCGAAAATGTCTTTGCTGTTCGAGCAGTTGAGAGACACCTACGATCTCGTGGTCATCAATGCTCCCCCACTGCAGGACGCGCCGGAGGTAAGACTTCTGGCTCGTTGGGCGGACCATGTCCTGCTTGCTGTCCGCGCCGGAAGCACCAATCGGGATTTGGCACAGAGCATGCTGCATCAGTTCGCTCGAACTGAGGATCTCAATGCCAATGCCCAGTTCTGGTCAGTCCTGACTCGCAGATACCCACCGGAGCCCGAGCCGTGGGATATGGACCAGTCGCTCCAGTCGACTTTGATGATGCGCTACCGGTGGCTGAAAGCGGCCGTGGCACGATGGATGATGATTAATCCGGTAATCGACGTTTCCGACTCTGCACAACCTAATTTGAGGCCCCATAACTTATCAGCAAGCGACCGAGGCGCGCATGATCGTCGAGACTTTCGGACCACTGGTTGAGGCAAGACGACGTTCGGCCAAGCACTGGCTGACCGTCTTTGCGTTTCTGAATTTTTCGTCGACCCCACGCCAGGTATCGCCGTCAATTTTGCGAGCAGCAAGAAGACCAGAACGCTAGGCGTATCCTTCATTCTAACCATGCCCACACTGAATTGAGATCGTAGTTTGGGCCGAAAATGACGAGGACCTTCATGCAGGCTCAGACGGCTCAGACAGCTATTGGTGCACATTTGTCAGATAACACGTGGGGTCTTTTGGACCCGAACCTACCCTTTAGAGCCCAGAGGGAACCCGCAAGGCTTCTCTGGATGAACTCTCCTGAAATGCCTCTCGATCTGCAAGGCCCTATCGATCGGCCGTTCGACCGCATGGGAGCCGACTTCGCGGGTGCGCCCGCGATCGAGCACCTCAAGGCGGTCGCAAGGAGATTTGCTGACAGAATCGCCATGAGCGATGGCACCCACCACGTCACCTACTCGGACTTTCTGGCGAGAGCTCTGAGACTGGCCCAAGCGATTGCCGCAGTGACCTCCGAAGGCGAGGCCGTCGGCTCGTTTTTGGGCAATTCGGTCTGGCAGCCGATCGCTATGCTGGCATGTATGGCTGCTGGGAGGCTACTGGTCCCGCTCAATACGCGCGATCCGGCCCGCCGACTGGCGGATATCGCCGCGGCTGCGCGGATTTCTGTGCTGATCGGTGAGGGCGAAGCTAGTGCTGCCGAGTGGATCGAAGACAGCAAACTACGTTGGATCGATATTGAACCCATTAGCGAGCGGACCGTGGCGAGTCCTCCACTTCCGGCAGTCTCCGTGGATGCGCCTGCTCTTGTGCTCTATACATCGGGCAGCACCGGGCAACCAAAGGGAGTTGTGAACAGTCAACGCAGCCTGCTCCAGCGTGTCCAGCAATATGTGGATGCATGTCACACTGACGCCACCGACGTGTTCATGCCTCTGAGTGGACCCACGACGATCGCTGGCTGCCGAGAGATGCTGTCGGCCTTGTTGACCGGCGCAAGACTGCACATCGTGGACGTCGAGGCCCTCGGCCTGCGCGGCCTGCTGCGTCAGATGCGCTCGCAGCGGGTAACGATTACCTATATCGTCCCTACCCTGCTGCGGGCGTTAATTACGGCCAGCGAGCCAGGCGATTTTGAATCGCTTCGCATTGTTCGCATCGGCGGCGAGAAGGTGCTGTGGACCGATATCGCTCTCGTCCGGAAAGTGGTGCGGCCCGCCTGCTTCATCCAGGTCAGCTATTTGTCGACCGAGACGACCGGCACGCAGTGGTTCATTCCCCACGATTGGGACGAGCAGGACGTCACGGTCCCCGTTGGCTATTTGCTTCCGGGGATCGCGTTCGCCATCTTGGATGAAGATGGGGAATCAGTCCCGATCGGCGACGTCGGAGAACTGGTCATCAGGAGCAGGTACGTTCTGCTCGGTTATTGGGAAAATGGCCAACTTTCCCCTGCACTGCCTGATACGGATGATCAGCTTTCTCGCGTCTTCCCGACAGGCGACCTCGTTACTCTCGACGCGCGCGGACTGATGCGGGTGGTCGGACGAAAAGGACGTCAGCTCAAGATCAATGGTCGGCGTGTCGAGCCGGCCGAACTCGAGACCGTCCTGCGTAAAATTCCCTATGTGAGGGACGCCGTCACCATCGTTACGGACGCGAACGAACTGGTTGTCTTTGCATCATCCGGCGATCCAGCAAGGTCGACTTTCACAACCGATATTCGAAACGTGGTCAGGCAGACGCTTCCTACCGCATTGCATCCAACCAGGCTGCACGAAATCGCAGAGATTCCGCGCATCGCTGGAGGAAAGGTGGACGTCGCAAGACTGAAGGTGCTTGATCTGGAGAACAGAAAGAGTTCACCCGCGCCTCGGCTGCCAGCGATGAACGGAATAATGGAAGCCGAGGAGGTCGTGCAACAGGTGTGGACTAGCATCCTCGGTACGGCCGACGCCGCTGGTCGCTGGGACGAGGCAGGCGGCGATTCCCTGAAGCTTTTGCGTTGCGTCTTGGGCCTGGAAGAGCTAACCGGCAGAGAGCTCAATATGGAAGCCTTCACGGTGGACATGAGCGCAGCCGACATGATTCACGTCCTCGTCACCGACGCTCGACCGGAGCGGAGACAACGGGATGTGGAGCTCCTCCCCCATCTTGTGATGTTGCCGGGTTCAATGGGTTACGGCCCGAGCCTGGCAGCATTCGGCGCGCAATTGAGCAAGGTGGCTCATGTGATCCCGATCCGCTACCCGGATCTGACCGCGACCCTCACCGGGTGCGGCTCGGTCGACGACATGGCTGCATTGGCGATGGAGCAAATCAAAGCCGCGCAACCTCGCGGCGACATACGATTGATCGGCTATTCATTGGGGGGCGGCGTGGCCTTTGAAGTCGCCACCCGGCTGATCGTAGAAGGTCGATCGGTAAAATTCCTCGGAATTCTGGACACGAATATCGGCCCGCGCAAGCACAACTATCGTGAGACACTGTCGCGTACGCTGCAGCGAATTGGATCGCACCGGGTCACCATCTACCGAATGCTTTGTCGCGCTATCTCGAAATGCGTTGTTCGCTTGGGATGGCAGGTGCCGTTCTGCCGACTTCTGGAATCGAGGATTTGGACCCATCTACCAGGCACCCGCTTCATCCTCAGGCTGGAGCTCGAGGAAATCCTGCGAATGCAGGCATTTGACCGCTGGAGGGCAGCTAGTAAAACTCGCCTTCCAATCACTGGAACAATCTTCGCTTGTAACCGTCGCTCGTCGCAAGCGCATCTTGGGTGGGATTCTCTGTTCGCGCAGCTGGACATGATTCCGATTGCCGGCGGCCATCTTGATCTCGTTATCGACCCGCATCTGTCTGTCAACCGACCGGTCATCGAGCGAGCCATCGCGTCGTCTTACTCCTGATCTTCGGCCAATAGATCCGACAGATTGGAACGAGGCGACGCAGAGCGCAGAAGTGCGCCGACCCGGATCAAGGTCGCAGGTAACTCCAGCCTCGCTCTTGCAGCTCCATGAGCCGGACCACTCCGGATTTGGTGACCTTGGCCTGCGAGATGAGAGGGATATCTTTCGCCTCAGCCTTTGCCATATTGTCGCGGGTATTTCCGCATGCTGAAAAGGTGAGCTCTGGCATGGTCTCGCTCATGGACTTGATGCGCGCTTTGACCGGAGAGGTGTCATCTCGCAGCATGTGCAATCCGGGTCCATAGGCGATCACTTCGATCTCAACCTTTTGGCCGATCTCGGTGTAATGCTGAACCGTGTTACTGACGTTATTGAGAGCGAGATTCATCGTTGCGGGGTCATTGACGTCGACCTGTACAGAGAGCCGATGTGGCTGCGTTCGGTTGGCGGCGGCGGTGGTCATCTTGGCGTTAGCATTGATCTTTGCAGCATTGATCTTTGCGAAAGCGCCGTTCTGCGCAGAACCGCTGGTTTGGGTGCTCAGCACCAAGGTGAGCCCAATGGCGGCTACGCCGGCGACGACGAAGAATGATCTGTTCATGATGTTTCCTTGAGTGTGCTGGAGTGCGGGCTCAAGTGTGTGCGCCATAGCGTAATCATGCGCGAATATGCGGGTCAAGAATGGTTCAACAAATGCGGACGTGATCTTAATTGCTGCGATTGGTGCATCTACCTCGTTGTGGCTACCTCCATTGCGACATCGACAAACGGCCGACGAAGGCAGTGTCATGAAAAATAATCACATCCAAAAGCCAACCTGAGTTGTCACGATGGGGTCACAGGCAATTGAGGCAGCAGCGCAGGAACGGAAACCGGTTGAGGGTTCACGCGTAACAAGCAGAGCCGCTGCGCGTGCCTCTGCTGTGGGAACTTGTATTCTGTGGCTTTTCACTGGAGCTGCGGAGGATGGACTATGCAGTGAAGGCACAATCCGCGCGCAGGCTTTCACCGCACCCACCGAAAAGGGACGAGAAGTCTCTGGGCCCTACGCCATTCGAAACGGATCCTTGTTGGTCTCGCTGGTTGCCGAGACGATGGCGGTCGAGCGGCAGATTCTCGAGCGCGGGCGTGAGACCATCGACAATCCCGCAGGTCGGCTGACTCTCGTTCAACGTTCAGATGCAGCGCAAGGCACAGCCGTGCAAGCCCCTGAACCCGCTCCAGCACCGGAGCAAAAGCAAGCCCTTGAACAGGAGCAGGAACGGGACAGGGTTGAGGCCCTTGCACGTACGCTTACCTCGTCCCTCCGAGCAGAGCTCAATGCCGTCCAGTCGGCCGCGGAAGCGGCGAGGATCAAGCAAAGACAGGAGCAAGATCGGGCAAACACCCTTGCGCGTGAACTTGCGACCCTCCGGGCGGAACTCGATACGGCGCGGTTCATAGGCAAGGAAGCTGCCCAGGCCATTGAGGTGGGGATCAGACAAACGCAAGCGCTCGAACAGGAACGAGACAGAGCAAACAACCTTGCGCGTGAGCTTACCTTCCTTCGGGCGGAACTCGACGTGGCGCGGATCGCAGTTTCGAAAGCCGTGCAAGCCGCCGAGGCGGAGGTCAAGCAAGAGCAGGCGCTCGAACAGGAGCGAGGCAGGGCAGATAACCTCGCACGTGAACTCGCGGCTCTCCGGGCGGAACTCGATACGGCGCGGATCCCAGCTTCGGGGACCGCGAAAGCCACCGCGGCAGAGATCGAGCAAAAGCAGGCGCTCGAACGGGAGCGGGCCAGGGCAGAGGCCCTCGCCCGTGACCTTACTTCCGTTCGGGCGGAACTCGATACAGCGCGGATCGCAGCTTCGGACGCCGCGAAAGCCACCGCGGCGGAGATCGAGCAAAAGCAGGCGCTCGAACCGAAACTCCAACAGCAGCGAGAAAGAGCCGAGGCCCTCGCGCGTGACCTTACTTCCCTTCGGATGGAACTCGATACGGCGCGGATCGCAGCTTCGGACGCCGCGAAAGCCACCGCGGCGGAGATTGAGCAAAAGCAGGCGCTTGAACCGAAGCTCAAACAGCAACGAGACAGAGCAGAGGCCCTTGCGCGCGAACTAACCTCCCTTCGGGCAGAACTCGACGCGGCGCGTGCGGCGACCCCGGAGGCCGCGCGGATCGTCGAGGCTGCGAAGATCGAACAAAAGCGGACACTTGAAAAGGAGCGCGACAAGACCGAGACGCTCGCCCGCGAGCTTGCCTCGGCGCAGAAGCAGGCCGACGAGCGTTCCAAACGTCTCGCTGCCGCGCACGCTGAGGTGCTGCAGGTGACGGAGACAAACAGGGCCATCGCGGCAGAGCAGAAACTGGCTCTCGCCAGCGAACGCGAGCGTGCCGGCGCCCTTGCGCAGGAGCTTGCCTCCGTCAGGAATCAACTTGAGGCCGCAAACCGGCAGTTCGCTGCCTTGACTGCTTCTCGGGCCCTCACCTCACGCGAGCCTGCCGTTGATAGCCCGCTCGAGCGCGTGGCCCAGTTCTATTTGAAGATAACCGAGGGAAAGAGCCGCTGGCCGGAACAGACCTCTGTCCAAGCCGCGGCTTCGAACTCGGAACGGTCGTCGGCGTCGGAATTGCCGCCGGAAGCGCAGTCGACTGCGCGCGAATCCGCCCCGGAATTGGACCCGCAAGTCCCTGTGGTGTCGGAGGGATCTGCGTCGGCGAGCGCCGCTCCCCGCCCCCTTGTAGACGAACAGAGGCTGCTTGCTCGGGCAAACGCATTGCTCCGGCAAGCTGATATTAGCGGCGCTCGCCCGTTGCTTGAACACGCTGTTGATCGTGGCAGCGCGCGTGCCGCCTTTATGCTGGCCGAGACTTACGACGCCCGCGTGCTGCAATCGTGGCGCGCACGCGGAATCCCCGGCGATCTTACGAAGGCACGCGAACTGTATGAAAGGGCGCAGGCGGGCGGCATTGAGGATGCGAAGGAGCGGATCAAAATGCTGAAATAGCTGTGGGCCCGTAGCTCGCCCGCCCAAGGTAGTCAGCCGGAGAATGGAGATGCGCATGTCGCTCATAAAGCTCTCATCCACGATCGCAGTAGCGGTGCTCGGCCTTCAACTGGCCGCCAACGCCCAATCCCTCCCGACGCGCGAGACGCCGGCTACGGTGGCGACGAGGAAGGCAGACACGGCCGCGAAAGAGCGCATCAATGCATGGACTGTCGGTCTCGCCGGTGGGCTCATTGAAGGCGCTCCGCTTCGTCTCGCGGCAGAGATGGCTCGCGTCGCAAACGAGGAGGACAAGCTTCACGTCCTCCCGATCGTGACGCGCGGAGCAACGGAAAACGTCAATTCGCTGCTCTATCTCAGGGGTGTTGATGCGGCGATCATCAACACGGATGCTCTTGACGAGTATAAGGCTCAGGTCCCGTTTATCGAGCGGCGCATTGTCTACGTTCTGAGCCTCTTTCCGTCCGAATTGCACATCTTCGTCCGTCCCGAGATCCGGTCGCTCGAAGACCTCAAGGGCAAGAAGGTCAATTTCAATACGCAAGGCACGGCGGCCGCCTATTCCGGTCCGCTGATCTTCAGCCGGTTGGGCCTAAATGTGGAAAAGATGTTCATTCCGCACCAGGTCGCTTTGGAGCAAATGAAGCGAGGAGAAATCTCGGCCGTCGTGTTTGTGACGTCAAAGCCCGTTGACGCCTTTCTGAAGGGACGCTGGGATCCAGGCTTCAAGTTCCTCGCCGTCGAATACGACGCCAAATTCGAGGACTACTATCTTCCGTCATCGATCGACACCACGGACTATCCGAGCCTGGTGCCAAAGGGTGAGCGGGTAGCGACGATTGCCGTCCCCACCATCCTTGCGGCCTACAACTGGCCACAACAGTCCGACCGATACCGGCGGGTGGCGCGCCTCGTAGACCACTTGTTTAGTCGCCTCGACCGGCTGCAGTCCCCCGGTTTCGATCCGAAATGGAAGGAAGTAAACCTGCGCGCCAGGGTGCCGAGTCTCGAGCGGTTCCGGCCAGCGCAGGAATGGCTTGATCGTCCGCAGGCGGGGACTGCGGGGCTGTCACAATGAAGGGTGTGGGTGCTCTCGCTGCGGCCGTGCTTTCAACCCTGAGCCAGGCGGTGTGTGCTCAAACCGGCGATGCCGTCGATCGCCTGAAGACATGTTCGCAGTTTGAGGGCATGGAGCGATTGAAATGCGTCGACGAGCTGTTGGGGGAGATGGCTGAGAAACCTGATGCCGCGCCGTCTCAAGGCCCGAACTGGATCATCAGCGAGACGACCTCGCCGGTAGACTATCGGCCGCAGATTGCAGCGCTGACGACAGCGCGCGCGGCGTCGCCAGATGCGCCATCCTCGCTCGCCATCCATTGTCGCGCCCATCGCACGGAGTTGATAGTTTCCACAACGGGCTCCTGGAAACAGGTCCCGGATGGTGACGTGAAGGTCGTGCACCGGATCAACGAAGAGCCGTCTGTTGAACAGCGCTGGAGAGCCGTGGAAAAGGGGAAAAGTCTTGCCTTTCCAGGCGACGTCGTCCGCTTCCTTCGCTCCATGCCGGATGGCGGCCGGATTCTGGTTAAAGTGTATGCCGGTAAAGGTATGCCATCTGAAAGTACGTTTCAATTGGCCGGCCTGGATTCCGTCCGACGTAAGATCGCGACGGCGTGCAACTGGCCCCCTCCCTGACCGACGCGCATACTACCGGATAACTTTCCCGCAGATCGGCTATGTTGCCATGAAGGAAGTGATCAACCTCGCCGAGACTTACGATAAGGGACGCACTCTATTTATGGGAATAGAGCTGCTCGTCGCCCCCGGTGCGCTCATCCCCCGGCCGGAGACCGAATTGCTTGGCGCTAGCGCCGTCGATGCTTTGCGTCAATTGAACATGCCGGCGCCGCGAGTGATCGACATGTGCTGCGGGGCGGGCAATCTGGCATGCGCCATCTCGCTCAAGATTCCCGACGCGCGGGTCTGGGCGAGCGATCTTACCGATGGTTGCGTCGATGTCGCACGTCGCAATGTTGTCTATCACGGTCTCACGGATCGCATCTCGGTGCTTCAAGGCGACCTGTTCGACGCCTTTTCACGCCTGCAACTCGACGGCACCATCGACCTGATCGTCTGCAACCCACCTTACATTTCAGAAACGCGGCTCAGAGGCGACCGTGCCGCCCTGCTCGAGCTCGAGCCGCGCGAGGCATTCGCAGCCGGTCCTTACGGCCTCAGCATCCATATGCGGGTTACGAAAGACGCGCTCCTATACTTGCGGCCGGGCGGCATCCTGCTGTTCGAGGTTGGCCTCGGCCAGGAGCGGCAGGTGACGACCCTTCTTGAGCGCAGCAAAGCCTATGAGAACATCAGGGTGGTCACAAACGAAACAGGAGAAGGCCGCGTTGTTATGGGATACGCAACCGCATAGAGGTTTGATTTCTGGATGGCAACGACGCATTTCAGGGTCAATTCAACAGGGCAGCCAGGCAACCCTGAGCGGTCTGTGCACGCACCATATTCCTGATGGCCGTGATCGAACGCCGGGATTCAAGTCGGCGATGACCGAATCTCTGCGGTCGTATTCGCGACACCGTTTATAGGCGGCAGACAAAACATCAGTTCTTCTTGCGGACGACGTATTGTGCAATTCCCTGGATGGAATCGAGGTTCTCAGGCAAGAGTTCGCTGTCTTCGACCGTGATGCCGAAGGTCTCCTCGATGAATCCGATCACCTCGAGCACCCCCGTCGAGTCGATGATACCCTGATCGAGCAGCGACGTGTCGACCTCCAGCAAGTTCGTTTCAGTGATGTAGAAATTCGACACCAAGAAATCGCGAACTTGCTTTCGATAGGTGTCGATTGGTTCCCTGGCTAGCAACATGGCTTGTCTACTCCGATGCGAAAAGGAAAGTCACGATCTAATCATTCGGTCATCAACTTATGACAGGGCTCTCTTATTGAGTTTTGCTGTGTCCGTCCGCGGCAGGCTAGGCACGATCACGATGCACTTCGGCACCAAGAAGCTTTCGAGGCGTCGCTGGCATTCTTTCTGGAGCTGCTTCTCGCCGAGTGTTCTTCCCTGCTCGATTACGACAAACGCTTTAACCGCTTGCCCGAGGAGCTCGTCGGGAACGCCAATGACCGCGGCTTCCCTCACGCCCGGAATATCCATCAGCACGTTCTCCACCTCCTTGGGAGCGACTTTCTCTCCCCGGGATTTTATGATTTCGTCGCTGCGGCCGATGAAGTAGAGATAACCTTCCGCGTCAATCCGGCAGTAGTCACCGGTGTACAGGACCTGCTCGCCGGGCAGAGGACCGGCCTTGAGTTTCCTGGCCGTGGCCTCCGGCTTGCCCCAATAGCCCCGCATCACCGTCGCGCCGCGAATGACAAGCTGGCCAACTACGCCGGGACCCACGCGTCTGTCCTCCTCGTCGACAATCCACATCTCCGTGTTCGGGATGGCGATCCCTACGCTCAACGGCTTTCGGTCGATATCCTCCGGCGGTAAGAAGGTGCAGCGCTTGCATTCAGTAAGGCCGTACATGGAATAAATACGCGCCGCCGGGAACATATCCTGCAGCAGACGAATGTGCTTCACCGGCAGCGTAGCCCCGGTGTTCGTGACGTAGCGGATGCTCGAAAGATCGTGCTCCTTTATCGACTTGAGCCCCGACAGCATCGAGAAGATCGTAGGCACGCCGGGCAGGCCGGTCACCCGTTCGTCCGCGATAAGCCCGAGGATCTGCGCCGGAAAAGCGAATGATCGTTCGAGGACCAGCCGCGCGCCTGTGCGAAACGCCATGATCATTTGATACAGTCCGTAATCGAAGGCGAGCGGCAGGACGTTCAAAATAACCTCGTCTTCGCACAGCGCGAGATATGAGGCGATCGACGTGCACGCGGCCAGCATGTTCCGGTGCGTCAGCATCACGCCCTTGGGATCACCCGTCGATCCCGAGGTGTACACGATGGCCGCGAGATCGATATCGATGCAGCTGCGCGCCGGCGGCGAGTCATGGCCGGCGATGCCTGCCACGTCCCAGTGTACCGCATGGGGCAGCCCCGTCAGTTCGGCATCGCCGATGGACCCGGAGACGATCACCCGGCGCAACGACGGGCACACCTCGGCGGGCTCCTTGAATATCGGGTAGAGGTGCTTGTCGGTGATAAGCGCCGACGGCCGGCAATCGTTGAGCAGGTAGCCAAGCTTGTCGCGCTTGGTGAGCGGATTGACGATGCACACCGCGGCATTCGCCTTGAGCACGGCCCAGAAGCTGACGACCGTCTCGACAGTGTTGTCGGCGAAGATGATCACCCTGTCGCCGCGTGCGACTCCGCTCGCGACCAGATGATGCGCGATTGCGTTGGAGCGCGCCTCGATCTCACCATAGGTGATGCGGCGCTTGCCACACACCAGGGCCACCTTTCCACCGAGATGACGGGCGGAGTGGATGAGGTAATCGTGCAGGAGCGGTACAGGACCATGCATCAGGAAAGGGCCGCCTCAACCCAGTGCTCGCGATCGATATCGACAGTCAGCTCAAGAGTGTGGAGTCCACCGGGACAACTCGCGACGAATTGTTGGTGTAGGAGCTGGGTCGATATCACGCCAACCAGCGCCATGTTGTCGGAGTTCGAGACGTCGCCGTCACCGGCCGCGGCCTGCGCCCGACACTTGCTCAGCAGGCGGGCGACCGAGCCCGGATCGAAGACGTTTGCGTCGCGGAGCGCCGTTTCGGAAAGCGCTTCGGCGATATAGGCGGGCGCGTCGCGGGCGACGAAGCACAGCGCGTTGGGCGCGCGGAATGGCTGCTTCTTGCGGGCGATGATGTCCGACGGCACGACCGGCTCTGCGACGCGCTTCAGAACGTGCTTCTCGTCAAGGATGCGGAGCTTGTAGGCGGGCGGTAGCGAATTCGCCAGCGCGACCACGTCCTCGTCCAGAAACGGGAAGCGGCCTTCGACCGAATGGGCCATGAGCATTCGGTCGCCCTGAGAGGACAGCAGATATCCCGACAGCAGCGTTTGGATCTCGAGATACTGGTCCTGCGCGAGGGAACTCCATTGCGCGAATTCCGGAGGCAGACGGGCGATCAACTCCGAAACCGCATTCCGGCTCGCCGACCCGGCGCGCATGTCGCTGGAGAACAGTCGCTTGACGGCGCTTGTGGTGCGCCAGCGGGGGTCATGCGCGAAGCCCGGCGTGGCGTGCTCCGACAGATTGCGCCCGAAAAACTGCCGTGCCATCGCTTGCTGCTGCACCGGCGAGCGGGTGAGATAGGGGTAGAGACGCTCCAGCAGTCGCGCGCGGCGTGTCGAAGCGGGTTGCCGCCCCCAGAAGCGGCGGACCTTTCCTTCGCGAAAGAGGTCGTAACCGGCAAACATCTCGTCGGCGCCTTCGCCGGTCAGTACGACCTTGACGCCACGGGCGCGCACCAGTCGCGACAGCAGGAACAGCGGCGCCGGCGCAGTCCTCAGGATCGGACGCTCGGTGTGGTAGATGACCTGCGGAAACACCTCGGCGATGTCGCTGCGCGAAACTACCACCTCATGGTGCTCACTGCCGATCGCGCGGGCCATCAGGCGCTGGAAATCGGCCTCGTCATATTCGGCGTCAGCAAAACGCAGCGAGAAGGTTTGGAAGCGCTCGCCGGCAAAGCGCCGTCCCATCGCTGCGACAAGCGAGCTGTCAAGCCCGCCGGAGAGATAGCTGCCGACCCGAACGTCGGAGCGCACCATTCGAAGCGATGTCGCGGATTCCAGCGCGCTACGCACCTCCTCCACGGCGTCGTCGAGTGAACCGCTGAACTGGCCATCGCGCGGACTGGACGATTCGGGATATCGCGGCTTCCAGAACGCTTTCTCGCGAACGCCGCCGTTTTCATAAATGCGGAAATGTCCCGGGGCGAGTTCCTTGATCCCTTGAAACACGCCCTGCGGCGGCACGGCCGTCCAGAAAGTGAAGATCTGATCGATGCCGGCTGGATCGAAGGTACGGGGAATCGCTGTATCTGCCGCGAAGATGGCCTTCACTTCGCTGGCGAAGTATAGGCGACCTTTGCGCTCGCAGAAATGCAGCGGGCAGATGCCGGTCCGATCGCGCGACAACACCAGGCGACGGGCCGCCGAGTCCCAGATCGCGACCGCCCATTGCCCGGTCATTCGTTCGAAGGCGGCCTCACCCCAGGCCCGATAGGCGTTGACGATGACTTCCGTGTCGCTGCGGGTCCGGAACCGGTAGCCGAGAACGATCAGCTTCTCACGCAACTCGACATAGTTGAAGATTTCACCGTTGAACACGATCCACGTCGTGCCACTCATATCCGCGAGAGGCTGCTGGCCGCTCGAAATGTCGATGATGGACAAGCGGGCATGTGCCAGTCCCGCGCGTTCGTCCCGGTACATGCCCCGCTCGTCGGGGCCGCGATGGGCCAGCGCGCCGACCATGCGCATCAAAGCTTCGCGTGGGGGTGGCGCTGCGGCGGAGCTTAACGACACGATCCCCGCTACACCGCACATGCCGGTCAGTCCTCGAACACTTGAGCGACGAGCACAGGTCGCGCGTGGAGGTAGCGCGTGGCACGACGCTTGGCGTCGATATCCCTGAAGACTATCTCAACCTGGGCTGCCGTGAGCCCGGTAACCCCTGCGACGTCGTCTGGGGGAATCCCGTGGTTCACCGCGTAGAGGCACAGATCCATCAGGTGACAAGGCAGCGCGAAGTAGAACTCCTCCTGGCTCTGCGGCATCGAGAACGTATCTGTGGTCGGCGGCCTGCGCCGGATCTCCTCCTCGACCTCGAGGTATTCTGCCAGCTGGTAGACCTGTGTCTTGTAGAGGTGCGCGATCGGCATCACGTCCGCGATTCCATCGCCCTGCTTGACGAAAAAGCCCTGGTCGTGCTCAAGGCGGTTCGGTGTGCCCACCACCGCGTATCTGAGGCGGTCGGCGTGGTAGTACTCCGTCATCTTGCGGACGCGCTGCTTATAATTGGTCGCGGCGACGATCTGCAGATAGGCGTCCGATGAAAGACGCACGGTGCGGGTGCCGTCGCGGCTCTGAACCGTGAGACGGGTGATATTCAGTCCGTTGCTCGCGAGAACGGACGGTAGCACCAGCTTGCATTTCCAGCTGTCGTCATATTCAGGAACGACGGTCCGTATCGCCTCGATCTGCCGCCGATAGGCGCCGAGCCCCTCAAGGGCGGGCGATATGTCTTCCAGCACCGTGCAGATGCCAAGCTGTGCCGCCCAACTGCGGCCGAGCCGCAGCGAATCGTCCGAAGAATGGTGCTCGGGCATGAAGACGCCCAGGACCTTGTCGTTGCCGAATGCACGCGCGCACAACGCCGCGACGACGGAGCTGTCGATACCGCCGGAAAGACCGAGGACCGCGCCGCGACGCCTGAACCCGCCGAGGACCTGCTTGCGTAATGCTTCGACGATCCGCTCGACCTCCGCGGCGGCATCGAGCACCAGTGCATCCTTGCTGAATTCCGACTTGGTCGGGATGCGCGCAGCGACGTTCATGACCGCGCCTCCCGTTTGCAGGATTCGGCTGGCGCGTAGGTTTGCGCGACCGCCTTCTCGATCAAGAGGCGATTCGTCGCGAGGTGGGGTTCGACGACGAGATCGAGGTGGCCACCTGCAATTCGGATCACGTCCAGGCTTGCGAAGGTGCAATCCCAGCCGAGCGATTGCGGCACTCCCTCTCGGTCGCAGCGGAACACGGTGCCCGCGATCGGCAAGGCCGGTTTCGGCCCCGCCAACCATTGGAAGAAAGCCCGGGACCGCAACACCTCCTGCAGTTCGAGCTTAATTCGGAAGCAGGTGGCATCGAACTTCCGCCGGCTATAGCGATCAAGGAACCAGGCGAGGCGCGCCTCACAGCGCATTGCGACGGTACCTTTTGCAAGGACCCGGCAAGCCATCCGGTAAGCGTTGACGCGATTGGTCCGCATCCGCCGCAATGTGCGGGTGAGCGTCTCCCAATAATCGCGGCGCTCGTTGACGATGGACGTATCGAGAATCCCCAGAAACTTGACCGACCGCCCCGCTTCCAGCAGCCGTGCCGCAACTTCGAACGCCACCGCGCCGCCAAGCGAATGGCCGAGCAGGCGGACATGGCCGACGGGTTGGGTCTGATCGATCTGCTCGACGGCGGCGGCGGCCATGGCGGTAACCGTGTTCTCTCCGTTGAGGATGTTTCGGAGGCCGGGGTATTTGATCGGGATGACCCGGGCAACCTTGCCCATGGCCGCTGCAAAGGACGCCATGCTCGGACCGTAGCCGACGGACCCGGGCAACAGGAAAAGGATCGGAGGCGCATCCGCTTGCGGGCGCGCGACTTGACCGGTGGCCTGTCCGGACACAATCGCCTTGACCATCTCGGCGACCGTCACGTCGACGGTGAAGGCTTCGAGTGAGAGCTCGTGCCCGGTGGCGCTCTCGATCTCCATGATGCAATGCAGCAGCTTTAATGAATCGCCTCCGGCTTCGTCCCAGCCTCCCGCGATTTCGCGGGTGTTGAGAATCCTGGTCCAGGCATCCTGGACGAGTTGATGAGTCGTCAGCTCGCGTCCGGCATTGGCCGGCTGCGGATTTGGCGCTGTCTTTCGGGCCGACAGATCCATCTCCCTGAGCTTCGCCACGTCGACCTTTCCACCCGGGAGACGCGGGATCTCGGCAATCTCGTGAAGCCGCAGCGGCCGCAGTGGCGGCGGCAGTTTCTGCTTGACGATTTGGCCGAGTTCAGCCGCAAGGTCCGCGCCAGCCGAGCGCCGTGGAAGGGCGAACGCGACCAGTTCGTTCGCCGCCGTTGCGATTGCCACCGCGTCTTCCACGGCGGGCACGCAACGCAAGACATGTTCGAGTTCGGCGGGTTCGACGCGTCGCCCGTTGATCTTCAGCTGGCGCCCTTTGCGACCGATGATCCGCAGCAGACCGAGATCGTCGAGCTGGACGAGATCACCCGTCGCGAAAATTCGAACGCCCGGATCGTCTGGATCGGACTCGGCGGGGACGACGGCGCCGTTCTCCCAATGGCCGAGCAAAACATACGGGCTTTTGATCAGGAGTTCGCCGCTCTCGCCCGGTTCAACGGAACGTCGCTCCTCGTCGACGATCGCGAACGCGCTCCCCGGAAGCAACCAACCGGCCGGGACCGAGGCGCCACGCTCTGACAGGCTTCGCGGCAAGAACCATTGGGAGCCGCTCGACTCCGTTGAGGAGTAGCCGACCTGCACCAGGCAGGCGTTGGAAACGGCCTTGCGTAACAGGGCGATGTCGGTCCACGCCACCTTCTCGCCTCCGATCCGAACAACCCTGAGCGACCTGAAGGCGTCGGCGGGGTCGTCGGCCATGAGCGCGCAAAGCAACGTCGGCACCACATAGGTGATCGTCACGCCTTCGGCCTGCATCCGGCTGCGAACGGCGCGCAGCCCGACCGCCTCGACCTCGAGGAGATGCAGCGTGGCGCCGGTCAGAAGGGCGGCGAAAATCTCGCGGCAGCCGGCGATGGTGGCCGGCCCGGTTAAGGGCAGGACAACGTCTTCCGCATTGATATGGCAGGCAT
>JGI12053J15887_10000267_pt1 | contig 20003 bp, 15 predicted proteins | sample MedBloCAOM1_O3_FD_15887 | JGI IMG/M metagenome (IMG submission 15887)
CTCATGCGCAACTGGTGCAGCAGTATTTCCCGGCAGACATCCCGGGATATTCGGGAAACTTTGGCGCATCAGTCGTCAATCGCATGATGATGCTCAATCAGACCAACGGCATCCAAGTGGGTGACTTTATCATAAGGCCCGTGGTGTCTGAAAATGCAGGCTATAATTCGAATGTTCTCGGGGTTTCAGGATCGGGAAGCGCCGAAGCGGAGACCAGTGCGAGCGTGAGGGTCAATTCCAACTGGGCGCGCGATGCAATCGGTGCCTCGCTCAGCGTCGACAACCACCGCTATTTCGCCCTGCCTGAAGCAAGCTTTACGAATTGGACGGCTGGCGTTGGCGGATCCGTCAACCTCGGCAACGATATCGCGACTGTGGCCTATTCTCACCTTAATTTAAATCTATCAGCGACTGATCTCGGCGTCTTCGGTGTCGTGACACCTGCGCCCTACACCGTCGACGATGTACGTCTCTCATATCAAAAGCTCTTCAGTCGCTTCAGCGTAACGCCCCTTTTAGAGTATGAGAGCTTTAACTTCGGGCAATCAAGCGGCGCTAACGTCGTCAACTTTGATTCGCTGAGCCACCAGACCGTAATCGGCGGCGTGACAGGGCGCTACAATGTCTCGCCAGGAAATGCGGCAGTCGTCATACTACGCACCTCTGACGCTCAGTTCTCCTCGCAATCGACCGGGTCGTCGAACAATAGTTACATCGACTACGCCGGCTTTCTCGGGGTCGATTTCCGCAGCGATGCTGTTCTCCAGTATCGCGCCTTGTTCGGCGCGGAGAGCCGAAACTTTACGCAGAGCACTGCCGCGACCATCACCGCGCCTGTCTTCGAACTGGACGCTATTTGGCTGCCAAGTGACCTGGATACGATAACGGCGACGATTGCCCGCCGGCTCGATGACCCCGCCTCTCCTTTCGCGCGAAATCAAACCCTCTTCGAAGGGCGGCTGGAACTCGATCACGAGCTGCGCCAGAACGTTTTTCTGACGGCCTACGCCGCACTCGGCAAAAGCGATTCCCAATCGAATGTTGCAGGCGTCGCCAGTGAGAATGAGACCCAGGAACATTTCGGCGTGGGCGCGCGCTGGTATCTCACTCAGCACGTCAGCGCCTCATTGAGCTATGGCTTTAGCCACAGCACCGCCAGTGGCAACTCAACTGTGACGACTACCACGAATACTATCGAAACGAGCAGCGGCTCCTTTACCAGCAACGTTATCATGGTGGGGGTCAATCTTTTCGAATAGCCTGGTCCCTTGTTCTCCCCCACAACCTATCATCGTGAAAGTCCGAATGGCCCCCGTCACATCCGCTCAAAGCAAAAGCTGCCCCTTTATGAGCCGGGGAACGACACGACTCGCTTCTGTGATCGTCATCGCACTCTCGCTGACCGGCTGCATGCCTGGTGGCGACTTGCCAAACCTCCCCCCCGCCAGCAACGTCCAGTATCGGCTTGGCAGCGGCGATCAAATCCGGGTCATCACCTATAACGAAACCCAGCTCAGCAACACGTTTACCGTCGGGGACAACGGAACAATTTCGCTACCGCTCGTCGGAACAGTACAAGCCGGCGGCATGACGGCTGGGGAACTCGCGTCCAATATCTCCTCTACACTCGAGAAGAAGCAGCTTATGAGTGACCCCAGCGTATCGGTTGAGGTTACGACCTATCGTCCCATTGCGGTCCTGGGCGAGGTCAACCATCCGGGCGAGTATCCTTATCAACCTGGCATGACGATGCTCACCGCCGTAGCACTCGCTGGAGGCTTTACCTACCGTGCTGTTACCGACTACGCCTCCGACATCCGTCATGAGGGGCAAGCCGACGGCCATGCCATCAAAGGCCGGATAGATCCTGAAACGACGCTTAAGCCAGGCGATGTCATCAACGTCTTCCAGCGGTACTTCTGAAGGTCGCGGGCGTGATTTGCCTCGATTGGCATGCTTGTTAGGAACGGGGCTTGGAGCGACCGCGGGTCACCGCCAATGCGCGGATCCAAACGCTTTGGATGCGATTGCGTGTGGCCGGCTTGATCTATGGCCTCGGGACTGATTAGGGAGTTGCGTGATCGCGGCTCGCAAAACGGGCGGGCTTCGCAGACCTCTTTAGATGAGGGTTTAGCGACATAGAATATTAGAGAGCATGAGCACAAATGGAAGCCGATGACGCGCGACGCTCAGTCATTGACAGAGACGAGAATTGCCGAGGTCGGCTGAATAACCAATGAGAGATGGCCCTTTGTCACATGCACTGTATCTGGCGCGCTAGCCCCACTATCGTCAGGGCCTATGGGGGCGCCATTGAGCGTAACACCGGTCGTGTTATTGAGCGAAGGAGCGGCAAGCGTGTGAATCGTTGCTATCGTTGCATCCACACCAAGGGCAATCCTCGTAACTGCGCTGGTTGTAGCGTCCTTATTAAGGATAAGAACTGACATTTTAGAGTGGTTCACTACAACGTAGGCTGTCAGGGCGATTCCATTGCCATTGACTTTAGTTCGCAGCAATTCTCCCGGTCCGATCATGGAGAAGAGCAGCATCCCATAGTACAGAGGGCGAATCTGCAGGAGCCGTCTGTCATTATCAGCGATCGGAGTATAGCCAGGTGCGGAGCCGCCTCCGTGAAAGTTCACACCGGCCGAACCATATAGCGCATTAAGAAAAAGAAACTCGATAGCCCACAATGCGCTTCCGAATGTATTGCTAACATTAGGCGCCCCCCCGTAGTAAAATGAATTCGCTTCGGTGAGGCGATATCCCGCAGGTATTCTGTACGATTGTGCCGCCGATTGAAGCTGCCGTAGCAGGCCTGGTAGCGCGGGGTCACCCGCGAGTAACAAGGCGAGTGTCGAGGACGGGGATTGTCCATTTCCGCGATAGTAGTGCTGTGTAAGTTGGCTGATGCAGTTGCCCTCATCCGCGGCGAAGGGAACCGTCCAACTATCCTCGTGCCAAGCGCTGGCGGGGCCCGTCAAAACAGCAGCAGGAAGTCGCTTCCTCAAAGCTTTCGCATAAGCGGCCCACTCCGAGATAAAGTCGTGATAAGTGAAGCTGGACGGCCGTAAACCATTCACGGAATATTCATCGGGTTCATTGCCGACTTCAAAGGCGTAAATCCGACTGCCGAGAGAATGCGTAGCGTAGGAAGCTTCGTCGACCAATCGCGCGTTCGTGTTGCTAGCGAAATTCAGGCCGTAGAGGACTTTCCAGTCAGTAGCGCGCAGAAACTCACCTAACGCGTCAACATTGGATGGCAGGATGAGATGTTCCGCCGGATCAGTGTTATCTGCGCTCCAGCTAGTCCGGTCGACGCTGTTTCCTCCTAAGCGTAAGATCCCAGGGCCGAGTCGGCGAAAGAGGCTAATTAGTCTCTTATTCGATCCCGTGAAAAAGCTCCGGGAGAGCGCACTCTTTTCATAACTGAAGCCAACAAAATCTGGTCCAATTGTCGCGACTGGTCCAGCACGATCGGCTGTGATGAATACATCGGCTGCTTCCCGGTTCTGTCTGATTTCTAATTCGTGGGTGCCTTTAACGATGTCAGCGCAACCAGAGAGAGACGGAAGGGTCGCGCCGCTGGCCAGCAGGCCGAGCAATTTGCGGCGTCGCAAATATGGAAGTGCTTTGAAGCGGGACGGATTCATGAATGTCACGAGAGGACCGACACTTTTAGATTATTGGTTATGGACGCGTGTTGCTCGCCGCCGCCACAAGCTTGCGGTAGCTAATCGCGAGAGACGTCGTCTTCGAATGATAGAATCCTACTGCCAATGTCCAGTCATGGCTGCGTGCTTGCAGTTGACGCAGAAATTGCGCGGCATATTGCGCGTTGACCATAGGATCAAAGCCCTCCTCAAGCGTTCGGAACGCGTCAGGATGCTGCTCTAGGTCAACTTGGAGACAACCTACATCAACGGCAGTAGCGCCTCGCTTAAGAGCCCGGCGTGTCGAATCGACGGCCTGTTTGCGGGTTGAGTAGAAATACCCCGCTCCGTCAATGTCCACAGTCCAGGGCCAAGGTCGTCGTCGCCCGACGGCGTCCAACCGACTGCTTTCAACCTGTGCTATAGAGGCCAAGAGGCCTTTGGGAATTCCTTCCTCTTTTTCAGCCCGTTCAATCGCTTCTCGACATGGATCATCGATACGCGGGGTGGCGACACTTTCGCCTGTCACCAGTATCGGGGAGAAACCCTCCGACGCGAGAAGCCGCGCATGGTCGCGTTGTTGCTCAGCGCGCAATGCTCGAAGTGCTGGTCCTTCAGTCGGTCGACGAAGTTCAGAGGCGCGCACCTTGCCGGCATAGGAAAGGACGAGCGCAGAGGCAAGGACGTAGATAAGGATGGTAAATTTAACGTCATGCATTAAGAGCGGATTCCATGCCAAGCGCGTAAAAGCACTACACGATCAATTGAGCGCCCGTCTATTCGTTGAGATGATGAAAGCATAAATCTTTCCTCGAACACATACTGGCGCCGCACGCCCAGGTTGCCGTCACCTAGCCAAGCAATACACAGCCCTGGGCGCGGTACACGCGTTGCTTCAAACTTCAGCATCGACTTCAGGGTTACGGCCAGAAAGATGCGCGGTCGTCTACGCAAAAGAGCTTGTGACGTCACAAGCGCCGACAGTGATCGGACCTTGTCAAGGGCGCTCCCCGAAGCGCCTAAGCCGACCCACTCGACGAGTGGTCTTTGCGACAACGCCAGCGGCCGCGATTCTCCTAAGCGCATCATTGGGCGACATTCGACCAGCGGCTACTTCGCGTCGGGTGACGGCGTCCATTGTCGCGGGGGAGACTTTGCCGTCGTGCGAAAGCCATTCACTAACGAGCATGCGGTAGTAGTCTTGTCGACGTCCAATTCGGAATCGTTCCAGCTCATTAGGAGGAATCTGTTGCTCCGCCATCTCTATGATAGCTTGATAGAGTTGGAGCAATTTTACACGGTCCGCCGTGGAAACGCGACTGTACCCTTCGGCAATCCGATCCCGGATCCTTCGCCAGTTAAAGCTTGACTCGGAAGGTTGTAGCTGAAGCTGCTGGAATATTTCATTTGCACTCATAACGCGCCTTTTAACAGACGACAGCTGCAGATGACGTTGCACAAAGAGGTGTTGATTAGAGGGTTATCGCAGTTGTGATGCGCCGGATTTAGAAATGGCGGAGCTCGAATACCTGCCGGTTCTTCATTAAATGACGTCAAGGTCAGCCTCGGCCGCGCCATGAGCGCCTAAGGTTGTGAGCGTCAGGCATCCGACCGGCCCGACCCATCTGACATACTCACTTTGACGGATGTACAAGTCGCAAGGGTTTTCTTTCTCGGTCCCTAGAGAGCTGCCAGGCGCTTCTTGGGTGTGACTCTAGGTGATGTTTGCAATGCTGAGCATTGATTCCATTAACTCACCGGCGCACATCGACCTGACCGTTCTCCTAAGGAATCACGCAGGTAATGATTAGTTGTGCAGCCATCAGATTCTCTCAACCCAATTTGGGGCTATTCTCTGCCTTTAGTTACGATTACAGGTCCGTAAGTTGGTTTTGGAGCACGCCCCGTGAAGGTCGTCATCGCATACTTCGTGGTAATGACCGCCTTTGGCGGATGGGCGGCAATATCGCATTCCACGGCTAGCCTGATTGCTTGGCTTCTGGCGGTGACAGGCTTCTTCGTTTTGCTGGCCGCGGCAATTATTTATTTCGACCTGATGGAAGGTCGCCTCCTGCGTCGGAGTGATGAGATAGACCAACGGCTACCCGCCGTTCTTGAGAACAGCAGGTAATGACGTTGTCAGGGTCCTGATCGGCATCCAAGTCCCGCTCCCTTACTTTTAAGATTATTGATTAGAATTCAGCCGTAACTGACTGTCTTATTTAAGACTCCAAGCAGAGTGGTTTCCGAGCGCGAGGGGTGCTTGCTTGCGCTGCCTTCGTGCAACGCGAAACACTCTTCAAAGGCTGACGGAATCGCCGACTCAACCTATGTCCAAGACCTCAGAGGAGGTCAGCCTTACCGGGGAGGGCTATGGAATGAAGGATTATCAACACCTTAGCATGGCGTAGGAGCATGCCCGGTAACGCAAATTAGAGCGTGCATAGTGGATAAAGTCAGGTTAAATTTTGACCAACGCTCAAGAAGCAACACCAAATTTAAGACAATGAGTCTCGGACAACATTTTAAGATTCTGGGCAATCACCCCTCGGCCGCCATCGTCGACTTGGCGGATCCGGGTTCCCAAAGTGATGTGCCAACTAAAAACCCTCGGCCACTTCCGGCACCGGGGTTATTTTTTCGTGGCTTCATCATTGGCGTCGTAATTATGACGCCCATTTGGCTCGTCGTGATCTGGGCAATCTTGCGTTGATCCATGGGACGGAAAAGGCTCGCGTCGTCAAATTGTGAAAACTCGGTGCAGACGCACACACCTCGGAAGCTGATCCGGGATCGTTTTGTTGTGTCCACTAACCATCCGCTCAAGCCCATCCTACTGGATGCTGACTGCTGACCGCGGCATTATTCGCGGGCGCCTGCTGAAGAACGTTCGGATCGCGGGCCTCCCGTCGGTTGAGACGGCATTGGCAGCGCCATAGAGGAACCAGCACAAAGCAGCTGTCTTGATGGTAAACATGTTCGCACCGATGCATAGTGACGCGGCCATATAGACAGCGATCATTGCCTTCATAGAGGCCGCCTCCGGTGTTCGTGGCTTTAGGAAGGCAAAGATACCTAAAAAGAACAGCGCGAGTGGTAAGCCGAGATTGTTGATGACATAGGCATAGCCAGTGTCGGCGGTGTAGACCTGCGATGGACTCAAGGCCAGCCATTGCTGCAGGTTCCAAAAATCGAGCAGTCGGCCCGAGAACAACAGACGGCCTGAGAAGTTGTCACCAATGATCGAGGGTACGACGCCCGGCAATTCGTGGAGAGAGCCGTTGATTAACAACACCAGCATCACGAGCAAAGGTAAACAAAACACCACGAAGCGCGACCGGTGCAGGGGCATCATTCGCAAAGCGAGCATCACCAGCCAGCAGGCGGATGCAAAGCGTGAATCGCCCAATACAAAACAGAAGGCTCCGAGCGCGACGAGTAGTATTCTCGACCAAAGCTTTCCAATTCGCGTGCTGAGGCACCAAGCGAAAACGATGACCGAGAAGTTGCCCATCGAAACCGGTTCGAGAAATATCGACGAGACGCGATGTGAGCCGAAAAGGCCCGGAAAGAAGGTCCGACTCATCGCGCCGCCACGATTACCACTGATAAACAGGGTCGTATCGCCGTAATTCACCGTGGTCTGAGCGATGACTCCCTTATCGACATAATAGGACCAGACGTCGAACATCGTGCCAAACTGACTTGGTAGCAGCAACTCGAACAGACCAATCGGGAGCACAATCGCCATTACAATCCATAATGTGCGATTGCCTTCCTGCGCGGAGGCCAGCATCCCCAGTTCGTAAAAGATGTACATAATGCCGAGGTCATGAAGGATTTTTAGATCCAACCCAGGATTGACGAACTTCAGCCCTATTAGAAGCATGGTCGTGACGGCTGTAATCCGCACGGCCCGTTCTGTGATTCGGCTGCGGGCGGCAAAGAGGCCGGCGCCGAGGATCACGAGCTCAAAAAGTATCACGACCGCGCTTGAGATATGCAACCCGCCGCGTGTGCTGATGAAGCACAACACCATGTTAAAGGTCGCGGCCGCGAGCACTAGGCGAGAGCCCGTTAGGACCGCGGTGGAAGCCGGTCGGACTAAGGCAGATTGCATGGCCAGCCTAACACCCTGTTTCCATTATGTGAATACACGCAACGCAAGCGAAGACACCCGCACAAAGCGGAACAGGCGACCTGACACATTATGGCAGCAAAGTGTCAATTCTCGTGAGGGGAGGGATATTAGAGTGTCAAGGGACGTATTGAAAGTGGCCGCCGGCGATCACGAAGGGCTTTCACTCCTCGAAAGCTCTTGCAGGGCCGTCGTCTGCCCCATAGAAGCGGGCGCAAACCGGCCGGAGGAGTGGGGCAGCGATGTGCGCCAGGCGGTACGGAACATCAGGGAGCAATCGGTAACGCGATCGACGTGAGGATCCCCTCCATGTCGCCTAGCAGAGTGATTGACTGACCCTATGTCACAGGCGTTGTTTATCTCGGTCCATGATTTCCGCAGCATGCGTAAGGCAAGCGTGCACTTTATCGCCGCGGAGATGGCCAAACGAAGTAAAACCCGCTTCTTCTCCGTTGGCCTGTCGCGCCTGTCGGAGCGGCGCGGAGATACCCGGTCTAGTCTTTCTGACCGTGCCAACCGTGTCGAAACCCAAGATGGCGTAGAGTGTTACCTCTGGAAGATGCCCTGGCATCCCTTCGATATGCGCAGGCAAGTGTTGGCACCTATCGAAGCGGCGTTGTTCCGTCTCTACCGGAGCATGATCCCCCGCATCCCCCAGCGATGGATTGATGAAGCCGACATCGTTTTCATAGAATCCGGCTTGGCGGCGGTCTTTGTCGCCGATGTTCGGCGTCTCAATCCCGCGGCGAGAATCGTCTACCTTGCCTCCGATGACCTTGATGTTATTGGCTGTGCGACAACGATCAAGCGGGACTTTGCCCGCAATTTCGACATGATCGATACCGTAAGATTACCGTCTCGCTATTTGCTCTCTGGCATGCCGCATGGCCGTAATGCGGTTCTGGTTCCTCATGGCATCGACAGAGCCATCGCTGAGCGATGCTATCCCAATCCGTACGGGGATCGCCCGTCCTGCGTCTCAGTCGGATCGATGCTTTTCGACGCAAGTTTCTTTAGTTTTGCCGCAACAGCCTTTCCCAACGTCGACTTTCACATTATCGGTGCGGGTAAGGCAGCGTCCCGGCTGCAGGGTGCCAATATCATCATCCACCCGGAAATGGCCTTCGCCGATACTCTCGCCTATCTTCAGCACGCTGCTTTCGGTGTCGCGCCCTATCGTGATGCCGATACCCCACGCTATTTGATCGATACGTCGCTTAAGCTCCGGCAGTTCGGGCTATTCGGGATCCCCGCCGTATGCCCACATTTTGCTCTCGGCGACGCGGCCGGTCGCTTCGGCTACACACCCGGCGATGCGTCGTCAATTGAGGCAGCTATCCGGAAGGCTGTGACAAACACGCAGACTATTACGGTAAATTCACTCGGCTGGAGCGAGGTCGTTGATCGCATTCTGAGGCCGGCGGATTTTGCGGATACGCGGCTATGGGACGAGGCAGCTTGACAAGCGCGGCTTTGGCTGGCCCCGTCGTCGCCATCTATCGCACGCAGATCCTACCGCTGTCCGAGACCTTCGTGCGGGACCAGGCGCTCGCACTTCGTCGTTGGCGCCCCGTTTTGGTCGGGGAACGCGAGATCGAGGGGTTGCCACTCGCCGGCCTGCTCGTGGCGGCGCGGCATCGCGGCCCCCCTTCTTTGGTGCAGCGCCTCGAAGGTGTCATCTGGCGCAGGTTTGACCGCGCATCACCCAGCCTTATCGCTATAATAAGGCGTCTGCAGCCGAGATTGATTCACGCTCATTTCGGCTTCGATGGCGTAGAAGCTTGGCCGGTCGCCCGTCGCCTTGGCGTGCCATTGCTGGTCACGCTGCACGGCTCGGATATAACGACGCGCATGCAGTGGTTCGCCGATGGACGCGCAGGCCGGCGCTGGAAGGGATATCCGTCTCGCCTGGCCCGTCTCGCCATGGAGGAGAAGGTCAGCTTCATCGCGGTATCCGAAAGTATCCGTGACACCGCCATTGCCGTTGGGCTGCCGCCCCGCCGGATCTTCGTACAGCCCATCGGGATCGATACGCGTCGCTTCGCTCAGACCAGCCTTCCGATCGCGCAGCGCGGCCGAAAGATCCTCTTTCTCGGACGCCTCGTCGAAAAGAAGGGTTGTATCTATCTGCTCGAAGCCTTCGATCGGTTGCGGCACCAATTGCCGGATGCGGAATTGATCATTGCTGGTGATGGGCCCGAACGCCCGGCTCTTACAGAGCGCGCCGCGGACATGCCGGGCGTGCGTTTCCTAGGAGCCTTCTCAAGGGAGCAGGCACAGGCATTGCTGGCGGAAGCGCGGGTCTTTTGCCTGCCGAGCGTCACGGCAGAAAGCGGGGATGCTGAGGGCCTTGGTCTGGTCATCCTGGAGGCCCAGGCGAGCGGCGTTCCCGTCGTCACCTCCGCCCGGGGGGGCGCTACCGAAGGCATCCGCGACGGCGAGACAGGCTATGCCTTCGCCGAGCGGGATGTGGCGACGCTCGCCGAGCGACTGACTCAGCTGCTAACGGATGACGCCGTGTCAACGCGATTTTCCGCTGCCGGCCCAGGCTTCGTCGCTGAGCGGCATGACCTACATCGGCGCACGGCAGAGCTTGAAACCGTCTATGACCGCATTACCAGTCTAAACCCATGAATGACCCAACCAGCGTTACCGTCATTATCCCCGCCTATAATGCAGAGGCCTTTATCGGCCGCGCTATCGCCTCCGTAGCGGCGCAGACCCTGCCACCACACGAGATTCTTATCGTTGATGATTGCTCGACTGACGGCACACGTAGCGTGATTGAGGCTGCGGCCAAGTCCAATCCTCTCATCAAGATAATCGCAATGCAGCGCAATGGAGGCCCGTCAGTCGCACGTAACGCCGCGATCGATGCAGCCAATGGCACATGGCTCGCGATCCTGGATGCTGACGACGCTTTCGCACCCTCCCGACTAGCCAAGCTCATACCCTTTGCGGTGGAGACCGGTGCGGACCTGGTAGCGGATGACCTCGCCTACTACGACGCTGCGGCCAGCTGCGTCACCGGCCGGGGCATGGGAGATGAAGCGGCGGCGGTGAAGGGCCTGGTCAGCCTTCGTGATTTTCTTGTCCATAACCTTGCTTCCGGGGAAGGTCTAGATTGGGGTCTGCTCAAGCCGATATTTCGCCGCAGCACGCTCATCGAACATGGTATCCGCTATGAACCTGACATGCGCCACGGCGAGGATTTCCGCCTTGTCGTCGAGTTGCTGTGCCGCGGGGCGCAGTTCCGGCTCCTAAGTCAACCACTCTATCTCTATACGCAGCGCCAAGGTGCTGTCAGCGGTCGTTCATCGGGAATGACACGAACCACTATCGCCTATCACGCGCTCAGGGATGCCGCTTTGGCTTTGAGCCGAGATCCGCGTCTGGCATCCGACACGGAACTCGTAGCGCTTTTGCAGCTCAGGGCTCGTGGTCTCGGGCGGCTAGACGACGCACATTTCATCTCAAGGGCACTCCGCTCCGCCGCCTTGTGGCAGATAGCAGCACGCAGCGCCCGCGACCCTTCCTTCTTTCCTTACATGCTGCGGCATATCGGCCGTGCGGTTCGGCGACGCGTCTCCGGATCCGGCCGAGCCCTCAGTCGATAAAAGGATCCGTATGCGCAACCTCCTCGCCGCCGCCCTCTGCATCGGCTTCGGGAGTTCTGCTGCACAAGCGGCGGCACTTCATGACTCCCCCTCGATCCTTTGGGGCGTGAGCGAAAGTGGATTGGAGTTTGGCAAAGGAACGAAAGCGGGAACTAATTTTGCGGTGCCCGATCCTGCGTACTATCTGCAGCACGGCGTCCGGCTCATACGCCTGCCATTTCAGATAGCCCGTTTGCAACCCCAGGCCCAAGGACCGCTCGATCCAAACTTCCTTGGATACCTCAAGAAGATTACCGCCGAAGATCATGCTGGTGGAGCAATTACCGTGCTTGATCCGCACGGCTACGGCTTCATGGATACGAATGGCAAGCCGCGCGATATTCTCGCCGATCCCGCCGCTGCGACCGACTATGTCGAGTTCATGCGCCGACTTGCCGAAGCCTTCGCACGCGAGGACGTGGCGATCGGGCTGATGAATGAACCTCATACGGGCGGTGACGAAGACTATGAAAGGATCTGGAACCAAGCCATCGCCGCGATACGACAAGCAGGATTCAACGGAACGATCCTCGTGCCGCATGCACATTGGAGCACTGCTGCCGATATCACCCCTCAGGCACCCTTCGCGGGAAGAATTGTCGATCCCGCTAACAACTGGGTGTTGGAGTTGCACTCTTATCTAGACCCGGACGGTACTGGCACTTATCGCAAGCCTGTAGCGTCGTCCGAAATTGGCATCGAGCGATTGACCGGGGCTATTGTCTGGTCTCGGAAGGTGGGGGTACGGATTTTCCTAGGGGAAACCGGGGCCCCTCCTGACCCGACTGGAAGCGCCGCATTCAGCGCCATGCTCGACAAGATCGCCTCGGCGCCAGATGTGTTCTGGGGAGTGGCTGTTTGGGGCGCCGGACCCTGGTGGAAGCCGAACTATCCGATGCGGCTCGACCCTATTGATGCTGTCGCCAGACCACAATTCGTCGCGCTCGAACGCATGATGGCACCAGAGATGCTCTATTTGGCGAAGGACCCTGGTGCGCCTGATATCAAGGTTTCGATCGCGATCGACGGTCATGAAATTACTCGTGCCGTCGATATCACAGCCGATCGCACGGTGGCACCACAAGGCTTGCCTGTGAGGCAAAAACTTTCGCCTGGAACGCATGACGTCGCAGTGCGGCTGGTCGGATCATCCCGAAGCCAATCCGCTTACGTTATTGCTTCCACTTGGAAGGGTTTGTCGAACAGCAGCGACGCGCTTGGGGCAGTGACGATCCAGGGCCACAGTTTCAAAATCCATGTGCCTCGCTGAGTAGCTCGCGGCTCGTAAGTTTGCGTATTCTGCGCGGCAGCTTCGCATTCATCTGGAACGAGCGCGACGCTTTTGCAGTAATGCGTTGGCGGACTTGATTCCGCGGATCACGATGGGGGGTAGAATCAGGCGCAGCACAATCTCACTGCGTTGACGCAAAGACTGGCCAGAATGCGGGATGTAGATGGTGGTGTTGTCCGCTGTCTCCAAAGCCGATGGACTATTGGTGTAGAAGTAGGCGATGAGCGCGCGGCGCCGCAGACCAGGGCGGATCAGGGCCGGGTGGCCATGCGCTGCTCGTTGCGACTGTTCCATGATGATCGTCCTGCCAAAGGTCGGGATGACGCGCGCGCCACAGGCAGGTGGATCCACGCTCCACAGCTCAAGGGAACCACCATCATCCAAGTGCCAGTCACGGTTGAGATAAGTGATGACGGCGAGGCGGTTATGTAGATTGGTCTGCGGATGGCGTTGAAAATCAATATGGATCTCGAATCGCCCACCTTCGGAAACCTCATGCATGCCCCCGCCGTAGAGGGCGGGATCGGGAATGAGGTCAGCTATTCCGGTGAGGCGCGAGAGGAAACGTAGAAATGGACCAGAATAGAGGAGGTTGAAATATTCCTGCGCCGCTGGCGGTAGGTCGGTATTCGGCGTGGTGCCACGTTTCTGCTGTAGTCCGCTTTGAAAGGATCGCCAGGTGATGGGACCATCGATATCGAATTCCCTGACGACGTCCTCTAGAACAGCTGCAGGAAAGATATTTTCAACAATGAGGTGAGGATAGGGAAAAGCCGTCTCGTAACGATGAACGAGGTCCTGGAATTCCTCCTCCGGCAACACGGCGATGTCGCGCCACGTTTTGCTGGAGATTTGCACTTGACGATCAGAAGCAAATGGGACGTCGGTCCAGGCGCTGATCATGCTCTCCGCCAGATTCCCGTCCTCATGACAATCATGTGCCTCAAATGCTTTCTCGGACACGCGTGCCTAGGCTCGCACGACGACTATCCGTCTAGTCTTTGTATCCTCTTTCCTGCAGCAAACCTGCCTTGAAATCAAACAATTGTGAGCCTGTGGGTCTGTCGTTCTGCACGGAATCACAAATCCGTGGGAACTGCCTCGGACATGCGCGTCTAGGCCCTTTTGGTCCGGCTCCTCAAGGGATGGTCTAAGGGGCTTTCCTCTTCCTCCGGCATGGTAGTCAGGCCCTGCGGAAGCCTCACTCCGCGCACCTGGCTGTCAAATTTGGTAATCACTACAGACACCTAATCGGATGCGTCGGCGTGGTGATCCCTTAAAGGCAGATCCAGCCTAGCATTACAGGATCATTTCAAAAACTTTCGTTCTTCAAGACTTATTCCAATTAAGATACACATTTTGGCCAAAAAGTGGCGTATGCTGCGTCGCAACAGACAGTTGACCTTCGACACGTGGAAGCGGTAATCTCAGAACCGAGGCATTTATATTGGTCGGTATATCCGAGAAACTGTAGTGACCCTTCTCGGGCTATGAGTTGGCCTATATATTTCTTCGAAAAGAGGCGATGCTGCGACGCAACAGACTGTTGACCCTCGCTGCGGAGAAACGCTAGCCTTAGGTTGGCAGGTCTTCACAGCAACGAAGCTATTTTGGCCACGCGCCGGGCATGGGCGTGGATCCGACTCCGGTCTGATCGAGGTCTTGGTAAGACGGGAAGCATTATGAGCGGGACGATTCTCCAATTTCCGAAGCCGGAAGGGCTTTCATCGGATATGTCCTCAAAGAGCGCTCATTATCAGTCTGCTTTGCCAGAGGGTGCCGAAGCAATTTCTGCTGTCGGGGCCGCATCGTATTCGCATTCACCCACTGCTCAACCGTCGTATTCACATCCGGCATTGCCGGGAATTAGGCGTTGGGTGGACGGCGCGGGCGTGCTGGTCGCGACGTTAATCACGGGAGGAATCGGGCGCAGCCTACTGACACCTCGGCAGGACGAGGTCTTGGTCGTCGGCGATCTTGTCGCGGTGCTCGTTTTTTTCCTGGCTTCAAATCGCGGACGTCCGTCAAACCTTCCGCATACGGCGCTCATCACGCGCCAGTTACAGGTCCTTGTGCCCGCTACCATCCTGGCAGCTGCTGCGCAGGGCCTAGTGTTTTGGCTTCTTGGCTGGACTGAACCCACACTAATCCGAACACCGCTGGTGTGGTTCGTCTCTGCCACGGCCGCTCTCGTTGTGGCGCGCAGTGTCGGCACGGTGTTGCTGCAGCACCCTGCGGTTGAGCAGCGGTTTACCCGCAAGCTTGCGGTGGTGGGCTGGGACGCACATGCCTTTCGCATTGCCGAGCGCCTGGCGAAGGAATCCGGCAAGGCGTTTGAAGTGGTTGGCGTCTTCGATGACGGACCGAGAACGCCTGACCAGAAGCCGGTCCGTGGCTCGATCGCCGACCTCATCACCTTAAGCCGCGAGGCGGCGCTGCATGGCATTATCATCGCCTTGCCGCCTGCCATCGATGATCATGAGAGCCAGATCTCGCGTCTCAGCTGGCGACTGCGTGCAGTTCTGGCGGATGTCTACATCATGCCATATCTGGTGCAGGGTCCGGATCTTGCGCTACCGGTCGAATCGCTTGGGCCGCTATCTTTTATGGTCTTGCAGCGCCGGCCGCTGACCGAGTGGCAGACCATGCGCAAACGGATGCTGGACATCACGCTGGGGCTGGCGGCGTTCGTATTTCTGTTGCCCCTTCTCCTGGTGATCGCCTGCGCGATCAAGATCGATTCGCGTGGCCCGATCCTATTCCGCCAGCCACGCCTGGGCTTCAACAACCGTCAGTTCACGGTATTCAAGTTCCGTTCGATGTATGCCCATGACGCTGATGTCATGGCGTCGCGTCAGACGTCCCGCGGAGACCCGCGGGTGACCCGTGTCGGCAAATGGCTACGTCGGCTGAGCATCGATGAGCTGCCACAGCTGTTGAATGTCCTGCGCGGGGAGATGTCGCTCGTCGGGCCGCGTCCGCACGCGCCGCATACCCGGGCTGGGGGCAAGCTGCTTGATGACGCTTTGGCCGAATATGTTCTGCGCCATCAGGTCAAGCCCGGCATTACGGGTTGGGCCCAGGTCAATGGTGCGCGGGGGGAGCTGGTCACGACCGACGATCTTCGTCGTCGTGTCGCCTTTGATCTGCAGTACATCCAGCGTTGGTCGATCCGCTTTGATCTGAAGATCATGGCGCTGACGGTCTTGCGAGAGGTTTTCAGCAAAAATGCCTTCTGATCATGCACTTTCCGTCGTGCCGGTGGACAGGGTCGCTGCCCTAGGCTCGACCGCCGCAATGGCCAGCACGGAGACCGATATCATCGAGGTCATGGGCCTTCGGATGCATAATCTGCATCGCGACGTGATTGCGGCGCGGGTGGTGGAGGCTGCGGCAGCGAAGCGCAAGATGCTGGTGGTGAACGCGAATGCCCATTTTGTTGTTCTGTCGCAGCGCAACCCCTGGATGCGTGACCTCTTCGCGCGCGCCGATATTGCTTTCTGCGACGGCGCCGGCGTGCAGCTTGCGGCACGTTTTCTGACAGGTCGAATTCCGCACCGGACGACGCCGCCCGAATGGATTGGGTCTGTGCTCGAGCAACTCGGTCCGAAGGCTTCAATCTTCTGGCTGGGCGGACACCAGGAAGCAGTTGAAGAGGCGGCGCGGCGCTACGAAGTGCGCTACGGCGTCACGACGGCCGGCGTGCAGCATGGCTACTTCGATGCGTCGCGGGATTCCTTAGAGACTCTGGCCTTGGTCAAGCGGATCAATCAGCTGGCGCCCTCGATTCTCCTCGTCAACATGGGCATGCCGCGCCAAGAGCAGTGGCTATGGGATAACTGGGACCGTCTGCAGCCGGGCGTGGCCGTGGCGGCGGGTGCCCTAGTTGACCACGCGGCGGGACTGGTGCGCCGGCCTCCGCGCTGGGTTGCCAATCTGGGGATCGAGTGGCTGGTGCGATTGGTCAGAGAGCCCCGGCGGCTGTGGCGCCGCTACGTGCTCGGACTGCCCGTCTTCGGCATCTACGTTCTTCGCTTCGCCGTGTTCGGCCCGAAGCGGGTCCCTGGCCGGGGGAATGGTGGGATTAATGCTGATCAGACGACGCGCGTATCATGAGTGATCAACTAGCCTTATCAGGTCCGATAGACCTTCATGGTGGCGGCGCGGTGCGGCGTGTGCTGCGCATTTGGCGCCGGCATCTGGCGTTGTTCGTTGTGATTATGCTCGCGGTTTTGGTTCTGGGCACGGGCGGCATGCTGTTGCTCAAACCGAGCTACACAGCGACAGCGACGGTTGTGATCGCGGCGCCGAGCGCGGACCCGCTGGCGCCGACCGGCCAGCAGCCAGTGGCTCGGTTGGAGGATGACCGGCCGGCAACGGAGGCTGCGTTGCTGCAGTCTCGCGATGTGGCGGCGGCGGTGCTCGAGCAGATTCCGCCGGTGCCAGGAAAGGCGAGCTTCAGCCTGACCAAGAGCGTGAGTGCTTTCCTTTGCCGCAAGGGATTGTCCTACCTCTGCGCGAAGCCGGTTTCCACCGATCCGCAGACTCGTCAGCAATCGGCGATCGATGCCTTCTTAGGCAATCTCACGGTAACGCCGGAACTGCATTCGCGCGTGATCGATGTCAGTGTGACCGCCAAAACGGGGGCTGAGGCGGCCGCGCTGGCGAATGCCGTGGTGAGCAACTATCAGCGTATCGCGCTTGCGCGTCAGACTGCCGACGTGAACAACGTGGCTCAGTGGCTCGATAACCGGACCGGGGAACTTCGCCAGCGCTGGCTCGATGCCGTGCACAAGGCGGATAACTTCGACGTCAAGCACGGGCTTACCAACACGACGGAGGGCACGACTGCCAATCCTCTGATCGATCGGCAAATCACCGAGACGGCGGTTAATCTGAGCCAAGCCCAGGCGCGGCTGGCTGCGGCACAGGCGCGGGCTGACGCCCTGCACGATGCTGCCCAGCATGGGAATACGAGTGCTCTTGTGTCGCTGTCCACGCAGCCGATCCTGGTTGCTACGGCCAATTCGCTGTTGCAGCTCCAAAGCATGCGAGACGATACGGCGGCGCAGTATGGCCGGAACTATCCCAAAATCCGCTCGTTAAACCGACAGATCGCCGCGGCGCGGGGAAGCCTAAATAGCCAGACCCGTTCGGCACTGGCCTCGATTCAAACGGACCTTATCTCGGCACGTGCCGAGACCAAGCAGCTGAGCGACAATCTCGATGCACTCCGTGCTCAGGCCGGGGCGCAGAGCTCGCCGCAGGCTGAATATCAAAGTCTCAGCGAAGAAGCCCAGAGTGCACGCGGGGTCTACGAGACCTTCCTTGATCATGCGAAGGAAGTGGTGGATCGCGCTGCCCTGCTGGAGCCGCCGGTCTCCTTTGTCTCGCATGCGCCGGCGCCAACGCGGCCGACCTTCCCGAACCACGTCAAACTCGTTGCCGGGATCATCGTCCTCGCCCTGGTCGCAGGCGCCGCCGCAGTTCTGGTGCGAGATTATTTCTCTGTCGGCTTTGAGGAGTTGGACGCGCTCCGTGCGACCGTCCAGCTGCCGGTGCTTGCGGCCATTCCCTTTATTGCGGCACGCCGCAATCACTTGATCGCCCGCCATGTGCTGGATGAACCCTTCTCGCGCGCCAGTGAGGCGGTGCGAGGGCTCGCCGCCCAACTCTCCTTGCTTGTCGAAGGAGACGTGTCCCGCTCTGTCCTGGTGACCTCCGCCAGTCCTGAGGAGGGCAAAAGCACCCTCGCCGTGTGGCTTGCGGTCACCGCGCGCCAGGGCGATCAAAAAGTGCTCCTGATCGATGGCGATCATCGCCGCGGCGGGCTGATGTCAAAGGTCCGGGACATCAAGCTTGGCTTCACGGATCTGCTCGATGGTCGTGCCAGCCTGGCGGATGTCATCCAAACCGATCCGGAGACGAAGATCGACTTCATCAGTGCCGGCGATGCCATGTCCCGTCCGTTCAATGCGAGTGACATCGCGCGGCTGCGCGGTCTGATGGCCGGCTTTAAGAATTCCTATAACCTGGTCATTCTGGATAGCCCGCCTCTCCTCGCCATGACCGATGCCCTGGTCTATGGCAGTGTTGTCGATCAGACGGTGTTCGTTTGCCGCTGGCAGCAAACCTCCCGCCAGGCGGTCACTGCCTGCCTCGATCGCCTGCGGTCTTACGGTGCCCGCATTCCCGGCATCGTGGTGTCGATGGTCGATCAGAACTCGACAATGGCCTTCGGCGGCGATTACAGCCGCCGTGAGATGAAGCTGATCAGCCGCGCCTACAGCACCTAAGGCGAGGCGTTGAAAGTTCTTCATATCGTCCGGCAGTTCAGCCCATCGGTTGGCGGGTTGGAAGCCTCGGTTCAGAGCCTGGCGAGCGCGCAGCGCAGCCGGTTTGGGATTGATGCGCGGGTGGTCACGCTGGACCGGCTTTTTGGTCGCAGTGGCAGGCTGCCCGCGCAAGATATCGTCGATGGTATTCCGGTTCGCCGCCTCCCCTGGCGCGGTTCGACACGCTATCCCCTGGCGCCTTCAGTGTTGGCACATCTGCAGGCCGCCGATGTGCTGCATGTCCATGCCATCGACTTCTTCTTCGACTTTCTCGCCGCAACGCGGCCACTGCATGGGCGGCCGATGATCGCCTCGACCCATGGCGGCTTCTTCCACAGCGGGCAGTATAACGCTGCCAAGAAGATCTGGTTTAACAGCGTCACCTGGGCGTCGATCCGCGCCTATCGCCGCATCGTCGCCTGTAGCTATAGCGATGCCGATATGTTTCGGCGAAGCGCCGGGCCTCGGCTGACGGTGATCGAGAATGGCATCAACCAGGTAAAGTTCCGGGATGCGTCGTCACCCGTCCCGACCCGCACGATCATCAGCTTCGGCCGCTTCGCCCAGCACAAGCGGATCGGCCATCTCTTTCCTCTGCTGGCCCGACTACGGAGCGCGGATCCAGCTTGGCGCTTGATCGTCGCTGGACGGGAAGCTGATCAAACCGCCGAGGAATTACGCAGCCTCGCCGGCATTGCGGGTGTGTCGGATGCAGTGCGCTTCGTGATTGACCCGAGCGATGATGAATTGCGCGCGCTGATTGGCGAAGCGAGCTACTTTGGCTGTCTCTCTGCCTATGAAGGTTTTGGCTTGGCGGCGGTCGAGGCAATGTCTGCCGGGCTGCTTCCTATCCTGAGCGGCATCACACCCTTCCGTCGACTCGTCGAAAGCACAGGCATCGGCCTGGTCGTCGATGCCGAGAACCCT
>JGI12053J15887_10000268_pt1 | contig 20001 bp, 16 predicted proteins | sample MedBloCAOM1_O3_FD_15887 | JGI IMG/M metagenome (IMG submission 15887)
CTGGTCGTCGATATCGTGCCCAATCATCTTGGGGTGGCCGAGCCGCAGGCCAATCCCGCGTGGTGGGATGTCCTTCGGTACGGGCCGTCGTCGCGCTTCGCTCGATGGTTCGACATCACCGGCTGGCCTCTGCGCGTGCCCGTCCTGGCAGATTCACCCGACGCGCTCGCCGACTTGCGACTGGATGGTGACGTGCTCCGCTACTACGAGCACGCTTTCCCGCTGGCACCGGGAACGGCTGGCGGCACCCCCCAGCAAGTGCACGAGGCGCAGCACTACCGGCTGGTTTCCTGGCGGGCGGACGTGGGCTACCGCCGGTTCTTCGCGGTCAGCGACCTCGCGGCAGTGCGGGTGGAGGACCCGGACGTGTTCGACGCCACTCACGGCGAAGTGCTGCGCTGGGTCGCCGAAGGCGACGTCGACGGCCTGCGAGTCGATCACCCGGACGGCCTCACCGATCCGGCCGGGTACCTGCAGCGGCTCCGTGACCACGCTCCCGACGCCTGGATCGTGGTGGAAAAGATCCTCGAACCGGGCGAGGCTCTGCCCGCGTCGTGGCCGGTGGCCGGCACTACCGGCTACGACGCGCTCGCCGAGGTCGACGGAATACTGGTCGACCCCGCCGGAGAAGCGACGCTCACCGCCCTGGATACCGAGCTGACCGGGGTCCAGACCGACTGGGCGCAGCTGGTACACGATTGCAAGCTTGACGTGGCCACCGGCATGCTCGGCTCGGAGCTGCATCGCCTCGCCGCCCTGGCCCCCGACCTCACCGATGCAGACGGTGCGCTGGCCGAGGTACTGGCGTACTTCCCGGTCTATCGCTCATACCTGCCCGACTATGGGATCGAGCACCTCGATCAGGCGCTGGCAGCTGCCCGGCGACAACGTCCCGATCTCGCGCTGACCCTGGCGGCGCTGTCACCGCGGCTGCGGGATCCATGCGACGAGCTCGCGATCCGGTTCCAGCAGACCTCCGGCGCGGTGATGGCCAAAGGAGTTGAGGACACCGCCTACTACCGCTGGACCCGATTCATCGCGCTCAATGAGGTAGGCGGAGATCCGGACCGTTTCGGGATCGACCTCGACGCCTTCCACGCCGCTTTGGCGCATCGGGAGGAGCTCGCGCCGCAGGGGATGACCACACTGTCCACCCACGACACCAAGCGTTCCGCCGACGTACGAGCCCGGCTCGCAGTGCTCGCCGAGCTGCCGGAGTGGTGGGCTGGCGCGGTCGGGGAATTCACGAAGCTGGCGCAGGCAGCCGGCGCCAGTGTGCCCGACCCGGCACTGGGACACCTCCTCTGGCAGACCCTGGTCGGTGCCTGGCCGCTGCCGCCTGACCGGCTGCATGCCTATCTGGAGAAGGCGATGCGTGAGGCGCGGACCCATACCACCTGGACCGACCCGAATGAGCCGTTCGAGTCAGCCATGCATGCCGTCGCCGACGCCGCGCTGACCGACCCTGAGCTGCATACCGCGGTGGCTAGGGTAGCGACCCGGGTCATCGCGCCGGGCCGATCAAACTCGCTGTCCGCGGCGGTGGTGCAGTTGGCGATGCCTGGTGTGCCGGACACATACCAGGGCAGCGAGCTGTGGGACCTGTCACTGGTGGATCCGGATAACCGTCGACCGGTGGACTTCACCGCCCGTGCCGACCTGCTGGCGCGGATCGACCATGGCTGGCTGCCCGAGGTGGACGACTCGGGCGCAGCCAAACTGCTCGTAGTGTCCCGAGTCCTGCGCGCGCGGCGTGACCATCCCGAACGATTCACCGGCTACACCCCGCTGCCCGCCACCGGTGCCGCCGCGTCGCACGCCGTCGCGTTCGCTCGCCACGGGGTTGTCGCGGTCGCCACCCGCCTACCCGTCGGGTTGGCCGACCGCGGCGGCTGGGGCGAGACAACGCTGCCCCTGCCCGCGGGGTCCTGGACCGACGTGTTCACCGGCTTCTCGGCCTCGAGCGAGGTGGGGCTGGCCAGCCTGCTCGCCCATTACCCCGTCGCCCTGCTGCTGGCGGACTAGCCCAGGCCGACCGCTGTGGTCATGGCCAGACAAGGCCCCAGAACCCTGACAAGATCAGTGCTCATGGACTTCACAGTGTGGGCTCCGCTGCGGCAGCGGGTACGGGTCGTGGTCAACGGCGCCGAACATGAAATGACCCAGACGGCCGGTGGCTGGTGGTGCGGCCAGGTTGACGACGCGGGATCAGGCAGCGACTACGCGTTCCGGCTGGATGAGGAGGACTCGCCGCTACCCGACCCCCGATCCCGGTGGCAGCCCCACGGAGTCCACGCGGCGTCGCGGATCTATGACCACAGCGCATTCGAATGGACCGATGGGCGCTGGACCGGCCGGGCGCTGCCGGGCAGCGTGCTCTACGAGCTGCATATCGGGACGTTCACCTCGGACGGGACGTTCGACTCCGCGATTGAGCGTCTGGACTACCTGGCCGGGCTGGGCGTCGACCTGGTCGAGGTGATGCCGGTCAACGCCGTCGACGGATCCCGGAACTGGGGCTATGACGGAGTCGATTGGTACGCCGTTACCGAGAACTACGGCGGTCCCGACGCGTTCAAACGCTTCGTGGACGCGTGCCATAGCCGCGGGCTGGGTGTGCTGCTCGACGTCGTGCACAACCACCTCGGCCCGTCCGGCGCATACCTGGACCGCTTCGGCCCGTACTTCGCCGGCAGCAACATCTGGGGGCCCACGCTCAATCTTGATGGCCCACACTCCGACGAGGTGCGCCGCTACGTCATCGACAACGCACTGGAGTGGTTGACCCACTACCACCTCGACGGGCTGCGGCTCGACGCCGTGCACGCGCTGCGTGACACCCGGGCCACCCACTTGCTGGAGGAGCTGACCACTGAGGTGGACACCCTTGCCGCGCACCTGCGACGGCCACTGTCACTGATTGCGGAATCGGACCTCAACAACCCGAAGCTGATCACGCCGCGGGTCGCGGGTGGCTACGGACTGACCGCACAGTGGGACGACGACATCCATCACTGCCTGCACGCCACGCTGACCGGTGAACGGCAGGGCTACTATGCCGACTTCGGTGCACTGCCCGATCTGGCCCGCACCCTCCGCGGGGCGTTCTTCCACGATGGACGTTGGTCGAGCTTCCGGCAACGCACCCACGGCCGCCCGGTGGACACTGCGCAGCTGCCCGGCTGGAAGTTCGTCACCTATCTGCAGAACCACGACCAGGTCGGAAATCGCGCCACCGGCGACCGGATCTCGACCACCCTGTCCCCCGGCCTGCTGGCCTGCGGGGCAGCGCTGGTGCTGTGCTCCCCGTACACGCCGATGATCTTCATGGGCGAGGAGTGGGGCGCGGAGACGCCCTTCCAGTTCTTCTCGTCCATGCCCGACGCGGAGCTACGCGAGGCCATCCGACGGGGTCGTTATGCCGAGTTCACCGAACACGGCTGGGATGAGGCGGATGTTCCCGATCCGAACGACGAGGAGACCTTCCGACACTCCCAGCTGGACTGGTCCGAGCCTGGTTCCGAGCCACACGCCACCGTACTGCGCATCTACCGGGAGTTGATCGCGCTACGAAAGCACCGTCCCGAGCTGTCCGACCCGCGGCTGGACACCCTGGCCGTCGACGTGGACGCTGACGCCCGCACGCTGGTACTGCACCGCGGTGCACTGCGGGTGGTGGTCAATTTGGGCGGGCAACCCGCCACCGTTGCGGTGGATGGGCCACCCACTGAAATTCTGCTCGCGTCCGGGGACGCCACCACAACACGCGACACCGTGCAGCTGGCCGGCGAGTCCTTCGCTGTCGTTGCCCTTGAGCTCAGCGGAACAGTTTGCGCAGCACCGCCAGCACGATGAGCGCAGCGAGGGCCATCAGCGAGTAGCGCACCGTTGGGTTACCCAGCGTGGCTTCCACCTGCTCTTTGCCAGCGTCAATCAGGCGGGTGGGATCGGCCCTGGTGCCGATCTCCTGCAGTGTTGCTGCCAGCGCATCGCGGGCCTTCTCGATCTCGCGTTCGATGGTGTCGGCGTCGCGGGCCATTGGGTCCTCCTCGCGGGGTGAGCGTCGGGCACACCGTAGCCACCGGTGTGCCCATGTGGCCAAGCCACCCCGTCTGCTGGGCGGTACCGTCCGACCTTGTGACCGACCACCTCCGGCTGTCCCCCGGCGACGCCGCGCCCGAGTTCACCCTGCCCGACGCCGACGGCAAGCCTGTCGCACTGGCGGACTACCGCGGCCGATCCGTGCTGGTCTACTTCTATCCGGCGGCCAGCACCCCGGGGTGCACCAAGCAGGCCTGCGACTTCCGTGACAACCTCGCCGAGCTCGACACCTCCGGGTTCACGGTCCTCGGTATCTCCCCGGACCCGCCGGCGAAGCTGGCGAAGTTCCGCGACGCGCAAGGCCTCACCTTCCCGCTGCTGTCCGACGTGGACCGTTCGGTGCTCACCTCCTACGGCGCCTACGGCGAGAAACAGCTGTACGGCAAGACGGTCACCGGTGTCATCCGATCGACCTTCGTGATCGACGCACAGGGCCGTATCGACAAGGCGCTGTACAACGTCCGCGCCACCGGCCACGTCGCCAAGCTGCGCAAAGACCTCGGCGTCTGACGCCGTATCCTGTCCCCCTCGTCACCACGAGCCGGCGTAGCCCAACGGCAGAGGCACGGGCCTTAGGAGTCCGCCAGTGTGGGTTCGAATCCCACCGCCGGCACCATGCTTCCCATTGGTTGCGCTAGCAGCCGAGCGCCTCGGCGAGTTCGGTAAACCCGGCGACCGCGAGGTCGCTGGTGACGTCCGCCGCTCGGTCGGCGGCACGGTCGGGCCCCTTCTCGAGGGGGCGCTCGAGAAAGGCGGTGCGCAGACCAGCCTCGTGAGCGCCGTGGAGGTCCCAAGTATGGGCCGCGACCATCATGACCTGCGCTGGCGGGAGGTCGAGCAAGCCTGCCGCGGTGCGGTAGACGAGCGGGTCGGGTTTGTAGGTCCGGGCGAGTTCGGCGGACAGGATGCAGTCGAACGGCAGTCCCGCCGTCTTTATCAGGTGGGTCAGTAGGGCAAAGCCGCCGTTGGACAGCGCCGCGAGGATGTAGCGGGTGCGCAGCCGGGTGAGCCCGGCGATCGCGTCGTCCCAGGCCGGGAGTCGATGCCAAGCGAGTACGAGCCGACGACGGGCCGGCTCGTCGAACGCGTCGCCAACCCCATGCTGTTCGAGCAGTTGGTCGAGGGACTCGCGGTGCAGAGTGTCGAGGTAAACCCACTCCCGTTCACCGGTTCGCACCCGGCCCATAGAGGGCAGGTAGCGGTCGCGCCATTCGTCTGCGAAGGTGCCGGCGTCAAGTGCAGCGCCGCACTGTGCGGCGATCTCGGCGACCTGGTCGGCGACGCCGGTGCGCCAGTCAACCGTGGTACCGAAGATGTCGAAGGCGAGCACAGAAACTTGCCCACCGGGCTGCTGCATAGTCACGACGCCTCCTGAGTGTGTCACCGAAGGGCAGCCAGCGTCGTCGCGCACCGGCTTGCCGGCAACANCCACGACACCGGCTTGGAGGGACGAGCGAAGTGGCGATGTGAGCCGGTCACGCTTGAGTGTCCAACCCTCCCGTTCCAGCAGGCGGGCGACCTCGTTGATCTTCACTCTGGCTGGGGATATCTCGTGGTGCGGTGTGCTCGGCGTGTACCTCGCGAAGTCTTCGGATCGCCTGCACGGCGTGTCGGCCGTCGGCGGATTGAATCGCCATCACCGCGATGTACTCGTCATCGGGGAGCTCGATGCGGGCCCACGGAGCGCCGTCGGGGAAGGAGATCCGGAGCGCCAGTTCCCAGGGCACCATGCGGGTTGCGATCAGGTTGCGCACCTCTACGCCGTCGGCGCCGGCGCGCACCCGGGGCCGCGTGAACAGCAAGGCCGCTCCGGCGAGCAACAATCCCAGCACCACCATGGCCATCTGGTCGGAGAGCCGGAAGTAGACACCGGTGGGCGTATTACGTAGCAGTGTTCCGACAACCGCGAACACCGCGATCAGTAACACGGCCGCGGCCACCGCGACACGGCGGACCTTGCGGGGCCGGGCTTCGAACACTGTGGTGGTGGTCATCGCACATCTTGGCGGGTCCGACGCAACCCACGCAGCACCAGGGCTGTCTGCAGCGCGGCAACGCAGGCCTGGAACCCCTTGTCCTCCGCGGAGGAGGGCAAACCACAACGGTCCAGAGCCTGTTCCTCGGTATCGCAGGTGAGTACACCGTTGCCGATCACGGTCCTCTCGTCCAACGCCACCCTGGTGAGTCCGGCGGTGACCGCGTCGCACACGTACTCGAAATGCGGGGTGCCGCCCCGGATCACCACCCCGAGGGCGAGGACGGCGTCGTGCTGGCGGGCCAGTTCCTGGCACACCACAGGCAGCTCGACTGCACCCGGGACCCTCACCACCGTGGGTTCCGCGATCCCCGCCTCGGCAGCGGCTGCGCTGGCCCGCTCCAGCAACGCAGTGGTGATGCGTTCATGCCAACGAGTCGCGGCGATACCCAGCCGCAGTTCCGCGCAGCGCGGTACTTCCAGCACAGGCTGACCGGTCCCGCTCATGGTCGCAACGCTCCGGTGGGGTCCAGGCCGTCGAGTTGATGGCCCATCCGGTCACGTTTGGTGCGCAGGTAACGCAGATTTTCCGGGTTGGGACGGATGGGCAGCGGGACCCGCCCGGTGATGGTCAGGCCGTAGCCTTCCAGGCCGGCCCGCTTCGCCGGATTGTTGGTGAGCAACCGCATCGATCGCACACCCAGATCCACCAGGATCTGCGCCCCAGTGCCGTAATCACGGCTATCTGCAGGCATGCCCAGGGCAAGGTTGGCGTCCACGGTATCCGCGCCGGCGTCCTGTAGCTGGTATGCCTGCAGCTTGTGCATCAGCCCGATACCGCGGCCCTCATGACCCCGCACGTAGAGCACCACCCCGCGACCTTCGGCAGCGACGGCCGCCAGCGCGGCGTCCAACTGCGGCCCGCAGTCACAGCGCAGCGAGCCCAGCACGTCGCCGGTCAGGCATTCCGAGTGCACCCGGACTAGCACGTCGGTCCCGTCCCCGATCTCCCCGGCGACCAGCGCGATGTGTTCCACACCGTCGAGCAACGAGTCAAACCCGATCGCGGTGAACTCCCCGTGCATGGTGGGGATTCGGGCTTCGGCGACCCGTTCCACCTGCTTTTCGAAGCGCCGCCGGTAGGCGATCAGATCCGCGATGGTGATCAGTGCCAGGTCGTGCTCGGCGGCGAAGACCTCCAACTCGTCCCGACGGGCCATCTCGCCGTCGTCCTTGGACGAGACGATCTCGCAGAGCACGCCGGCCGGTGGCAGCCCGGCCAGCCGGGCCAGGTCCACCGAGGCCTCGGTGTGCCCGGGGCGACGGAGCACACCACCCTCCTTGGCCCGCAGCGGTACGACGTGACCCGGTCGGGCGAAGTCGACCGACTTGGAGTCGGGGTCGGCCAGCAGGCGGATGGTGTGCGCCCGGTCCGCCGCCGAGATTCCCGTCGTCACGCCCTCGCGGGCGTCCACCGTCACGGTGTACGCGGTGCCCCGCTTGTCCTGATTGGTATGAAACATCGGTGGCAGGTCCAACCGGTCGCAATCGTCCCCGGTCAGCGCCACACAGACGTAGCCCGAGGTGTACCGGACCGTGAACGCCAGCAGCTCGGGAGTGGCCCGGGCCGCGGCGAAGATCAGGTCGCCTTCGTTCTCGCGTTCCTCATCATCCACCACGATCACCGGGCGCCCGGACGCCACGTCCGCGATCGCCCGATCGATGCCGGCAAAGGCGCTGTACGTCATCGCGTCCTCCTCCCCCGCATCATCCCCCAGCACCATCGCTAGGAGGCACTAGATGTGGGCGAGCCAACCGCTCGACATACTTCGCGATCACGTCGACCTCGACGTTCACCAGCTCACCGGGGCGTCGCAGGCCTAGGGTGGTCAGCTGCTGAGTGGTCGGAATCAGGCCTACCGAGAATGCGTCAGCGTCGACGTCGATCACGGTAAGTGATACCCCGTCCACGGTGATGGACCCTTTCTCTACCACATACCGGGCCAACCCAGCGGCGATCCTGATCCGCACCAGTTCCCATGGAGCCCCGTCCAGGGGCGCGGTGCGAGATAGCAGGGTTCCGGTGCCATCGACGTGGCCCTGCACCAGGTGCCCACCGAGCCGGGCACCCAGCTTCGCCGCCCGCTCCAAGTTCAGCCGGTCTCCTCTCGCAGCCGGACCCAGGCTGGAGCGGCGGAGCGTCTCCCCGATCACATCAGCAGTGAAAACCTCGCCGTCGACGTCTACGACGGTCAGGCAGACGCCGTTGACCGCGATCGAGTCACCGGGTTGAGCATCTGAACTGGTCAACGCGCCGCGCACGAAAAATCGCGCCGCATCGGGCCGTTCCTCCCGGCCGACGAGCTCTCCGAGTTCCTCGACGATGCCGGTGAACACGGCTCATCCCTCCCGGCCGCTACACCTCACCGGCCGCTGCATGCCCGGGCCTGGGCCCGCAGCGACTCGATTGCTTGCGCGGGGTCGTCAGCCCCGTACACCGCCGAGCCGGCGACGAAACAATCCACTCCGGCTTCGGCGGCGGCCTCGATGGTGTCGGCGTTGATTCCCCCGTCGATCTCTATCAGCACGGTCAGGTGCCCGGTGTCCACTAATCGCCGGGCGGTGCGCACCTTGTCCAGTACGTCGGCGATGAACGACTGTCCACCGAAGCCCGGCTCCACGCTCATCACCAGCAGGGTGTCGTAGTGCCGCAACACCTCGACCCAGGGCTCTAGCGGGGTCTTGGGTTTGACTGACAGGCCGGCCTTGGCCCCGGCCGCGCGGAGGTCCTTCGCCAGCTTGATGGGGTCCTCGGCGGCCTCGGCATGCACAGTGACGTTGTGACAACCCGCTTCGGCATAGCCGATAGCCCACCGATCCGGGTTATCGATCATAAGGTGGCAGTCCATCGGGATGTCGGTGTACTTCATCAGGCTCTGCACGACGGGGAGACCCAGGGTGAGGTTGGGCACGAAGTGCCCGTCCATCACATCGACGTGCAGCCAGTCGGCGCCCGTTACCGCATTGGCCTCGTCGGCCAGCCGGGCGAAATCGGCGGATAAGATTGACGGCGCGATCATCGGTCGAGGTGGCACAGGATGCACGGTATCGCGCAGTCAGCTCAACGGCGGTTGCGGCTCGGCAACGGTGAGTTCCAGCCGGTCCCCGGCGACGCTGCCATGGACCTCCTGTCCTGGTCTGAGCTCCTCGGTGAGCAGCATGCGGGACAGTTTCTTGTCCAGCTCACGCCCGATGGCCCGGCGCAGCGGTCTCGCGCCGTATTCCGGCTGATAGCCACGATCGACTATCCAGTCAATGGCGTCATCGTCGAGGCGCAGGGCGATGTTCTGCGCTCGCAGCCGCTGCCGGGTCTGCTCCAGAAGGAGCTTGGTGATCGTGCGAAGCCGCAGCCGATCGAGGCCACGGAACAGGACGATCTCGTCGATCCGGTTGAGGAACTCCGGCCGGAAGTGCCGTCGCACGGTCACCATGAGCGGCTCCCGCACCTCTTCGACTGACTGCCCGGTACTGGTCGCGGCCAGCAACTGATCCGCGCCGAGGTTGCTGGTCATGATGATCACGGTGTTGGCGAAGTTCGCGGTCCGGCCCCGGGAGTCGGTGAGCCGGCCGGCGTCGAAGACCTGCAGCAGGATGTTCGAGACGTCCGCGTGCGCCTTCTCGATCTCATCAAGCAGCACCACGGTGTACGGGGTGCGGCGGACGGCATCGGTGAGCTGGCCGGGCTCGTCGTGGCCGACATAGCCGGGAGGGGCACCGATGAGCCGCGACACGGTGTGCTTGTCCTGGAATTCGCTCATGTCAAGGCGGATCAGCCGCTCCTGCGACCCGAACAGTGTCTGCGCCAGCGCCCGGGCCAGCTCCGTCTTGCCTACGCCAGTAGGGCCGAGGAACAGGAATGAGCCGACCGGCCGGTCGGGGTGATTGAGACCCGCGCGGCTGGCGCGCACCGCGTCCGCGACCACCTCGACCGCCTCGTCCTGCCCGACGACCCGCTGCCGCAAATGCTCCTCGAGATGCAGCAGCCGGTGTCGCTCCACCTCGGTGAGCTGCGCGACCGGGATGCCAGTACTACGTGCGATGATCTCCGCGACGTCGTTGGCGCCGACCTCCGGCGCAAGAGTCGGCTTGGCGTGAGCGGTCTCCAACTCGACGATAGCCAGGTCGAGCTCCCGGGTCAGCGCCTCGGCCCGCTCGTAATTTTCGGCGTCAACCGCGATGTCCTTGGCCCGGGTGAGCTGCTCGACGCGCTGCTCGAGCGCCCAGGTGTCCTCGCGCGGGGTCTCGGCCCGTGCCCGGGCCCGAGCGCTCGCCCGGTCGATCAGGTCGATCGCCTTGTCGGGGAGAAACCGGTCTGCGATATACCGGTGAGATAGCCGCGCAGCGGCTTCGGCGGCCTCATCGGTGATGCGGACGCGGTGGTGTGACTCGTAGCGTTTGCGCAGGCCGCGCAAGATGGCGACGGTGTCCTCGACGCTCGGTTCGGCGATCAGAATGGGCTGGAACCGTCGTTCCAGCGCAGGGTCACGCTCGATATGGCGGCGGTACTCGTCGACTGTGGTGGCTCCGATCAGCTGCAGGTCGCCGCGGGCCAGCGCGGGTTTGAGCATGCTGCTGGCGTCCATCGCACCGCCCTCGGCCCCCGCGCCGGCACCGACCACGGTGTGCAGCTCGTCCAGAAACAGCACCACCGTCCGGTCAGCGGCGGTCACCTCGTCGATCACCGCGGTGAGCCGTTCCTCGAACTCACCCCGGTACTTGGTGCCGGCCACCATCCCCGCCAGATTGAGCGAGATCAGCCGCCGGTTGCGCAGCGGTTCCGGGACCGCGCCGTCGGCTATCCGCTGGGCGATGCCGTCGACGATCGCTGTCTTGCCGACGCCGGGGTCCCCGATCAGCACCGGATTGTTCTTGGTCCGCCGCGACAGCACCTCGAGGACCTGCTCGATGTCGTCGTCGCGGCCAATGACCGGATCAAGACGTCCAGCCCGAGCAGCGGCTGTGAGGTCGCGGCCGTAACGGTCCAGCCGCTGCGTCGATGTGCCCGGTCGGGTTATCCCGCCGAAGGACTGCTCGAGGCCGCCGACCAGCCTGCTAACGAGATCCTCTAGGGGGTTGAACCCAGAACCGAACGGTCCCTCGGGCATACCAAGCCTCCTCGTCCGCCGCACCGGCGGCCGCTGTCGCGACACCCATTGATGATTGTGCCCCCGACTCATCCACCGCGCCGTGCGATAGGTCGCTGTCACACAGAGGCGAACGAGGCAATCGCGAGCTCATGGTTCTGCGCACTCACTGACAGCCAGTAGTTCATCCGCTCGGCGTTGGTGACGTCGCGCCAGTGTCCGAACAACCCCTCGGCATCACCCAGCGGTAGCCGTCCCTCCGCCTGGTGAATCTCCAGGGTCAGCGACGCGCGGTCCACGCCACAGGACTCGACCGCCGTTCGCAAAATTTGGGCCAGCCCCGCGGGACCGTACAGCGGCGGCAGCGAGAATCGGCCGTCGTGGGCGAACGGGATCGGGACCCGGGTAAAGAAGCTGAAGTGGTCGGACAGGCCTGGGATGAGCGGATGCCCGTCGTGCAGGTGGAAATGCACGGTCTTCCCGACGCTGCCGAGCGTGCGGGTCAACTCCAGGATCGTGGGCAGCGCAGCCTCCACAGCGTCCTGGACGTCGTCAATCAGCGCGGGCAGGCGCGGGTCGGCTGGGCTCAGGGTCCCGAGAGCCAGCCCGTCATGTCGCTTCGCGAAAAGCACCTTGGCCAGCTTGATGCCGACATGGCCGCTATCGATGCAGAGGCTGACCCCTTCGACGTCTCGCAGGCCCTCACCGATCTCGGCGAACCGCTCAACCTCCATACCGGCCGCGTACTCAAGGAATACATAGGGTCGTTCCTTCCGGCCGCCGAGTGCCCGTAGCGCGGCTACCACGTCCGGCACGCGCGCCGCCATCGCCGGCTTGTCGTGCACCACGAAACCCGCGACCCGCCCGGCGAACCGGGTGGCAAAGTCAGCGACGACCGCCGCGCCGCGCTCGTCGAGCACGTCGATGCGGCGGTCGAGGTGAACCACCGGCAGCTTCGGTTGCGTCGGCGTGAAGGGGAGGATCCGGTCGAGCTCGTCCGGAGTGCCGGCATAGACCTCGGCTGCAAGGCCAGCCTGCGCGAACCTCAGCTGCGCGAGGCGCAGCAACGCGTCATCGCCGCTGATCCGCTGCTGGAACAGTCCGCGGAGGGCTGGAATCGCGGACGGTGCCGCGGCCCGCGGCTGATCGACTGCCACCGCATGTGGGCGCGCGCTCGGGGGCACCTCTGACACGCCGGGAATGGAGAAAACTCCGATGGACTCGTCCTTTGCCCGGCATCGTTTGTGCTGAGTCCTGACCTTCGCCCGATCGGACACGATCACCAACCGGTCCTGGGCGACCCAGGAGACGCCTTCAACGTTGCAGTACAAGGTTTTGCCGGTCTTGTCGCGAGGGAACCGGTATACGGTCCCCTCGTCGGCCAGCTGCCAACTTGACGCCGCGAGCCGGCCGACCCACAGCGCCGAGGAGTCCTGCGACACAACGGCGATCCGGTCTTCGGAGACGGAGAGGCTGCTGTAGTCGCCGAAGTCGAGGGACCTAGGCAGCCGGATCGTGTCGGTGCGGATCCAGCGGTCGGCACCCTCGACAAAGATTTGAATCCGGCCTCCGCCGGGGGTGCGACCGGCCGTTCCTGCCTTGCATAGGTTTCCCTCACACATGCCGAGCAGATGGACCTGCCCGTCGCGGCGGACGCAGCTAAGCCCTTCGATTCCCTTGTTCGGCCGATCGAGCGGAAAATCCAGCGGCTTGCTGGAGACCAGGTGGAAGTCCTCGTCGTACTCCTCCACGGTGGCCATGAACTGTGAGCCGTAGGATTGGGCTTCGATCAGAATGTAGAAGCGGCGGGTGGCGCGGTCGAAGGCAATGTCCTCGTAATCCCTGCCATGCCCGCCGACCAGCTCCACGAACCCGTGCTCGCCGTTTCCCGGCGACATCCGCTCATCGAACAGCCCCAGATAGGGCAGATTGTCGAAAACGACATGGCACAACCCGTCCTTGACCAACACCCCACTGGCCTCCAGCCGGGGCTGGTCCAGGCCGACCAGGAGATCGGCCACCTTGGCTTCCCGGACCAGGTGCAGCTCACCGCCGTCGTGGCTCACTCTGGATGCTCAGATCCGGTCGGCAACGCCTCGACGGTTCCAGGAAACTCTGCGCCGCTCGAGCTACGCGGGTGCAACCGGCGTAGGTCAACAAGCTGCTGACGGGCCCTGTCGTAGCGCATCCGAACGTAGTGGTAGATCCCCTCGACGTGGGAGCCGCCGCGGTTGCGCTCGTTCTGCCGGCAAGCAGTGAGGTAGACCTCGTCGTTGCTGAACTGCCGGCCGGTGAACGGCGGCCCGTCCGGTGTGTCCGACTCCAGGTAGGCCGGCTGGCGGACCCGATCCCACAGGCCACCACCGTCGGCGCCGATCTGCGCGGCGACTGCGTCCGGGTTGAAATCCGTATCGAGCAGGTGCTCGAGGTGGTCAAGGTAATACCGCACGAATTCACGATTGCGAAGTATGTTCTGCACCAGCGGTATGCGGGAGGTCTCGCCCGGTCGATTATTGTTGTGGTAGTAATTCCTGGTATTGCTCGGCCAGTCCACGACATCAGTGTATTGCCATCTCGTACCGAAATAATCGATACCAAAGCTGTTGTCGTAGTCCCACGGCAGAAGGGTGAAGTAGGCTGACTCCACGAAGTCACGCTCCCCGCCGCTGCGGCCGGAGTTGTAGAGAAAGAAGTTCGACGGTGTGGCGAAATAATTGTCCCAGCTACCGATCAGCAAATTCGTACTAGCCCAACGCAAGAAGCACCGCACATTCATGATCTGCTCGACAGATTCGCGGTAACCGTCAGTGTCGAAACGGCCATCTCCGCCGGACAGACCGATCCCGTTCACCACCCGGACCAACTGCGCTAGATCGTCATAGCTATTGGCGCGCCGGTCGTCCTCGTTAGTCTTCAGGACATAGGTCTGTTGGCCCTTGGCGACGCGGTATTGGCGGCCGTCATCGTCGCCGTTGTCGCCCACCCGGTGCTCGAGGGTCGCGCAGCCGAGATCGCCACAGGCGGCCTTGTAAAGGTTGCCCCGATCATTGACGCCGAAACGGTCCTTGAGGTACCGCCGATCGACTTCCTCAATGACCGAGAACAAGCCCTGGTAACGATTGTTGATTGCTAACTTGGCGTAGGTGTGTCGCGATGCCGGTACACCTGCCTTGTGGAACAGCCGCCAGGCAAGCGCCTCTCGCATCTGCGACGGGTCGTTGTACATGGCTTTGAAGTTCAAGTGTGACATTCCCGCTATGCGATCGTTCCCCGCGTCCCCTAGCGTGAGATCGATCTTCCACGACCGTTTGGGGACCCGCAGCGTGCGGTTGCCGCTGTTCACCATGGAAAACGCGGTGCTGGCGTACAGCGCACCCTCGCTTGGTGGCGGGGGAATGTGCCGGACATCGGCGGGATCAGTAGCCCACAGCGCGAAGCGGGCGCCCGCGGGCGAGCGCACCGGATCCTCCGGCGTCAGCTTCTCCGGCGGCCAGCCCGTGACAGACGCCAGGTACATTTCCTGGCCGAAGAATTCATCCTTGCCCATGGCGGCTGCGTGATCGCGATCAACGACCCTATTCATCGCGTCCTCCGCGTGGTTGCCGCCTCTGCGCGGGGGGCTGCGTCTAAAGAGCATACGTAAGCTGCGACGCTTGTCCACCAAGTTATGACGCGGCCTACCGCCGCAGGGCCGCGGCGGCGGCTGCCGGGTGGGCCTGGCGCCGTTCACACCGACTAAAGTCCGTGAAGCAACGTACGCTCGCCGATGGGCTCGGGTAGACGGAGGGCTTTCCCGGATGAAGCTGGCGAGGTTCGGGGCGGTCGAGGCTGGCGGGACGAACGTGATCTGCATGGTCGGGTCCGATCCTGACCACATCGTGGCCCGGACCCGGATCCCGACTGGGAGGCCAACTGAAACGCTGGGCGAGGTGTTCGCTTTCTTCCAACACGAAGTGTCGGTCGGGGGACCGCTGGCCGCGATCGGCATCGCTTCGTTCGGCCCGCTGGAGTTGCGCCGATCTCATCCGCGATACGGATTCATCAGGAAGACTCCCAAGCCCGGCTGGTCCGACGTCGACATGGTGGGACCAGTCCGCAGCACGCTCGGCGTGCCGGTGGGGTTCGACACTGACGTCAACGCCGCCGCGCTGGCCGAAGGCCGCTGGGGCGCCGCTCGCGATCTGAAAACATTCGTGTACATGACCGTGGGCACCGGCATCGGAGTTGGAGCCGTGGTCGAGGGCCGGATCCTTCATGGGCTTGGGCACCCCGAAATGGGGCATCTCAGCGTGCCCCGCCACCCCGGCGATGCCTTCGCCGGCCATTGTCCGTTTCACGGCGACTGCCTCGAGGGAATGGCCAGTGGTGCCGCGATCGCCGCCCGCTGGGGCCGTCCAGCCGAGCAACTCGACGGCGACGAGCTCAGGGCAGCCGTCGAACTCGAGGCCACCTACCTCGCCGCCGGGCTGCGCAACATCGTCTACGCGATCGCACCGCAACGGATAGTGATCGGTGGCAGCGTAGCTGAGCTGCCGGGGCTTTTCCCGCTGGTAGGCGCCGCCTGCCTTGATGCACTGACCGGGTANCCTGGCCTGCCCGAACACGCCGCCGACGAATTCATCGTCCCAGCCACACTCGGCTCACTGGCCGGCCCTGCCGGAGGCCTTGTCCTCGCCGACCATGCCAGCCAACCGGGCGCAGTCCCGTCGTGAACTCAACGCTACCAACATTCTGTCGGCAGAAACGTCCATCGTGTCGAGTCCACGACCACAAAGACCGACAGCGCGGGAGGAAAATTTTGCCGGGTGACAGCGGTGCTTCACGGCGAGCCGCAATGTACGGTGCGGACGATCTCAGCTCGATGGCAATCTTCTCGGGCAATTACATCAACTTCGGGTATTGGCAGGTCCTCGTCCCTGGGCTGATCAGTATCGACGAGCGCACTGAGAGCCAAGCCAACCTCTACCGCACCGTGCTTCGCCGCTTGGAAATCGATCCCACCGACGTGGCACTCGAAGTGGGATGCGGCATAGCGGTAGGCACGGTACTCGCGCTTCGGGAATTCAGGCCCAGTGTCATTTACGGCCTCGATCTCTCCCAGGATCAGATTGACCGTGCCACCAGGGTTAACTCCGAGTTGATCGCGCGCCAGCCTGAACGCTTGATATTTCAACAGGGCTCTGCGCTCAGGCTTCCTTACGCAGGCGAGACGTTCGACAAATGTTTTTCGGTGGAAGCTGCTCAACACTTCGAAGACTTGGCCGTTTTCGCCTCGGAGACGCATCGGGTGCTCAAGCCTGGTGGAAGGCTCGCGGTCGCAACTTTCTTTATGACCCACGCAACCGCCGCCGGTGAACTGCGCCGCTTGATCGAGACGATCGACAGCGGCATCGACGTCGTCGCGGAGATCGATTCCTTTCGCCAGGATCTTCTCGCCGCTGGCTTTGTCGACGTGCATGTTGAAAGCATCGGTGAGCATGTCTGGCAAGGCTTCGACGCCTGGATAGCGCAGACCGAGTTCAAAGACGGATGGGGCCGTAACTGGCTGAAGGCATACCACCGCAGACTCATCGACTACTACCTTGTGACGGCAGATAGAAACGAGATCTAGCGACGCAGGAGTGCGCAGAACATCGCGTCGGTGCCGTGGCGGTGTGGCCACAGCTGGACGTACGGCCCGTCGTCGAGCCGGGGGACGCCGGGAAACTGCGGCCTGGCGTCGAGCTGCGCGGCACCCGTGCGCCGCACCACGTCCGCGACCACGCCCACTGTCTCATCGAGGTGCGGTGAGCAGGTCACGTAGGCGACCACGCCCCCTGGGCGGACCAATCGAAACGCCGCGATCAGCAGTTCCCGCTGGAGCCGGACCAGACCGGCGAGGTCGTCGGCCTGCCGTCGCCAGCGCGCCTCCGGGCGGCGTCGCAGAGCTCCCAGGCCAGTGCATGGTGCGTCTACCAGCACCCGGTCGTAGGCTCGTTCCGGCAGCCCGCTGTCCCGGCCATCGACGACATGCACTGTCACCGGCAATCCAGCGCACGCCTGACTGACCAACCGGGCCCGATGCTCGGCCTTTTCCACGGCATCTACGGCGGACTCGCGCGTCGCGGCCAGGGAACCGAGCAGGGCTGCCTTGCCTCCCGGCCCGGCGCACAGGTCGAGCCAGCGGGTATCGGCGCCATCCAGCGGCACCGACGCCAACGCCAGGCTGACGAGCTGGCTGCCCTCATCCTGCACCTGAGCCAGGTGATCGAGTACAGGGGTCAGTTCACCAGGGTCACCACCGTCGGCCAGATGCACACCACACGGCGAGTACGGAGCGATCTGACCGCCGGTCAGCTGGGCCAGTTCGGCGGCGCTGATCTGCCCTGGTCGCGCGGCAAGGTGTACCAGCGGGCGCGTGTCGTCGGCGGCCAGCGCTTCGGCGAGTTCGTCGAGGTCACCGCCGAGGGCGTCGGCGAAGGCTTGTGCGATCCACCGCGGATGGGAGTGCGCCATCGCGAGGTGGCCCACCGGGTCGTCGTCAGCGGCCGGCGCTACCGCCTGTACCCAGCCCCGTTCGTCCTGCTCGCCGACCCGGCGCAGCACCGCGTTGACGAAGCCGGCCGCAGCACTGCCACGACTGGCTCTGACCAGGTCCACGGTGGTGGCGACCGCGGCGTGTGGCGGCACCCGGGTCCGCAGCAACTGGTAGCTGCCCAGCCGCAACGCGTCCAGCAGCTCGCCATCGATCTCCGAGAGTGGGCGGTCCGCGCAGGACTGCAGCACCGCATCCAGCAGACCCTTCGCGCGGCATGTTCCGTAGCACAGTTCGGTGGCCAGCGCGGCGTCGCGGCCGTTGATCCCGCGCTGCCGCAACAGGCCGGGCAACACCAGATTGGCGTACGCGTCGCGCTCGCGCACCGCAGCCAAAGCGTCCAACGCCGCCTGCCGAGGCCGGTCATCCACCGGTGGCCGGGACGGCCCGGAGCGCCGCCGGGGGGGCCCAGGACGAGACGGTCGGGACGGCTTGCGCGGCACAGTCATGNCAGTACCAGGGCGGTCGCCGTCACTCGAACCGCTCCCCAGGCTCCGGTCGGGCACCGCGGGCCCAGTCCGGGGCAGGCATCGNTCGCTTGCCTGGCGCGGTGACGTCACCCAGCCGCACCGCTCCGGTGGCCGTGCCAACGAGCACNTCGCGTTTGGCCACAAGTANCTCACCACGGGCGAGCCCATCAACGTCGCGAACATCGGCGACGCGCACTGGACCAAGGCCGATGCGTTGGTTCCTGAATCGGGCCCAGGCTCCCGGGACCGGCGTGACTGCGCGCACTTGGCGATGCACGGCGAAAGCCGGGGCGCTGAAATCCACGTGAGCGTCTTGCGCAGTGAGCTTCGGTGCGTATGACACGCCATCGGCCGGCTGGGGCACCGGGCGGATAGTCCGGTCCGCGATCCCATCCAAGGTGGCGACGAGTAGGGCCGCTCCAGAGCTGGCCAGTCGGGACAACAGCTCCCCCGCGGTGTCCTCTGGACGGATCACCTCGGTGACCGTGCCGTACACCGGGCCGGTATCCAGCCCCTCGTCCAATGCAAAGGTCGATGCGCCAGTGATCTTGTCCCCGTGCCGGATTGCGGCCTGGACCGGCGCCGCACCCCGCCAGGAGGGCAGCAGTGAGAAGTGCAGGTTCACCCAGCCGTGTTCGGGGATGTCCAACGCCGCCCGCGGCACCAGCGCGCCGTAGCCGACGACCGGGCAGCAGTCCGGGGCCAGCGCGGACAGTCGAGCCAGGAAGTCTGGTTGCGCCGGGCGGCGCGGCGTGAGCACCTCCAACCCGGCTTCATCGGCCAGCGCTCCCACCGGGGAACGGGTCGGTCGTCGCCCGCGTCCGGCTGGCGCGTCCGGCCGGGTCACCACCGCGACGACCTCATGCCGGTCGCAGCCCAGCAGCGCCTGCAGCGACCGCACCGCCACGTCCGGTGTACCTGCGAAGACGAGCCGCACCCTCAGCGCGCCTTACCGAAGCACGGGCTCGGACGGGTGGGGTGGACGGGCACCAGCGCATTATGCCCGGTGTGTGCGTCAGCCCAACTGGTGCGGGTCGAGCTGGATCCGCAGCGCGTGAGGCGATTTGCGCGCGCTGCGCCCGGCCTGCAGCGCGGCCAACGCGCTGGCCAGAACCGAGCCATCGGAGCGGGGAACGCGGATCAACAACCGTTCCCGTTCGCCCTCGGATTCCCCCACGATAGGCACCGGACCGAGCAACACGGCCTCCGGTGGTAGATCAAGTGACCCGACCACGTCCGCCAGCGCGGCGGGCGCACCATCCAACGCGGCCATCCGCGTCGCGGGCGGGAAACCAACCTCCGCGCGCGCCGCCAGCTCGGCCGCGGCGTGCCCGGCCGGATCCCATCGGATGAGGGCTTGCACAGCAGCAAGCGACGCCTCCGCGACCACCACCACCCGACCGCCGTCGGCTGCCGGCTGCACCATCGCCGCCGCGGCCATCCACCGCCGTAACGCCTCCTCGGCCGCGCGAAGATCGGGGCGAGCCAGCAGCGCAGCGGCATCCAGCAACAACGCCGCCCCGTATCGGGCCAGTGGCTCCGCCCCAGGCGTGGCGATCACCAGCGACCGTCCCGGCGGAATGCCCGTCGGCACCTCTCCCCCGGCAGAGGTATACAGCGGCACCCCGGGAAAAGCGCGGCCAAGTTCCTCCGCGGTGCGGCGGGCCCCGATCACCGTCGCTCGTAGCCGGGCGCCGCCACAGGTCGGGCATCGGTAAGCGGCCTCGATAGTGCCGC
>JGI12053J15887_10000269_pt1 | contig 19995 bp, 21 predicted proteins | sample MedBloCAOM1_O3_FD_15887 | JGI IMG/M metagenome (IMG submission 15887)
GAATGCGGCTGGCCAGAGCCAGAACGGTCCGCGCGGCGACGACGACGACGAGGCGGGCCGCCGGCGTGGCCGGCGTTTCCGTGACCGGAACCGCCGCAACCGCAATGACCGCGGCCCCGACCGTGGCGCCGACCGCGGCCCAGACCGCAGTAGCGATCGCCGAGATGGTGGTGAGCTAGAGGTCCGCGAGGATGACGTGTTGCTGCCCGTCGCGGGAATCCTCGACGTGCTCGACAACTACGCGTTCGTCCGCACATCGGGTTACCTATCCGGGCCCAATGACGTGTATGTGTCGCTATCGCTGGTCCGTAAGTACTCGTTGCGCCGAGGTGACGCGATCACCGGCGCAGTGCGCCAGCCTCGCGACGGCGAGCAGCAGCGACAGAAGTTCAACCCGTTAGTCCGGGTCGACAGCATCAATGGTTTGGACGTCGAGCAGGCCAAGCAGCGCCCGGAGTTCACCAAGCTGACCCCGTTGTACCCCAACGAGCGGTTGCGCCTGGAGACTGAGCAGCACATCATGACCACCCGGGTGATCGACTTGGTGGCGCCGATCGGCAAGGGTCAGCGGGCGTTGATCGTCTCACCGCCCAAGGCGGGCAAGACGATGATCCTGCAGGCGATCGCCAACGCGATCACCACGAACAACCCGGAATGCCACCTCATGGTCGTGCTCGTCGACGAGCGGCCCGAGGAGGTCACCGACATGCAGCGTTCGGTGAAGGGCGAGGTCATCGCCTCGACCTTCGACCGGCCGCCATCGGACCACACCACGATCTCCGAGCTGGCCATCGAGCGGGCCAAGCGGCTGGTGGAGATGGGTCACGACGTGGTGGTGCTGCTGGACTCCATCACCCGGCTGGGTCGGGCCTACAACCTGGCAGCACCGGCATCCGGCCGGATCCTGTCCGGTGGGGTGGACTCCACCGCGCTGTACCCGCCGAAGCGATTCCTGGGCGCGGCCCGCAATATCGAGGATGGCGGCTCGCTGACCATCTTCGCGACCGCGCTGGTCGAGACCGGGTCGACGATGGACACCGTCATCTTCGAGGAGTTCAAGGGAACCGGCAACGCCGAGCTCAAGCTCGACCGCAAGATTGCCGACAAGCGGATCTTCCCTGCAATCGACGTCAACCCCTCCGGCACCCGCAAGGAGGAGCTCCTACTGTCCCCGGACGAGCTCGCCATCTACCACAAGCTGCGGCGAGTGCTGTCCGGACTGGAGTCTCAGCAGGCCATCGATCTGCTGCTGGCCCAGCTGCGCAAAACCCGGACCAACATCGAGTTCCTGATGCAGGTCTCGAAGTCGACAGCCGGCAACGGCGCCGACTGAAAGGGCAGCTAGGCCACCGTAGCGGCGGTTGCGCAGACCTTGACCAGGTCACCGCGCTGGCTCTGCTCAACTATGGTCACTACACCTCGATGCGGGTCGATGACCAGCGGGTACGGGGTCTGACCCTGCACCTGGAACGCCTGACGCGGGACTGCCGCCGGATCTTCGATGCCGACTTGGACCCCGACCGGGTCCGGCATCTTCTCCGGCACACGCTGGCTGACACCGCCGGCTCGGTCCTGGTCCGGGTGACCGTGTTCGACCCCGACCTCGAACTCGGGCGCCCTGGAGCGGACGCCGAGCCGCAGCTGTTGGTCACCACCCGGCCGGCCGCGACGGCGCCACTGCCTCCATTGCGTCTGCAGTCAGCCCCACACTGCCGAGAGCTGCCCGAGGTCAAACATGTCGGGCTGTTCGGCGCGCTCCGGTGGCGGCGGGTCGCGCAGCGCAATGGTTTCGACGACGCGCTGTTCACCGACGCCGGGGCGGCCATCTCCGAAGCGGCCACATCGAACATCGGTTTCGTCGATGGTGAGCGGATCGTCTGGCCCGAGGCGGACTGCCTTGCCGGTGTCACCATGAGATTGATCAACAAGGCTCGGCAGGCCGATGCCACTACCACGCCGGTCACTATCAGCGACTTAGCCGGCGTGGATGCGGTGTTCGCCACCAACGCCGTAGTGGGCGTCCGTTCCGTCAGCGCTGTCGACGGTATCCAGTGGTCGGACGAGCATCCGGTACTGGACATCTTGCGCAGGCAGTACGCGGGTATCCGACCCGAGCTGTTGTAGATCTTCAGGTCAACAGGCGGGAACATCGCGGCGCCGCTGACGGTTTACACTGTCACGGCTCACGGCCTGCCATCGGCGAGCCAGTGCACCGTTCGGTTCCGGTTCACCCCGCGCACACGATCACGGGGACCCGGCGGCCATGAAGAGAGGACCTCCATGAAGCAGGGCATCCACCCCGAGTACGTCGAGACCCAGGTCACCTGTGGTTGCGGCAACTCNTTCGTTACTCGCAGCACCAAACGCGACGGTCAGATCAACGTCGAAGTGTGCTCTAACTGCCATCCCTTNTACACCGGCAAGCAGAAGATTCTGGACACNGGTGGACGGGTGGCGCGCTTCGAGAAGCGCTACGGCAAACGGCAGAAGTAGGCGGCCAATTGCTAGGTCGCGGTATTGGGCAGAGATCAACACGAGTGGGGATTGGTGACCGGCGTGGACACCGCGGCAGTTAAGGCGCTGCTGGTTGCGCACGCTGAGCTGGAGGATCAGCTCGCTGATCCAGGGTTGCATGCCGATCCCGATACGGCTCGCAAGGTAGGGCGGCGCTACGGCGAGTTATCCCGCATTGTGCGGGCGGTTCGTGAGCTGGATCAGGTCCGCGGCGACGTCGAGGCCGCCCGCGAGCTCGCCGCCGAGGACCCGGCCTTCGCCGCCGAAGCTGACGCCCTCGCCGACCGAGTGCCGCGGCTGGAAACCGAGCTAGCCGACCTGTTACTGCCCCGCGACCCGCACGATGACTCCGACGTGGTCATGGAGATCAAGTCAGGGGAGGGTGGCGCGGAGTCTGCACTGTTCGCTGGAGACCTGTTACGGATGTACCTGCGCTACGCCGAGCGGCACGGCTGGCGCGCTGAGGTGCTTGATGCCACTGAGTCCGACCTGGGCGGCTACAAGGACGTCACGGTTGCGGTCAAAGCAGCACAGTCCGGGGTCTGGGAACGGTTGAAGTTCGAGGGCGGGGTGCATCGGGTGCAACGAGTCCCGGTCACCGAGTCCTCCGGGCGGATCCACACTTCGGCAGCGGGCGTGATGGTCTACCCAGAACCAGACGACGTCGAGATCGAGCTTGACGACAAGGACCTGCGGATCGACGTCTACCGCTCCTCCGGACCCGGCGGCCAGAGCGTCAACACTACCGACTCCGCGGTGCGCATCACCCACCTTCCGACCGGGACCGTGGTGTCCTGCCAGAACGAGAAGTCACAGATCCAGAATCGGATCCGGGCCACTGCGGTGCTGCGGGCTCGGCTGCAGGCGTTAGCTGACGAGAAAGCTCAGCAGGAGGCCTCCGAGCAGCGCCGTTCCCAGGTCCGCACCGTCGACCGCTCCGAGCGGGTGCGTACTTACAACTTCCCGGAGAACCGGATCTCCGATCATCGCGTCAACTACAAGGCCTACAACCTCGATGCGGTGCTCGACGGGGACCTCGACGGGGTGCTGGACGCGCTGATCGAGGCGGATCGTGAGCTGCGCCTGCGGGGCTCGTGAGCAGGCAACCGTTGCGCCTCGCGGTGCTAGAGGCGCAACGGATCCTCACGGACGCCGGGGTGGAGTCGCCGCGGGTGGATGCCGAACTCCTCGCGGCGCACGTGGTCGGCGTGCCTCGAGGGCGGCTGTCAATGGTTCCGCTTGTCGACCAGCCCGTGGTCGAAGCATTGCGGCTGCTGGTTTCTCAACGCGCCAAGCGGGTGCCGTTGCAGCACCTCACCGGGACAGCCACCATGGGCCCCATCGACGTCGCGGTCGGGCCCGGGGTGTTCATCCCGCGCCCGGAGACCGAAATGCTCCTGACGTGGGGCCTGGCCGCACTGGACGGCGTGTCGCAGCCGCTGGTGGTCGATCTGTGCACCGGCTCGGGTGCGCTGGCGCTGGCGATGGCGCACGCCAGACCTGATGCGCAAGTCCATGCCGTCGAACGTGACCCGGTGGCGCTGAGCTGGGCTCGACGCAACGCCGACATGCGCGCCGCAGCCGGCGACACGCCGGTGGTGCTGTACTCCGGGGACGTCGCTGATCCTGGACTGCTGGTCGCGCTGGATGGGATGGCGCACCTGGTGCTGTGCAACCCGCCTTATGTGCCGCTGAACGCTGCACTGCCACCCGAGGTGGCGTGGCACGAACCGCCCGTCGCCCTCTTCGCCGGCGACGATGGCCTCGCCGTGATCCCTGACGTGGTGCGGACCGGGACCAGGTTGCTCCGCGAGGGTGGCAGTATCGCGATCGAACACGACGACTCGCAGGCGGAGGCCGTCCCGGCGCTGCTGGCCGCCCGGCGGGTGCTCACCGATGTGGCTGACCACGTCGACCTCGCCGGCCGGCCGCGGTTCGCCACTGCCCGGCGTACCACAATGATCAGCCCACAGCTTGTGCCTCATCCAGGTTAGTGAGCGTCTCCAGCGCTAATGCCGCCACCTCTTGCATGCCGATGATGTTCGGGTGCACCGGGGCGGCTGGGCTGGTGGGGACGGTTCCCTCCACCCATTTTGTTCCCGGCAGCTTGCACGCGTCGTGGCCCAGCGAGCTTCTGTAGGAGTCGACGAATGCCGCGCCGTGCTTGAAAGCCTGGTCGGCCAGCATCCTGTTGAGGCGCTGCTCCAAACTGTCCAGGTACGGTACGTCGCCGCTGGCGACCGGAAACACCGGATAGCATCCCACCGCTGGCGGCAGGATCCGCAGGTATCCCACCAGTAGCACAGTCGCGTGCGGCGAGCGGGCCCGAATACCGTCGAGCACCTGGGCGACCTTGGGTGCCGCCTCGGCGATGCGCTGCGCATAGAGGTCGCCGCCGCCGGCGGTGGTTGTCCGCTGGCACGGATTGCCGAAGGGGTCGGTGCCACTGATCCGAGCGCAGGTGAAGATGATCTCCGTGAAACCGATGTCGTTACCACTGATGGTGAGCGTGACGAGGTCGGTGTCTGGGCGCAGGGCGTCGAACTGCGGTGGGTTGACGCCCAGCAGCGGTACCGTCTGCGGAGCCGTCATGTTGACGGTCTTCGCGCCGCTGCAGCTCACATCGGTGTAGTCGCGGATATGCAGGGTCCGGGCGAGTACTGCCGGATAGTTGTTCGTGGACCGCTCACAGCCGATCGGATCGATGCGCTGCACCGGGATCACGGGGCCAGCGGTGTAGGAGTCACCGAGCGCCACATAGTGCTTCGGCGACTTCCCGATGGTGGCCCTCGAGCTGCCGGGGAACGCCAGCAGCGCCAGCACGGTCGCTGCGGCAGCGAGGACAGTAGGTCGGTACGTGAGCAAAGGAGCCTCCGAAGGTGATCGGAGACGGATCGTGCCTTCTTGATCACATGCTGTCAACGCCGCTGCGGATCCAGGCCCGTNGTTGGGCCGTCGTAGTGTTGCGATCCGTGAGCACTGTTTACGACTGCGCGCTGCCGGAAAGCCGCATCGCCGGGCTGACCGCGGCGGCGGGCGCGGTCCGGGCCGGGCAACTCGTCGTGCTGCCCACCGACACCGTCTACGGGCTGGGTTGCGACGCGTTTTCCGCGACGGCGGTGCAGGGGCTGCTGGCCGCGAAGGGACGGGGCCGGGCCATGCCGGTCCCCGTGCTGGTGGGTTCCTGGTCCACCGTGGACGGCCTGGTGCTNGGCGTTCAAGCGCGGGTGCGCGCGCTGATCGAGGCGTTCTGGCCCGGCGGACTGTCGATAGTGCTCCCGCACGCGCCGTCGCTGAGCTGGGACCTGGGCGATACCCGGGGCACGGTCAGCCTGCGGATGCCGTTGCACCCGGTCGCGCTGGAGCTGCTCCGCGAGGTGGGCCCGATGGCGGTGTCGAGTGCGAACCGGTCCGGCCAGCCGCCGGCGACCACCGTCGAGCAGGCCCGTGAGCAGCTTGCCGAGCGGGTATCGGTGTATCTCGACGGTGGGACCGCCGGTGAGATCGCGTCCACCATCATCGACCTCACCGCTGACGAGCCTGTGGTGCTCCGGGAAGGTGCGGTGACCGCCACCCAGATCGCTGAGGTCCTCGGCCAGACCATCCAGGTGGCCCGCTAACCGCGAGTGATCACGAAATGGGATAGCTCGGCGATCATGAGTGACCTGGCGGTTGGCGGCGGTTGGGCTAGCGGCGGGGCGCCACCGGCGCGGGGCTAGCCTGCCCCCGTGGGACCTGTCCCCGATTCATCTGGACTGCCGCTGCGGGAGTACCTGCTGGTCGGCCTCACCACTGCGGTGGTGACCTTCCTGCTCACCGGGATGGTGCGGCTACTGGCGATCTACACCGGTGCGGTGGCGACGCCGCGCGAGCGCGACGTGCACCGCGCGCCGATCCCGCGGCTGGGCGGGGTGGCGATGTACGGCGGGATTCTCGGTGGTGTCCTGCTGTCTCACCAGCTGCCCGTGCTACGCCGGTCCTTCGAGTTCTCCGGGGACGTTGTGGGAGTGCTGGTCGCCGGCGGCCTCATCATGCTGATCGGCGCCCTGGATGACCGGTTCGAGCTGGATTCGCTCACCAAGTTCGCCGGACAGGTCACCGCCGCGGGAGTGCTGGTGCTCTACGACGTGCAGTGGTTCATCTTCTGGGTGCCGTGGAACGGCAGTGCCGGCCGGGTCGGCTCGGTACTCGTCCTGGGGCAGGACCAGGCGGTGTTCGTCACCGTCGCGTTGGCGGTGGTGCTGGTGAACGCGATGAACTTCGTCGACGGGCTGGACGGCTTGGCCGCCGGAATCGGGCTGATCGCCGCAGTTGCCATCGGGGCCTTCACCCTGCAGCTGCTGTACCGGTCCGGCGGCAGTGTGTCGCTCTACCCGCCGACGCTGATTGCCGCCCTGGTCGCCGGTGCGTGCCTGGGCTTCCTGCCGCACAACTTCCAGCCGGCACGAATCTTCATGGGCGACTCCGGGGCAATGCTCATCGGCCTGATGCTGGCCGCGGCGTCGACCAGTGCGTCCGGGAAGATCGACCCCAACAACTACGGCGCCACCGACGTGCTGGCGCTGCTCTCGCCGTTATTGGTGGTGGCCGCGGTGCTGTTCGTGCCGCTGCTAGATCTGCTCCTCGCGGTGGTGCGCCGGACGCGAGCGGGCCGCAGCCCATTCGCGGCCGACAAGCTGCACCTGCACCACCGGCTGCTCGAAATCGGGCACTCGCATCGCCGGGCGGTGTTGTTGATCTACCTGTGGGCAGCCCTGCTGGCTTTCGGCGCCGTTGCGTTGACGCTGTTCGACGTCTACGTGGTGGTGTGGTCGATCATGCTCGGACTGTTGGTTGCCGTGGTGGGCTCGATGATTCCCCGGTTACCCGCGCGCTGATCTCCTGAAGATTCCGATGAAACACAAGAAGCGCAGCTAGAAGCAACTGGGGTGAGCACAGGGCTGACGTGTGAGTGTGATAGCTTCTGCTTTGTCCCACCCGGGGGTGGGATTTCAGGTCAGGCCGGCCCATCGGCAGTGCTCATGAACGTGGCGTCTCCGCCATGCGCATTGCCCCTGGACTGCGAGGAGCGCCTTTGAGTGATGGCGGCGGGCGACGTCATGGCCCGCTGAGGTAGGTAGTCGTGGAAGAACGCAACAGCCCGGAGCTTGCGACGCTACTCGGCCTCGGCGCCGCGACCGCAGCTATTCTGTTGGTCGGGCTCGGCCTGGGATGGTTGGTCGACCAGATGGTGCACTCCGTTCCGGCGTTCACCCTGGCCGGCTTGGCGCTCGGCATCGTCGGTGCTGGGATCTATATGTACATCAACTTCACGAAGTTTCTGAAGGAGTAAGCGCTGACGTGACCACGCCTGACGTGACTGCAACGACGAAATCGGTCGTCAATCTTCGCCGGGCCATGCCCATCGCGGCGGGTCTGGGTGCCGTCAGCTTTGTGGTGCTCGCGCCAATGGGCTACCCGCTGACGGCGGCGTTCTTCTGCGGCGGACTCGGCCTGGGTCTGCTCAACACGTCGCTCGTCCAGCGTTCCGCGGCGCGCTTCGCGGCCAGTGGTGACCCCAACAAGCGCAGATTCGCGGTGTCGGTACTGGCCCGGCTCACGTTCATCACCGCGCTCGCTGTCGGCTTGGCGCTGGCGCTGCAGCCCGAAGGTCTCGGGGTGTTCGCCGGGCTCGCCGTCTTTCAACTATTGATGATCTTCATTGCGTCGATTCCCCTCGTGCGGGAACTGCGCCAGTCCGGAGTCGGGGGTTCCCCGGGATGATCGCGTATGTAATGGCCGGGGGTGGGGGCGGCGTATCGGTCGGCGAGCACCCCCAGTGGCATATTCTCGGTTTGACGATCAACGCTGACACCGTGATCTCCACCGCGATCGCCGGGGTCATCGTCATCGCGTTCGGCCTCTACCTTGCGGCCAAGGCGACCTCCAAGGTCCCCAGCACCCTGCAGATCGCCTTCGAGGCGGTCACCGAGCAGGTGGAACGCCAGGTCGAGACCAACGTCGGTATTCGCACGGCACCCTTCGTCGTGCCACTGGCGATCGGCCTGTTCTTCTTCATCCTGATCGCGAATTGGATATCGATCCTGCCGCATGCGACCGAGGAGTACGTCCGGCCGCCTACGGCGGACGTCAATCTGACCTTCGCGATGTCGTTTTTTGTGATGGTTCTGGTGTGGGCGACGGGAATCCGGGTCCAGGGCAAGCACTACTTCGGTCATTTCGTCCAGCCGTACAAGGCGATGTTGCCGCTGAACATCATCGAGGAGCTGGTCAAGCCGATCACCCTCTCGCTGCGACTGTTCGGCAACATCCTCGCGGGCACCGTCATGGTCAGCGTTCTCGCGCTAATGCCGGCGGCCATTTCGTGGCTGCCCACCTCGGCGTGGAAGTTGTTCGACCTGTTCATCGGCCTGCTTCAGGCGCTGATCTTCGCGTTGCTGACGATCATCTACTTCGGAATGGCGGCGGGTGGCCAGGAGGGAGAGGGGGCCCACTGACGGTTCGCCCTGGTGACGTCGCTCGACATGCACCATTCACTGAGTTAAATCAAACTGAGCTTCAGGACAAGAGGGAAAGACATGAGTTTCTCCGCACTGCTCCTTGCCCAGCAGGGGGGCGGCCCCACCGGATCGGTCCAGTTGGCCGGCGCCTTCATCGGCGGCGGGCTTGCGCTGGCCGGCGGGGCGATCGGCGCAGCGATCGGTGACGGCCTGGCCGGTGGCGCCACCATCCAGGGCGTCGCCCGCCAGCCCGAAGCCCAGGGTCGGCTGTTCACCATCTTCTTCCTGACGGTGGGTCTGGTCGAGGCGATGTACTTCATCAATCTTGCCTTCATGGCGTTATTTGTCTTCGTGCTCGCCTAGTCTGGTCGGGGAGGACAAGTGATTTCGTGTGAAGGAATGGGAGCCATGAGTCTCTACAACCTGGCTGCGCCGGGCGGCGGTGGTGGCAATCTCTTCCTGATCCCCAATGCGACCTTCTTCGTCGAGCTACTGATCTTCCTGATCGTGGTCGGGGTGATCTGGCGGTACGTGGTGCCTCCGGTGAAACGCGCGACGGCGCAACGCCAGGAGATGGTCCGTCGGCAGATCCAGGAGAGCCAGCAGGCCACCAAGCGACTGGCCGAGGCCGAAGCACGTTACTCCGCGGCGCTGGCCGAGGCGCGCGTCGAGGCGGCCAAGATCCGGGAGACCGCCCGCGCCGATGCGCAGGCGATCAAGGACGAGTTGCGTGAGCAGGCCGAGCACGAGGTCGCCCGGATCCGCGAGCGCGGCGCCGAGCAGCTGGCCCACCAGCGCGAGCAGGTTGTCCGCGAGCTGCGTGGCGAGCTGGGCAAACTGGCGGTGGCGCTGGCTAGTCGGATCGTCGGTGAGTCGCTGGCTGACGACGCCCGCCGCGCCGGCACGGTGGACCGCTTCCTCGACGAGCTGCAGGGTATGGCTGCCCCGCAAAGCGCCTCCGACAGTGCCTCCCAGGACAGTGCGGTTTCTCCGGACAGTGCGGCCCCTGACGGCGGCGCGCCGAAGAACGGCTCCGTGAAAGGGGTCGCCTCGGTGCCCCACGCGCGGCGGAGGCGCTGATGCAGCCGGCCAGCAGGGCGGCACTGGCCGCGGCCCGGGAGCGGCTGGAGAGCCGGGTCGGTGACGCCAGCGCGCAGGACCGCGACCGCCTGGGTGACGAACTGGCCGCTGTCGCTGCGGTGCTCGGTGAGCAGCCTGTGCTCCGGCGGCATCTCGCCGATTCCGCGGCGCCCGAGCAGATCCGGCGTGACATGGTCAAGGCTTTGTTCGGCGGCAAGGTGAGCGATATCACCCTCGCCACCTTGGGTGACGTCGTGAGTTCACGTTGGTCTCGGCCGTTGGACTTGATTGACGGAATCGAGGAGCTTGCCTGGCAGGCGCTGCTGGGCCTGGCCGAGCGCGACGAAAGTCTCGATGACGTCGAGGATGAGTTGTTTCGCTTCGGTCGGATCCTGGTTGCCCAGCCGCGACTAGCGAGCCTGTTGGGGGATGAGACCGCCCCCGCCGAACGGCGCGTGGAGCTGCTGGACACGGTGCTGGCCGACCGAACCCGTCCGGTGACTCGCCGGCTGCTGGAACAGGCGGTCCGGTCGCCACGACGGCGGCCCCTCGACGAGATCGTCGAGGCTCTTGTTGATCGCGCAGCGGCGCGCCGCGAGCGTTCGGTCGCCCATGTCACCGCGGCCGGCCTGCTGTCGCAGCGGCAAGAGGAGCGCCTGCTTGACGTCCTCAACCGGATCTACCAGCGGCCGATCTCACTCAAGGTTGATGTCGACGACAAGTTGCTCGGCGGGTTGGTGATCAGGGTGGGCGACGAGGTGATCGACGGCAGCGTGGCGGCCCGGCTGGATCAGGCGCGCCGGTGGATGTCCCGATGAGCTGCGCGGCGGATAGACAAGACGATGGACACACCGACGGTGCCAAGAAACAAGAGAGCAGGGGCCGATAGTCATGGCGGAGCTGACGATCTCCTCGGACGAGATCCGGAGCGCGATCGAGAACTACGTCACTTCCTTTTCGACCGAGACCTCGCGGGAGGAAGTCGGGACTGTCATCTATGCCGGTGACGGCATCTCCCGGGTCGAGGGGCTGCCCTCGGCGATGACCAACGAGCTGCTGGAGTTCCCCGGCGGGGTGCTCGGTGTCGCGCTCAACCTCGACGTGCGAGAGATCGGCGCCGTGATCCTGGGCAACTTCGAGGAGATCGAGGAGGGCCAGGACGTCAAGCGCACCGGCAGGATCCTGTCGGTGCCGGTCGGGGACAACTTCCTCGGCCGGGTGGTCGATCCGCTGGGCATCCCGCTGGACGGCCTGGGCGACATCGACGCCGATGAACAGCGGGTTCTTGAGCTGCAGGCGCCGTCGGTGATCGACCGGCAGCCGGTGAAAGAACCGCTGCAGACCGGGATCAAGGCGATCGACTCGCAGACCCCAATCGGTCGCGGTCAGCGTCAGCTCATCATTGGTGACCGCAAGACCGGCAAGTCCGCGGTGTGCATTGACACCATCATCAACCAGAAGTCGAACTGGGCGACCGGTGATCCTGCCAAGCAGGTGCGCTGCATCTACGTGGCGATCGGCCAGAAGGGCACCACGATCGCGGCGGTGCGCCAGACCCTGGAGGATGCCGGCGCGTTGGCCTACACCACCATCGTCGCGGCTCCGGCGTCGGATGCGGCCGGTTACAAATGGCTGGCGCCTTACACCGGGTCGGCGCTCGGTCAGCACTGGATGTACCAGGGCAAGCACGTACTGATCATCTTCGATGACCTGTCCAAGCAGGCCGAGGCCTATCGGGCTATCTCGCTGCTGCTGCGCCGCCCACCGGGGCGCGAGGCCTATCCAGGCGACGTGTTCTACCTGCACTCCCGGTTGCTGGAGCGCTGCGCGAAGCTGTCTGACGAGTTGGGTGCGGGGTCGATGACCGGCCTGCCGATCATCGAGACCAAGGCGAACGACATCTCGGCCTACATCCCGACCAACGTGATCTCCATCACCGACGGTCAGTGCTTCTTCGAATCCGACCTGTTCAACCAGGGTGTCCGGCCGGCGATCAACGTTGGTGTGTCGGTCTCTCGGGTCGGTGGTTCGGCGCAGATCAAAGCCATGAGGACGGTCGGTGGCACGCTGCGGCTGGAGTTGTCGCAGTACCGCGAGCTGGAAGCGTTCGCGGCGTTCGGGGCGGAGAACCTGGATGCGACGTCGCGACGCCAACTGGAGCGAGGGGCCCGGCTCACCGAGCTGCTCAAGCAGGGCCAGTACACGCCGATGCCGGTCGAGGAGCAGGTTGTGTCGATCTTCCTCGGCACTCGGGGACACCTGGACGACGTACCGGTGGCCGACGTCCGACGCTTCGAGTCGGATTTCCTTGCCGACATACGCCGGAATCACAAGGGCATCCTCGACGCGATCCGGGAAAGCAAGCAGTTCACCGAGGACACCGAGAAGCAGCTGGTGGACGCGGTGACGGCGTTCAAGAAGCAGTTCACGACGGCGGACGGCTCCTCGTTGGGTACGGAGGAAGAGGCCGAGTCGATGGATGCCGACGAGGTCGAGCGCGAGTCGGTCAAGGTCTCCAAGCGGGATCCGAAAAACAAAGCGAAGAAGTGACGCGATAATGGCAGCGCAGCTCCGAGTCCTCCGTCGCCGGATCCGCTCAGTCCAGTCCACGAAGAAGATCACCAAGGCGATGGAGCTCATCGCCACCTCGCGGATCGCTCGGGCCCAGGCTCGGGTCGAGGCCTCCCGGCCGTACGCCCGGGAGATCACCAAGGTGCTGTCCGCGCTGGCCAGCGCGGCGGGCACGCTGGATAATCCGCTGCTGGTCGAGCGAGAGAACCCGACCCGGGCGGCGATGCTAGTGGTGACCAGCGATCGGGGTCTGTGCGGTGGTTACAACGCCAACCTGCTCAGAGCCGCCGAGGAGCTGCACGCGCTGCTGCGCGAGGAGGGCAAGTCCGTGGCGCTGTATCTGATCGGTCGTAAGGCGGTGAACTACTACACGTTCCGCCAGCGGCCGATCGAGCAGTCCTGGACCGGGTTCTCTGATCAACCGCGCTATGACGATGCGGCCAACGCCGGGAACACGCTGGTGCAGGCTTTCGTGGCTGGCGGCGACGACGCTGATGGAGGTCCCGGACCGGACGGTGTGCCGGGGGTGGACGAGCTGCACATCGTCTACACCGAGTTCCGGTCCATGCTCACTCAGACACCGCAGGCTCGCCGGATCGCACCACTCGAAGTCGAGTACGTCGGGGACGACGCTGACGACGCCGGCACTTCTTCGCAACAGCAGTCGCGCTCGGATGGTCCGGCACCGCTGTATGAGTTCGAGCCGGACGCCGACGAGCTACTCGCCCACCTGCTGCCCAAGTACATCAACACCAGGATTTACGGGGCGCTTCTGGAGGCAGCGGCATCCGAGCACGCCGCACGACGCCAGGCGATGAAGTCCGCCACAGACAATGCCACCGAACTGATCCAGGACCTCACCCGCGAGGCCAACCGGGCCCGCCAGGGCATCATCACCCAAGAGATCAGCGAGATCGTCGGCGGTGCGGAAGCGCTGTCCGCCGTGGGAAGTGATAACTGACATGAGTACAGCGCAGAAGGCGTCCAACACCGACGGTGCCACCTCCGAAGCGGGGATCGGCCGAGTAGTCCGGGTCACCGGGCCGGTGGTGGACGTCGAGTTCCCCCGCGACCAACTGCCGCAGCTGTTCAACGCGCTGACGGTGAAGGTGGAGCTCGAAGCGCTCCGCAAGACGATGACGCTCGAGGTCGCGCAGCATCTCGGTGACAACACCGTGCGCGCCATCGCGATGCAGCCGGCGGACGGGCTGGTCCGCGGCGCCCCGGTAACCGACACCGGATCGGCGATCTCGGTACCGGTCGGCGAACAGGTCAAGGGGCATGTGTTCAACATGCTGGGCGAGTGCCTGGATGCTCCGGATACCAAGTTCACCGGCGATCGTTGGGAAATCCACCGCAAGCCGCCGCCCTTCGACCAGCTCGAGGGCCAGACTGAGATGCTCGAGACCGGATTGAAGGTCATCGATCTGCTTACCCCATACGTGCAGGGTGGCAAGATCGGTCTGTTCGGTGGTGCCGGCGTGGGTAAGACGGTGCTCATCCAGGAGATGATCATCCGGGTGGCCCGGAACTTCGGTGGCACGTCGGTGTTCGCCGGCGTCGGCGAGCGCACCCGAGAGGGCAACGACCTGTTCCTGGAGATGAAGGAGGCCGGTGTCTTGAAGGACACCGCGCTGGTCTTCGGGCAGATGGACGAGCCGCCCGGTACAAGGATGCGCGTCGCGCTGTCCGCGCTGACCATGGCGGAGTACTTCCGCGACGAGATGAACACCGACGTGCTGTTGTTCATCGACAACATCTTCCGCTATACCCAGGCCGGTTCCGAGGTTTCCACCCTGCTCGGGCGGCTGCCGTCCGCGGTGGGTTACCAGCCGACGCTGGCCGATGAGATGGGCGAGCTACAGGAGCGGATCACCTCGACGCGGGGCCGGTCGATCACCTCGATGCAGGCCATCTACGTGCCGGCCGACGACTACACCGACCCGGCGCCGGCGACCACGTTCGCCCACCTGGACGCCACCACGGAGCTGTCCCGTGGAGTGTTCGCGAAGGGCATCTTCCCCGCGGTGGACCCGCTGACCTCGTCGTCGACCATTCTNGACCCGCAGTACGTGGGCGAGGAGCACTACCGGGTGGCCCAGGAGATCAAGCGGATCCTGCAGAAGTACAACGAGCTGCAGGAGATCATCGCCATCCTGGGCATGGACGAGCTCAGCGAAGAAGACAAGATCGTGGTGAAGAGAGCCCGGCGAATCGAGCGGTTCCTCAGCCAGAATATGTACTCCGCAGAGCAGTTCACCGGCCAAGAGGGTTCGACGGTGCCGCTGAAAGAAACGATCGAGGCCTTCGACAAGCTCGCCAAGGGTGATTTCGACCACATGCCAGAGCAAGCCTTCTACATGTGTGGCGGTCTCGAAGATCTGGAGGCGAAGTACCAGCAGCTCACCAAGAGCTGACCGTTTAGACTGATCAGATCGCGGGAGGGCCAACAACAGGGCAGGAGATACGCGTGGCTGAGATGTCCGTCGAGCTTGTGGCGGTGGAGCGCGAGGTGTGGTCGGGCCACGCGCGCTCGGTGTTCGCCGAGACCACCGAGGGCGAACTAGCCATCCTGCCTGGGCATACCCCGTTGCTGGGTGAGCTGGTCGAGGGCGGTATCGTCAAGATCACCACCACTGACGGTGAGGACGTGACGGCGGCGGTCTTCGGCGGGTTTCTGTCAGCCACGGGTGACAAGGTGAGCGTGCTGGCCGAGGCGGCCGAGCTTGCCGACGAGATCGATCCGGAGGCCGCCAGGGATGCACTGGCGCGGGCCGACGCCGACAAGGACTCCGAGCAAGCCGAGTCGGCACGGGCCAGAGCGACCGCGCGACTGCGGGCAGTCGGTCAAACCGTGTGAAATTCTTCCGGGTGCGGGGGCCGCTATGGGGCTAGCGCGGATCCTGGAGTTCGTCCTGCTAGCCGGGATCCTGGTGCTCGCCGCTCTGGCATTGCGACGACTACGGCTGGTGCGTCAAGGCGGCATCGACGTCGCACTGCGATCGCGCCCGAAGGATGCCGGCCGTGGCTGGCACCAGGGAGTGGGCCGCTATCAGGGCGATGGCTTCGCCTGGTTCCGGGTGTCCAGCCTGCGGTCGGGTCCCGATCGAGTGCTCGACCGGGACCAGCTGGAGATTGTGGAACGACGGGGTCTGACGGTGCCGGAAAGCTATGCGATGCCAAGCGGGGCGGTCGTGCTGCGCTGTCGCACCGGCGTCGACGAGTTGGAGCTGGCCATGCGGCAGGACACCCTCACAGGTTTTCTGTCCTGGCTGGAGTCGGCCCCGCCGGGGGTGCGGCGGGGCGCGTGAGTGGGCGCTCCCCTGGCGCCCACAGCACGTCCCCCGCTGGATTGGCCACTCGGGCCAAGATGAACAGCAGGTCAGACAGCCGGTTGAGGTAGCGCGCGGTCAGTGCGTTGGTGCGGCGCGCGTCGACCTCTAACAGGGCCCAGACGCTGCGCTCGGCGCGCCGGGTGATCACCCGGGCGGTGTGCAGCAATGCGGCGCCGGGGGTGCCGCCGGGAAGGATGAACGAGTCCAGCGCGGGCAGCGCGGCGTTGAACTCGTCACACCAATCCTCCAGCCGTGTGACGTAACTCTCGACGATGCGCAGCGGGGGATATTTCGGGTCGCTCACGATGGGGGTACAGAGGTCGGCGCCTACGTCGAACAGGTCGTTCTGCACCTGCCGCAGCACGTTGAGCAGCCGCTGGTCCAACGCGCCCAGTGCTAGTGCCATGCCGAGCGCGCAGTTGGCTTCGTCGACGTCGGCGTAGGCGGTCAGCCGGGGATCGGTCTTTCGCACCCGGGAGAAGTCGCCGAGGCCAGTCGTTCCGTCATCGCCGGTGCGGGTGTAAATCCTGGTCAAGTGCACAGCCATCAGATCAGGCTACGGCTGCGCGGCGTGACGAGGGCACCCGCTAGCGTGCGCAGGCGTGAGCGAGCACTTCAGGGTCTGCGGTGGCGCCCGGTTGACCGGCGAGGTCCAGGTTGTCGGGGCGAAGAACAGTGTGCTGAAGCTGATGGCGGCTGCGTTACTGGCCGAGGGCACTACGACGCTCACCAACTGTCCCGAGATCCTGGATGTCCCGCTGATGGGGGACGTGCTGCAGGGGCTGGGTTGTGATGTGCAGGTCGCTGGTTCCGTGGTCAGTATCACTGCGCCGGCCGAACTCAAGCACGAGGCCGATTATGGATCGGTGAGCAAGCTGCGGGCATCGGTGTGCGTTCTCGGCCCGTTGGTCGGTCGGTGCCGGCGGGCCAAGGTCGCACTGCCTGGCGGCGACGCCATCGGCTCCCGGCCGCTGGACATGCACCAGAACGGGCTTCGCAAGCTGGGCGCCCGCAGCGAGATCGAGCACGGCTGTGTAGTGGCCGAGGCCGAGGGCCTGCACGGAGCTCAGATCTGGCTGGATTTCCCCAGCGTGGGAGCGACCGAGAACATCCTGATGGCCGCGGTGCTAGCGCAGGGCACCACCGTCATCGACAATGCGGCGCGCGAACCGGAGATCGTGGATCTGTGCGTGATGCTGCAGCAGATGGGCGCCCGCATCTCCGGCGCGGGCACCTCCACCCTCACCATCGAGGGGGTCGACGCGCTGGCGCCCACCGAACACCGGGTGATCGGCGACCGCATCGTCGGCGCTACCTGGGCGTTCGCCGCAGCGATGACTCGGGGTGACGTCACNGTCCGCGGCGTCAACCCGCATCACCTGGACCTGGTGCTGGAGAAGCTGCGGTTGGCCGGTGCTCATGTCGATCAACCAGGNGTGGGCGACGGCTTCCGGGTGGTGATGCCCGGCCGGCCCAGCGCGGTGGACTTCGTGACGCTGCCCTATCCGGGCTTCGCCACCGACCTGCAGCCGATGGCGATCGCTCTGTCGGCTATCTCCGAGGGCACCTCGATGATCACCGAGAACGTCTTCGAAGCCCGATTCCGGTTCGTCGAGGAGATGATCCGGCTAGGCGCCGACGCCCGGACTGACGGGCACCATGCGGTGGTCCGGGGCATCGAGCGGCTCTCCAGCGCCCCGGTGTGGGCATGCGACATCCGGGCCGGCGCCGGACTGGTGCTTGCCGGTCTGTGCGCCGAGGGAACCACCGACGTCTGGGACGTCTTCCACATCGACCGGGGCTACCCACGCTTCGTGGAAAACCTGACCGCCCTGGGCGCCGACATCACCCGCGTCACCGCGCCTCCAGAACGCTGACCCCGCACCCCGATATGGAGACATATCGGGGCTATTGGGCCCCTCATTCCCCCGATATGTCTCCATATCGGGGGAGGTGGAGCTTGGCGTATCGGCTGCGGATGAGTTTTTTGTCGAACTTGCCTACTGAGGTTTTGGGTATCTCGGTGACGAAGGACCAGTGGTCGGGGAGCTGCCAGGTTGGCACCGAGGCGCTGAGGTGATCGCGTAGGTCGCTCGGGGTGACTTGCGCACCTTCGGTGATGACCACGGTCGCTAGCGGGCGCTCCACCCACTTGTCGTCCGGGACGGCGACCACCGCGGCCTCGACCACCTGCGGGTGTCCCATCAGGAGGTTCTCCAGGTTCACCGACGAGATCCACTCACCACCGGACTTGATGACGTCCTTGGCGCGGTCGGTGATGGTGATGAAGCCCAGCTCGTCGAGGGTTCCGACGTCGCCCGTCCGCAGCCAGCCGTCGTGAAATCTCGCGAACTTCGGGTCCTCTGCATCGGCATCTCGGTAGTACCGCGCGGTGACCCAGGGCCCGCGAACCTCAATCTCGCCGACCGACGCGCCGTCACGAGGGAGCACAATGTCGCCGTCGGCAACGATGCGACCCTCGACGCCAGCGACCAGCCGCCCCTGGCTGGCCCGATAGCGCCAGATCTCGTCGCCCGCCACGCCGATCGGTGGGGTGGCTACCGAGCCGACCGGGGACGTCTCGGTCATCCCCCACGCTTGCTTGATCTCGACGCCGAATTCCTCGAAAAACGCCTTCATCAGCGCCAGCGGNACGGCAGAACCGCCGCAGATCACCCGGCGNAACGAGGAGAGATCCCCACCGTGCTCGCGCAGGTAGCGCAGGAGATTCCCCCAGATCGTCGGAACCGCCGCAGCGATCGTGGGTCGTTGCGCCTCGATGAGCCTGGCCAGGGGCTCGGGCTGCAAGAAACGGTCCGGCATGATCAAGCTGGCGCCGGACATCAGCGCGGCGTACGGCAGTCCCCAGGCGTTGACGTGAAACATCGGCACGACCGGCAGGATCCGATCGGTCGCGGTCAAAGCCCCGACCTCACCGGTGCACATGCACATCGAGTGCAGGTAAGCCGAGCGATGGCTGTAGGCGACGCCCTTGGGGTTGCCGGTCGTGCCGCTCGTGTAACACATCGCAGCCGCCGAGCGCTCGTCGATGTCGGTCGGCCAGTCAAACGCATTGCTCTGCTGCGCCAACAACTCCTGGTAGGAGTGCAGCTGGCTGCTGGCACCGTCCAGCGGCGAGGTGTCCGCTTCTCCGACGACCACCACGTGCCGGACCGTCTTCATCTTCGGCAGTGCGCGAGCCAGCACCGGCACCAGCGAACCGTCCACGATCACCACGTCGTCCTGGGCGTGGTTGGCGATCCAGGCCACCTGCTCCGGCTCCAGCCGCAGGTTCAGGGTGTGCAGCACCGCACCCATCGCCGGTATCGCGAGATAAGCCTCGAGATGTTCCTGGTTGTTCCATTGGAAGGTCGCCACCCGCTGGTCGCCGGTGACCCCGAGCTCGCGCAGCGCGCCGGCCAGCTGCGCAGCGCGCCAGCCCACCGCAGCGTAGCTCGCGCGGCGGGCACCGTTGCCGGTCCAGGTGACGACCTCGCTGTCACCGTGCACGGTGACGCCGTGGCGCATGATCATGCCCACGGTCAGCGGGACATCCATCATCGTGCTGTCCACCGCGGGGGCCCCTTCCAGCTATCCATTACTGCTTAGTGGTGTCCCTAGTAGTGTCGCTGGGGGAGAGCTGCCGGAGGTGCCTCGAATGCCCTACCCCAGTGATCGTGAGCGCGATCGGCCGTGGGTGATGCGAACATACGCCGGGCACTCGTCGGCGACCACGTCCAATGCGCTTTACCGGCGCAACCTCGCAAAGGGCCAGACCGGCCTTTCGGTGGCCTTCGACCTGCCCACCCAGACCGGTTACGATCCCGACCACGAGCTGGCCCGCGGCGAGGTAGGCAAGGTCGGCGTGCCGATCAGTCACATTGGCGACATGCGCGCCCTTTTTGACGGTATCCCGATGGCGCAGGCCAACACCTCGATGACCATCAACGCCACCGCTATGTGGCTGCTAGCGCTCTACGCTTCGGTGGCCGCCG